>ENA-ORCQ01000226-ORCQ01000226.1-marine-metagenome-genome-assembly--contig:-NODE-226-length-25138-cov-3.922908_pt1 | contig 25138 bp, 19 predicted proteins | sample MGYA00237780_ERZ508510 | MGnify/ENA primary metagenome ERZ508510 (study PRJEB26181, sample SAMN06268981) | marine metagenome | isolation source: Tt an E2 anaerobic enrichment on eucalyptus from sediment...
GCCCGGATAGCTCAGTTGGTAGAGCAGGGGATTGAAAATCCCCGTGTCGGTGGTTCGATTCCGCCTCCGGGCACCATTTCCTCCCTCCCCAGAAATGCGTAACCCACTGTTTTAAAAGACTAATGATCGATTAAGATCAACCAATGTCGTGTACGAAACGTACAAATGTAACCCATTGATTTTCCTAAATCGGGAAAAATCTGGTAAAACTCGTCACGACACAATCACGACTCGCCCCACCCTTTCCTAATATCTCCCAGGCCGTAATTTATGGGCGTAAGCCCCTTTCCGCTGGCCTGCGCATTTGGTTTTCTAATGTGAGGAGATATTCAGTGGCAAGTTTCAAAAAAACCACTACCGGTTGGCGAGCCGATGTTTTCAAGAAAGGAATCCGCAGATCGAAAACCTTTCGATCTAAACGAGACGCTATAGCCTGGTCGAACCAGGTCGAGTATGAAATCGAAAGTGGCCATCACACTCCAGGTGCTGCACCCCCAAATGCCAGAATGCACGACGTGCTCAAACGTTATCGAGATGACATCTCTCCAAAGAAACGTGGGGCCCGTTGGGAAATCACAAGACTCAACCAGATGATGCGGGATCCACTTCTTGCAGATGTGAGGCTTGTGGACGTTGGGCCGCGGCATTTTTCGGCATGGCGGGACGCACGAATGAAAAAAGTCTCTGGCTCCACTGTCAATCGAGAGTTCAACTTGTTGACACATGCCTGCAAGCTGGCTTGGCGCGAATGGCAGTGGCTGACAGAACACCCCATGGCCGGAGTATCAAGGCCGCCGGAAAATAAGCCCCGTGACAGGGTGATCGCTCCAACAGAAATTGAAGCCTACCTTAAGGCCAGTGGTTTCAGCTTCAGCTCCCCACCAAAAACAGTATTGAGTCGAGTCGGAGCAATGTTTCTATTTGCCTCTGAGACAGCGATGCGGGGTGGTGAAATCTGCAATATGAAAGTCGCGGATATCGATTTCAACAAACGCGTTGTTTACATCCCGGAAACAAAAACGGGCGTACCTAGATGGGTACCACTCTCGAAAAAAGCGGTTCAGGTGTTAAACCACGTCCTGGATTACACGGGTGGATCGCAAACCGTTTTCTCCGTTACCTCACGGCAGCGAGACGCCCTTTCGCGAAAAATCATGACAAAAGCTAGACTCGAGGGCATCCATTTCCACGACACACGGCGAACTGCTCTCACGAGACTGGCGCAAAAATTTGGACCGATGGAACTGGCGAAAATTTCTGGGCATCAGGATCTCAGGATTTTGCAGTCTGTTTACTACGCGCCAGATCCTTCGGATTTGGTGCAAAAACTCGACTAGTTAATGCCTCGATCTGCTCCTTAAGTCGTTAAAATCGAGGACTGAGGAGCAGGCTACAGCGACTCAGAATCACGTTCTGCATCAACAAAAATCGCCATTTGAGGCCTTACAGGTGGCAGTATGACTCCCAGTTTATTCACTATTCTAGCTATGTTTTTCATCGCTCTATTGATAGGAATTACTGCTATCTATGGAGTAATTCGATGGTGCTTCAGAGACGTTTATCGGGCAGAGAAAAAAGACTAAACGAGGAGTATTTAGCGTGCGCTTTTCACCATTTTTATGATGATTTTTTTGACAGCCCCAAGGAGTTACAGGCCCAAAAATCTTCTAAAAATTGTGAATAATCACAACAGAACCCGCGTTTTTTTTACCATCAGAGCCCCCAAAAAATCGTATTTTTTTTAAATTATGAGGTGAAAAATTACAGTTTCTACTCTCAATTTTTAGCAAAAAATAAGCACCTGCGCGCCGCACCAATTTCTAGCGGAGGCTCATAACTAGGCTAAAATATGTATCTCACTTTTTTAAGGCACTATGCAGTTTCTAATTGTCCTATTTAGCTCCAAGGGGTCGCGTTTCCACATGACATATTTAGTATGGCGACTATCCGTTTTGTAACTCGCTTATATCTCCTCGGTGACGACCGGTTTCTCGCATCCAAAAGGCTGCATATTGCAACTTTATTTCTTGCTAAATCCACCAGTTGCTGTTCAAACCATAGTGAATTTTTTTGAGCAAATTTTTTTGCGCGTATAACGGACCATCGAAATCGATCGTGGACGATGACTAAGTCAAAGAACGCGGTTGCGACTGGTCCAGTTACAACATCGTCGACCGGTAACAGCCCTGGTATCCTTGACGCAGATAAAGCAAGTTCAGAGCCAGCCCAGATAGCTGTACCTGACGATAGAGCGGAGAGCGAGGCCCGAAACGCAAATACCATTACCCCAGGCTGCCGTCTAAATTTTTACGATCCGTAGCCTCCTCGGATGAATTATTCGAGGAGATCAATGTGAGCGAGATTCACCAATTTGGATCCGACAATGATGCGGCTGCCCAAAACCTAGAGCAGTTGGCTCACCTGCTGAAGGAGGTGCTGAGACTTGCTGACTCAGAGAACGAAAACCGGCTTTGGACACCTGCCGACATAGCGAATTTTCTCCAGGTGAGTGAGGCGAGCGTGATGAAAAATTATTATTACATGCCGGATTTCCCGAGAGGATTCCGGCTGCCGTCCAAAAAAGGCATGGGCAGCCGTCGCTGGTATGCAAGGGACATCAAAATTTGGTGCGAACGGCAAAAACCCTTTTAAGTAATGAGGTAGATCGTGACTCACCCAATGTGGACTGTTGCAGCAGCACTGATAGTCGTGGGATTAACAGGCGCTGTGCTGTATCTAATCGCCGAGGAGAAGGAGTAGCCTTCTCCTCGTTAGTTCTGGGCGAAGTCATTAAGGCTTGGGGTTAAGAGTCCAGACATTCAAGCTCAAAATATCAATTGCCGGATGTTTAGAAAAACACCGCAAGATTCGACCAAAATCAGATTGATCCGTTTGCGGTGCCTGCCCCGAGAAAACTAGCCCACGTTTCCCAAGGCCTGACGGGGTATATTGAATATGGCCGTGAGTGTCTACGGTATAATCAACAACAATTCTACACCTCCCAAATTGCATTGAAGTGCCCATCTTACGAGAAACCCAGCATTAGGTAGTCCGAACTACCAGGACATATGATCGTGTTATTCAGGCTGCTTAAGTGTTCAACATAAGGCTGCTTGTTTCTCCGCCAGCGCCTTGGGGAAATACCCTAGAAGAACATCAGCCGGCTCACAATAGCGCATTGCAAATACGCAGCCCCCCGTAAGTCTCCTTCATTCAACAACGGAGCGAGACTTATGGTCAAAACAATCTGGAAGTCAGTTGTAATCCTGTCTGCCGTACGCGCAACATTTTTCATACTTGATCTGTTACTAATGTCGCTCATCAACGGCCTTAGTGGCGCCCTCACAGTTCTACAGGAGCGGTCTCAGGAGCTTCTCAATGTCGCCATTGAAATCGCGGCCATTGCCATAGGTCTGACGTGGATTGTCAACAGGCTCTCGTCCAAAGATAATTCTCTGAACAGAAACCAAAACGCGCTTGCGACTGGTTCAGCTACAACCTCGTCAAACGGTGATAGCCCTGGAGTCCTTGACGTAGATGAAATAAGTTCAGAGCTAGCCGAGCTAGCTATACCTGACGATAGATCAGAGAGCGATGCCCGGAACGCAGGAACCAGCGACTGGTTTGATAATGAATCCACAATCCAATCGACGCTTTACGACACCGCTCCAAATCAAGGCCAGAATGCGAAAATGATTAGTGAACAGCCAGAAAACAACGCCTGCTCATCAGGAGGAGAGCTAGCAGACATACTCAGTAGCGCATGGATTTGATGAATTTCCAGGAGAATGCCAGATGATACATCCAATGATTGCCGTTCTGGCGGTTATTCTGATTCTTTCCACCGGTTTCCTGATACTTTATAAAATCTTCGAGTTAGTGGAGAAAAACATGGCAGACGACGAAAAAAAGAGGGACGACAACGATACCCTTTGACCACCTCACCTCGGTGTCCGTGAAACGATTTCTGGTAGCCCAATGCGCAATTGTGGTCTCCCCCAATCACCATCGCACTCAAATGGTCTACCCGAGCTTTGATGGATTCCAGCTATGAAACAACGGCTCTTCAGTAATATGGTTTTCTGCGTCGGGAGCAGAGTCGGGACACCCTCCAGCAGGGGTAGAACCTATGACTAACGAAACTGGAATTGATGTAGTACTGGGTGGGGGCAACTACACAAGGTAACCGTTGGACAGTATCTGGGAGACAGCATAAGTTTGTCCTCCGATTTGGTCCGCCTCATTAATCAGTCTACCCGGGTTATCAACCATGAGACTTACCCCTTTCAACAAACGGATCGGTGTGGCCCTTGGAGGGGGTGCAGCGAGAGGGATTGCCCATATCGGCGCACTAAAAGCTCTCCATGAGAACCACTTTAAACCTCATTGTATATCAGGCACGAGCGCCGGGGCTCTGGTGGCAAGTTACTCCGCGTTCGGTTGGGAAGCAGAATCAATTCTGGAGATTTGTTCCGCGTTAAATCTATCGAAACTAGCCAACTTCACTCTCGAAAGTGGCGGATTATTCAGCACCAACGCTATCCGCAGGATGCTCCTGCGGGATTTGGGAGACTGTCGCATTGAAGATGCAAAAATACCGCTTGCCATCTGCGCAACCGACATTGAGACCGGAGAGCAGTTAATTTTCCGCGAAGGCAACCTCGCTGATGCAGTTTGTGCCTCCATGGCGGTACCAGGTCTTTTCGTTCCGGTGAAAATCGCAGGTCGAATTGTAGTAGATGGAGGGCTGATCGAGAATGTACCCATTAGCCCTCTTAAAGAGATGGGGGCTGGAATTACAGTGGGCATAGATCTCAGTTATGTTACCCGTTACCCGAAACCACAAAATACTTTAGATGTGGTTAGCAATGCCATAAACATCAGCATCGACCATAACACCCGCAGACAACTGAAAAAAGCAGACATTTCTGTAACACTAGACCTTAGCGACTATAGCTTTACCGACAACTCAGGCCGGGTGGAAGAACTCTTTCACGAGGGTTACTCCGGCATGAAGGATAGAATTGGTCGGCTTATTTGGTACAAGCGGATGCACGCGTTCATCCGCATTACAAAGGTCAGTTCATTGATCCTGCCTTTCAAGGTTCCCGAAGGGTTAAAGAAACTAACGCGTTCTCCAGATAAGCGACGCAGAATACGCGGTGACGTATAGAGCTCACCCTCACCCTCGCCCCGACATCGTCTACATCGTCCATTAGCATCATGCTCTGAAGTCACAAACTTTCTAAAAGAAAAACGACTCCGCGACCATGGAGGCCTTCTCCTGCACGGAATAAATGCAACAACGTTGCACTCCCGTTATGACTTCAATTCTCTCCACTCTGGACACTCCTTTGCACTGGGTCTATGCCTAGGCCTTGGTTTCTACCAAGGAGTCCGGTTTAAATGGGGGCTACTACAAAATGGGCGCTACTACACCTACTCCAGCCCTCCATTAGCAACGCATCCACCAGTAAGCTGCGATGCAGCCCGGGGTTCATGGAACAATCCACCACACACCGTGAGAAAAGATCGACCAACTCGTCAGCCTGCTTACCAGATTTATCCGATTTCACCGCCTTACCTCATTTATAGAGGCTGTATGCCAAAACACTCGTTGTTGCGACACTGCGGCGACAGTGTAGCCCCGCTTCAGGAGTTATCGCACGCCTTCGCTTTTGAACTCCGAGAAGGCTCACTGTTTTTATGGGTGAGTTTCATTGAGTACCGGCAGACACTCCCTTGACTGCAGAAAAAAGCCACAAGACCCTCGCCACGCATTCAAATTGTCAAATAACATTTTTTAACATAACATCTGTTTTTAAAATGTTTCAGTTCATTTAAGTTACTGACGACCAACCAATTACAAGTACAAGGTAGAGCCGACCATGCTCTCTTCCCTGACAATCTCACTCAAACTCACCCTGATGGTATTCGTTGCCGCACTCTCATTCGTGGGCAGCCAGTCTTTCCAGCTAATTGCAGAGCGCAAAAACTCAGACAGACTGGAGGAATTGGAGCAAAAGCTATACCCAACCCTCGAACTTTCAACCGTTAACCTGGGGTTACTTTCACTCATCGAATTCCAGATCAACAGTGCGGTTACAACAGGCGACGAAACTCAACTTGAAGCCACGCGGGAAGATTATCAGACAATCAAACAGAATCTTTCCAAGATTTCTGAGCTCACCCCCTCGTTGACCGGAGACACAGAAGCGCTCGCCACCGAATTCGCTAGTTACTATTCGGCCGCTACACAGATAGCAAACAGTTTTATCGACGGCACCGCTGATTTTAGTGCTATCGGCAAGCACGCCACTAAGAACGCCGACAGACTCTCTTCGGTCCGGAGTGCCATGAGCGAAATGCGTGAAGCGACACGCAGTCGTTTTAACGGGTCAATCAGTCAAACCCTTGAGGCATCCGATAAGGCATCGAATGTCGGTATTGTGATTATGCTTGCTGCGACGTTGGCCTTAGCAGGACTGAGTCTGATTATCGGACTATCGATCAGTCGCAGCCTTGGTCAAATCATCGGATCTCTGAAGGAAATGGCTTCTGGTGAAGGTGATCTAACCTCCCGCCTTGAGTATCAAGGACAAGACGAACTGAGGGAGCTTGTAAATCACTTCAATGCGTTTGTCGAAAAGCTTCATCTCTCTTTTGCGGCGATCAGTCAGGATGTTACCGGACTTAACTGCGTATCTGCGAGTCTAACGGCTGCCAGCGACCAAAACCTGAAGCGTATTCAAGAACAGACAGAGGCGATTGCCTCGGCACGCTTGGCGGTTGATGAATTAGTAAAGAGTGTTGAAGAGGTCGCCGGGTTTGCGAGTTCCGCATCAGACCAAGCCCAGGATGCGGCAAACTTGGCAAACCGGGGCCACGTCACTGTCAGTATTAATGTGACAACCATCAATGCACTGCTCACCGATATTGAGGACACCGCAAAACTAGTCAACCGATTCGAAGAATTTTCGAGAAAGGTTGAAGGACTTCTGGACACCATCCAGAAGGTGGCAGATCAGACCAACCTCTTAGCCTTGAACGCGGCAATTGAGGCAGCTCGCGCGGGTGAGCATGGCAGAGGATTTGCCGTTGTGGCGGATGAAGTTCGAGGTCTGGCAGTGCGCACCAGAAATGCCACTGAGGAAATACACGCCGTAATCGGGGAGCTAACACAGATCTCGGGTTCAGCGATTTCGTCAATGCATCGAAGCGTGGAAAAAGCCAGAGAGGGAGCAGAAGCAACCACACAATCCGGAGAGATGCTCCAGCGCATTCTTGAAAATGTTGAGGCTATTAGCTCCATAAATGAGCAGATTGCTGCAGCAACCTATGAACAAAGCACCACGTTCAGTTCGGTAAACGAGCATATCAGAGTTATTCACGATAACGCTGATCACGTCAGCGCAAGTACGCAGGAGCTAGACACTGCAACCAACAAAATACGCAAAATCACCGGAGGCTTGAGCAACGTGGCGAGCCAATTCAACGTCTGACAACACGCAGCCTACCGAACACTGAGCATTGTCACCTTTTACAAGGTGACACTATATGAACAAACAGGAGAAGCTGATGACTAAAAAATTCACAATACCCACTCCCCTGGCGCTGTGCCTGTTTGCGACACCGAGTGTCGCGCAAACCAATACGGAACGACTTGACCAACTTGAGCTACAAATCTCTTCATTACAACAGGAAATCGCATCGGCGGCTGCGAATCGTGTGCGCTTCAATGGTTTTTTTAGCACTGGTTATGCCAGAGCCAGTAACGATGCAGGCTTCACCGGCATAACCGAAAAGTCAGAGGTACAGGATCTCAGCCTAATGGCACTCCAGGGTGCCTTTAGCCTGACTGACGACACCCAGGCTGTCATGCAGCTCATCTCGCGCGGTGAAGAAGATTGGGATACCTCCCTTGAATGGGCTTATCTGAGCCATCAGCTGACCAACGACATTCACATTCGGGCTGGCAAAATGCGCCTTCCCTTCTTCATGTACTCGGATTCACTCGAGCTCGGCTATGCCCAGCCATGGGCCCGCCCACCTGAGGCTGTCTATGGCGTTGTCCCAGTTAAGAGCTACGTCGGCGTGGACTCAACTTATACATATAATTTGGATAGGTCTTCAATCAATGCTCAGTTATTCGCAGGCCATTCCGACGAGTCTGCAACCCGAGACGAAATCGATGTAGAAGCACGCAACCTTTACGGCCTGAGCCTGAGCTGGACCAATTATGTTTGGTCAGCCCGTGCAATAGTATCTACAGCATCCGCCACTGTCTCCCTTCCCTCCGTTGGAAACCTCGCTAATGGTGATCGCGTTGACTTCGCTGGCTTGGGATTCAGTTACGATGACGGTACTTGGCAAATTGTGGCTGAAGTGACTCGAATTGAGCTGGATAGCCCAGTACCTGATTCAGACAGTGCCTATCTTTCCGTCGGACACCGTTTCGGGAACCTGACACCCTACGCCCTTATCGGCTGGATCGAGAGCAAGGATGATGAAAGGCGAGCAGGTTCTCCCCTATCAGCGCTGGACGACCGTCGCGATGAATATAGCCTGGGAGTCCGTTGGGATGTCGTTTCCGGTGTGGCTCTGAAGTTCGATTGGACCCATGCGCGTGGATTTGGCGAGGAAGCCGGCGGACTGAATACCCCGATGGTGTTTGCTGAAAACCTCGACAGCACCAACGTCTACACAGTCAAGATTGACTCAGCATTCTAAGGAGGCCTCCAATGCGTTTTCATTTTTTGGCTCTTCTATTGGCGACAAGCCTTGCCAACGCAGAGGTTGTCGTGATTGGCAATCCCGCCGGCCCCGATAGCATTTCTACTGAAGAGGTAAGAGACATTTACCTGAATCGAAGCAAGGCGCTTCCTAATGGGCAACGAGTTACTCCGTTTGAGTTACCCGAGGGCAATAACGCACGTGACGCTTTCCACAACGAGGTAACCGGTCGGTCAAACACTCAACTAAAAGCCTTCTGGTCACAACAAGTGTTTACTGGAAAAGGGCAGCCCCCAAGGGAGGTTGCAAGCGCAACAATTATGAAATCGACCGTGTCGTCGACTCCGGGAGGCATTGGATACATTGATTCGTCTGAAGTGGATGACTCAGTGAAAGTGCTATTGAAGCCTTGAGATTATTTAACCACTTATCGGTTAGTGCAAGCCCGGGCAACCTCGCCGGGCTTTTTATCTTAATAGCATCCATCTTTTCCTCTGTCGCTCTGTCCCAGAGTAAAAGTATATGGATTTAGTTCGACCCACTGATTCCTTGACGAATTTTCCTTTTATCAATCTTGCCGACACTTGTTTTCGGGATATCCTCTACCATCGAGATGCGCTCAGGAATCCACCATTTGTTTATACGACCAGATTCAACAAATTGCACCAGATGTTGCTTTACATCCTTACTCTCGATCGCGAGAGCCTCGTCGGTGGTAACTAATGCATACGGCCGTTCGCCCCACTCCTCATCGGTAATGCCCACCACAGCTACAGACAAAACACCTGGGAGCTGACTGATCAGGCTTTCCAGTTCCAGCGAAGAAATCCACTCGCCCCCTGTTTTAATCACATCCTTCAGGCGATCCTTAATCTCCAACATACCGTTGGGGTGCAGGCAAGCTATGTCACCTGTGTGCAACCATCCGCTATGCCAGAGTTCTTCACTTTTTTGGGGGTCTTTGAAGTATCCCTGAGTCAGCCAAGGTGCCCTGACAACCAACTCGCCCACACTTTCCCCATCCTCAGGCTGAGGATTCCCATTGGCATCGAGAATGCGCAGCTCCACAAGGTTTGTCACTGTTGCGTTCGTTCGAAATGGTACTTGATCCAAACGATCAAGCGCCCTTTTATCCTGATTAAGATGCGTAACCCCCAGGACAGGACAAGTTTCGGACATACCGTATCCGGTATACACCTCAATGCCTCTCTTCATAGCTTTAATAGCAAGCCCTTGAGACATGGCACTTCCGCCAATGACAAGCTTCCATCCTGACAAATCGACCCGTTTGTTCTGATCAGCCTCGAGGATCATCTGAAGAATTGTGGGGACACAGTGGGAATACGTCACACCTTCCTTTTCTATAAGCTGCAACAAGGCTTCCGGATCGTAGCGACCAGGATAAACCTGCTTAGCGCCTAACATCGTAGCGGCATACGGCATACCCCACGCATGAACATGAAACATTGGAGTAATAGGCATATAAACATCATCAGATCTGAATAGATTCAAGCTGGCGTATGAACCACAGAAACTGACCAAGTTCAAAGTGTGCAACACAAGCTGGCGGTGACTAAAGAAAACACCTTTCGGATTGCCTGTCGTGCCCGTGGTGTAAAACATCGTGGCAATCGAATTCTCATCAAAGTCCGGAAACTCATAATGAGCATCCGAAGAGTCCATCAAGGCCTCATACTCACCATAAGTAGTGAGGCTGCTCTCATATTCTGAACCGTCTGCGATCGGAATAATCCGCAAGACAGTCTCTAAACGTTCACCAATGCGTTCAAATAGAGGCAGAAAATCTCGATGAACAAATACAAGCTTGTCCTCTGCGTGGTTCATCGTGTATACAATCTGGTCATCAGACAAACGGATATTAATGTGGTGAAGAACCGCCCCAATCATCGGCACCGCAAAATAGGCTTCCAGGTAACGATGACTGTCCCAATCTGCAATCGCCACGGTATCTCCCGCTTCAACACCATTGTCCCTGAGTAGGTTAGCTAAACGGCAAACACGCTTTGACAGATCACGGTATCTGTATCGTTGCGCTCCTTGGTAGACAATTTCGTTATCAGGCTCGAACCTTTGAGAGGCTTGCAGAATGCTCTTGATTAAAAGCCCCCCCGGATGTGCAGACGGAGTCGGTTGAATCATTCTTGTCGGCATATGTGAATCCTTTTAGTTCTCGGATCAGCGGAGATGTTTTTTAACGGTATTTTGAATCTGGCCAACAATTCCGTCTCGAAAAACCAGGACACATATCACGAAAATCAGACCAAGAATGACGGACAACCAGGATCCCAACGGTGTTGTGACGAGATAGTTTTGCAGGCTCACGACAATCGTAGCGCCCAGCACCGGACCCGCTAGAGTCCCCATTCCGCCGAGTAACGTCATTAACACTACTTCCCCAGACATGTGCCAGTGGGCATCCGTCAGAGAGGCCAATTGGAAAACTATCGTTTTAGTAGCGCCGGCAAGCCCCGCTAATGAGGCTGAAAGAACGAACGCCAGCAGCTTATATTGATTGACGTTGTAACCAAGAGACACTGCACGTGCTTCATTGTCGCGGATGGCTCTGAGGACGTGACCATAAGGAGAGTGCACTGTTCGTTTAATAACAATATAACCGAACACGAAAACAACCAGCACAAAGTAGTACAGATTTAGGTTATTGCTAAGATCAATAAAGCCAAGGAGATATCCCCTTGGAATTCCCTGCAGACCATCTTCCCCTCCGGTAAAAGGTGCCTGTAAATAAATAAAGAAAACCATTTGCGCTAGGGCAAGAGTAATCATTGCAAAGTAGATTCCTTGGCGCCGGATGGCCAGTGCACCAAACACCAGTCCCAACATTCCTGCGGCCAAGGTGCCCAGGAGAATACCGATTTCGGGCGTCAGGCTATATTCCGTCACAATATACCCCGTCATATAGCCCCCCGTAGCGAGAAATGCCGCATGGCCAAAAGACAAAAGCCCCCCATACCCCAATAGCAGATTGAAAGAGCATGCAAAGAGGCTGAAGCAAAGTATCTTCATCAGAAAGATGGGGTAGATGACGAAGGGAGCAACCAACGCCGCCGCGCAAAGCAGAAGCTTTCCTATCAGTATCCACCGGAGCGAACGGCCATCCGAATAAGGCAAAGTTTGCGTCAAATTGTTCATGGTCATGCCTCCTTTCCAAACAGGCCCGCCGGGCGCGTGAGCAATACCAGAATCATTACAAGGAAGATCACAGTGGTAGATGCTTCGGGATAGAAGACTTTGGTCAACCCCTCTACCAACCCCATCCCTAGACCTGTCAGAATGGACCCTAGAATCGACCCCATGCCGCCAATGACAACCACAGCGAAGACGACAATCAGGAGATTCGATCCCATAACAGGGCTTACCTGATAAACCGGCGCGGCAAGTACACCCGCAAAGGCTGCAAGAGCAACACCGACCCCATAGGTCAGCGTGACTATTAATGGGACATTCACACCAAAGGCTTTTAGTAGCTCTGGATTCTCGGTACCAGCTCTTAACAATGAACCCAAGCGGGTCCTTTCTATCAGATACCAACAACCAAAGCAGACCAACAAAGAAGCTAAGACAATCCATCCTCTGTATGTGGGTAAATACATGAAACCAAGGTTATACCCTCCTCTCAGAGCATCCGGCACCGGATACGCTTGCCCCGATATCCCGAACCAGTGAATAAAACTGCCTTCAAGAATAAGTGCCAGTCCGAAAGTCAGTAATAAACTGTATAAGTGGTCTTCCCGATAGAGCTTTCTTAAGAGAAAGCGTTCCATCAATATACCCAGCAATGCAATCAGCAAAGGCGCAATAATCAGTGACGCCCAATAATTTATGCCCAGCCATTGCAACCCAAGTAATGCCACAAAAGCACCGAGCATATAGAGAGCCCCGTGCACAAAGTTAATGATGTTCAATAACCCAAAAATAATGGCGAGTCCCAAGCTCAAAAGTGCATAAAACGACCCATTAATCAATCCCAATAACAACTGCCCGAACAAGACTTGGGGTGACATCCCTATGATCTCGAACATGGTGATTACCTTATCGATGTTGAATACTCGAAAGCCAGCCGCGGTAAAATTGGCTGACTTCTACTTCCTCAGTGCGAGGTCGTATTTGAATCAGTGATCAAGGAGCACTGGCTTTCACTGAGAGGACGATAGGCTTGATCCCCCGGGATAGTTCGAATGATCTCGTTAAGGTCCCATTCACCTTTAGAATCTTCCGGCGCCTTTACCCGCGCCAAATACATGTCATATACCATGCGGCCGTCTTCGCGGATTTGACCATTCTTAGCAAAAAAGTCCCTCACCGGTGTTTTACGCATTTGCGCCAAGACCGTCGCGCGATCGTCGCTTCCGGTGGCTTCAACAGCTTTTAGATAATGTGAAACCGCTGAGTAAACGCCAGCCTGTATCATCGTAGGCATCGCACCAAATCGTTCATAGAAACGCTGAGACCAATCTCGCGTTTCTGGAGTGCGATCCCAGTAAAAACCAGTGGTAAAGTACAACCCTTTAGCAGTTTCAGTGCCTAGCCCCTTTATGACATCCAGAGTTGTCAGAAGTCCTGCCATATTGAATCCACTGTCAACCAAACCAAATTCATTTGCAGCCTTGATGGCGTTTATGGTGTCGGTTCCTGCGTTGGCCAGGGCTATGACTTTGGCGTTAGATCCTTGGGCCTGTAAAATGAAAGAGGAAAAATCATTTGTGGAAAGCGGATGGCGAACAGCCCCAAGGACATCACCACCTCTCGCCTTCACAACGGCAGCTACATCAGCTTGCAGATTCGTTCCGAACGTATAGTCGGCGGTCAGGAAATACCAGCTATCCAACCCCTGCTCCATGAGGGCGACGGCGGTTCCGCTGGCCAAAGCATGGGTGTCATAAACCCAATGTACCAAGTTAGGAGAGCAATGCTCATTGGTGATTGAAGATGAGGCCGACCCTGTTACCAACAAAAGTCGGTCTTTGTCTTCTGCAATGTTCTTCACGGCAAGAGTCACAGAGGTTGCGGTCAAACCAGTGACCATATCGACGCCACCCACATCAAACCACTGGCGGGCTCGAGCAGCACCAATATCCGCCTTATTCTGATCGTCTGCGCTGACCAGGGTGACCGGTTTACCTGCCACTTCATTACCGGCATCCTCAATTGCCATCATCGCAGCCTCTACAGAGCCCGGGCCGTTTGAGGCGCGATAGGGGCCGGACATATCCGTAAGCACACCAATCTTGACGGCGTCGTCGGAAATGGCAGCAAGTATTGGCGTGCTAGTTGAGGCAGCCAATAAAATAGCTCCAACAGTCTTGATGATTTTTTTCATGTGTAGTTCCTCTATTGTTGTTTTAGAAAGTGAGTCAAAGCCCGAGGTGCCTGTTCACTAGGCCCATCTTGTCCTCCAGCTCATCTTTGGAAATCTCAGCCACCACAGAACCGTGCTCAATGATGTAATGACGGTCAGCCAAAGAGGCGACAAACTGAAAGTTCTGTTCAACCAGTAGAATGGTGTAACCACAACTTTTGAGTTTACGGATCACATCGCTGAGTTTTTCCACGATGACTGGAGCCAGACCTTCAGTTATTTCATCCAGCAGCAGAAAGTTGGCTCCACTTCGAAGTATTCGCGCCAGTGCCAGCATTTGCTGTTCCCCACCCGACAGCCGGGTGCCTTGACTTCGAGACCGTTCCCTGAGATTCGGGAACATTTTGTAGATTTCATCCAAGGAAAATCCGCCACTTCGTACCTTCGGAGGCAAATTCAGGTTTTCCTCAACAGTGAGACTCGCAAAAATGCCCCTTTCTTCCGGGCAGTAACCTATCCCGAGGTGCGCAATATGGTGGGATGGCATAGACACGGTTTCTCGCCCATTGATCATTATCGAGCCCGAGCGTTTTCCTACCATGCCAATCAATGACTTAAGCGTCGTAGAGCGGCCGGCGCCATTTCGACCGAGCAAGCTGACGACTTCCCCTCGATTCATATACAGGTCAATCCCATGCAAGATGTGTGATTCACCATAGAAAGAATGAAGGTCACTAACCCGCAAAAATTCGTAGTTCGGCATCTGAGCACTGGTCATGCGCCACCTCCCAGATAGGCTTCACGCACTGCTTGGTTACCGGCAACCTTATCGTAAGCCCCCTCGGTCAGAACTTTGCCCCGAGCAAGCACGGTTATCGTGTCAGACAGATTGGCGACAACCTTCAGGTTATGCTCTACCATCAGCACTGTACGCCCCTTAGATACCCGTTTAATCAGCGACATAACACGATCGACATCTTCATGCCCCATCCCCTGAGTCGGCTCGTCCAGAAGCATTAACTCCGGTTCCAAAGCCAAAGTGGTGGCCAGTTCCAGAGCCCGTTTTCGACCATACGGCAACTCAACTGTCAAAGTGTCATGCAAGGCCTCCAAGTCTACTTCCCGCAACAACTCCATCGCTGTCTCGTTCAGTTGAGCCAGTGAGCGATCCGTTTTCCAGAAACAAAACGTACTCCCTTGCTTTCTCTGTAGCGCAATACGCACGTTCTCCAGAACAGTTAGGTGGGGGAATACGGCGGAAATCTGAAACGACCGCACGATGCCTTTTCGTGCAACAGTCGTGGGGGAGAGCCCGGTAATTTCTTGGTTGTTGAAGAGTATCTTCCCAGAACTGGGGCGAAGGAATTTGGTGAGGAGGTTGAAACAGGTTGTCTTGCCCGCTCCGTTCGGGCCGATTAAGGCGTGAATATCCCCGCGCCTCACTTGGAGATTGACATCGCTGACCGCGATGAAACCGTTGAATCCTTTAGAAAGATTCTGTGTTTCCAGAATGTAGTTGTTATCCATTATCACCCTCAATGTTTTTATATCAATGATGTATTCAGGGCTTTCTGAGAGGGACAACGTTAACTAAACGCGGGTAGAATGAACCTCAACCGGGAGGTTGATTTAAGAGTGGACTAGGTAGGAGAAAGGGTTGATTTTTTCTAAAGCATCATTTGGCAAGCAAATGGTACTGAGCCGCACGGGCACACGCAGCTTCACGGTTAGACACTTCTAGTTTTCTGAAAATACTGTTCACGTGGGTTTTCACCGTACTGATACTGACGAATAGCGCATCCGCAATAATCTGGTTTGCCATACCATCCGCCATGCATTGAAGAACTTCTCGCTCGCGCTTTGTCAGTGGCTCAAATGGAAGCAGATCCGGAATGGAATGTTTCTGGGTGCCGGCTTCTATCTGCGATCGCAACAGCTGCTCAAGAAGCTCTGCCTCTTTCGCTGTTGCCCCCAGTTGTCGCGAAGGCTGAGCCTTACTTGACATCCCCTGCTGAAACAGATCATTCAGCTCCCGGCCTTCCCGGAAAAACAAGCTTTGCAGCCCGCGTTCACTGGAGATCGAAAGTGCCGTATTGATTTGTTGGAATGCCCCGTCCAAGTCTTCTTCGTGTCTAGCCAGGCTGGCTTTTAATAAAAGACTGTCCACCAAAAGATCGATCTGACGATTTTTCCGAGTAGACTCCAACAACTCATGACAATACTGAAGTGCTTGGACATTATTTCCGTTTTGGTAGTGATACCAAGCAACCGCAAGCTGTTCTTCCGGCATGATGTCCTTACCGTAATGGCTTCTTGCGCGGCCCCACTCTTCATACCAAGTGTGCACGTATTCAGTAGGCATCTCATCCGTCGTCATCAGCAAGCGCGCACGATAAGCTCCGGAGAGTCGATAGATTACATATAGTTGCTGTCGTCTGGCGAGACTCTGCCCTTCGCGGAAAAATTCGTTTGCCTGAACCTTGTTTCCCTGTGCCCAAGCGGTAATCCCCAGGTGGTGAAATATCCAAGGTAAAGCCGCAGAAGGCTTGAATCGGTGGGCTATATTCGCAGCTTCTCTCAGTAAAGCGACTGCTTCTTCGAATCGATTCTGCTCACGCCGGACCAGCCCCAGCCCTGTCACGCAATAGACATCGTAAAAATTCCGCGTACTTGCGGCACTGCAAGACGCTTCTTGTGCCAACCCCAGAAAACGCTGCTCCGCTTGCGGGATCTCACCACGACTCAACTCGATCTGCCCCAACAACAGGCCTATAGTGTTGGTGTAGCCTGAGAGTTCAAGACGATCAAGCTCATTATGGGCCTGTAATGCATCTTCATAAGCCCGGTCAAGATATCCGAGCGAGTGGTATCCCACTGCCCGATGGAAGCGCGCCACCGAGGCTGCAGCGTTTAGTGAGCCAGATCCCGTCGAGGCCTCAATAGAGTCCGTGCAAACACGGATGCTGTGACGTAGATTGCCATCAAGGTAGTGTGCCAAACTTCTAAGGTATGCCAGCGTCTGCATCAGTCGGTCCGGGTTTCCCGCCCCCGGAGCCTCCTCTGACAAGGAATTCAGGCGCCGAATACAGGCTCTGATTCTGCGAACATCCTTTGATACGTGAACCACGGACGCCTCAATCATGGCAAGTACATAATGATCTCTGGCGATCATGGCAGGAATATTCAGTAACGTGTCATCAATGTCACTCACCTCCCCTTCTCGAAGAAGATCGAAGGCATGCTGCTCAATAAGCTTCAATAACTCAGGGGCATTGTGGCTGCGTGCATAATGATAGAGTGCTTCACCGTACCGCTTCTTAGCCAATAGCCAAACTGCTGCCTTTTTATGCTGCTCCCTCACTCGGCCTCGTTCATGAGCCTCTAAATAGAAAGCGGCCCGAAACATTGGGTGATAGCAAACGTAGTCGCCGTTCCCCATCCGCGTTAGCAAACCAAAGTTCCGTTCCAGCATCTTGAATGACGTCCGGGTAAGGTCTTCTGTCATCAACTCGGATGCCAGAGCCTCATTTACTGAGTGTACATGGCAGGTACCAAGAACAAATTCCTGGACTTCATCTGGCAATTGGTTTAGCACTTCGGCAAGTAAATATTCCCTTGTCCAATACATGACCAACTCTTCAACCAGCCGATGCCCCTCGATTTCGACTAAACTCCGAGCGGCGCGCTCAAGACCCGCGGTCCACAACTGTACCCCAACCGGCCAGCCCTCAGTCAGAGCATTCAATCGATAGACTTCGCTTGCACTTAGAGAGAGCCCCCGCTTCTCTATTAGTCGCCCAATTTCGTCGACCGTAAAAGAAAGTTCGCTAACGCCGAGCTCGCCTAACTCACCAGCGGCCCGAAATGCGGGAACATTCAAGGCGGGTCGTCTACGTCCACTCACAACAACGTAAAGATTTGGCTGTCGTCTGCGTATGACTGTTTCAATTACCTCCCAAGCCTGCCTGCTTTTCAGGACTTCGGAGCCATCTAAGATCAGACAAATTGGCTTTCCGTAATCGTGAAAACCGTTCAAAAGCCTTGCCATAAGAGAATCGGCGGATACATCTTCGCCTCTTTTTTGACCAGCATTTACTGCACCAACCCCCGCCCACTCACATGCTTCTACCAAACAGGTCAGTAGACGATGCTTGGTATTGTCTCTCTGATCAAGGCTAAGCCAGACTGTCTTCGCGTCTGTTTGGGAGGACCATTGGGCAAGAATGGTGGTTTTTCCATACCCAGGAGGGGCGGTTACTAAAGTTAGTCTTTTGGACGGCAACGGAACCCCTACGCTTTTGAGAAGCGCCCGATCAATAGCTAGATCAACCACATCTGGGATCAAAAACCGGCTTTTAATCATGGGGTAATTGGACATTCAGACGAGACTTCCTAAAAGCTCCCTCGGGGCAATACGCACCTTGCTGAGAAAAACAGAAGACTAATACCGTTGTTTCAGCACTCAATTTGAGACCAAGAGCTTCATCGGGCCTTTTGTTACTCCAGTGCCTACGGCATCAGTGCAGCTTTGCTCTGCTTTATGCACTAAGTCAATTTCAACAGATAGCGATCAAATCAATGAAACTCCAAGTGTTCCAAAATGCCCCAGTTCGAACCTGACCACATCCGTGTTAACACTGTGCTCACCGAGTGAGCGACTCACAAAACAAAGTGTCGATTCTACCTTTGCTTTATCGAATACCTTTAAGCAAAAAAACCGGGCAAACAGCCCGGAAAATCGTCACCACTATTCAATCTCTTTCCGGGAAGAGGGCCTTACCATCAAGTTAAGATCTATACGAATCACCAACTATCAACCAGAGGGAATGCCTAAGCCTGTTAAATCAGTACCTGCCAGTTACCTGTTTTTCTGGCGATATCGCTCTAGCCTCGGTGAACTTGTGGGGCCGCATCCTTTAGTGACATAGTATCAAGTCGCCCAATTAAACACAACGGCTGTTATGTTTAATCTAAAAATAATGCGTGATCTGATTACCAAAAAGAGCAAGCGCGATTCGTCTCTTTGCAGCTATTCGAGAGAGTGAGCTGAACAACCGCGGCTTTTGCGACGGAGTAGTGACACAGATTGCTACCAACCTCCAGGTTGAAGATCAAAGTAATATAGATGATGCTACCATTCTTGAGCACGTTAACTTGGCGCTGAATAACCTCGCGAGCAATTCGCCAGGCACTTTTCAAGTTGGTAGCCATCATCTTTTCCCTAGCAGCCTCGGCCAGAGCAAAAACGGTCACGATGAGGGCGCGTTCCGACACATCCATTCGCATCGTGGGTCTCTGCCCGCCATTTCATATACAAGTTGCCCAAGCCGGTATTCCCTGCGGACAGCAACCACAACCTTGGCTCCCACCTGGGCCGCCAAGAAGGTGTTGGGCTGGGTGGAAACTTTCCTCTCTACGAATTCATGCAGCTGTAGCGTCATGCGGAAGCCGTTCGCATTCTTCCTAAACGCATTTCAGATCGACAATGCTGGTCACCCGCAGGAAACTTGGCAGCATGACTCTCACGATATCTCGTCCCGCCCGGTCCATATCTCTTCTGCCATCCGCCGCTTTTTGCCTCGGATAGGTGCAAAACGTTCATCTTCCAGTGCGCGCACCATCCCGATAGTCATGACAAGCATCACCATGGAAAACGGCAGTCCGGCGGTAATCACCGCATCCTGCAGCACCTGAATGCCGCCGGCGACCAACAGCGAGGCTGTCAGTGCACCACCTCCAAGCCCCCAGAGTACACGCTGATGGCGTGGTGGCTCGGGGTTGCCATTAGCCATAATGGTGGTAATGACCAGCGTGCCCGAGTCTGCGGACGTAATAAAATAGACCGCAATCAACAGGGTCGCCAGGCCACCGGTAAGAGCAATTGCCTCGCTCGGCATGGGCAGGGCGCCGATGGTCTGGTACAGGGCGACGGCCACGTCCTCGCGAACCGCCTCAAGAATCGACCCGGTGCCGATAAACTCCATGTACAGAGCAGTGCCGCCGAGAAGCGCAATCCAGACGAAGGTGATCAGCGACGGCACCAGAAGAACCCCGAACACGAACTCGCGGATGGTTCGCCCTTTCGATATGCGGGCGATGAACATGCCAACGAAGGGTGCCCAGGAAATCCACCACCCCCAGTAAAACACGGTCCAGTCAAACTGCCACTGGTAGTCAGTGCTCACGCCAGTCCAGAAGCTCATCCGCAACAGCGAATCCAGGTAGTCCCCGGTTGCCTGAACCAGCATGGCGCAGAGGATAGCGGTGGGTCCGGCAACGAGAAAGACGAGCAACAGTAGCATCGACAGCCCGAGATTTAACTCACTTAAGCGGCGTACGCCTCGATGAACACCGGTGACGACCGATCCCGTAGCGATCACGGTGACAACCGCTATGATCACCAGCTGGGTAGTCGACGTCACGCCGATGTCAAAGAGCCAGTCCAACCCGGTGTTCATCTGGCTCGCGCCCAGCCCCAGTGTGGTGGCGATCCCAAAGACCGTGGCCACCACGGCAAAAATATCTACGGCATGACCAACTGGGCCATTGATACGGTCGCCGATAAGCGGGTATAGCGCCGAGCGAATGGTTAGCGGCAAACCACGTCGGAAACTAAAATAAGCCAGCGACAGCCCTACCACTGAAAAGATCGCCCAGCCATTGAGCCCCCAGTGGAAAAACGACAGACTCAGGCTCTTGACGGCTGCCGCAGGCGTGCCGGCCTCTTCGCTGAAGGGATTGCCGCCGAAATGGGTTAACGGTTCTGCGATGCTCCAGAACAGTAGACCGACGCCGGTTCCGGCGGCGAATAGCATCGCGATCCATGGAAGGGTGGCAAACTCAGGGGGCTCGTCGTCAGGGCCCAAGCGTAAATTCTTGTACCGCCCCATACCCAGCCAGATTACGAATACCAGAAAGAAACCCACCAAAGCGACATAGTAGGTTGCCAGCACCGGCGACAGAGCCTCGCGGACTCCCGTCAGCCAAGCCAGGCTGGCCTCAGGCAGCGTGATTGCCAAGGCTATTGCTGTCAGAATCAGGCCGGCCGAGCCTAAGGTGACAATGGGATTCACGCCGCACAGAGGCCCGCGCTGCGCTTGGCCGGCGTTCACGCTTGTTGCATCGCTACCATACTCTTCGCTCATCGCTTCAATCCACTTTGATCATCGGTCCAATCGAGAATGCTACCGCTGCGCTGACCTTCCCGCGCCCCGGCCTGGCCAAGGCCGGTATCGTGGCGCTGCGCCTAGTTAAGCAGTGCCGTCAGTCGCTCATCTTCGAAGCGAAGCCGCCACTCAGGTTCAACCTGAGTAGCCGCTGCGTCAGTGGTCCAACGCACCGGGCAAAGCCGGCGTTTCTACCGGGGTTAGGGCCGGCTGTAGAGGCGCAGCCGGCGAGAACCACAGCGCTCAGAATGATGGCAAGTTAGAGGGAGTTGTTGGAATGTCCGCCGTCAACAGGAATAACGGCTCCCGTCATGAATGCACCAGCATCACTGGCCAGTAACAGCAGTGGGCCACTTAATTCCTCTGCCTGTCCCAGGCGTCGCAAAGGCACCTTCTGCTTTATGTAGGCCTGGCCCTTTTCTGTACTGAAAAAGTCACCGGTCATTTCCGTGGCAAAGTAGCCCGGGGCAATGGCGTTCACCCGAATGCCATGACGGGCGAGTTCTAGGCCAAGCGCGCGGGTGAGCTGAACAACCCCAGCTTTTGCCACAGCGTAGTGACTCAGGTTACTCCCAACCCTCAGGCCAAAAATCGAGGCAATATTGATGATGCTGCCGCCTTTGCCGGCATTGACCAAACGTTCACAGGCCTCACGGGCAATGCGCCAAGCGCTCTTCAGGTTGGTATCCATCATCATGTCCCATGCGGCCTCGTCGGTCTCGAGGAAGGCGCGAGGGTCCCCGATTCCAGCATTGTTAACCAGCACGTCGACGGTTCCGAATGTAGCTTCGGCCCGATCAAAAGCAGTCACGATGCTGGCTTCTTCCGTCACATCCATTGGTACCGCCAGGGCCTGCCCACCGTTGGCAGCGATCTCATCCACCAGCTGCGCAAGCCGGTCTTCCCGACGTGCAGCAACCACAACATTTGCACCCGCATTTGCCAATACCTTGGCAAAATGGCGCCCCAGACCGCTGGAGGCGCCTGTTACCAACGCCACACGGCCGGCCAGTGAAAAACTATCGTTATTCATGATTGGTTCCTCCGCTCACTGAATTCAGCAAACTTCAAACAGACCGGCAGCGCCCATGCCACCGCCAACACACATCGTCACCACCACGTATTTGACTCCGCGACGCTTGCCTTCCAGAAGCGCATGGCCGACCATTCGGGCGCCACTCATGCCGTAGGGATGGCCGATGGCGATGGCACCGCCATTGACGTTCAAGCGGTCATTATCGATACCCAGCTGATCCCGGCAGTAAACAACCTGGCAGGCAAAGGCCTCGTTCAATTCCCAAAGACCGATGTCGTTGACGCTCAACCCGTGTTGTTTGAGCAGCTTCGGCACTGCGTAAACCGGTCCGATACCCATTTCCTCGGGCGCCAGACCGGCCACCGCGACGCCGCGGTATATCCCGAGCGGCTGCAGCCCCCGGCGCTCGGCCAACGAACCCTCCATGATCACGCAGGCCGAGGCACCGTCTGAAAGCTGGCTGGCGTTACCGGCGGTAATGCAACCGCCCTCAATCACCGGTTTCAGGCCTTCAAGTCCCTCTAGCGTGGTCTGTGGCCGGTTACCTTCGTCTTTATTGAGCACCACTTCCTCGTAGCTGACCTCTTTGGTCTCCTTGTCCACGATTGCCTGGGTGGCAGAAACGGAGACTATTTCATCGTTGAACAGCCCGGCATCCTGAGCTGCCGCCGTCCGGCGCTGTGATTCCAGCGAATAGGCGTCCTGGGCTGCCCGGCTGATGCCGTACTTGGTAGCGACGTATTCAGCTGTTTGCAGCATCGGCATGTAGGCGTTCGGCGCGTACTTGAGGGTCTGTTCATCCTTGCTGCTAAAAGACCATTCCATCGCCTTGTTCTGAACCGCGCTGATATTCTCCTGGCCGCCACCAATCACAACATCCATGCCATCAACCATGACCTGCTTGGCAGCGGTGGCGATGGCCATCAGGCCAGAGGCACACTGGCGGTCCAGAGTCTGGCCGCTGACGGTTTGCGGCAAGCCAGACGCCAGCGCGGTCATACGGCCAAGGTTCCAGCTCGCGGTTCCACCCTGCATGGCGGTGCCCATGACCAGGTCTTCGATTTCGCCGGGGTCTACTCCGGCACGCTGGACGGCTGCCTTTACGGCATGAGCGGCCATCGTTGGTGACGTGATGTTATTGAACGCGCCCCGAAAGGCTTTGCCGATCGGAGTTCGGGCCGTGGATACGATAACGGCTTCACGCATGGTTTTCTCTCCTGAAGTAAATAGCAGGGCCGCCCCGGCAGTCATGGGGTGGCCGGCCCATTGGTTACGCAGTAACTGGCTCGAATTCCCGGAAGGTTTTGCCAGCAGCGGCCAACTCCCTGAGCAGGTCGGAGGGCTGGAACCACATCTCGCCGTAGTCGCCCAGCTCCGCCCGATATCTTTCGACACCCTCAAGTACGGTGGCCAGACCGATCTCATCGGCGTATTGCATCGGGCCACCACGCCAAGCCGGGAAGCCGTAGCCGTTCACCCAAACCAGGTCGCAGTCTCCGGGGCGACTGGCAATGCCCTCGCTGAGGATGTCGGCAGCTTCGTTGATCAGCATGTACACGCAACGCTCAAGGATCTCCTGATTAGATATTTCCCGGCGCTTGATGCCCAGATCACCTGCGATGGCTTCGGCCAGCTGCACCAACTCCGGGTCATCCTTCTTGTCCCGGCCCTGATAGAGGTAAAAGCCACGGCTGGTCTTCTGGCCATAGCGTCCCAGCCGGTACAGCTCGTCTCCGATCCGGTTGTAACTGGAGTCATGAGCTATGGCTTCACGACGGCTTTCCCGCACCAGATAGGTGACGTCAATACCGGCCAGGTCGTACATCGACAGTGGGCCCATGGCCATCCCGAAATCGGTCAGCACCCGATCAATCTGGGCTGGCGTGGCGCCTTCGAGCAACAGGCGGTGGGCCTCACGTCCATAGGGCTCCAACATGCGGTTACCTACGAAACCGAAACAGACACCAACCACCACCGGTACCTTTCGAATGGCTTTGGCAACCTGCAAGGCGGTTACGATGACATCGTCGGCCGTTTGTTTGCCCCGAACAATCTCCAGCAACCGCATCACATTGGCCGGACTGAAGAAATGCAGGCCAATCACATCCTGGGGGCGGCTGGTAAAGTCGGCAATCCGGTCGAGATCCAGGGTCGAGGTATTCGATGCGAGAATGGCGCCGGGCTTGCAGACCTTGTCCAACTGCGAAAAGACTGCCTGCTTGACCTCCATGCTTTCGAACACTGCCTCGATCACCAGATCCGCATCGGCGAGGTCGCCATAGCTCAGGGTGCCTTCGAGCAGGCCCATTCGCTGATCTACCTCGGCCTCCGTCATACGCCCTTTGCGGGCGGAGATGTCATAGTTGGTCCGAATGGTGGCCAGACCGCGATCCAGCGCCTCCTGCTTGAGCTCCAGAAGCTTGACCGGAATCCCGGCATTGACAAAGTTCATGGCGATGCCCCCGCCCATGGTGCCGGCGCCAATTACTGCTACCGAGCGAATGGCCCGAGCGGGCGTCGAAGGGTCGACCCCGGGCACCTTGAGTGCCTCCCTTTCGGCGAAGAACAGGTGCTGTTGCGCCCGAGCCTGGGGCGTAGCCATGCATTCCCGAAACAATGACTGTTCACGTGCTAGGCCCTCTGCCAAGGGTAGCCTGCAGGCAGCTTCGATGGCCTGAATGCAGCGCTCGGGTGCGTAGAAACCGCGGGTTTTACGGGCGATGGCGGCACGGAAATCATCGAAGCCTGATGCCGGAAATACGTGCATATCAATCCGGCTGTCGGCGCAGCTGCGCACCGGCGCGCCCGCTTCAATCAATTCGCGGGTGTAGGCCAGGGCATTCTCGAGTAGGTTGCCCTCGCTCA
>ENA-ORCQ01000229-ORCQ01000229.1-marine-metagenome-genome-assembly--contig:-NODE-229-length-24474-cov-4.140181_pt1 | contig 24474 bp, 18 predicted proteins | sample MGYA00237780_ERZ508510 | MGnify/ENA primary metagenome ERZ508510 (study PRJEB26181, sample SAMN06268981) | marine metagenome | isolation source: Tt an E2 anaerobic enrichment on eucalyptus from sediment...
TAATGGTGAACTCCGAAAAGTATATCGAATTGCCAAACCAAATGATATTGACAAGTGGAAAGAGGCTATTTCGCTTGAGCATGAAACAATGATTAAATCGAGGCAAATCACAGCCGATTTAAAACTAAACATGAAAATTGGTGATGTTGAATATCAGGGAGACAAAACCAAAGCCATTTTTTATTACATCGCTGATGACCGTGTTGATTTCAGGCAATTGATCAAAGTTTTGGCAGAAAGGTTTCGTATCAGAATCGAAATGAAACAAATCGGAGCACGCCAGGAAGCAGGACGAATAGGCGGTATTGGCCCCTGTGGCAGGGAAATTTGCTGCTCAACATGGATGCACAATTTTGTTTCGGTTTCTACCAATGCAGCACGCCAGCAGGAAATATCGCTAAATCCGCAAAAATTGGCCGGTCAGTGCGGAAAATTAAAATGTTGTCTCAATTTTGAACTGGCAACTTATGTAGATGCACAAAAAGATTTTCCACCTTCAAATATTCCGCTTGAAACTGAAAACGGAAACTACTATTTCTTAAAAGCAGATATTTTTAACGGCACCTATCTATACACTGCCCAGGGCGATACACCCTCAACACAGATTACTGTACCGGTTAGAAGGGTCAAGGAAATTCAACGGCTAAACCGCAATGGAAAGAAACCGGAAAAATTGCTCACCGGTGAAAACAGAATGGAGGCAAAAGAACTGGATACTTTCCATAATGTTGTGGGCCAGGAGGCTTTAACACGTTTTGACAAACCCAAAAATAAGCGCCGTAAAAAACGTAATTATAACCGCAATCAGAAAAGAAAACCCAAAACGAATTAATCCATTTTATCAATCCTCTTTTTTAAAAAGATTGTAGTTTTGCAATTGATTAAAAAATTAGTGGAATGAATAATTTTAGGGTTATAAAAATTTTTGCAATACGTATTAGCACATTTTTTGTATTGGCAATAAGCATTTTTGCCTGTAACCTTAAGGTTGTAGATGGCAATTATGAAACCATACCAAATGCAAAGTGGCATAAGGATTCTGTGAAAACTTTTCAAATTCCGGTAAGTGACACCCTCCAAAATCATAAGATGTACATCAATGTGCGAAACGACATTAATTTTAAATACAGCAATTTATGGTTGTTTGTTGAAATAATCCAGCCAAATAATAGTAAGGCGCTTATCGACACTTTTGAAATTACGCTCGCTGATGAACGCGGTAAATGGTTGGGGACCGGATTTGGAGGAGTAAAAACGATTGAATCTCTATATAAACGGAATGTATATTTTCCTGCTTCCGGAATCTATGATCTTAGAATAACCCAGGGAATGCGCGACGATCAGCTAAAAGGAATTACTGAAATTGGATATCGCTTAGAGAAGGAATAGCTGACCTCTTTATTCAGAAAAAGAAAAGACGATGGGCAAAAATAAATTAGCCAAGTTTGAAGAAATGGAACGTTTCGAACATGTAATTCAGTTTCCGTACAGAAAATTGAAACTGGAGAAATTCGAATTAAAAGGAAAATGGTCATCAGGGTTTTTTAAAAATAATAATCCCTTAATTGTGGAACTGGGATGCGGAAAAGGAGAATACACAGTTGAACTGGCACAAAAAAATCCAAATATTAACTACATTGGTGTTGATATAAAAGGTGCCCGGATGCATGTTGGCGCAAAACAGGTCATCGAGAAAAATCTAAAAAATGTGGCTTTTTTGCGTACCAATATCGAAATCATCAATCACTTTTTTGCCGAAAATGAAGTGGATGAAATCTGGCTGACTTTCCCCGATCCTCAAATGAAAAAAACAAGGAAAAGATTGACATCTACTGCCTTTTTAAACCTTTATAAACAGTTTCTGAAAAAGGAGGGTATTATTCACTTAAAAACCGATAGCAATTTTCAGTATACCTACACAAGTGCTTTAGTACATTTAAACCAATTTGAAATTCTTGCTGAAACGGATAATCTGTACGAATCGGATATTGTAAACGAAATACTTCAGATAAAAACCTTTTACGAAAAACAATGGTTAAGCAGGGGAATAGCCATTAAATATGTTTCTTTTAAACTGAACGAAAGGGAATTTGCTGAACCGGATATTGAAATTGAAAAGGACGAATATCGAAGTTTTGGCAGGAGTGCGAGGGAAATACCTGAACAAAATCTCAAATTCCAAATCTCAAAAAACAATAATCCAAAACCTAGAAATGAGTGATTTTTTTAATCAGGTTTACGAAGTGGTTAAATTGATACCAGCCGGCAGAGTTACATCGTACGGAGCAATTGCCAAATATTTGGGTTCTCCGGGAGCAGCCCGCATGGTAGGTTGGGCTATGAATGCTTCCCATTCTCACAAAGATTTTATTCCTGCACACCGGGTAGTAAACCGTAATGGATTGTTAACCGGTAAACACCATTTTGGTTCGCCAAATGTGATGAAAGAATTGCTGGAAAATGAAGGGTTAAAACTGGAGGAAGATCAGATTACCAATTTTGAGGAGCGGTTTTGGGATCCGAATATGGAAATCGATTGAAATAATCATATGTTTATTTAAAATCCTTGAAACAATTCGATGAAAAAAGTGTTTGTATAAAAGGTTTGTTGTTTTCAAGCCGGCAAACTATATTGAGTAATTATTATTGAAATTAGAACAAATATGACAGATATACCACGCAAATTAATTGTACCAAAAAATATAACAGATGCACTTCGAACAGTAAAATATCCGGGAAGTGAAGAAGATATAGTAGCACTCGAAATGCCACAGGAAATTCGTATTGCAGGCCAGCGGGTAAGTTTCTCATTGGTGTTTCAAAAAAGTAATGATCCTAATATTGAGTCTCTTGTTTTGGAATGTGAAAAAGCCATCAAAAAATATATTGGCGAAGAAGTTGAAATTGAAGACAACATTGCGGTAAAATTTATCCACGATATGGAGCGCCCAATATTGCCTAATGTGAAAAACATTGTTGCAATTGCCTCAGGAAAAGGTGGCGTGGGAAAATCAACCACTGCTGTGAACCTTGCAGTTGCACTGGCCAATTCCGGGAAAAAAGTGGGATTGCTTGATGCCGATATATTTGGCCCTTCAATTCCTAAAATGTTTGGAGCAGAAAGTGATCGCCCGGCAGGAATAAAAATCGACGATAGAGAAATGATTAATCCACTTGAAAAATATGGGGTAAAATTTCTTTCGGTTGGCTTTTTTGTGGATACCGAAAGTGCCATTATCTGGCGTGGACCAATGGCTTCGAATGCTTTAAAACAATTAATTTCTGAAGGTAACTGGGGAGAATTGGATTATTTATTAATCGACTTACCTCCCGGAACCAGCGATATTCATTTAACCCTGGTTCAGTCGGTGCCGGTTACCGGAGCAATAATTGTTACTACTCCGCAGGATGTAGCGCTGGCAGATGTGGTACGCGGAACCAGCATGTTCCAGAGTAAATCAATCGATGTGCCGGTTTTGGGATTAATCGAAAACATGGCCTGGTTTACACCTGCCGAATTACCGGAAAATAAATACTACATTTTTGGAAAAGACGGGGGTAAAAACCTTGCAGATAAACTTGGATTACCATTTTTGGGACAAATTCCTATTGTGCAAAGTATCCGCGAAGGTGGCGACAACGGAACACCGGTTGCGGTTAATGGTAATTCAATAACAGGTGCTGCCTTTGCCGAAGTTGCTAAAAATGTGGAACACCGTGTACATATCAGAAATATTCAACAGGCACCCACAAAAAAAGTAAAAATAACACGGAAGTAGTTAATTAAAATTTTCGAAATAAAACATGGAAAAGGCATCTTCGATTTTAATAATTATGGATGCCTTTTTCAGGCTTTTAAAATTTAAAGAAAAACACTTCAAAAAATCTGTGATACAATATCCTTCCGAATAATCAGCTAAAAACATTCAGCTTTTCTCAGACCAGCTCTTTTTTTTATATTTTTGTGGCCTTTGTAAATCAAATATAATCGGGAAAAACAAACAATATTCTTCAGATTATTGAGTTTATTAAGAGTTAACTGATTGGCTGCTTGAAAAGAATTTTATTACATAGAATTTTATTTTTGTTTTTGGTGTTAATTTTTGCCGGTTGTTCTACCGAAAAAAATACATGGACAAGCCGTACTTTTCATAATCTGAATTCACGATACAACATTTATTTTAATGCCAACGAAAGTGTAAAGAAAGGTTTGGCAACTATTGAAGAGCGTGTAGAAGATGATTTTACCCGCATCCTGCCTGTTTACAAATCGAGCACTCCTTCAGCCGGTGAAATGGTAAAGTCCGACATGGAAACTGCCATAATAAAAAGCTCTAAACTTATTGAATTACATTCCATTACGAAAAAACCAAAGCGAAAAAGAAAACGTACACAGCGTTACCAGGAGTTTGCAAGTAAAGAAGAGTTTAATAAATGGATCGATGAAAGCTATTTGTTGATGGGAAAGGCATATTTCTACCAACATAATTTTATCGCTGCCATTGATAACTTTGGTTATGTAGTCAGAAAATACCCTGATGACGAAGCAAGATACGAAGCGCAAATCTGGCTTATCAGAAGTTTTACCGAGCAGGAAAGATATGCAGAAGCATCTGAAGTGATTCAGGCCATTCAAAACGAAGATAATTTTCCTAAAAAGCTGGAAAGAGATTTAGCTGTGGCAACAGCACATTATTACAAGAAACAACAAATTTATGATGAAGCCATAAAGTTTCTAGATATTGCCATCAGCAAAACCACTTTCAAAAAAAATAAAGCCCGGTTAAAATATATTGAGGCACAATTATATGAAGAACTGGGAATGCACAATGAAGCATCTGAAGCTTATCGTGCAGTTACAAAAATGAATCCCGATTACCGAATGGCATTTAACGCTAAAATTAAATCGGCCGGTATTTTCTCTGGTGAAGGAGATCCGGCAGAATTAATAAAAGAGTTAAACAAAATGCTTCGCGATAATAAAAATTATGAGTTTCGCGACCAGATTTATTTTGCTTTGGGGAATATATATTTTAAAGCAGGAAACAGGGATTTGGCCATCGAAAACTATGCACTTTCCGTTGCCTCAAGTTATCAAAATCAATTTCAAAGAGCACTTTCAGCAATTACTGTGGCAGATATCTATTTTGAAGATTTAGAATACCGAAAAGCCCAGGCTTATTACGATAGTGCAATGATTATTATAGATGACACCTATCCCGATTTTCAGACAGTTTCGGTAAAATATAAAGGACTTACCAATTTGGTTGATAATTTAGTTACTGTTGAGCGTGAAGACAGTTTGCAACGTATTGCCCAAATGGCAGAATCTGAAAGAGAGAAATTTATTACTGAACTTATGAAAGCCGAGCAGGAACGTCAGAGAAATGAAGAGAATCTTGCTTTACAACAAATGGGTGACGGACGATATCGTTCGAATCGGTTCAGGCAGGGAATGGGTAGCCGGCAAGCCGGTGCCGGTTGGTATTTCTATAATCCTCAAACCGTTTCTTATGGCAGGGTTTCTTTCCAACAAACCTGGGGAAAACGAAAACTTGAAGACAACTGGAACCGTGCTGACAAAGGTATTTCTACCGAAATCGACGAAGAAAATATGGCCGGCGATTCTGTTCAGCAACAAGTTGTAATAAGAGAGGAAGATCCATTAAAGAAAGAATTTTACACACAGGACCTGCCGCTAAATGATTCTCTGATGGAGATTTCACATAACAAAATCAGAGACGCCCTATATAACGCCGGTAAAATATTTAAAACCGATTTTTCGAACTACCCTCGCTCTGCTGAATCTTTTGAGAATTTAAACCGGCGATATCCGGAAAATATTTATCGACTATCGGCGATGTTTGAACTCTACGATTTGTATGAGTTGATGAACGATAACCTTGAATCTGAGAATTACAAAAACCAGATAATCGCCCAATATCCGGAGAGTAACTATGCGCAATACCTGCTTAATCCGAATTTCTTTGTTGAAATGGAAGCAAGAAAAGACAGCCTTAACCGTTTGTACCAGCAAACATTCAGAAATTATAAAGCCGGAGGGTACAGAAATGTTATTTCATTGACCGGAGAAATGAAAGCCATGAATCCGGATAGTGTAATTATGCCGAAAATTGATTTTATGGCTGCAGTTGCAATGGGAACACAGGACGGAGTGCAAAGCCTGGAAAGAAATTTAAACGAATACGTAGCAACTTATCCTTCTGAAGAACCAACTCCTTTAGCAAGAGAAATTCTCACTTTAATTGCCGATAGTGCACTTACCGATTACCAGAAATTAATCGATATGGGTTACATCAGTGAAGAGATTGTTAATGAAGAACTACTGGAAGAAAATCTGGATGCCAACGATGAATTTGGAGGTAAATTCTCATATGAAGAAGACCTGCTTCACTATTTTGTAATTGCATATCCGAGAGAAGAAAAAATAGATTTGAACCGGTTAAATTTTGATATCGCCAATTATAACATAGATCATTATACCAAAATCGATTTTGATATCGAATCAGAAGTTTTTGATGACAAACTTTCCTTTGCAGTAGTGCGGGCACTTGAGAATAAAGAAAGCGCTTTGATATATCATGGAGCAATTATAAGAAATGCAGGAGTATACCGAGAACTGAAAGATATCGATTTTCTTAATTTTGTTATTTCTTCAACAAATTACCGCACCATATTAAATGAACAGTCGCTTTCAGATTATCTGAAATACTTTGTTAAAAATTATAGTCGATTTATCCGTCCGAACTTTACTGAAGAGGAACCTGAAGTTTCGCCGGAAGAATTAATGGCACGTGCAAAAGAAGAAGACGAAATTTTAAAAGAGAAGGGAGAATTTGTTATTATAGATACCGGTGCTGACAAACTCTTTAATACAAAAATAGATACAACTCAAAATTTTGTATTGGCAATTAAAGACAAAAAATTATCAACCCGACAATTACTAAACGACTTCTCGAAATTTAATAATGACGAATTCAGACTTTGGAATCTGGCGCTACAGCTAAAAGAATCCGGCGAATACAGACTGTTGGTTGTAAACGGAATACCATCGCTTAATGAATCAATGTCGTATTTCAGGAAAGTGGTTATTACAAGAAGTTTATTCAAATCGCTGGGGCAAACCACTTACAGAAACTTTTTGATTACCAATGAAAATTTACAGAAATTAGTGGACCAAAATAATGTGGATGAATATATTACCTTTTTCAGAACAAATTATATTCAAAGAGCAGCGCAACCGGCTTCACCCACAACCCAATCTGCAACAAGCGCACAAGCAAACACCACCAGGCCTCAACAATCAACTGCATCTGATTCTCAGTCATCTGCCGAATATCTTGGGCCTTACAACGAAGAAATTGAAGGAGAACAATATTTTGTATTTGTAATCCCCGTACTTGGAATAGATCAACCTGCATTTATTAGCGGTATTGAAGACTTTAATACGGCCAGCTACAGTAACCTCAATTTGAATGTGGAAATTAAACAAATTGATGAAGTCCGACAGGTAGTTCGCATTTCCGGTCTTCCGGATATAGAAACGGCAAGACTCTATTTCAGCAAAGTAGTGAACAGCCGGAATCTTTATGTTCCGTTACGCAAAGCTACCTATCGAAATTTTCTGATTTCAAAAGCAAACTATGATGTTTTTCTTGAAGAGAAGAATATTGTTGAATACATGAATTTTTACAAAAAATTCTATCTCGGCCAGTAAACTGGATTAATCGGCCAAATATTATCATATTGTACAAAACACCAGTCAGTTAATCTTAAACATCTCTTTCTGTTTCAAAAACTTTTAACTTCAAAACCTCGTTAAAGTAAGTTAAACGAATAATAATTATTTACTTTAATTGTTACTAATTAGAAAGAAAAAACAGACAATTATAAACGAATGAATAAACCACGTATACTCTGGACAGACGACGAAATTGATTTGTTAAGAGCGCATATAATATTTCTTGAGGGGAAAGGATATGAAGTAGAGACAGCAAATAATGGTTTGGATGCTGTTGAAAAAGTAAAAGAGAGTTATTACGATATCATTTTTTTGGATGAAAATATGCCGGGAATGACCGGATTGGAAACTTTAACTCAGATAAATACCATTTCACCCAATGTCCCGGTGGTAATGATTACCAAAAGTGAGGAAGAGAACATTATGGATGAAGCAGTAGGATCAAAAATAGCCGACTATTTGATTAAACCCGTTAATCCAAAACAAATTCTACTTACACTTAAAAAGAATATTGATCAGCAAAGGCTGGTTACTCAGCAAACTACCTCAGCTTATCAAATGCAATTTGGAAAAATTGGGATGCAAATCAACGACAAGCTAAATTACGAGGAATGGATTGATATATACAAAAAACTTGTGCACTGGGAGATTGAGTTAAGTCAGTCAGACGACTCTGCAATGGACGAAATTCTGGCCATGCAAAAAGAAGATGCCAACAAAGCTTTCTACAAATTTATTAAAGAAAACTATCTGAATTGGTATGACCAGGAAATAGGAGAACGACCACTTTTATCACCTGAGGTTTTTAAAAAACGTATTTTCCCACTGCTTAACAACAGGAAAAAAGTTTTTGTTCTGGTAATCGACAATTTGCGTTTCGACCAATGGAGAACTATCAATTCGGTATTTAACAACTACTTCAGAATTGAGTCGGAAGAATTGTATTACAGCATAATACCAACTGCAACTATGTATGCACGCAATGCCATGTTTGCGGGTTTAATGCCTTCTGAAATTGAAAAGATGTATCCTGAGTACTGGGATGATGATGACAACGAAGGTCATAAAAACAGATTTGAAGAAGAATTGTTACGCAAACAAATGGAGCGCTTCCGCAGAAAGGAAAAGCTGTATTTTGATAAAGTTTCAGGAATTAGAATGGAACGGCGAATTTCGGACAGTTTAAATAATATTCTGGATAATGATTTGTCGGTGATGGTCTTCAATTTTGTTGATATGATTTCACATGCCCGGACGGAAATGGACATGATTAAAGAACTGGCCAGCGATGAAAAAGCTTATCGTTCTTTAACCCTGAGTTGGTTTAATAATTCTTCGTTACTGGAGCTCTTAAAAGGATTATCCGAAAACGATATCAGAATTGTAGTTACGACCGATCATGGATCAATAAGGGTAAATAATCCGATTAAGGTAATTGGCGACAGGGAGACAAATACAAATTTAAGATATAAACTGGGTAGAAATCTGAATTATAAATCGAAACAAATATTTGAAGTCCGGGACCCGCGAAAAGCATATTTACCTTCCCGAAATGTTAGCACAAGCTATATTTTTGCACATACTGATGATTTTCTGGCTTACCCTAATAATTTTAATTATTATGCCAATTACTATAAAGATACTTTCCAACATGGAGGAATCTCTATGGAAGAAATGATTATTCCATTGGTAACTTTGGTGCCTAAAGGTTAATTCTTGCTGTTTCGATATTCATAATATGTTATTCTATTTCGTCATAAATTCGTGACTTTATCGAATATAGATTGCAAAATTATACCAATTAAATTATTAAATCCCGTATTGGATATGCAGATGATTTTCGTTTGCACAAGAAAAAATTATAGTATAGCCTTAGCTACGGTTTTATTTTTCAACGCCCTGGAAACGGAAAAGAATTAGAGACTGTTTAAAAATTATCCAATTGTTCTATTATCCGTATTATTCATTCTTCATTTTAGCATAGAGTTTATTTGCAAAAATAAAGTCGTTAAGTTTTTGATTATTGCTGTTGAGTATTTCCTTTTTGGTGCCCTCCCACTCTTTTTCACCTTTGCTAATAAACAGCACCGATTCGCCAATTTCAATCACCGAATTCATATCGTGGGTATTAATGATTGTGGTCATTTTAAATTCCCTTGTCAGGTCTTGTAACAACTGGTCTATAACGGTGGAGGTTTCCGGATCAAGACCTGAATTAGGTTCGTCGCAAAAAAGATAACTGGGATTTAATGCAATTGCCCTTGCAATGGCAACTCTTTTTTGCATTCCCCCACTAATTTCACTGGGATTAAGTTTAAAAGCCTTTTGTGCAATATTTACATGGTCAAGACAAAAGGCCACACGTTCCTGTTTCTCTTTGCTATTCATTTTGGTAAACATATCTAATGGAAACCGAACATTTTCTTCTACAGAAATACTGTCGAAAAGCGCTCCTCCCTGAAAAACCATTCCAATTTCTTTACGCATGGCTTTTCGTTCTTTATTGCTTATTGAAATAAAGTTGGTATCGTTATACCAAATTTCTCCGCTGTCCGCTTCATACAGACCCAAAATACATTTCAGCAAAACTGTTTTTCCTGAACCACTTCGCCCGATAATCAGATTCGTTTTCCCTTGTTCAAAACTTACTGAAACATCTTTCAATACCTGATTTCCGTCGAACGACTTACATAAATTTTTTACTTTAATCATGTCAGCAATAAACGTGTTAATATTAAATCGAAAAACAGAATTAAAATATTGGTATTTACAACTGCTTTTGTACTGGCTTTTCCAACATCGAGTGCACCTCCCTGCACATAATATCCAAAATATGCAGGAACTGCGGCTACTAAAAATCCAAAAACCAACGATTTAATAATTGAAAAAGTAACATAGTACGGGACAAAGAGTGTTTTTAAACCATCAACAAATTCGGGTAAAGTTACTGTACCGGTAATTGGACCGGTAACCAATCCACCCAAAATACCAAAGAAAACGCTAATGATATAGAGAAACGGAAATATAAAAACTACCGCAATAATTTTGGGTAGAATCAGATATCCTGCTGAATTTATCCCCATTATTTCCAAGGAATCGATTTGCTCGGTTACCCGCATACTTCCAATTTCAGAAGTAATATTTGAACCTATTTTCCCGGCCATAATTAATGCGATCATTGTTGATGAAAATTCAAGCAATAAGGTATCGCGTGCAGCAAGGCCTACAAGATACGAAGGATAAAGCGGATTCATTAAAGCATATGCAAATTGAATGGTCATAATTCCACCTATAAAAATTGAAATCATAACCACGATACCTACCGAGTTTACCCCAAGATTTTCGATTTCGTAAAACAGTTGTTTCAAATACATCCTGTGTTTTTCAGGTTTGCCAAAAACCTTACCCAGCATCGCAAAAAATCGTCCTACATGAAAAAGGAAGCCCATGAACTATTATTTTGATTCAACTCTTCGAATAAATTATCAAGCCTAAAATTACAACATAAAAAGCCGCAAACAAATTGTTTGTGACTTTGAAAGCAAGGCTTTCCAAAAATATGTTAATAAAACAAATGATTCGTATAAATTTAATATTTTTGAAGTACAGACATTCTTAATTATGAGTGATAAAAACTTTTGCATTATAATGGCAGGAGGTACAGGCAGCCGTTTTTGGCCCCTTAGCCGATATGCCAAACCAAAACAATTTCTTGATATTTTAGGAACAGGAAGAACTTTTCTTCAACAAACTTTCGACAGGTATTCAAAAATAATTCCACACGAAAACTTCCTTGTTGTTACCAATGCCAAGTATAAAAATATTGTTAAGGAACAACTTCCTGAAATAGCAGAGAATCAAATTTTAGCAGAGCCGTTAAGACGAAATACCGCACCCTGTATAGCCTATGCAGCTTATAAAATAAAAACTGTAAATCCTGATGCAAACCTTATTGTTGCCCCCTCAGATCATGTAATTTTAAAAGAAGAAGAATTTATCTCCCAGTTAAAAAACGGACTTGAATTTGTAAAAGACAACAATGCCCTTCTTACACTTGGTATTAAACCCAACCGTCCTGAAACAGGATATGGATATATTCAGGTGAGTGATCATGTTAAATTCAAAGATCTGGATAATTTAAGTGAAGTAAAACTATTTGCTGAAAAGCCCGATCTTCAAATGGCAGAATTGTTTATTAAAAGTGGAGAATTTTTCTGGAATTCAGGGATTTTTATCTGGTCGGTGTCATCGATAATTGAGGCATTAAACATTCATATGCCTGATGTTGCTTCCAGGTTTGAAAATGGGTTAAAACAGTTCAATACAAAAAATGAAACTCCTTTTATCAGCAAGATTTACTCTGAAATGCCATCTATTTCCATTGACTATGCTGTTATGGAGAAGGCAAAAAATGTGTATGTTTTAACAGCTGATTTTGGATGGAGCGACCTAGGTACATGGGGAACATTGTACGAAAATAAAGAAAAAGACAAAGCCGGAAATGTAATAAGCAACGACAATATTTTAACTTATGAAACCAACAATTGTATTGTTGATATTTCAGGAGAAAAAATAGCGGTCCTTCAGGGGCTGGACGGTTACATCATTGCCGAATCGAATGATATTTTAATGATTTGCAAAAAGGAGGATGAACAACAGATTAAAAAATTTGTAACCGACGTTAGAATTACAAAAGGAGATTCGCTGGTATAGCAGTTATCAAAGTCATAGCATGACTTGAAGTTATACTATGACTCCAATACTTTTTATAATCAAAAATGGGCAACTTAAAAATTAAGTTGCCCATTTCAATTTCTTCAAAATTTTTATTTTGCTGTTTCCAATTCTATAGTTTTATTACCCGACCATTTTTTTATTTTATAATTGATTTGCATGGTTATCATATACATAACCGGTGCAATAAGCAGGGTAAGGAATGTGGCAAATGTTAAACCAAAAATTACTGTCCACGACATGGGTCCCCAGAATGCTACATTTTCTCCTCCCATTGAAAAATCCGGATCAAAGCTGGTATATAAACTAAAGAAATTAAAATTTAACCCAATTGCCAGGGGTAACAATCCCAAAACCGTGGTAATTGCAGTTAACAATACAGGACGTAAACGCGTTTTTCCGGCTTCAACCAGAATTTCAATTTCATCTTTTGGCCTTAACAAATCTTTATCTGAAAGTCCCAAATTTTCACGTTTGCGTTTTCGTAATAAATCGATATAATCAATTAATACGATTCCGTTGTTTACCACAATTCCAGCCAGAGATATAATTCCAATCCCGGTCATAATTACAACAAACTCCATTTGGAAAATTCCCAAACCAAGGAAAACACCTATTGTACTGAATAACACTGTTACCATTATAATTGCAGGTCGAATAAATGAGTTAAACTGGGTAACCAGTATAAGCATGATTAATGCAATCGCCACTAAAAGTGCAAATGACAAAAACTCCATACTTTCCGCCTGTTCCTGTTGTTCTCCTGTAAATCTGTAGGTGTAACCCGACGGCATTTCGTAATCGAGCAACAATTGCCTTATTCGCTCGTTAATCTCATTTGCGTTAAAACCTTCAGTAACATTCGACGAAATTGTAATTACTCTTTTGTTAGTAATTCTACTTATTTTATCATAAGTTGTAGAGTAAGTAAAATCAGCAACTGCAGAAATCGGAACACTAAAGTTTTCAACCTGAATCTTTTGGTTCATTAAAGTTGAAACATCATTTCTGTATTTTTCATCCAATCGGATAAAAATATCATATTCATCTTCACCATCCTTAAATTTACTGGCTTCAAAACCAAAGAGTGCATTTCTAAATGCCATGGCAATTTCCTGTGTCGACATGTCATATAGTCTTGCCTTTTCACGGTCGATATTAACCAACATTTCAGGTTGATTTACGTTGATATTAAGTTTCAACTCATCAATTCCACGAATACCATCATCTTCAATCATTTTAATAAAATCGTCTGTGATCTGAATTAACTCATCGAACTCGTCACCTGAAACTTCAATATTGATTGGCGAACCTGTTGGAGGCCCCATATTTTCTTTTTCAACAAATATTTTTGCACCTACATAACCATCAAGATTTTCTGTAATCTGTCTCATTATCTCGGATGTATTCATCCCATCCCTGAATTTATGCTCTACAAAGGAAATTGTAGTTAGCGACTTGTTAGGACTTAAATCATTTTCAAACATTTCCCCTTTCCCTGAACCAACTGTAGTTGTTACAGATTTAACAATTGACATAGCCGGTTCCAGCGTTTCTTTTATTATTCTTTCGATATCGTAAGAAACATCATCGGTTTTTTCAATAGAAGTACCTATGGGTAATTCTACAGTTACATAAATCGAGGAAGGATCTGTTTCAGGAAAGAAAACTACTTTGGGTTGACTTCCAAAATAAAACATAACAGAAACAATAAGTAAAACTACAATTCCTGAAAAGTAAAGCATGGGTCTAAAACCTTTCAACGCTCCTCTTAACTGACTGGTATATATACCTTCCAGCCAAACCAGAAACTTATTTTGAAACCAGCGGGCCAGGGGTCTGAAAAGAATAAGGTTTAATATCATCATTAAAGCTACTGTGGCCAGGATATTACCAATCCCGTAAATTTTAACCAAATAGAAAGGGATAGAAACCACAGCAATGATTATTGCTCTTTTAAGAGATTTTTTCCAGTCAATCTTAGTATTGATATCCTCTATTTTCATGTAAGTTGCAACAAATGCGGGATTCAGGATCAAAGCAACAAACAGGGAAGAGGCCAACACCACAATCAAGGTTTGCGGGAATATTTTCATAAACTGGCCAATCATTCCTTCCCACATTAACAGTGGAACAAAAGCCGCCAGCGTAGTTAAAGTTGAAGAAATAATCGGAAAGGCAATTTCGCTGACACCTTTTTTTGTTGCAGATAAAATTGGCATACCCAGGCTATGCAACCTATACACATTCTCCACAACAACAATGGCATTGTCTACCAACATCCCTAAAGCCAGAATCAGCCCAAAAAGTACCATGTTATTCAAAGTTACTCCCATTTGGTTGAGAATAATAAAGGAAAGGAACATTGACATTGGAATTGCAAGTCCAGAGAACAAAGCATTCCTGAATCCAAGGAAAAGAAAGAGTACAAATATTACCAGAATCATTCCAAGAATAATACTGTTCTCCAGGTTGTTGATTTCATTTCTGATTCTGAAAGTCTGGTCATCGGTAATAACAACAGACAAATTTGGAGGCAAAGAACCTTTCTGCTGCTGTTCCTCAATAGTTTCGTTTACTTTACGTGATGCTTCGAGAATATTTTCACCGGCCTTTTTTGTTATGGTTAGCGTAACAACAGGCTCATTATTCAATCTTGCAATAGTAGATTTCTCTTTGTAGGTATCGAGTACAATGGCCACATCACGAACATAAACCGGTTTTCCTTCAGTTACTTTAATTATTGTATTTGAAATTTGAGAGATATCTTCATAATCCGCTACAGTTCTAATAATTCTTCTGGTTTTATCGGCAGTAAATTCTCCTGCCCCCATGGTAACATTCTCCATTTGAATGGCCATGGCAATATCGTTAAAAGTAAGGCCTACAGCATCAAGTCTGTACGGATCGACGTTTATCTGAATTTCTCTTTCCTCAATTCCCCTGATGTTAGCTTCCGATATTTCATCCAAACCTTCAAATTCATCCTGTAATAGTTCAGCATATTTTTTCAAATCACGCATACTGAATTCACCTGAAAGGTTTACATTCATAATCGGAAACTCAGACAAATCGATATCCATTACCAGGGGGTCTTTTTCAAGATCACCGGGCAGATCCGATTTTGCTTTATCCACCCTGTCCTTGGTATCCTGCAGTGCCTGTTGAATGGTTACATCTGTATTAAATTCCACCACAATCGTACTTACATCCTGATAAGAAGCAGAAGAAACTTTCTTAACTCCCCTCATGCCTTTCATCTCTTTTTCTATCGGGCGGGTAATCAGGTTTTCTATGTCGACAGGTGAATTCCCGGGGTGAACAGTTTGAACAAAAATATAGGGTACAACCACTTCGGGCATTAGTTCGCGAGGCATCATTTGGTAGGAAAATATACCAAAAAAGACCAGCATCCCTGTTAAAATATAAACTGTGGTTTTATTTTTCAGCGCAAGATAAGTGGGCTGAAACTTTCTTGAAATTTGGGTCGCTGGCGACCCTTTCTTTTTTTCTGCCATTTTAATTGTTTTTCATATTGGCTTTTACCGTACTTAAAACAAAAGTTTTGTTCCGTCAACAATTTGGTTAAATCCTTCTGAAACTATTTGGGTACCGGCATTTAAACCTTCCTTTATTTCTGTCATATTATTATTTGTAACACCGGGAGTAACATATACTTTTTTAGCAAAGTTATCTCCATCTTTACTTTCAACAACATAAGTATAGTTGCCTTTAAAATCTTCTTTAATTAACAGTGAAGGAATAACGATAGCATCTTCTGCTTTGTAATCTCGGATTCTGATAACTGAAACCAGGTTTGGTTTAATAGATCGATCCGGATTATTAAGATTTATTCTTACTCTGAAAGTCCTGTTGTTTGGATCTATTGAATTGCTTATTCTGAAAATCGGTGCTTCAAGCTTCTTGCCCAGGGCAGGAAAATTAACTTGCGCTATATCTCCTTTGTGTACTTTGGTTAAGTACGATTCTGAAACATCAGCATAGATTTTAATTTTACTTATATCAATAACTCTTGCAAATGGTACCTGCGGGCTGCCAATATTTCCTTTTTTCTGGTAAACATAATCAACAACACCATTAATCGGCGATTTTACATTGGTCATTTCTATTTGAGAGTTTACACTTTCAATTCTTTTCTCAAGGCTTTCTTTGTTGTTTTTTGCCTGAAGATATTGCATTTCAGAACCGATATTTTGATTCCACAAATTTTCTGTACGTGCAAAGTTTGTTTCAGCCAGTTCAAGCTGAACTTTTAGTTCGTCCAATGTTCTTTCAAGCACATCTGAATTCAGAATTGCAATTACCTGTCCTTTTGAGACCATATCGCCTTCTTTCACCAAAACCTGTGTGATTACCCCTGATGTTTCCGGGCTTACATTAATATCGTACTCTGCTTCAACCTTCCCTGTAACCTCGATAAAATGTTCGAAATATTGTGCTTGTAGTTGTTCAACTTTTACATTCACAACCTCGTTTTCTCTTCCATCGGAAATTTCTTTCTCCAGTTTATCAATTTTTACTTTCAGCTCATGCATTTCGTTTTTATATTCCTGCAATTGCTGATGTTTTGCCTCCATATCATCAACGGGTGCCTTGCTGCTACAGGCCGAAAATATGATTGCGACTGCTACTATTAATAAATTCTTTTTCATTTTTATATTTGTTTATTTGTTTGCATTAATTATAAAGTTCCGGTCACTTTTTTAAGTTGAATATCGGCTTGTAACAACTGTAAAATAGAAGCCACCAAAGCTCGGTACGAATCGACAAATTGAGTTTCCGTTTGCGATAATTCAGTACTTGTTGCAATACCGTTATCAAACTTTATCTGAGTTTTATTCCTGATTTTTTCTGCCAGAATATTGTTTTCCCTGTCGTTTAAAAAACTTTCGTGCGCAGTTTCGAGTTGAGTTAGCGCAGTTAGATAATCTTTTTGAAGTGTAAGTTCTGTTAGTATCCTGTCAGTTTCGGCCTGCTCATATTCAATCTGAGCTTGTCTGACTCTCGCCCTTTTTTGACCCGAATTAAAAATACTCAGGGTAAGTTGTAATCCTACAAGTGATGAAGGATACCAGTCGTGACTTGATTTAAATAAATTCCAATTATTTCCGTATGCACTTTTAGTGTAATTGTAAAATGCACTTATTCGTGGCAGGTATTCCGATTTCTCAAGACTCAAAAGTTTCTCTGAGATCTCAAAATTGGTGGTAGCCAATCGATAATCAATATGACTGTTAAAATCAAACTGAAATACATTTTGCCTTTTTTCTATTGGATCAAGAAAAAGAAATAAATCATTGGTTAATTCTAATTCCGAGTCCAGGTCATATCCCATGGCATATTTAAGAACTACTTTAGAGATCTGAATTTCTCTCTCTGCAGCTATTACATCATTTTTTGCACTTCTTAGTATCAAGTCTATTTGATCCACATCCTGTTCTTCCCTAAATCCATTGTCATACAAAATCTTGGTTTCGTCGTAAAGATTCTGGGCATTATTCATATTGTCTTCAAGAGCCTTTTTTAACTCTATTCCAACCAGTGCAACATAATAAGCCTGGGTTACAGCTTCCCGAATATCGATTTGAGTTTTTTCGTGTGCCTGTTTTGAAAGATCCTGATATATCTGGCTGGCACTTACACCAACAATATACGAACCATCGAATACCATTTGAGAAACATTTATTCCAAAGTCAGAATTAAAATCCTGGCCGAATTTTACAGGTATAAACTCGCCCGGCTGGCCAATGATTTCACCCGGCAGTAAAGTTGTTGGCAAATTTAAAAATGCATTATAATTAGCCGAACCTGAAACCTGGGGCAATCCGGTTGCTATTGTTTCCCAAACTCTTTCCTTTGCTGCAACTATATCTTTCGATGTATTTTGTAAAACATATGAATTTTCCATGGCAAACTGAATTGCTTCATCCAAAGAAAATTTCCCTGCTTCACTTTGAGCTTTTAACTGTAATCCGCTTAAGCCAAATACAAATAGCAATAGAATTACATTAATTTTCAACTTCATTTTTTATTTTGTTTAATTGTTTTTTGTAATACTTAATACCTTTTTCTGTACAGATAGAATACATGTAATTTTCAACCATCTTGTCAAAAAGATCAATATTCGCCAACTCTGTTTCTGTAAATATTCCATGTTCAGGATTTAAGATTAACAGCATTCTGCCCACCTGAAGTTTTGCGATAAAAACAATATCCAGATCGGCTCGGTATAAGCCTGCTGCTATTCCCTCTGTTACATTCTGAATTGTGCTGTTGAAAATCTTTTCACGTTTTTGCTTATGTACTCTGTTGTACATTTCCGGATACAATTTTTTCAGGTCGTATTCAATATTATTGTGAATATATTTTAACATGAGTAAAACATGAGTACGTAACACAAAGAACCGGTCAATTGCGTTTCCTCCAGACTGATTATAAATTGCAAAATCGGTTCTTTCAATATAGAAATCTATGACCTGAGAAATTAAATCTGCTTTATCGTTAAAATATTGATAGAGGGTTTTTTTTGAAATCCCAAACTTACTTGCAACATCATCCATGGTAACACTCCTGATTCCATGCTTCAGATAAAGAGACCCCACATTTTTTAATATGTATTGTTTTCTGTCTTCCATAATTTCGCCAAAAGTATAATTAAAGAACCATGGAAACTCTAATAGTGTTCAAAGTTTACATTTCTTTAACATTAATTTCACGGCGATTCAAAACTATGGAAACAAAAATAGTTTCCATTTAACAAATCGGTAAACGATACTTTTTTACCAAGTAAACAGATGCTATTTATTGCTAAGAAAGAATTGCCTTTGCAAATATCAGATCTTCCGGAAAGGTTATTTTAATATTTACACGATTACCCTCCACCAGGTAAATTGTTTCTCCGGTTTGTTCTAAAACCGTGGTGTCGTCCGTAAATATTTCTTTTGTGGTTTTTTGATAAGCATTTTTGATAAGATTGCTTTTAAATGTTTGCGGTGTTTGAACCAGATAATATTTTGAACGATCGACAGGTTTGCTTACTTTCCCGTCCAGAATTCGGATTGATTCAGGAACAGAAACTACAGGCAAGGCATTTCCTTTTTTACTTGCCATTTCGTAACAATTTTGCAGCGTTTCTTTTGAAACCATAGGCCTTACGCCATCATGAATAAATACTACACAATCATCCGGTATAAGTGCAAGACCATTTTTCACCGATTGGAACCTTGTTTCTCCACCAAATGCTAATCGATATTCTTGGGTAAATTGGTGTTTCTTACACAAACTATTCCATGTTTCAACCTGATTTTTAGGCAATACCAAAACAAATTCAAGTTTAGAATCGTATTTTTGAAAAGCTTTAAAAGTATGCATTAATACAGGTTGTCCGGCAATTTCGATAAACTGTTTTGGCAATTCACTTTTCATTCTGCTTCCACTGCCACCTGCAACGATTAACACAAACTTTTTCATAAATATTTTGTTAACTTATTACACTTACACCGGTAAAAATAATTTAAAAAAACTCAGCTATGGAAAAAGTCCTGGATTTTCTCACCGACCTTTCAGTAAATAACAACAGAGAATGGTTTCAAGCCAACAAAAAAAGATATGACGAAAGTCGGGAAAAGGTTCTGTTTTTAACTGAAGTGCTTATCAATGAAATAAGAAAATTCGATTCCACTATTCCAGTACTGCCACCTAAGGATTGTGTTTTCAGAATTTTCAGAGATGTTCGATTTTCGAAAGATAAACGACCTTACAAGACCAATTTCGGCGCTTATATTACAAAAGGCGGAAGAAAAGGAATGTATGCAGGATACTATTTTCATATCGATCCTGCAGGAAGTTTTGCCGGTGGTGGAGTTTATATGCCTCCGGCAGAACAATTAAGAGCTATTAGAAACTATCTGGCAATAAACGGAGCTGAGTTTTTGGAATTAATAGAAAGTAAAAACTTCAAAAAAACTTTTCCGGAAATGTATGAAGACAAGCTTAAAACCGCTCCAAAAGGTTTTCCCAAGGATCACGAATTTATTGATTTACTGAGATACAAATCCTTCGCTTTTTCCGGGGGTATCAATAATTCTCAGATTTCTTCAGACAAACTAATTGAAAATATTGTAAATTCTTTTAAACAACTGCAGCCGGTAAATGCAATGCTGAATGATGCACTGGCAGATATGTAAAAAATTTAACAATTGCCGGGGTTACATTTCCCGCATTTTAAGAATATATAAGTAATAGACCCATATTTTTTATCTTCCCGATTAAAAAATACACCCTGGTCATTCCGACCGGGGTTTTTGTTTGTTTATATATGTATCTTTTTTATACCTCCTGATTATAAAGGAATACAGAATTATGCTTTTATCAGAAAATCAAATCATCTGAACACAATACAGCTTAAACAGTACATCCTGAAATTTAATCTTTATTATGAACATTCGTTTTTAAATGGTTTATAATGAGATAATTTTGTTATGTGTCCATAATATTAAATTGAATTCATTACAAGAAAATTATCATTTCAGAAACAACTTAGAATATATACTTTTGTCGCTTCAAATTTTAAATCTGATTCAATGAAAAGAATTTTATTAGTTTTGGCAGTTGTCGCCATCGGTTTAATTTCGAAAGCACAAAACATTCAACTGCATTACGATTTTGGAGAAAACAGAAAATTGTTTACCTCCACCGTTGAAATGTTTAAGCCGGATAAATACGGATCGACATTCTTCTTTATCGACATGGATTACAGTTCTGATGCTCGTAATGTATCTAATGGTATTTCTCTGGCTTACTGGGAAATAGCAAGAGCATTTAAATGGAATGAGACTCAAAAGATTATGCCACGTGTTGAATACAATGGTGGAGCAATGAAATTGGACGGCAATGCCCCCTGGATTGCAATTGAGAATGCTTATCTGGCAGGTATCGAAAACACTTGGGCTTCTGCAGATTTTTCAAAGATTTTAACTCTGCAGGCGAACTACAAATATATTCAGGATAAAGAAAATGCTTCATTTCAAATCACTGCCGTTTGGACCATTCAAATGCTGGAAAACAAATTAAGTTTTATGGGATTTGCTGATTTCTGGAAAGAAGAAATGGATGTATGGTTTGATTCGGAAGGTAATAAACTGGAAAAAACTGATTTTCGCTTTTTATCAGAGCCTCAAATCTGGTTTAACTTTTCAAATAGTTTTTCTGTAGGTTCTGAAGTTGAATTGGGATACAATTTTGATTCTCCTGACTTTAAAGTAAAACCTACAATTGCAGTAAAGTGGACATTATAAATTCTAAGTTATGTTAGAAAAATTTTTCAAATTAAAAGAAAACAAAACCACTGCTAAAACTGAAATTCTGGCCGGTATTACCACGTTTATGACCATGGCCTATATTTTAGCAGTAAATCCGGACATTTTAAGTGCTACCGGTATGGACAAAAATGCTGTATTTACAGCAACCGCACTTTCTGCTTTTGTTGCCACTTTGGTTATGGCTTTAGTTGCCCGACTACCTTTTGCACTTGCCCCGGGAATGGGATTAAATGCCTTTTTTGCTTTTACTGTCGTTTTGGGAATGGGACACAGCTGGCAGTTTGCACTTACTGCTGTATTTCTTGAAGGAATAATTTTTATACTCCTAACCGCATTTAACATTCGTGAATTAATTGTTAATGCAATTCCACTTCCATTGAAACACGCTGTTTCGGCAGGTATCGGATTGTTTATTGCATTTATAGGTTTACAAAATGCCGGCGTGATAATAAATAACGATGCAGTTTTGGTTGGACTTGGAGACATGTCCTCTCCGGCAGTGCTGATAGCTTTGGGTGGAGTTATTTTAACAGGAGTTTTATTGGCTTTAAAAGTTAAAGGTGCATTGTTAATCGGAATTTTTATTGCAACTGTAGCCGGAATTCCTTTTGGAGTAACCAACATGCCTGCAGGTAATTTGGTAGATGCTCCACCTTCATTAGCTCCAATTTTCTGGAAATTTGAATTCTCTCAGATTTTTACGTTCGATATGTTGATCGTTTTGTTCACCTTCCTTTTTGTCGATATGTTTGATACTGTGGGCACTCTGGTTGGTGTTTCATCAAAAGCGGGAATGTTGGACAAAAAAGGAAGAGTTCCCAGGGTAAAACAAGCGCTTTTTGCCGATTCAATCGGAACATTTTTTGGGGCAATTGTCGGAACAAGTACCGTTACTACATATGTAGAAAGTGCATCGGGTGTTGCTGAGGGTGGAAAAACAGGATTAACTTCTTTAGCAACCGCTGCATTATTTTTAATTGCATTGTTCTTTGCTCCCTTATTTACAATGGTACCGGCCGCGGCTACTGCACCGGCCCTTATATTGGTTGGTTTCTTTATGATGTCGCCTATCTTAAAAATCGATTTCGATAATTTTACAGAATCTATACCGGCATTTATTACAATCATTGTAATGCCGCTTACCTACAGCATTGCTGAAGGAATTGTATTTGGTATGCTTTCATTTGTATTGTTAAAAGTTCTTACCGGAAAAATGAAAGACGTTTCCATTGTAATGGTTGTATTGGCGGTATTATTCATTCTGAAATTTTTTATTTAGAAGAACTTAGCAGAAGATAATTTAAACGGAGCAGTAAATAATATTTTGATTACTGCTCCGTTTTTTATGGTACAAACTTCTAAAAGAATCAAAAATGAAACACCTTTTTACAGCAGCTTTACTTTTGCTGCTTTTTAGTTCATGTAAAGATGAGGTAGAACAGTTTAACGAAGCCCCAAAAATTCCACCTGTTGAAACCATGGTCATAGATTTTGGGAAAATGGCTGATTACACCAAATCTGCAGCATTTTCCAAAACAAACTGGTTGTATTCTGCTACAACAGTAGGTACATGGAATATGATTATAGGTACTACTTTTGCGGTACCTGTAGCTGCTTTTCATAAAGCCATTGAAACTGAACACACGGTTGTTGACAATGTAACCTGGCAATGGGAATATGAGGTTACTGGTTTTACAAGCAAGTATTTTGCCCGTTTGGTCGGTCAACTTCAAACTGACGAAATTAAATGGGAAATGTACATTTCAAAAGAAGGGATTGATTCCTTTGATGAATTTTTGTGGTTTGAAGGTACATCAAAAATTGATGGCTTAAGCGGGCACTGGACTTTATATCATAGTGCGGTATTCCCTGAAAAGACTGTTGAAATTGATTGGAAACGGGAAAACGAAGAGCTTGGCGAAATAAAATACACTTATGTTCGCGAAAAGAATGATATGCGGGAAACTGACTATTTTAACGGCAGCACTTTGACTTATGGTTTACAAGATGAAGAGTTTGATATTTATGTAAATATTCATGCCTGGGACACAAATACAAGTCAGTTTAACGATACTTTTATTGAGTGGAGCCGCAGTAATTATACCGGCCGTGTAAAAGCTGAAAATTTTTACAGCGATAACAATTGGCATTGTTGGGACGCTGAAGGCAATGATATTGAATGCAATTAATTCAAATAAGAAATTATGATGGGACGGAAGACAGAAGACGGAAGACGGAAGGAAAAACCATGTTATTTTAAAAACTTCGGTCTCCGGTCTCCGTACTTCTGTCAAAAAACAACAAGTTTATAGAAACTGAAAGTAGCTACAATAAAATTGCAGGGTTTTAACCATTAACTAGAAAATAAAAAATTAAGGCGCTTTTTTAAGCGTCTTTTTTGTTTTTACTATTTTTGTATCTATTGGGACATTAACTCAGTTGGTTTAGAGTGTTACCTTGACAGGGTAGAAGTCACTGGTTCGAATCCAGTATGTCCCACTAAAAAACCGGAAGTACTGTCACTTCCGGTTTTTCGTCATGTCAAACATATTTTATATAATTAATAAGCCACCATCACTGTACCATTTCGTACTTCTCCGTTACCCAGTTCGAGTACATAAACATAGTTGCCGTATT
>ENA-ORCQ01000230-ORCQ01000230.1-marine-metagenome-genome-assembly--contig:-NODE-230-length-24236-cov-4.115650_pt1 | contig 24236 bp, 11 predicted proteins | sample MGYA00237780_ERZ508510 | MGnify/ENA primary metagenome ERZ508510 (study PRJEB26181, sample SAMN06268981) | marine metagenome | isolation source: Tt an E2 anaerobic enrichment on eucalyptus from sediment...
TTTTTAAACTCATAACCGGATTAATTCCTGTTATTATTTTGTTGTCTTTTGAAGGAATTTTAAGACTTGTTAATTATGGCGATAATCTGAATCTGTTTGTGCAAAATCCTATAGAAGGTTATGAAGAATATATGATGGTAAATCCTAAGGTTGGGAAAAAGTATTTTCAGAAATTTGAATATACCCAACCGCCAAACGACATTTTTTTGGCAGATAAACCGGAAAATACTTTCAGGATATTTGTTATGGGGAGTTCTACCGTTTTTGGATTCCCGTACGAAAGAAACCTGATGTTTTCAAGAATTTTGCATCACCAGTTGGAAGAGGCTTATCCTGATAAAAAAATTGAAATGGTAAATACTTCAATTACAGCAATTAATAGTTTTACCTTATTGGATTATTCTCATCAGATTTTAAAACAGGAACCGGATGCAATATTAATTTATGCAGGACACAACGAGTTTTACGGAGCATTTGGAATTGGCTCAAATGAGACCATGAGTAAAAATATCGGATTAACGCGAATGCATATTGCCTTGATGGATGTGAAGATCTATCAACTGCTCAGAAATATTATAGCAAAAGTAGCTCAGACGGTTGCCGGAAGTGGAAATAAAGTTCGCGGAACATTAATGAAAAGAATGGTTGCTGATAAAGATATTTTGTACGACAGCGAAGAATATCAAATTGCAATGGACAGCTACAGGAAAAACATGGAAAAAATTCTGAAAAAAATAAGCAAGAAAAATATTCCTGTTTTTTTGAGCGAAGTAGTTTCCAATATTAATGGAATGAAACCCTTTCATTCTGTAAAAACAGAAAATCTTGAAGGGGCTAATGAAATTTATTCAAAGGCAGTTGAAGCTGAAAAAGACGGGGATTTTAAAAAAGCTTTTGATTTATATTATCGGGCGAAAGATCTGGATTGTATACGTTTTAGAGCAAGTGAAGATGTAAATCAGATTATCAATGAATTGGGAGAAAAGTATAAGGTTTTTCAGGTTCCAATGTTGTCATGGTTCCAGCAAAACACGCCAAATAAGTTAATTGGAAATAACCTTATGACTGAACATGTTCACCCGAATATTGACGGCAGTTTTTTAATGGCAGAAGCTTTTTATAATACAGTTCTGGATTCGAAAGTTATTGCTGATGAAAATAAGTCACCCGCTTATTCAATGGCGTATAAAAAAAGAAACTGGGGGTACACAGCCCTCGATTCAATTATTGGAGAACAAAGGATTCAGATGTTAAAAGGCAACTGGCCATTTGTTTTAGAGGAAAAAGATGAAGTCGATTTCAGAAAAGTATACCAGCCTAAAAACTTTCACGATTCGATTGTTTTTTCTGTTTTGTTGAATAGTGAAACCAACTTAACATTGGCAAGACTGGAAGTTGCCAAAAGTTATAAAAACCAGAGAAAACATTTTCTGGCCTATAAAGAATATGATGCAATGGTACGGACGAATCCATACATTGCTGTAAATTACCGCGATGCTGCAACAAGCCTGATAAATATGTCGGATTTGCCACTGGCATTAAAGTATTATAAAAAATCGCTGGATTATTTTGAATCGGGTTTTGCCCTGTTTAAAATGGGGGAGATTTATTTATTTATGGGCGACTACAAAAGTGCTGTTGAATGTTTCGAAAAATCCTTTCCTTTAATTGAGGATGACAGAAAAGTAGTTGTTCTTGCTAAAGCCTATGTTTCAAGTGTATATAACAATGATAGACCAAAAGCAGAGGCCATTGCCAAAGAACTTAAAAAAGTAAATGCTACCAATTACCTAAGAATTCCTCCTAAAACCTATATGTTTAATAATTTTATTCCTCAACAAACCGTTAATCAGGTTACCAATGCAAAAGCACTTATTGATGAGGGCAAATCTGAGGAAGCTTTAATTGTACTCAAATCATCCTTGGGAATTTACGATTCACATATAGCCAACTTTTTAATTGGTGAAATTTATATAAATCAAAGAAATTTGGATATGGCTTATAAATATTTTAGTAAAGTTTATGAGTTGTATAAATTCTATGATCAGTATTTAAATAATATGGCACTGATTTATTTCAACAAAAAAGAAATAGAAAACGCAAAAAAATGTTACGAGCAATTAAAGCTCGTTGCACCGCGATCGGAGTATGTGAGAAAACTGAATTTTTTAAATAACATCAATTAACCAATCCGATTTGAAGATTTTAGGTATTTCAGCATTTTATCACGATTCAGCAGCCGCATTGGTAGTTGACGGAAAAATAGTAGCTGCAGCTCAGGAAGAACGTTTTACACGAAAAAAACACGATTCTTCATTTCCCTTAAATGCTATAAAATTTTGTTTGCATCATGAGGCTTTAAATATCTCAAAACTTGATGCAATTGTATTCTACGATAAACCGCTTTTAAAATTTGAGCGCCTGCTCGAAACCTATTATGGTTTTGCCCCCAAGGGTGTTGAATCTTTTGTAACCGCTATTCCGGTATGGATTAAAGAAAAATTGTTTCTTAAAAAAATTATTCACGACGAACTGGCAAAAATTGATGGTTATGAGAAAAAGACAGCGAAATTACTTTTCCCGGAACATCATTTGTCACATTCGGCGAGTGCATTTTACCCATCGCCTTTTGAAGAGGCAGCGATTTTAACGATCGATGGGGTAGGAGAATGGGCAACAGCATCAATAAGTTATGGCAAAGGAAATTCCATTACCAATATTAAAGAGCTGCATTTCCCGCATTCTTTGGGTTTGTTGTATTCTGCTTTTACCTATTTTCTGGGTTTTGCCGTTAATTCCGGCGAATATAAATTGATGGGTTTGGCACCTTATGGAATTCCGGAAAGTAATGATGTAAAACGATTTGTAAAAACGATTAAATCTAAACTGATAGAAATTAATAAAGATGGTTCTGTTTGGCTGAATCAGACTTACTTTAATTACTCAACGGGATTAAAAATGGTGAAAGAGAAAAAGTGGGAAAAGCTTTTTGGATTTAGCCGTCGCAGTCCTGAAAGTAAAATTGAGCAGCATCATTCAAATCTTGCTCTGGCTATACAGATTATTACAGAAGAAGTCCTAATTCTAATGGCAAAGGAAGCCCAAAGAGTTACAGGTTCAAAAAATATCTGTTTAGCAGGTGGGGTAGCCTTAAACTGTGTTGGAAACGGTAAATTATTGCGTTCAGGTATTTTTGAGAGAATGTTTATTCAACCGGCAGCAGGAGATGCAGGAGGGGCCGTTGGAGCAGCTTTGGCCGCCTGTTACCTGGTTTTTGAAAAAGAACGAAAAGTGGTATCTCCCGATGGAATGGAAGGTGCATACCTTGGCCCTGATTTTAATGAAGATATTATTGAACACACTGCTAAATCTTATGAGGCAAAGTTTTCAAAAATTGAAGATTTTAAACAATTGAGTGAAAAAGTAGCCCGGTTACTGGCAGATGGAAATGTAATCGGATGGTTTCAGGGAAGGATGGAATTTGGTCCGCGTGCCCTGGGGAATCGAAGTATTTTGGGAGATGCAAGGAACAGTGAAATGCAATTGAAGTTGAATCTTAAAATTAAATACCGTGAAAGTTTCAGGCCATTTGCACCTTCTGTTTTGGATGAGGATTGTAATGAATATTTTGAACTTGAAAATAGTTCACCTTATATGTTGCTGGTGGCAAATGTCAGGGAAAAACACAGAAACAAAACTCCTGAAAATTATTACGATTTGCCATTGATGGAAAGGTTGTATTTTCAGCGTTCAGATGTTCCTGCCATTACCCATATAGATTATTCGGCAAGAATTCAAACGGTTCACAGGGAAACAAATCCAAAATATCATCGGTTAATCAGTGAGTTTAAAAAACTTACAGGAAAGGGTGTAATTGTAAATACAAGTTTTAATGTGCGTGGCGAACCTATAGTCTGTACTCCGCAGGATGCTTATAAATGTTTTATGAGGACTGAAATGGATTACCTGGTAATCGGGAATTATCTTTTTGATAAAAAAGAGCAACCCGAATGGGAAAACAAAGACAATTGGAAAGAAGAATTTAAACTTGATTAGTTTTAATATATTTGGGCATTAAATAAGATTTTATGGATTTTCTGAAAGACCTTTGGCAATATCTGAAAGAAAGGAAAAAGTGGTGGCTGTTTCCTGTAATTTTGATCCTGTTATTATTTGGGGTTTTAATAGTATTAAGTGGTGGAAGTGCGATAGCACCCTTTATTTATACATTGTTTTAGGATGAAGATTGATAAGATAAAAACCCTGGAAACCAGCCTGGTTTTAACAAGCGGATTTTTGGTGCTGTTTGTTATTTTTGGGCATAGTTGGTTTTTGTATTCAGCATTGACATTTGGACTGATTGGAATTTTTATAAAGCCACTTGCCCGATATGTTGCGGTAGTTTGGTTTAAACTGGCCGACATTTTAAATTTTGTTGTGTCAAAAATTATTCTGGGGACACTCTTTTTTGTATTACTATTGCCAATTTCAATTTTATACAGATTATCAAATAAAGATAAACTTCAAATTAAACGATCCGGTAATTCAAACTGGACCGTTCGCAATCATAATTATTCGTCTAAGGATTTAATAAATATCTGGTAGTTGGATAAAATATGTCTATTCGGTTTTTGCGTTTTTTTGATATTCACCTGATTATTTTAAATCGTTTGAGTTTATATTTCAAATCAACTCAACAAAATCCAATTTATAGTGTTTTAGATGTGTTTATGACTTTTAAAATCACTTACATTTTATTGCATCATGTTTGCTTTCAATGGATACATATTGTGCTGAACATAAAATTGATGTAACTTGTACTAAATAATAATCTGAAATATGTGAAACTTTAAAACAATAATTATGAGAAAAACTTTTACTTTTCTTCTGGGATTATTTTTAAGTGCTTTTGTATTTGCACAAAAACCTGAAGCCGTGGTTATGAAGGCATCAGTTCCCCCAATCGTTGATGGTCAAATTGATGAGGTTTGGCTAGAAGCAAATGAGTATAATATAGACAAGAATTTCCAGCAAGAGATTCCAACTTTGGGCGAATCGGGAGAAACCACCTGGAAAGCGTTGTGGACAGAAGAAGGTATGTATCTGCTTCTTCAGGTAACAGACGATGTATATTATCCCTCATGGGTAAGTGGCGGTGCAAACAGTTGGCAGTATGATAAACCGGAAGTCTATTTTGATGTCAATTATATTCTTGAGGATGGCCTGGGTTGTGAGGGAAATGTTAACCAGGGACATTATCAGTTTGATATTGCAATGACAGAAGCCACAGTTAATGGTGAACGTACTGAAATTAATGAGGAAAAAAACGGACTTCCATTTGTATATGTTAATGCGTTTTTAGTTGAAGATCCTAATTATGTAGCCGAGTATTTTTTCCCATTTCTGGGATTTGTAAATAAAGATGGTGGACCCATAGATTTGGCGGGAAATACAGGATTCGATGTTACTATCATAGATAATGATCCTCCGGGAGGAGATAATGATCGTCAGCGTGCCGTATGGGCAAATATGGGAGCTATAAACGAATCTTGGGCCAATATGGATGATGCCGGTATTATTACTTTTGACGGTGCTGAACCTCCTGTTTATGTTGAAGAAATAAAAATTTATTCAGAAGGTGATATTACAGAGGATAATCAAACAGTACAAATGCGTGCAGAAATTCTTCCCGAAGATGCTTCAACTAATCTAGTGAAATGGACATTAAAATCTGTTGACGGAGGAAGGGCTCGCGCTAAAATAAGTCCAACCGGCCTGATTACACCAGTAATTGATGAAATCATTGTTGTTCAGGCAACTTCACTTGATGGATTTGTATATTCAAATGAAATTGGAGTTATTATTTCTGGGCAGGTCCCGACTATAGATGAATTAAATTATATTGGGAATGCGCATTTCGATGATTATAATCCGGATACAAATGTGGCAGGACCGCCATGGTCGGGAGATGGAATTGTTGTTAATGGAGTATGCACAATGACTAATCCAAACATAGGTGAAAATCCGTGGGACTGGACATTTGGACAGGTTGTTAATGTACCTTTTGATATCAAGAATGAAAAATTTGTATACTCATTCAGAATGTGGGCTGATGCTGACAGGGAAGTGGTAATGGACTTTGAAGACACTGCCAATGACTATTCCAGGTACGGTGTTTCAACAGATTCTACTGCAACAAGAAGTGGTGGTGGTGTTACCGACTGGTTATTTAATATAACTACCGAACCTCAGACTTATACATTTACCTGTACGTTTGAAAATATGTTACCTACGGCAGTTCAGAAAATGAACTTTATGCTGGGTTGGGATACACCTACAGTGTACGTGGATAGCGTGTATCTGTTAAGTGAAAATGATATGGCTTTAATCCCACCAACATCAACAAAAGAATTAACAGTTGACGATGCATTTAAAGTTTATCCAAATCCTGCTTCCTCAAAACTGCATGTTGAATTTGCCTCTCCCAACACTGTTGTTGCCATTTATAATAGTGTAGGTATAAAAATGGATCAAGCAGAATTATTTGGAACTCATCATGTTTTTGATGTTAGCACATACCCTAAAGGAATGTATTTTGTCAAAGCAAAAGATTCAGTTGTCAGATTTATTAAATAGAAATTTAATACCGAAAGGGAAGCTGTCTCTGTTGAGGCAGCTTTTTTTATGTAAGTTGCGAATACTGTTTTAACAAGAAACCGATTTTTAAATTTGTAATTTTCTATGAATTAAGTATTTTGATTCGCAAAATACCAGGTTGTGAAATTTTAGAAATTAAAATATAAACCCATGAGACTTGTAATTGTAATTCCTGTTGTTTTGTTCCTTATATCTGCCAAAAGTTTAACCGCACAAAGGGGGTATTTTGATGCTCCTTATATCAGGTATGAAGCTAATCTTGCAACTTTGAAAAATGGTGCTTTGGTAACTCCAAAATCGTATTCTCAGATTGATTTGCAGTCAGAAGCTTCTGAACAGGTTTGCGTTGACATGTCAAGCGAAAATGCTACTGCGGAATTTACATTTTCTGAAGAAGCGGATGGTTTGGTAATACGCTATTCAGTGCCTGATGAGGAGACAGCTACAATAGCATTATATAATGAAAATGAAAAAATTACGAGATTAACACTTACTTCAAAGTGGTCGTGGGAGTATTTATGGAAAAACGGGGATCCCAATAATGTTGGAATTAAAAATAAAAATCCCCGAATGAGATTTGACGAAATACGTTTTAAACTACCCAGTAAAGTATCAAATCTGCAAATTGTAAAAGAAACCGGAAATCTTTCTCTGGATTTTATTGAGATGGAAATTGTTCCTGAAGAGATTCAGGCCCCTGAAGGCTCAGTTGTTTATAATGGTGACGGAAGTACATTACAGGATTTTATTGATGCCAACGGAAGTAAAACCATTTACCTCCCGGCCGGTATTTATAATGTGAACAGTCAGCTTTATTTTGGAGTGGCTAATACAAAATTGCAGGGTGCAGGAATGTGGTATTCTCAAATTAATTTTACCGTAACCGACGAAAGTAATGGAGGATTAAGAGCAAATGCGCCCGATATCTGTTATTCCGATTTATTTCTTACTACAGATATGACAACAAGAACCAATGGCTATGGTGGTATTATAGGTGTGTACACTAAAGGATCCGTTATTAAAAATATTTGGGTAGAACATTGTGCCACCGGAGCCTGGATTGGCCAATATACACCGGTCGGACCGGAATATGCTGATGGCTTTTTAATAACAGGCTGTAGGTTCAGAAATACTTACGCCGATGGTATAAACTTATGTAAAGGAACCAGAAATGCTGTAGTGGAGCATTGTAATTTCAGGAATAACGGAGACGATGGAATGGCAATTTGGTCTGCTGAAGGACTGGAATGTATCAACAATACATATCGGTTTAACACGGTTGAAAATGGCTGGAGGGCAGCAGGGGCAGCACTCTACGGCGGTAAAGACAATAAATTCTATAACATTCTTATAAAAGATAATGTTGATGTGGGTATTACCATCACCAACACATTTCCGGGAGTTGGTTTTAATGAGAATGGTATGCATGATTTTCACGATATTACCATGACAGGATGTGGTACTTTTAACTCGATTTACAATGACAGGGTAGGGGCTGTTAATATTTATCATGCCCGAAGTGCCGGTACTAAAATTCAAAACGTCAGGTTGTACAACGTGGATATTTATGATTCTAAATGCGATGGAATAAGAATTGCCAAATCTTCAGGAGATGGTATTTTTAACCTTGTTTTTGAGAATGTTAACATCAATAAAACAGGATTGGAATATCCTGAAAACAACGTTGAAAACAGTATGGAAAAACGAGGGTTTGGGGTAATTTTTGAAAAGTATCCTTTGGGAGGAGCTACTTACTGTAATTTAAATTTGGAAAACCTCGGAGGTAATGCAGAAGGAGAGGAATTTTCGGTTGCTGAAAAAGGAAGTTTTCGGTGGCTGAAAGAGGAAAATTGTGAGATTATACCGGTTGAAGGTATAACCTTGTCTCCCGCTGATACCAGTATTGCAGGTGGAGCAAATATTTCCCTGGTTCCAAAATTTTTACCGGCTAACGCGAGCAATCAGATAGTAAGCTATAAGTCATCTAATCCGGAAGTTGCAAGTGTTAATTACGATGGTGTTGTGACAGGTTTATCAAAAGGCCAGACAACAATTTACGTTGTCACTCAGGAAGGTGAATTTTCAGCTAACAGTAATATTAATGTTACTTCAAATCCCGAAATATATTATAAAATCAAAAACAGATGGCAAAACACTTACCTCTTTGATTCGGGTGATAAAGTAGAATACAGTTTAAAAACCACCGATGATAAGTTTATGTGGAAACTTGAAGAAATCAATGGGAAAAAACGAATCAGAAATATTTCAAGCGGAGATGTTATGCATATTGAAAATCAACTTGGATTTGTTCAATGTACTGCTGATTTTACTGATTCCTTAAGCTCCGAATGGTTAATTACCGATGCCGGAGATGGTTTTGTAAGAATAGAAAGTGCAAAAAATACGAACGATTTTATGCATATCGAAAATTTGCAAAACCAGCTTCAATATGGAAACATTGATAATTCTTGGTGGAGTGCTATGTGGATATTGGAACCGGTTTTAATTACAGGGGCAAATCAGTACAAACTAATTAAAAATGTTCACTTATATCCAAATCCTTCTGACGGTAATTTTTATCTGAACCTTGAATCGTTTCAGACCAATGAAAAAATAGATATTGTAATTTACAGTAGTAATGGACAACTTTTGTTGCAAGAAAACTTTATTGTTCAAAACTACCGTAAAAAAGGTTATCAGATAAATCTGAAAAATTCTCTGTCCCCGGGATTTTATTATATACTAATTTCCGGGAAAAGTGGAAAAGCAGGCGAGAAATTTATTATTCAATAGTGGTGTTTTGATTGAATATATTTGATTGGAATTATTTGTTTAAAGTTTAAACTTTAACCACAAAAAAATGGCTGCAAAATATTTTGTAGCCATTTTTTTTATTGAGTTTAAAATTATTATTCAAAAGGTAAATACCAGCTTTCAGGATTCATCAATCTGTTTCTTACCGCTTCATAATGCTCGGTACCTTCAAATTTTGCTGCAACCTTATCTGCTAAATATGCAGGATCATTTCTTCTTTCTGCAATTCTCACAAGGTCAAACCAACGTTTACCTTCAAATGCAAGTTCCATAGCTCTTTCAGCAATAATAAGATCCTCGATGAGTAATGTCCTTTCTTCTAACGGAATACTGTCTCTTTCCGGAACTTCTCTCGATTTTAAATACGCTCTTCCCCTGATTCCAAGGTTATTCGTCCACCTGCTGAATAAGGGTGGTTTTGGGTTTTCATTATTTACTCCCTGGTTGAGTAACATTAACGCATATTTTTGTGATTCTTCATCACCCATACGGTTAAATGCTTCCGCCAGCATTAAATGAATGTCAGCTGCCCTTGAAAGAATAATATCAGAACTTTCAGGATTATTTACATCAACAGAATATTTGTTGATGTAAGGATTAATATAACTGTAAGTACTGTCAGGATTCATTACCATATCCTGAAACATTACATTAACCGGTCCTCTGAATCCGTCCAAAGTATCACCATTCAATTGCACCTGCGACATCATAGAATCAATAACGATTGAAGTTGGTTTTACAAGGTATGAGAGATGAGGTAACAGCCATTCTGCCAGTGGATTAAACTGTCCTTCAGACCTGGTGTATGGAACTACCATCATATTTTCCAATCGCTGAGATGCAGAATTCAGGAATATTGAGGCCCAGCCTTCATCTTTGTAAGATTGGTCAACTTTTAATAAGGACCTTTGCTCAGAACTAGAAACCTGGTTGTCATAATATTCACAGGCATCTTTTAACCATTGTGCAGCTTCAGCATACATACCACTTTCCAAATACAATTCACCCAGAACAGCCTTGTTGTTTGGATAATGCTCAAGACGGAGTGCTTCATATTTAGAAGAAGTTAATTCAGATTCAAAAAAAGCTTCCATTTGTTTTATCAATATATCAAGCAGTTCTTCCCGGTTTAATACATTCTGATAAAGATTATCCGGAAGAGTTTCGTAATTGCTTTCGATATATGAAGCTTTATTGTACAGACGAATAAGGGTAAGATAAGTGTATGCACGTAATCCTATCAAAACACCTTTGGCCTGATATGAAGTCAGTTCATCATATTCCTTATCTGTTTCAGCTATTTTATCAATATGTTTCAGAACTTCGTTGATATTAATAATTACCTGGTAAAGAGGAGAAGCATCGGCAAACGGATTATTCCCCGATAAAGTATGATAATTTATTTCTCTTAAATAGGGTTCTGCATTGGGAGTTACTTCCATCAGGTCTGAACGTAATCCATTAAGTAAAATAAGCTGAGGAACAATATCCTGGTAGGAAACCAATGCTCCCTGCGCAGAGCTTAAACCATCTTGCACCGATTTATAATGCTGGTCAGGTGTAATTCGGTCACCTGCATCACCTTCAAAAAAACTTTCTTTACAACCATTACCCACAACTAAAAAGACTGCCAGTATAGCTATAATGTATGGTGATATTCTTAATTTCTTTTCCATTTTTTCTAAGTTTTTTCTTGTTATAAGTCTAATTTAACACCAATGATAAAAGATTGGGTATTTGGCGTTTTACCATAATCTATTCCCATATAGAATGGATGATTTACATAACTGAAATCGGGATCATAACCTGAATAGTTAGATACAGTAAACAAATTAGAGCCGGTTACATATACTGTGATTCCCTGTAAAAAGTTTTCAAATTTTGGCAGATCATAACTTAAAGTTAGTTGTCCCAAACGAAGGAAAGTACCATCTTCTATCCAACGATCTGAAAATGCATTATTTCCTGAAGGATCACCGAAGGCCATTCTTGGTAATGTTGCACTTGTATTTCCAGGTGTCCAGCTGTTTAATACAGTTGTTGACTGGTTAACGTAATCACTCATCGATTCAGTATTGTATCTGACATAGTTAAATAAGTCGCCTCCAACAGAATAATTAAACAATGCCGAAAGTTTAAAACTTTTATAAATAAATGAAGTAAAAATACCTCCAAAGAAATCAGGATTAGGATCACCGATTATTTGTTTATCCATATCGTTTATTATTCCATCACCATCATCCACAAACTTAATATCGCCTTCCTGCATCATATAACCTTTTGGCCCCATAATCTTACCTGCTTCTTCTGCCGATAAAAGGCCATCTGTTTTATATCCCCAAAAAGCGTTAACCGGATTATCTACCGAAGTTACGTATTGTACTACTCCTGTTGTAGTAACAATGTTGGTGGCCTGCGGATTAATAAATTTAAGTTCATTAACTTTTGTCATTGCTTTTCCTATCGATCCACCTAATGTCCATACGAAGTCACCAAAATGGAAACGAGTATCCAGAGAAATATCAAATCCGGTAGTTTCAATTTTACCACCGTTGTCGTAATAGTCTGTGTAACCAAATGATGCCGGAAGTTCTTGCCTGATTACAAGATTATTTACATTTGCCTTATAAAAATCGGCATGTAAATTAACTTGTTGTTTAAATAGCGATAGATCCAATCCACCGTTAATTACACTTCTTTTTTCCATGTCCAAATTTTCATTTGGAATAATTTCCCTTACAAGTACACCTGTACTGTTTATTCTTCTGTCAGTATAATATAATTTTGAAAAATCATAAACCGAAGAGAGCATATTACCTGTTACAGAATATGAACCTCTTATTTTTAGGTCTTCAAGCCAGTTTGCATCACTTAAAAATCCTTCTGATGATATTCTCCAAGCAGCACCAATTGATGGATATGCAGCAAAACGATGCTCAGAATTAACCGTTGAGTTTCCGTCGTATGAAATATTGGCGTTAATAAAATACTTATTTCTGAAACTATAGTTTATGTCACTAAAGTATGAAATCCATTTAAGCTCTCTGAAATCACCTGTCGTTGATCTTAAGTAACTGTATTGAGAACCCTGCCCCAGACTTTTAAAATCATCGGAAGGTGTGTTAAGGTCCGTACTTAAGTTGTATTTATAGCTATTTGCCAAATACCTAAAACCAAACTGAACCTGCACGGAATGACCTTTTGCAGTGTTATTGGTGTATGTAAAGTTAGAATAGTTTTGTGTTGAACGGAACTCATAAATAAAATCACCAGGGCTGTTATAAGCCGAGTCAACTCTTACTACACCCAAATCAGGTAAGAAAATGTTTTCGCGTGCGTTATTAAAGTTCAATCCAAACAAGGTTGATATTTTAAAGTGCTCATTAAATCTGTAAGCTGCAGTAATCGAACTTAAAAAGTGATAGTTTCTGTTAGTTCCGGATGCATTTTGAGTTAAAGCCACAGGGTTACTTACCGGGTAAACATCACCTATATCATCCAAATAGTCCAGCGGATCACCGGTTACAGCATCACGAGCATAGGGTGTCATTGTTGGTGGTTTTAACAAGGCCGAAATGTTTGGATTTTTCCAAACGCTTGCCCCCTGGTTTGCCAACTTGCTATCAGCCAGTGAAAGTTTTGCGTTAGGCGTAATTGAAAACTTGTCGGTTATGTTAATGTTACCGTTGATACGCAGATTATATCTTGTATATCTTGAATTGTCAACAACTCCATTATGAGATAAATAACCAGTAGATATATTGTAAGTAGCAATATCATCACCCCCTTTAAGGAAGAAGTGAAACTTTGAAACCGATGCAGGCGAATAAATTTGATCCTGCCAGTTTGTATTATTATTGTACTTATAATAATCAGGTGCAGATGCATCTCCGTTTAACCAGGGATACATGGTATTGATTTGATCAGGAGTGTAACCCTGTGAACCCAACATACCGGAAAAGTAGTTCTTAAATTGTGCTGGATCCATTACATCCTGATAAGCAGGAGTAGAGGTAATACCTCCGTATGCTGATAATTTCATTACAGTACTGGCCTCTGCTTTCTGTTCTGTATTGACATTAATAAGGCCGTTAGCGCCAAGTGAACCAACATGAGATATTCCGTTTTTCACAATCGTGATGTCGGAAATATCATCAATATCAACAACATCCATTGGATTGAGTGCAAATCCTTCCATCAACCCAACATCTGCATACGAGTAGTTGTGCATCATTCCATCGATAAATAGAATTGGCTCGGTGCTACCGTACAGCGACGAGATTCCTTTTATTTTCATATAGGTACGTGTCCCGGGCATTCCAGACTGTGTGTTAACAGCCATTCCTGGAACTCTTCCCTGAAAGATATGATCAAATGAAGTTGCTTTGGATTGTTTTAATTCATCTTCAACTTTAAATGATGTTACTCCGTAAATTGCATCTTTAACCGTTCCTACGCCAATAGGAGTATTGTATGAATTGTCAAATGAAGCAAATTCCTCCGCCACAAGTGTTACAGTTATGGTTTCACTTCCGGTGAGAAATACTCTTCTGACGTTATACCCCGGCAGGTTAAAGATTAATTCAGATTTTAGATCTGGTACTGAAATTGTGAACGCTCCTTCTTCATCAGTGTCAGCCGTTGTACCGGTTGAGGCAACTGAGATAATAACCTGTTTTAACGGAAGGCCGGTGCCTGATTCCATTACCACACCCGAAACATTAACTTCGGATGTTTGCGCCATCAAAGGTTGATTTACAGTGATAGCGAAAAACAAGGTTAATAGAGATAAACAGGTTGTGTATAAATATTTTTTTGTCATTTTCAAACTGTATTAGATAGTTTAACAGGTATAGACTAATTAGTTATAGGTGTAAATATGATGGTATCCCAGAATAATAAACCAGGACTTGTAGCTACAACTTTTACATCATGAGTTTCGGTTAAATCCCAGTCAACTTCTGCCCATGTGGTTGTATTCGCTGGATCTGATCTCTTAATAAGAGCGGTATTAACTCCGTCTACATAAACGGCATAATCAATATGATTTGCCCAGATGTTTCCTGAGATTTTATATTTGCCTTTCATAATTTTTGGTGTGGTAACCTGGCACCACCACCATCCGCTCATCGAGAGACAATCCCAGTTCATTTGTTGAGGAGCATTGTGATCTTTATAATAATATATTAAATAATCGCCTTCCCATTTTAAGTTTGGAAAAGTATTCTGTCCATCGAACCATCTTTTATAGTGTTTTCCATAAAAATCACTTTCGGTAATTTCAAAATGATCTGTTGTTTCCCATGTAATGGTTTGTGGTTGTGGCAATGTAGTTGGTAATAATCCTGCAACTGTATGCATTGTACCGTTTTTCCCAGGATGGTTACACTCTTCTACCACAAATTTTGTGTAGTTTTTATCCTTGTCAATGTTTAGTTTGTAATCATCATCAACGGTGATAAATACATTATTGTCATAAGTAATTGTGGGATACAAAGATGTTTCCATATCACTTAAATAATAGGTACTAGCCAAACAGTGATATTCCATGTACCTGTAAAACTCATTTTCCAGGTAGGTAATACTATCGGGTGAGTCTGTAAAATAAGCTATCAACTCATCGATATTGGTGATTCCGTACCTGTTAAATGTTGAGTCGGCAACTGCCAGTACTGTAAAACGGGTACGAGCCATTATATCTCCATATGGAAATGTGATTCTCTCAAGAGTATCTTTTAAGGTGGTTCTGACAAGTCCTTCAGTAAATAATGAGAACGAAGGATTGGTAGCAACCACATCAAATACACTTTTTGTTATCGGATCAAGTACTTTATCAATATGATGTACAACCCCGTTTGAAGCTCTTACATCTCTTTTGATAATCATGCTGTACTTGTTTAAAATTATATCAGAACCCTGAAATTCGCTAACAATGTAGTCGCCAATAGCATTGGGTTCGCGAATGGCTCCAAGTCCGATATCCCCTGTTTCAATCTGATGACCAATTACATGGTTTAATGCCAGTTCTTCAAGAAAATCTTCATCAAATTCGGTATAAGAAGAAACACCTTTCTCTGCATAGTAGGCCTGTAGTTGTTCGTTTGACGGTAAGAATAATGTAAACGGGCCACGTACAGCCAAAAGGCTGTTTAGTCCGGTTGCTTCAAGAATGCTGGCAAATTCTGAAAAATCAGGATTTGATTCAACATATTCTGTAATTACCTGCTGGGTCGACTTTACATTCCATAACTGTGGGTCTGATTCGCATCCAAACAGGAATAGCACCAGCATTATTATAATGCTGCTTTGCTTTGATTTATGCCAAAATGTTTTTTTCATAGTTAAATCTTTTACTTTTTACCTGTCGTAATATGGACTTTGAACCAGGTTCTGGTTATAAATTAATTCGCGTTCATGAATAGGCAGGTAATAACTTAACGTGTCATACACTTTGGTTCTGAGAATTGCCTGTTGTTTAATATCAGCTCCTGAAAGAATCATGTTGATAATAATTTGTTTGTTGGCAAAATTATCTCTTTTGGCAGCACGTAATAAATCAAACCACCTTTTTCCTTCCAGTAAAAATTCTCTTCCCTTTTCATCCAACAGAGCTTTTCTCATTGTTTCCTTGTCGAAATTGTCTTCGTAAGGCATTCCTGCTCTTAATAAAGTTTCCCTGATTAATGCATTGGCTTCTTCATAACGTTCCAATTCAATCAAAGCTTCTGCTTTTATAAGCATAACATCAGCAAATCTGTAAAGATTCCAGTTGGCATCTCTTTCTGTATCGGTTCTTGAAATCAATCCTAGTGCATCCTTACCCTGGTATTTCCATGTTGCAGTCTTACCACCAAAATTTCTGGCATCTTCTCTTAATAAAATCTGATTGACATTTCTTGAATCTAATTGACATTGTGTAGATCCCCAGGTTGTTATCAAATTGTAATAAATAGGATTTTCCTGGTTGTCTAACGCATCGTTATACTGAAGTTCAATAATACTTTCTACCGGAGAGTTTCCCGGGTAATAATTATTAAAGAAAGTTTCGTTGGGTTCAAGAGCATAAAGGCCGGAATTAATTATCTCATCGCATGCATTTACACATTCTGCATATTGCTCATTCCATAAATAAACGTCTGCTAACAAAGCCAAAACAGCATATCTGTTTGCACGGCCATAAAACTCGTCTCCACCCTGAAACTCTGTTGTATAAACCATGTCTTTGGCAGTTAAAAGATCCTGTATAATTTGTTTTGTAACTACATGTTCAGGGCTTTTCGCTATATACAAATTAGTTGTATCTGATATCGATGGTTCCAGTACCAGTGGCACATCTTTCCACAATCTGATAAGATAGAAATTGGCAAGCGAACGAATAAACAAACATTCACCATCAACGGCATCCATCATTTCCTGTGTAAAAGTTTTATCTCTTTCAAACACCTGCTTGTTGTAGTACATTAGTGTATTAGCGAGATTGATGGCTTCGTAGTAATCTTTCCAGTTAACAACATCATTGGTTGGGCTGATATTACTTTCTCCAATTCTTATATAATCTGCAAATGCCGCACCTGAAAAGGTGATCAGGTCTGCTCTGACTTCACCCATAACCAATGAATTCAGGCTGGCAGCACGCATTGCATTGTATGTAGCTGCAAGTGCACTATATACATCTTCGGTTTTTCTCCAGAATTTTTCCTTGATTAAATCATTTTCCGGTGCCACAGTTAACCAATCCTTACATGAGGATAGTCCGATAATTACAAGTATTACTGCAATTATTGCTGAGCTTTTTATATTGAGCTTTCTCATTGAATTTCTGTTTTAATGTTAGAAAATAAGGTTTAAACCAAACATATATCTCTGACTCGGTGGCGTTTTACTGATATCCTTTGGAAGGGAGTCGGGTCTTGATGGAGGAGCTACATCCGGATCCTGGCCTGAGTAGCTTGTCCAGGTGTACAGGTTGTAAGCAGTAGCAAAAAGCTTCATATTGCTTAAACGCAATTTTTTGGCAATTGCAGGTTTTACATTATAGGTTAACGATAACGATTTTAACCTGATGTAAGTTCCATCTTCGACAAACCTGTCTGAACCCAGCCAGTTAAATCCTCTGTTATACAATGCCCTTGGTACATCAGTTTCATCGCCTTCTCTTCTCCAACGCCAGTTTGTTGCAGTACTTTGGTTATCGTAGTTATACATTTTTTCTGTATCCATCCGGGTTTGGTTGATAATTTTCTGTCCGGCTTTGAAATAGAAAAATGAATTAAGAACAAATCCTTTATATTGAACTCTTAGTCCTGTACCACCCATTAATTTCGGATTCAGGTCACCAAGATAAACAAGGTCTAATTCGTCTATTTTACCATCGTAGTTTTGGTCTTTGTATTTGGCATCACCACCTTCAAACACATATCCCGATGGTCCACCCATAATCATTGATAATGGTTCTTCTGATCCGATTCCATATACAGGGTCTCCGTTTTTATCTCTTACAATTGCATCTTCATCTGAGGCATAAACTCCAAGATATTCATATCCAAAGAATCCACCTAATGCTTCACCCGGAGTTATACTGATTTTGTAGTTTCCGTTTTCAAGCATGTTACCATATTCTAAACTATAGTTTTCAGGAAGACGAAGAACTTTATTCTGGTTACTCGAGATGTTCATGTTAAAGCTTAACTGGAAGTCTCTTTTTCTGATGATGGTGTAATCCATCATAAACTCATATCCCCTGTTTTCCATTTCTCCGTCGTTACGGTCGATGGAACCAAAACCTGTATGATCAGGAATACCGGAATTATTTAAGTAAAGGTCTAAAGTCTTCTTTCTGTAGAAATCTACTTCAATGTTCATACGGCCATCTATACCTATAAAAGATAAACCAGGGTTAATCTGGTCAAGTGTCTCCCAGCGTAAACTTGTTAGCTCAATTCCGTTTGGTTTTACCCCCTGCATATCCATGTATGCATATCTTGAACCGGCTGAATAAGTGTTATAATATAAGTAATTACCACTAGGAGAGTTTCCTGTTTGTCCCCAACTGAATCTTAGTTTCAGGTCATCAATCCAGGAAGCACTTCTCATCCATTCTTCAGATGAAACACGCCAGAATGCTGCAACTGTTGGAAATAAACCCCAACGGCTGTCGGCACTAAATTTTGAATTTCCTTCATATTTTACACCAAGTAATATGCTGTATTTGTCTCTCCACTTGTAACTACCGGTGCCATAAAATCCTAACGAGCGATACTCAGTTAAACTTGCACCAAAATAATTAAGGTGTTTGTCATTGACCGGTTGAGTTAAGAATGGTGAAGCTGATTGACTTGATTCTGTTTTGTACCATCTTGAGACCGATTCTTCAGTATCCATTTGACCCATAAAGAATACATCATGATCAGGGCCAAAGTCAGGACGATAAACCAGTTGGTTAATGGTGTAAATCGAACTTTTCTTTGAGAATTCATTAACCGCGCGGTTAGTAACATCACTGGTATAATTATAACCAATTGCTTTATACGGTAAAAATTTAGATATCTTCTGGTCGAAGAGGTCAAGAGTTACGGTACCATTCCAAACCAATTGAGGGGTTATAGACCATTTTGCAGTAAATAATGCACGGGCGTTGTCCTTATATCTGTGTTGTTTCCCTAAATTGGCAAAAGCCACAGGATTATAGTAATCACGGGCATTTCCCTGTAAAGTAGAGGACGGAGTAAAATAAGAACCTGTGTTATTTCCCAAGGTATCCAAATCCCAAACCGAAAGGTTAGGTTGTTTACGATAAGCTACGGCACGTAATGATTTCCATCCACCATATTCACTGTCCTCAACATCATAAGTGTTATTTTGGTCGTATCGTGTGAACATGATATCAGATTTAAACTGAACTTTTGAAGAAAGGTCATAGTCAAGAGAACTGCGAAGTGTCAGTTTCTTCAGATTGTTACCAATTGTGGTACCCCCCTGATCAAAATAACCCATCGACATGTTATATCTTGATTTATCACCACCACCACGAACTGAAAAGTCGTGTTGATTGGTAAAAGCTACCTGAGTAATTTCTTTTACCCAGTTGGTGTTTTGAGAATAGTTATGATATTCTTCCCATTCCGGGTCGAATGCAATTTCCTGGCTGTAAAACTCATTCCTGTCCACATTATAATGCTCTTCAGTAATCAGTCTTGCGTAACCGGCACCATCAAGCATTGGTATCGGCTCTGGTTCAAATGCAGCGGTAGCTTTAAAAGTATATTCAAAAATTGGTTTTGATTTCGAACCACGTTTTGTTTTAATCATTAAAACACCGTTTGCTGCTCTCGAACCCCAAACTGCTGTAGATGCGGCATCTTTCAGAACTTCAATTGATTCGATATCTTCGGGAGAAACATCGATAAGGTTACCAAATTTCTCTATATCCGCACTTGCAAAGTCAAAACTGTCGTCGATATTTGCATCGTAAGGAATACCGTTGATAACAATTAAAGGTTGGTTTTGGGCATTCAATGATGCTGTACCACGGATTCTGATATTCAAACCGGCACCCGGGTCACCGGAAACGGAAGAAATATCAACGTTTCCCAAACGACCCTGAAGCATGTCTTCCACAGAGGTAGACATTACACTTTCCATTCCTTTTAATTCGAGACGTGTTACAGCCGTTGCACGGTCGCGCACACTAACCATTCCATCGTTACCCATTTTTGCTCCGGTAACAACAACGTCGCCTACAGCAACTGATTCTGTTTCCAGTTCAAGGTCAATAGTGGTTCGGCCCTCAATCAAAAATGTTTGTTTTTTATAACCGATAAATGAAACCTGAACCTGGTTTTTTACATCACTTACTTTTAACACGTAGTTTCCATTGATGTCTGTAACAGTTCCATTAAGGAACCTGCCATTTTTATCCATCTCTACAATGTTAACAGCCATCAATGTCTCCCCGGTCATGGAATCGGTAACTTTTCCTTTGATAATTGCCGATTGACCATATGCCATATTAAAGCCTGACAAAAGGCATAGTAATATCCCGGATAGTAATAATATTTTTTTCATGTTTGATTTAGTTAGACTATTTATGACTATTCATATATTTTTAAAACAGTGTCAATCTTATGGCAAACCCCTTTTCTTACAATATAATTTGCTTTTTCATTGCTAAGAGGAACTGTTTGTCCAGTAACATCCTGAATAGACAGGTTTTTAGGTATAGTATTAGAGATAAGAACTGTTGCATTTACATTTTCTCCTTCTTCATTCCGGTAGGTGTAGTTAGTATTGAAATTACCTGATTCTTTACCGTCATCAAATACAACAGCATCTTTTACAAAATGGTACATGATCCAATTATCCACAGAGTCTTTAGCTTCCTTGTCTTTAGGGTATTTTTCAGGAATAATTCCTTCTGCAATGGCTTTTTCCATTGCTTCATTGGTTGGAATAAATCCGGTCCATAACTTGGCCCCGGCTAAAAACTTAAGATTTGGAATAACTTCTTTTGTAACGGGATCCCTGTAACGGGTATCCAGTAATCTTGAGCTTTTCAGGAATGATGTAAACATCGAAACTTCATCATCTTCTGTAAGCCATTGTCCCATTACGTATCTTGACATAACCGGTTTATCTACTTTTATAAGATATCCGTTACGTTCGTTCGGAACTATCTCAGTTACTTTGCTGTCAACTCCTTTGGCCTGGTTTTCACCGGCGTAAACTGCGTTATTTCTAATTCCAACATAATTTAATGAAGTTGTTTGTGCAAATCCTTCCTGACTAAAATCGTTTAGTCTTCCTTTTACAATCTGGTCTTGAGCAAAATAAACAAGATCCTGGTTATTCATCGGATTCCATTTGTTATCTGCAGGACTTCTGAATTCCACAACATTATTGGTAGCATTATACCTTATGCCATATTCCTCCAAAGCATCGTTGGTGGTTGCGAAAAATGTTACATCAACCTCAGGATTAGCCAACGTTGAAAGCATATTGGCTTCATTTAGGGTATAAAGTAATGTTGTATAGTTTTTGTCAATAAACAACAATCCCGGTACACAAGTAAATACATTGGGCTCAAGAACTTTTCTTGACTCATAAATCGGTCCGTTACTGGTCATAAAACCAGAAGCAATATCATTTTTGTCAATCTTCATCGCATCACCAAAAGCATTGTAGTATGTTCTGTCGAAATGCGAGTACATGGTCATCCTTGACTGAAGCTGGGTTTGAAGAATGTAAAATAAAGTTACTCTTGGTACACTGTCAATCGATTCATAATATTTCAAAACAGTATTATCAAGATACTCCTGAAGTACATCATTTGGTGGCAGAATAGCAGTCCACATATTCTGCGCTGGTACAGCTCTGTTTGTTGAAGGACCCCTTTCTTCAGCTAAATTGAATATCTGATCATAATTTTTTCTATACTGAATTCTGTTTTGTTCATCAACTCTTTGATTGTCGTATTGAGCAAAACGTTGCAGGAGATCGAAATATAATCCGTATTTCTCAGGATGAGCAATCATATATTCTTCAATGCTTGGCATAGGAGCAACTACCCTGTCAAGGAAATAAATAAATCCACTGGCAGTACGAACTTCAAGTTCTGTAGGAATTTCAGGATTAGGAATTACCTGTGCGTTATGCCAGTTAATACCTTTCATGTCGCCTGTGTAACCTTCTTTCCACGTACTTCCGGGATACATATACAAATAGTCTGATCCATCCGGAGTTGCACCAAAATCAAAAAAGAACTCTTCAGTAAAAAGAGGAACATTTTTTTCGTTGGTGTAGATGATCAATTCCTGTCCAACTTTGTCCGGAGGATAATATTTAACTACCTCATTGTAAGGTATTGATCTACTGGGTGTTTCTTTTCTGTGAAATAAAGAAGCATACTCACCTTTTGGTCCCTGTAATTCAGCCCATGCCCATTCATAAATGAGCTGGAACCTTGATCTGGGGTTACGTAAAACATGTAAAGTAAATAACTGAACTGCTTCTTCTTTACTTAAATCGTTAACCGAATTAATTCCAGCCGATTTGAAATATTCATCAAAAGAGGCATCGTCGGGAACAAAAAGAGTGAATAATTGTTTTGAAATTGGCTCGGTGTAGTTGGCCTTTTCCATTAGAGCCAGGAAAGTTGTGTAATTACCCCTTTCCTCGAGTGTCTCGATACTAGAGCCACCTAACCATGGTGGGTTTTTGTATCTCTCCTGATGATCTTCACATCCGGTAAGTCCGAATATCCCAACAGCACATACGGCTATCAGGAGTAGTCTTATTGATTTCTTCATATTTTAGTGATTTATCGAAAGTTTCAAAATTATTATTTTTATTGGAAATTCATTCCGGATTCGTTAATAAATCTTAATTTTTTTTTTATTGAGTTGGTTACGAGAAGATTAGTAAAGACAATACTTTTAATATTTTTTAAGGCTTTTCTAAAACAGACAAATAAGTCCTATATTGTTAAGTTACAGAGAAGTATCATTTTGATTAATAATCTAACGGGATTTTTGCATATTGCATTCTTTGTTGTAATTAATATGTTCTTATGTTTAGAATGCTGAATAAAATTTTTGGATTTTTATTAAATCTCACATATGATCTTTTTTGAAAATTCTTGGAGGTTAATTTTGAGTATTTAAATTTGTTTGGTATTCACAAATTTTAAGGTAGAAATTTTATTCAGTAAAGAACAGTTAAAACTCTAATTTTGAAAATATCATGAAAGAATAAAAGTTTCAACTTTAATAAGTGAGTTGAGATATTGTTTAAAAAGAAAATATAAAACCCATACTTGTGAAAAATGAAAAGTTGGTAGTTTTGGTAATAACCCTGTTTGCAGTAATTACATTTTTGTTGAGTTACTTTTTAATCGACCCGGTTTTACATTACCATAACCAGCAAATTGCCTGGCAATCCGGGGTGTTGTTTTTTGATCATTTTCTGAGTTTCCCCGGTGGTATCGGTGAGTATGTGGCTTTATTTATTTCTCAATGGTTTTTTTATAAATGGGCGGGCAGCCTGATAATTTCCCTGACTGGTTTATTAATATCACTATTTCTTTTTAGTATTGTGAGATTAAGATATACAAATTACAAATTCGTATTGTTGTTGTTGCCAGTTCCTCAATTGCTGACTTTAGTTTTGTTATTTGATTATCGGTATCATTTTTCAGTTACCTTCAACTTGTTGATAATTTCAGGGGCCTTATTTATTTTCTCGGTTTTGTATAAAAAGAGTAAAGTACTTGGTTACATTGTAATCCTTATAACAGGCATTATTTTATACATTGTATGTGGTGGAGGATATTTTTTAATTTTTATGATGTCTGCGGCGATTATCATACTAGAAAAACCCTATCAGAAATCGGTGTTGAAAATATTTTTAATCGCAGTTACAGCAGGCATTATTCCATATTTAGCGTATAAATACTTTTTTCTTGTATCACTAAAATATGCTTATCTGAAATCTGTTCCCGATGTTGCAGTTATGCTTCGGTATAGTAAACCATTAATCTTCCAGGTTGCATTGGCAGCAATACCTGCAATTTTATTGATTGTAAAAGGAAGTACTTATTTTGGTATTCAAAAGGCAAGCGTACAAGTTCAGAATAAAAAATACGCTAATTCGAATGCTCAGGGTAAGCCGCAGTTAAAAGGGATTCAGCTGGTAAGCATTGTTTTACAGTTGATAATTTTGATGGCAGTTTCAACATTACTAATTATTAATAAATATAATCCGGCAGAAAA
>ENA-ORCQ01000231-ORCQ01000231.1-marine-metagenome-genome-assembly--contig:-NODE-231-length-23992-cov-4.007485_pt1 | contig 23992 bp, 23 predicted proteins | sample MGYA00237780_ERZ508510 | MGnify/ENA primary metagenome ERZ508510 (study PRJEB26181, sample SAMN06268981) | marine metagenome | isolation source: Tt an E2 anaerobic enrichment on eucalyptus from sediment...
ACACCAAACGGAGTTTCCCACTCTTTAAAAAACGGATTGTCCATATTTGCAGTTTCTTTCTTTTGTGTTGTACAAGAAAACAATACAACGCTAAGAACAAAAAAGATTGTTAATGCTTGCTTCATTTTTTATTTATTTGTGATTTTGAAATTTGCTGGCAAAAATAATGAAAAATGGCTTTTTCAAATATGATGAAAATCCATGTTTTGTGATATCGGATGCCGAATTTTAAAAATTGGGTTGTTAAAAGGTCTCGCGAATTCCAATTCGCGATTCTTTCTGCAAGTGAACCAATCGCGGATCGGAATCCGCGAAACCTTTGGAAGGGAAATTGCGGAACGGAATCCACAAGAAACAAATTAGGATTTCAGATAAAATTTGTAATTTTCAATTTCAAATCTCCCAAAAATGCCAAAGAAAGAATACTACAAACACAATCTACCACATTTTCAACAACCTGGACAAGTTTATTTTGTAACCTGGAGTTTAAATGATGCTGTTCCAAAACATGTATTAAAACATTTTGCTCTGAAACTTGAGATATTGAAATCTCAGATTGATGGTTTTTCATCAGGTGCTGCGGATTCCGATCCGAAGGGCATTTGTTGTGGGCTGGAGACAATGAAACCTGGAGAAAAGGGTCTCGCGAATTCCAATTCGCGATTTTTTTTCTTTAATCGCGATTCGGAGATCGCGAGACCCGGGAAATTCGCGAGCCCCGGAAAAGAAGTAGAAAAGTTAAAGAAGGAATACAATTCAATTCGGAAAAGATACCTGAAAGCTTATAATGATTTATTGGATGCTCAAAGAAATCATGGAATAGATTTGAGTAAGCCGGCAAATACGAGGATTTTAAAATCGGTGTTGTTTTTTTGGGAAGGAAAAAGGCTTAATAACTATGCTTTTTGTATCATGCCAAATCATGTACATTGGGTGTTTAAAGTTTTAGAAAAGGATGAAAATGGAGAACCTGTTTACCTGCAGGATATTTTGTATTCAATAAAACGTTTTTCAGCAAATCAGATAAACAAGCACCTAAATAGAAGTGGCGCTTTATGGCAAAAAGAAAGTTTCGATACTACAATCAGAGACCATACACATTTATATAACTCGATTGAATACACTTTAAATAATCCAATAAATGCAGGATTTATAAAAAACAGGAACGACTGGTCGGGAAACTGGTGTGCTGATTAGTAAGGGTTTTGCGAATTCCGATTCGCGATTCTTTTTTCAATGCTACAAATCGCGGATCGGAATCCGCGAGACCGTATAGAAATTACTAAATCCATATTACCAATATGTTATAAAAAACTGTACTTTTGTCGAATTCAAAAAAACAGGTAAAAAGCATAAAAAATGATTATATCATACTCTTGGTTAAAAGATTATCTTGAATTGAATCAGTCACCGGAAGAGATTAGCACAATTCTTACTCAAATTGGTTTGGAAGTAGGTGGGATTGAAGAGGTTGAAACTGTAAAGGGGGGGATGAAAGGTTTGGTAGTTGGTAAAGTGATTACTTGTGAACCACATTGGAATTCAGATCACCTTAGTAAAACCACAGTTGATGTAGGAAACGGAACTATATTACCAATTGTTTGCGGAGCACCAAATGTAGCTGCCGGACAAAAAGTTGTGGTTGCAACAGTAGGTACAACTTTGTATTCAGGCGATGATGAATTTAAAATCAAGAAATCAAAAATCAGAGGTGAGGTTTCTGAAGGTATGATTTGCGCTGAAGATGAAATTGGAATAGGTACGAATCATGAAGGTATAATCGTGTTGGATGAAAATGCAAAAGTTGGAACTGCAGCAAAAGATTATTACAAGGTTGAATCGGATTGGGCAATAGAAATTGATTTAACACCAAACCGAATTGACGGAGCTTCTCACATTGGTGTTGCACGGGATTTGGCTGCTTTCTTGAAACAAACACAGGAAATTGAGGTAAAGCATCCATCTGTTGAAGATTTCAAAGCGGATAACAATGATCTTGAAATTCCGGTTGAAATTTTAAATCCCGAGGCATGTGCAAGATATTCGGGAGTTACAATCTCCGGAGTTGAAGTAAAAGAATCTCCTCAATGGTTAAAACAACGATTGCTTACCATTGGATTATCACCAATTAATAATATCGTTGATATTACCAATTATGTGCTTCACGAAACCGGACAGCCCTTGCATGCTTTTGATGCAAAAGCCATTACTTCAGGTAAAGTAACTGTTCGAACGTTACCCTCCGGGACAGATATGATTACACTTGATGAAGTTGAAAGAAAACTGGACGAGATGGATCTTTCGATTTGTAATGATATGGAACCGATGTGTATTGCAGGTGTATTTGGAGGGATTGATTCGGGAGTGAAAGATTCGACAACAAGTATTTTTCTTGAAAGTGCATATTTCGATTCTGTTTACGTACGAAAAACTGCAAGACGACATGGCTTGAGCACAGATGCTTCTTTCCGTTTTGAGCGTGGGGTAGATCCAAATGGAGTACTTTATGCATTAAAACGTGCGGCACTTTTAATCAAGGAAATAGCCGGTGGAACAATCTCTTCTGACATTGTGGATATTTATCCTGAACCAGTTGCAGATTTTAAAGTGGATGTTTCGTACAAAAACATTACAAGACTTATTGGTAAGGATTTAGGTGAGGAGGTAATAAAAAATATTCTTACTTCACTTGAAATTAAAATCGAATCTGAAACCGAAAATGGCCTTTCTTTATTGGTACCTCCTTATCGTGTTGATGTTAAACGCGAAGCCGATGTAATTGAAGAGATTCTTCGAATTTATGGATACAACAATATTGAAATACCAACCCAAGTAAATTCAGCACTTCAGACTGCTGAAAAACCCGATCCAAACCAGGTTAGAAATTTGGTAGCTGAAATGTTGACTGCACAGGGATTTAATGAAATCTGGTCAAATTCTCTTACCAAGGTTGATTATTATTCAGGTCTTGAAAATTTTAAGGAGGAGCAAACTGTTAAAATATTAAATCCTTTAAGTACAGACTTGAACGGTATGCGTCAGACTTTGTTATTTGGTGGTTTGGAAAGTGTGGTTCACAATGTAAACCGTCAGAATAAAAATCTGAAGTTTTATGAGTTCGGAAATTGTTATTTCTACAAAGGAACAGAGTTAAAAGACCATCCTGAAAGAAATTACTGGGAAGAGGAGCATTTGGGATTGTTCTTAACAGGAAATAAGGAGAGTGAAAGCTGGGCTGAAAAGGAAAAAGCAACTTCATTTTTTACCTTAAAAACTTATGCAGAGAATATTTTAAAACGCCTTGGATTTATTAAAGCACAAATGAAAATAGCTGAAGTTGAAAGCGAATTGTTTTCAGAAGGATTAAGTTACAGTTTTAATAATAAGCTTGTATTAAATCTTGGCGCAGTAGCTTCAAAATGGCTTAAGAAATTTGATTTGGAAAATCCTGTTTATTATGCTGATTTTAATTGGGACAACGTTTTTATTCAGCATAAAAAACATAAAGTCTTGTTTGAGGAGCTTCCAAAATTCCCTGCCGTGCGTCGCGATCTCGCTTTGCTGGTAGATAAATCGGTAACATTTGGGCAAATTCAGGAATTGGCAAATAAAGTGGAACGAAAGATTTTACGCGAGGTTGATTTATTTGATGTATATCAGGGAAAAGGAATTCCGGATAATAAAAAGTCGTATGCAGTAAGTTTTATTCTTCGTGATGATAAATCTACACTGAATGAAAAGCAGATTGAAAAGACCATGCAAAAGATGGTGAATACTTTTAGTCGGGAGTTACAGGCAGAGTTGCGTTAAAAACCTATTTTTCTGAAATTTGTTAAAAGAGTATGAACAGAGAAAATCAAATATCAGAAACTGTCAAAAAATTAAAACAACTTCCGGATGGGAAGTTAAAGGAAGTGGAAGATTTTGTGGAATTTCTTTTGAGCAAAATTGATGACAAAATTGTTTCGGATTCCATTCAAAAAATGACCTCCGATTCTGAAACTTTTAGTTATTTAAAAGATGAAGAGGATTTGTATTCGGTAAATGATATCAAAGAAAAATACGAGTGAAAAAGGGAGATATTGTTTTAATTCCATTTCCATTTTCTGATTTAACAGGGAATAAACTCCGTCCGGCATTAGTTTTGATAAGCTCAAAAAATGATGTTACCGTTTGTTTTATAACTACTCAATTTAAATGTAAAAATAAATTCGATATTGAAATTTTTCCTTCTTCGGAAAACGGAATAAAAAAGGAGTCGATAATTCGGCTAAATAAATTTGCTACACTCGACAAAAAAATAGTTCTTGGTAAGATTGGTGTAATTGATATAAATTCAATTAAACGCATCAATTCAAATCTGAAAAAGATTTTGGAACTGGATTAACCCAAAAAATTCTTTGAATTTTTGTCCGAAGGACTGATGTTTTATAAAATGCACACAATAAGAGCCTTATAAGAAACAATCAAATAGTAAATTCTTTAAATGATTTATCAAATTAGGGTGACGGAAAATTTTATAAAAATCAGGGTTAACCCTGACATAACCTCTGGTTTTCGTCATTATTTATTAATTCTAATGAATAATCCGGGTTAATTAAATGCAAAATCACACCAAAGGAATTCTATATGCCTCAACCACGGCCTTGTTTTGGGGATTTCTAGCCATCGCCCTGAAAGTAGCTGTGCGCGAAGTTGAGCCGGTTACTATAGTTTGGTTCAGGTTTATAGTAGCATTTTTTATTTTGGCATCTATTCAGCTTTTTAAAAATCCGTCATCTTTTAAAATAGTTGTAAAACCTCCATGGTTATTGCTATTGGCAGCCGGCGGTTTAACCTGGAACTATTTTAGTTTTATGTTAGGTGTACATTATACAACACCCAGCAATGCCCAGCTTTTTATTCAAACAGGGCCGATAATGCTTGCCATAGCCGGAGTGGTTTTTTTCAAAGAGAAATTAAACAGAAGTCAAATTGTTGGTTTTGTTATAGCAATAGCAGGATTATCCTTTTTTTACAGCGATCAGCTTTCTGCATTTTTTGATGCAAAAGGGCAGTATAATAAAGGTGTGGTTTTGGTTCTTACGAGTGCGCTGGCATGGACAATTTATGCAGTCTCTCAAAAGAAACTGGTAAGTAAGTATTCTGTTGAAAGTTTAAATCTTTTTTTATTTGGTTTTCCAGCATTAATTTATCTCCCCTTTGTAGATTTTGAGCCTCTTTGGACTTTACATTGGACATGGTGGTTACTACTGATTTTTTTGGGTGCCAATACTTTTATTGCCTACACTTGTTTGGCACAGGCACTAAAATATATTGAGGCCAACAGAGTAAGCATGATAATTATTATCAATCCCATTATCACATTTATTACCATGGCAATTCTAACTGAAATTAATGTGTCCTGGATTGCACATGAAAGGTTTTCACCTCTTACATTTCTGGGAGCAATGCTGGTCATAACAGGAGCGGTGTTGGTGGCCAAAAAACGAAAATCCAAAAGGCAATAAATTTGCTTTTGCAGTGTCATAAAAAACTTTGTACTTTTAGTCCCCATGCCGATTAAATCGCAAAACAAATCCAGTATTGATAATCCTTCAGGATGGCTAATTATATTTAGTTTGATTTTTGCCGGTGAGCTGATTTTTAGTTTACCCTTTCATGTAATTAGATATTTCCGTCCGACTTTTCACGATGTATTTAATTTGACTTATGCTCAACTTGGAGATGTTATTGCCATTTATGGAGTTACGGCAATGTTATCTTATTTCCCGGGAGGAATTATTGCCGATAGGTTTTCTACCCGAAAAATTATGGCCATTTCACTTGTGGCAACAGCCCTTGGTGGAATTTGGATGGCCACCATACCTGATCAAACCGGATTGACTTTACTTTTTGCATATTGGGGAATTACCAATGTTTTATTGTTTTGGTCCGCTATGTTAAGAGCTACAAGAAATTGGGGAGGAAAATTTGCACAAGGCAGGGCCTTTGGATTTTTAGACGGTGGAAGAGGTTTGTTAAGTGCCGGAGTTGCTTCTTTGGCGGTATTATTGCTTGCTCAGTTATTACCTTCAGAAGTAGAAAGTGCTTCTTTGCTGGAACGAAAAACAGCATTAAAATCAATTATCTGGTTTTACTCTCTTCTGACTTTTTCAGCAGCATTTGTAGTTTGGTTTTTAATTCCTGAAAAAAGAGTGGAAAATAACGAATTTAATCCCTTTAAAGGAATTAAAGAAGTTTTGCTTAAACGTACAACATGGTTACAGGGAATCATTATAATTTCAGCTTATTGTGGTTACAGGGGAATTGATTTTTATGGATTGTACGCTACAGATATTCTTGGAATGGATGAAGTTAAAGCTGCCTGGTTGGTCTCAAATGGAACTTACCTGAGGCCTGTTGCAGCAGTTTCTGCAGGATTTTTAGCTGACCGGTTTTCAATAAGAAAAGTAATTCTGATTACATTTTCGCTTTTGGTAATCTGTTATATTACAATGTTGTTGCTGTCAGCCGAGACCGGTTTGATGTCATTTCTTATAGTAAATCTTGTATTTAGTTTTTTGGTGGTTTACGCATTAAGGGGAATTTATTTTGCGTTGTCTGAAGAAACTAAAGTTAAAAATCATCTGACCGGAACTACCATTGGAATTGTTTCTTTTATCGGTTTTACTCCTGATATTTTTTTTAATTCGCTAATGGGAAGAATACTTGATGCTTCACCTGGTATTAAGGGGTATCAAAATTTCTTTTTAATGATGATTATATTTACAGTTATTGGATTTGTTGCTTCGTTTTTACTGATTCGAAATTATTCTAATAAAGAGATGTAGTTTATTGGTCGTTTTTGTACAGATGTATTAATTTTATTCTGCCGTTTAACTGTTTATGCATATTGCTGTTTTAAAATCAGAAGAATATGGGAATGTTTAAAACATTTGTAGTAGAATCCTCCATCGAGATAAACGCCGGTCCAGAAAAGATATGGGATTTTTTTTACAAGATTGAAAGTAATTATAAAGATTGGTATCCTGAAGAACATCATTATTTTAAATGGACAAAAGGTAAAGCACTTGAACCGGGTTCAAAATTTGATTCGCTGGAAATTGTTGATGGTCATAAAACCAGAATAAAAGGAGTTTGTCAGGAGGCGGTAAAAAATTCAAGAATAGGATTAAAACCATCCTGGCCGGTTTCATTTATGTGTCCAAAACTGGAGTGGCTTATTGTTCCACAAAATGATAAAACTACATTTACTGCTAAAACTTACTACAAATTTGGAAGACTTTTTTTGACATTAAAAAAAGGAGCAGCCCAAGAGATTATGAATATCACCCAAATACATATGAACAGGGAAGGAGAAAATTTAAAACGATTACTTGAGAATATTGAACCGGAAAACTTAAGTAAAACCAGCTAACTTAATCCAGAAAATTTAAAACATGAATAAAGCCATAATCAAATCCAAAAGACATTTTGTTACCCACTTTCTTTATTTCAGCCTTTTCCTTTTTCTGATGTCATGCAATACCAAAGAATCCAGAGTTATAACAGTTTTGGGAGAAATCCCTGCAAGTGCAATTGGCAAAACCTTACATCACGAGCATTTACTTGTTGATTTTATTGGCGCTGATAGTACCGGTTATCATCGCTGGGACAGGGAAGAGGTGGTGAAAAAGGTTCTTCCATATTTATTGGAAATTAAAAAAATGGGCTACAAAACCCTGGTTGAATGTACACCTGCCTACATTGGACGTGATCCCGAATTATTAAAAATGCTATCAGAACAATCAGGAATTCAGTTAATTACAAATACAGGATATTACAGTGCAGTTGGTGGTAAATTTATTCCAAAACACGGATTTACTGAATCAGCTGAACAAATGGCAGAAAGTTGGATTAACGAAGCTAAAAACGGAATTGAAGGATCAGAAATATATCCAGGATTTATAAAAATTGCGGTAGAACGCAGGCCATTGGAAGCAATCAATCGTAAGGTTGTAGAAGCAGCCTGCATTACGCATAAAGCAACAGGTTTGGTGATCATGTCTCATACAGGGCTTGCTGTGCCGGCATTTCAGCAATTGGAAATATTAAATAATTATGATGTACATCCCTCAGCATTTATTTGGACTCATGCTGATAATGAAAAAGACTATACAAAGCATTTAGAAGCAGCAAAAATGGGAGCCTGGGTAGCGTTTGATAAGTTTCAACCCAATCAAACTGAAAGATTTATTGAGTTTACCAAATTAATGAAAACTGAAGGACTTCTTAATAAAGTTCTTTTTTCGCATGACGCAGGTTGGTACAGTCCGGGAGAACCTGATGGAGGACAATTCAGAGGATTTACAGAAATAGAGGAATTTCTTATTCCTGCACTATTAGAAAATGGATTCTCACAGCCCGATATCTACCAGATTTTTACTGCAAATCCAGCCGAAGCATTCAAAGTAAAACTTCGCCTTAATAAATAAAAAATCCGGGAAATTCCCGGATTTATCTTTTGTTATTTATTTGTCTGCGATTTTTGGGTTGAAATTTAACGACTTATTAGCTTTATAGTTTATCCACACCATTGATATTTATATCCATAGCGTTGGTAATTTTTGCAATATTTGCCGGGTCAATTACTCCGCTAATACTAATTAATACATTATCGCTTCCACCAACGACAAGCAATAAATCGGAGATTTTACCGTCTCCTGCATCTCGTGCAAGAAAGCGAACAACTTCATTTGGCTCGGTAACTTCCATCAACACTTCAAAATTGTTATTGTCGAAAAAACCTTCTTTTTCCAATTCGGCATAAAAATCAAGCGACTTGTTTAATTCCGAGTCCTCAACCGTAAGTACCCTAATTCCATTAAGGCTTGAAAGCATTTCACTTGTGGCTTCATCTCCGGTTTCCATTTGACTGGCAAAACCTAATAATTTTCCTGAAATATTTACAGTAGTAAATCCTTCCTTGTTGGCATATTTTTCAAATAGTTTGTCAACCGGTGTTTTCTGTGCAAGTACTGCCATTGGCAGTAACACTGCGAGCATTAATACTAACCTTTTCATGATATTTGTTTTTTAAAATGTTTATAATTCCAATTCAAAGTCTTAATCAATTTTAGCGCTTATATTGAATCATTACTTTTTATTCCTGATAATTCATCCGAATTAGTTGTTTGTTTATTATCAATTCTCTCTATCGAATTGTAAAAGTCATTAACGGGAGTTATCCCTTTTTTTATTGGTTTGGCCGCTCTGTTTATTTTGTCGAATTGAGATAATTCTGCCAAACCTTTATTATATTTTTCTGAAACTAACTGAAGTGTTTGTTGTGCATAGGCATATGCTTCATTTGGATCTTCAAATGAATCATCAAATGGCTTTTGTTGCTGCTGGAAAAACAGGAATCCTCCCAGGACAATAATAATTGAAGCTGCAATTCCGGTAACCGTTTGCCATAACCAACGATATTTTGTTTTTTCCTGATGCTCATTTTCAAGAATAAAATCCATTACCTCCTCTTCAATTCCGGAATCATCGATTGGATCAGAAAGTTCCGATATACCGCCAAAAAAATCAGCATATTCCTGTAGCTCCTCTTCAATATTATCTGAGTTGAAATATTGTTCAAGTATTTTTTCTTCTTCAAAATTGCTTTCGCCGTTAAAATATTTTTGAAGCAGTTTTTTTATTTCTTTGGTTTCCATCATCATTCAGTTTTAAAAATTCATCTCTCACTTTTTTTCTTGCCCTCGACAAGTTTACCCTAATTGCATTGAGTTGCAATTCTGTTATTTCCGCTATTTCATCGTACGATAGTTGCTCAATGTCTCTCATAAACATTACCTTTTGTTGTAACTCCGGTAGTTTTTGAATCAGCTTTTTTATTTGTCCGGCAGATTCAGAGTATTCGACCTGGACATGAACGTCAACTGTTTTCTCTTTAAGTTTTCTGTCGATTTCATCACTTATACCTATTGTTTTACTCGCACGTATAATATCCAGACACCTGTTTTTTGTCATTCGCATGGCGTAGGCCTCTATATTTTCTACCTTTTCAAGCTCATACCTTTTTTGCCATAATTTTAGAAAAACATCTTGTACTGCATCTTTCGCTTCCTGTTCATTTTTCAGAAAGTGATTAGCAAATCGAAGCAACTTTTTGCTCACCGGTAATATTTCATTTTTAAAGTCCCGGGCAGTCATTTTATATTTTTCTGTTCTTCATTTTAAATTTAAGACGTAGGTTTTGAAAATCCATTACATCCAAATTTAAATTTTTTAAAATATAGTTATTTTGGGATTAATAAGTTCTCAACAGAAAACCAGTCAGCTTCCAAATTTTTGATAAGAAAAACATCAAAGACAAGGCTTTCCCGGTATTTAATATTAAGGGGTTCTTAATTATCAGGATTACTGTTTTCGAAACGAGAGTAGCGGAGTATTTGGCATTTAGTTGCAAAAAGCAATTATAAAAAAAAGCTGCACGAAATGCAGCTTTCAGAGAATTATTGTTTATCCAAAACTTGAGGAACAAATCCGGCAATTCAGTTTTTTTGCAGTTTTTTAATGTTTTTGTGTCCGGTCATCAATTACGACCAACCTGTATTTATTTCCATTCATTACTACACGGTGGGTGTCGATATGTAAATGTTTTGTTTGCACTTTATTACGAATTATAAAATCCTGTATTAAAACCAACTCCGACAAATTAGAACCTGACAACAACTCACGCATTTGGCAATGTTTACAAAAACTGTTATCAGCTTCAACCAATTTACCTCTGCGTGTGCATCCTATAATTTCACAAAACTCATGATTAAGAATATCTCCTTTGTCGCTTTTAGTAAGTTTCTGAAAAGCTTTGTTAAAAAACTTTACTTTAAAATTGTGGTCGGCTAAAAAAATAGCTTGTGGATGATGTTCGATTAACTGATTTACCAAATCATTGGCTTCCTCTGTTCTTACAAATTCAAGTCTCATAAGTTTGAAAAATATAAGGTTAATAAAAATTCCGTGTTACGAAAATTGAATAAAATCCGTTTATTCCCGGTCTTCTGAAATTTAGGAATTATTCAATAAACTTTCAACGGAATATGTTTTTAAATACTAAAATAAGTTATGTAAGAAGTATTATTTCTGTTTTTGTTTAAAGAGTTTATCTATCAAATCTTTTCGTCCTTTCGATTTTAAATCGTTGATAATAGAATTTCTGAATTCTTTTTTATACCAAAAGAAAAATTTCCTTTGGTTTTCCTTTTCGTTCTTGTTTCGCGCAGTATAAATTTTCTCCATGGTATATGGATGATAACCTGAATAGTACACCACAGTTGCCAGTGTCATAGGAGTTGGCGTAAAATCCTGAACCTGTTCCAACCTGAAATTCATATTTTTTGTTTGAATTGCAAGATTGGCCATATCTTCAGATTTACTCCCCGGATGACTGGATATAAAATAGGGAATCAATTGCTGATTAAGTTTTTCTTCTTTATTAATTTTTATAAACTCCTGATTTAAATCTTTAAACAATTTAAATGGAGGTTTTCGCATAAATTTTAAAACTTCATCGGAGGAATGTTCCGGAGCTACTTTTAACCGTCCTGATACATGGTGTTTGATCACTTCGCGTAAATAATCTTTGTTATGCTGATCTGTATTTTTTCTTCCTGTTTTTTCAAGAATCATATCATAACGGATGCCACTGCCAATAAATGCCTTTTTTACTTTCGGGTTTGACCTAACCTTCCTATACAAATCCAGCATCGGTTTATGATCGGTGTCCAGGTTTTTACATACCGAAGGGAAGATGCAGGAAGGTCGTTTGCATTTTTTGCAGATTTCTTCATGTATCCCTTTCATTTTATACATGTTTGCAGATGGCCCGCCCAGGTCGGAAATATAGCCTTTAAAATCGGGCATTTCGGTGACTTTTTCAACTTCTTTTAATACCGATTTTTCGGAGCGGCTGGCAATAAATTTTCCCTGGTGTGCAGAAATGGTACAAAATGTACATCCTCCAAAACATCCGCGATGAATGTTTATTGAATGTCTTATCATTTCATAGGCAGGAATGTTACCTTTTTTATTGTATTTGGGGTGGGGAAGCCGGGTGTAAGGTAAGTCATAAACACTATCGATTTCCTTTTCCTTAAATGTTGGCCACGGAGGATTAACTACTATTTTCTGAGAACCGATTCTTTGGGTGAGTTTTTTAGCTTCCATTTTATTCGATTCTTCCTCGATATACATAAAATTACGGGCAAAAGTTTTTTTATCTTTTAAACAGTCTTCATGAGAAGCCAATTCAAAATCATCCCAACTTTTTTTTGTTGCATAATTTTCATCTTTATCAACTAAAAATGCAGTTTGTGGAATAGTGGTGAGTTTTTTAACCGGTACACCCTTTTGAACCAGTTTGGCAAATTCTTCTATCGATTTTTCCCCCATTCCATAAAAAAGCATATCGGCTTTTGAATCTATCAGAATTGAAGGCATTAACCTGTCTGACCAATAATCGTAATGCGTAACCCGACGCAATGAAGCTTCAATTCCACCAATTACAACGGGCATCTCAGGATAAATATCTTTTAAAATTCTTGAATAAGTAATGGTTGCATAATCCGGTCTGAAACCTGCTTTACCTCCCGGAGTATAAGCATCGGTGGTTCTTTTGCGTTTCCCGGCAGTATAATGGTTTACCATCGAATCCATATTTCCACCTGTTACTGCAAAAAATAATCTTGGTTTTCCCAGTTTTTTAAAATCTCTCAAATCATCCTGCCAGTTAGGTTGCGGAACAATTGCAACTTTTAGACCTATATCCTCCAGAATTCTACCAATAACTGCAGCTCCAAAAGAGGGATGATCAATATAAGCATCGCCGGTAAAAAGGATAACATCAATTTCTTCCCAACCCAATTCTTTAACCTCTTTCCTGGAAGTAGGCAACCATAATTTTGTATTTGTAATGTTTTCCAATTTATTGTTGTTTTGAATTATAACAATCAAATCTTATTTTGGATGTGAAATAGCCACAAATAAAGAAATAATTTTAAAAAGCATAAATGAAAGTTCATCTTTTTACCGACGGCAGTGTAAATACAAAACTGAAATTCGGATATGGTGCAATTCTGACTTTAACCGAAATTGAAGGGAATGATTTTGATTTAAAAAGAAAAATCAGGTTAAAACGATTTGAAAACACTTCCTCTTCAAAATTGGAAATACAAACTGTTTTATGGGCTTTGGATGAGCTGGGCAATATCAATGACAAAGTAATTCTTTATACCGATTCACAAAATATTGTCCGACTTCCTAAAAGACAAAAAAAGCTGGAAACAAACAACTATTATTCAAGACAAAATAAAAAGATAAAAAACGAGGACCTTTACAGATTATTTTATAAATATTTGGATTCGTTAAAATTGGAAATCGTTCAGGTTGAAGGGCATAAAAAAACTAAAAACAAAAATAAAACCGACCGGATTTTTTCCCTGGTCGACAGGGCTTCAAGAAATGCATTGAGAACAGAAAAAGATGAGTAATGGAATAAATGAATAAGATCAAAACAGTCTCTAAATATTCATTGTAAATATATTCCGGTAAATCATCTGACATTTATCAGGCTAAAAGCTACCTTTGCCTTCCATGAGTATTATTGATGCAATTGTTGTTGGAGGCGGTCCTGCCGGATTATTGGCTGCTGGACGAGCAGCAGAACTGGGAGCCAAAGTAGTAATTCTGGAGAAAATGCGAACTCCCGGCCGTAAACTGTTAATCACAGGCAAAGGACGGTGCAATATTACAAATAGTGCTTCAGTCATTGATTTTATTCCTCATGTTTTTCCCGATGGCCGTTTTTTACGTAGTGCATTTTCCAATTATTATTCAAAAGATATTATTGAATTGTTAGAAAAATATGGAGTAGAAGTAACGCTTGAAAGAGGAGGTCGCTATTTCCCTGCCAGTAATAAATCTTTGGATATTTTAAATGCACTTTTAAATTGGATGAATGAACTGGGAGTTGAGATAAGAAACGGGCAGCGTGTTGAGAAATTGATTATTGAAACTGAAAAAATAACGGGAGTAAAAAGTAATGGAGAAATAATCAATGCTTCCCAGGTTATTTTGGCAACAGGAGGGAAATCCTATCCGGCTACCGGCTCAACAGGAGACGGTTATGAACTTGCCCGTCAGGTTGGACATACAATTGAAAATCCAATTCCTGCACTGGTGCCATTGGAAACAAAAGGAAGTGTGGCACAGAAACTTCAGGGATTAAATTTAAGAAATGTAAAGGCAGTAGTTTGGATTGATGGAAAAAAAGCGGGAGAAGCTTTTGGTGAAATGATTTTTACTCATTTTGGTTTATCAGGGCCGATAATCTTAACATTAAGCCGAATTGCGGTAATGGCTTTACAAAATGAAAAGAAAGTTGAAATAACTGTCGATTTAAAACCGGCACTGGATGAAAAAAAACTGGATATGCGCTTAATACGTGATTTAAATGAACATGGCAAAAAGCGTGTTGGAAATATATTTCGTGAGTGGTTGCCCTCTTCAATGATACCGGTATTTATTGATTTAATCGGATTAGATCCGGAAAAATCATGTCATCAGGTAAACGGTAAAGAGAGAAAACAAATCAGAAACCTGATGAAAAATCTGCGATTTGAAGTGTCACATAACCGTTCGTTTAAAGAAGCAATTATTACCGCAGGAGGTGTACTAACCAACGAAATTTATCCAAAAACAATGATGTCGAAAAAAATCTCAGGGCTTTATTTTGCAGGAGAAATCATAAACCTTGATGCAGAAACAGGTGGCTATAATTTGCAGATTGCTTATTCAACGGGGTGGTTAGCAGGGAATTCCGCTGCTAAAGCGGGGATTGAAAATGAATAATGATTGAAGAATGTTAAATAATGATTTATAGTTTGCAGGTGGATTTATTCCGGAATAATTCTTTTTACCCGGCCAACTTCACCGGTTTCAAGCATCACCTTAATTCCATGAGGATGATTCGGGGATTTTGTAAGAATACGTTTTACAAAACCGTCGGTTAATTCACCAGTTCGCTGATGGTGCTTTTGAACAATCTCCACCTCATCGCCTATATTGATATTTTTTCTGCTTCTGCCGTCCATTTTTTGATTTTTAAATGATATTTTAAAAATAAGTTATTGAGTGATTTAGCAAATGAGTGAATGAGTAAATTAGTGAATCAGTCAATGAGGATATAAATAATTATCCCAAATCCAGAAACCTGTCAGCAACCAGCATCCAGCACCGAGCATCCAGTAATCATTTTAAATACAAATTGCTGTCGCCATAACTTAAAAATCTAAAATCATTTGAAAGAGCATATTCATAAACATCTTTCCAATTATCACCTAAAAATGCGCTTATCAGCAACAATAAAGTGCTTTGCGGTTGATGAAAATTGGTAAACATGCCTTCTATGACCCTAAAATTGTAGCCCGGAAGAATAATGATCTGGGTTGTGAATTGAATTGCACTTTTATTGGTTTGTTCCAAATAATTCAGAATATTTTTAAGCGCTTTTTTAAATTCAATTTTTGCGTTGTTTTCATATGGTTCCCATTGGAGAATTTCAGGACTTTCAGCATTGAATCTGTTTTCTTCCATCTGTAGCCCAAGCCAGTAAAGACTTTCAAGTGAACGCACCGATGTTGTACCGACCGCAATTATTTTTTTTGAATTTTGATAAAAACCTTCAATAATATTTTTAGGAATAATCACCATCTCACGATGCATATTATGTCCTTCAATGGTCTTTGATTTTACAGGTTGAAAGGTTCCGGCACCCACATGAAGCGTAATTTCTTTTGTTGAAATATTCTTATTTGTCAATCCTTCGAAAACCGATTCAGTAAAATGAAGCCCTGCTGTAGGTGCTGCAACGGAACCATCAAATTTAGCATATACCGTTTGGTAAGTTTCTTCATCAGAATCTTCCGTGTCTCGATTTAAATAAGGAGGAATCGGTAAAGTTCCTGTATGTTCAATGATTTCAGCAAAAGTAAATGAATTGTCCCAGCTAAACTTTATGTGAAAGGAGTTACCTTCCTGTTGAAATCTTTCAGCCTGAAGCGTTGTTTTTTTACCTGAAATTTCAATTTCGCGTAAAAGGACACCACTCTTCCATTTTTTTGAATTGCCCACCATACACTTCCAGGTTACCTGCTTTTTCTCCTGAAAAGCAAGCTGATAATCAACCGGATTTAAAGGTTCTAAGCAAAATATTTCGATTTTCGAACCTGTCTCTTTTCTAAAAAATAATCGGGCATGAATTACCCGGGTGTTATTAAATATTAACTGAGCATTTTGAGGTAAAAAATTAATACAGTTTGAAAAAATATCCCCTTCAATTTTTCCATTATTCCAAACCAAAAGCCTGGAGTTGTCCCTTTCAGTAAGTGGGTATTTTGCAATTTTTGGTTCGGGTAAATTGTAATTAAAATCGCTGATTTTTATGTTTTTATATGAATCCAAATTATCATTTTTATGTCTGTGAGCGACTTAAAGCTGCACCACGATTATCGTTTTGCTGCAAAAGTAAATAAAAATAATTACCCCTTCTTTTAAGGAGAGATTGAAGATGCAGGCAGAACCACATTTTTAAGAAATTTTGTAATTTCTTATTTTTCAAAATTTCTTAAAAATCTGTCAGGTTTAAAACTTCTTTTGTCCACGCATTGAAGGACGGGGTAAATAATAATGGAATCCAAATAAATCTTACTTTTGCAAAAAATACACGAGAGATGATTAAAGTAGGAGATAAGGTTAAGTTTTTAAATGATGTTGGTGGGGGTGTGGTTACCGGTTTTATTGGTAAAAACATGGTAAATGTTGAAAATGAAGATGGATTTGAAATACCTTGTCCGATTTCGGAACTGGTAAATATTGATGCTCCGGAATTAAATGTCGGTGCAGAAAAGCATTCGTTAAAAGAAAATGAAAAGAAACCGGAAATAATACCTGAAATTGAAGTTCAGGAGCAGGAAGGAGAAATCATAAATGGTAAAAATTCTCCTGATTTCTATTTTTGCCTGGTTCCAAAAGATCCCAAAAATCCGGTTGCCGAAGAAGTAGAATTGTATCTTTTTAATGATGGCAATTATACTTTAATGTATCGGTATTCTCACATAAGAATGGATGGGATTAAAACCGTTAGATTTGGCCATTTACAATCAAATTCCAAAATGCTACTGGAGAGTTTAAGTAATAACGATTTGATTGATTTACCTGAATTTGGATTTCAGCTTTTATATTTTAAAGATTTTGATCCAGATTTTTTTGAACCAATAACCAAAAAGTTTAAAATCAATCCTGTAAAATTTTATAAAGAATCCAGTTTTGTAGAAAACTCATATTTCAGGAAGAGGGCGATGATTTTGAAAATTTCGAAAAACATACTTAATACTGAAGTTGATAAACTTACACAAGATGACTTTCGAGCCTTGATAAAAGAAAAAGAGAAAGTTGCAGCGCCTGTTAAAAAAGAAAAAAAACGTATTCAGGATGAAATTGTTATCGATCTGCATATTTCTGAATTACTGGATAATTGGGATGGATTGAGTAATCGTGAGATTTTGGAAATACAAATGGAAAAAGTTGAATCGGAAATGAAATCGGCTATTCAATCCAGGGCAAAAAGAATTGTTTTTATTCATGGAGTTGGGCAGGGAGTATTAAAACAAGAGCTTGCTAAAATTTTGAATTCAAAATTTAAAAAATATTATTTCCAGGATGCCTCATTTAAAGAGTATGGTTATGGTGCAACAATGGTGATTTTAAGAAGGTGAAAAATGTTTTGCTGCTTAAATTTTATAATAATCAAAACGAATACCCCAAACCAATTATAGGAAAAAAAGGAGGATCCTCAAAAGTTATGACATACAAGTCGGCTTTAATCAAGAATCCTTTTTTACGCTGATTTCGATATCCGATTTTTATTCCCGGGCCACTACTATCAGAACCTAAAAATGCAACAAAACCGCCTTCAAAAATATGTTGTGGTCCACCCAAAACAGCAAGTGCTTCAGCATTAAACCAATGCGAGCCATCACCAAATCCAACCCCCATTGTATATCCACCCCCCAATAAAAGGCCAAAATTGTTTTTTACAGGGAGAAGCCTTTCATACTGAAAATTTAAGGTTGCAATAAAATTTGTTTCAAGGACAAAAGAGTTCTTTTGAACCTCAAACAATGAATGTGGTAATTCTGACTTTGACTCTCCAGGTTTTTCCTGACTATATGAATCAAAGAATGTAAATGTTAAAAACAAGAGGTAAACCAACTTTTTCATACGTCTGTAATTGTAAGTATTAATGGTTACTCACGCCTGTCTGACGACAGGCAGGTAATTTGCATAATCATTCTCCTGTGTTAGAAAAGACTTTTTATTATGCTCGTTTTATCACTTTATATTTAACTCATTTCCAAAAATTAAATTCTTGTATTTATTGTACATAAACGACACAACAAGTAAAAGAGCACCTAAAAGAACAAAAGCAATGGTTTTCTGTATTGTAGAGAAATTGCTTAGATCGTAAATAAAAAGTTTAACAAGGGTAATTCCGAAAAGAGATATTGCAGTTATTCGCAGGTATTTGTTTTTCCTCCAGATACCGTAGCCTACCAGTATAAAAGATAAAATTCCCCAAAGAATAGTCAGGCCGTGTTTATATACTTCCTCCGAACCGGTTAAACTTAATATGTTTACAAGTTCGCTACTGCAAATAATTACGATTATAATACTCAAGCCTACTTCAAACATAATTTTAAAAATATTTTCTTTTAATCCGGGGATTACAAACTTGTAAAATGCATAAAGAAGAAGGGTAAAAAACAGATAAGAAATATACCGGATTAGGATATGAAAAATGCTGGCATCGAAATCAGGATTTGATGCAGGATTTAAAAGATTTTCGCGTAATTCACCAAAAATGGATAATCCACTTCCCAGAAAAATTACGATAAGAATAAAATGTAAAATTAAATTTAAAGCAGAAAGGTATTGGTTTTTAAACCACCTGAAATTGATAAATGAAATAGCTGTGATAAATAACAGGCTAAAGTTTATCTGCCAAATGGTTTTAAAACGAAATATATCGTAATTAAGTTTATTATATTGTTTCAACCATAATCCATTACTGTTTTGTTCAAAGCAGGTTTCCAACTGAATATTATTCCAATACAAACTTATCTCATTGAAGAATGTAAAATACACCATTAAAATTAACAGTACGGGAACAACATAATTGAACAGATTTCTAATTCCTAAACCGGAATGTTCTGATTTATCTAATCTAAACTGAAAAAACAGGTAAATTGAAACAACACAAATAACAGCAATTGATGTGAGAAATACGGAATTAGTAACTACGGGGAACATGGTTTTAACTTCATCCATAATTAAGGAATAAGATGTTTTTGGCCAGATAGCAGCTACAGCAAAAAACATAAGTAGGAATAAGAAATAAGAGGCAATTTCATAAAAACGTATATTTTTCAGTCTGCCAAACAGAAATAATGCTAAAGCTCCTACTGCCCATGATATTGCTGTAATATAAGCGTTGAATTGGATGGGAATTGAAATGGTAAAAAAGGTAAGAACAAGACCTGTGGTCCAATAAAAAAGTTTTTTATTTTCTTTTTCGGTTCGAAAAATCAGGTAAGCTGTACCTGTGTGAATTATGGCATTTAAAAAGGTAAAAAGTCCGGCATATTGATTGTCAAGATTGCTCATTTCAAGTGAAATTATACCGATAAAATAAAATATACCTGTATTGAGAAGAAGAAATATAATGTCATCAATACGGAGTTTTTCTTTAAACAATAATTTGTATGAAAGGAAAACCAAATAGAAAATTAGAAAGAAGATTGTGGCAAAAGTTAATGATATTGAAATTTGCTCATTATAATTTTTTGAGGTAAACCATGACATGAATATTATCCATGTAGATAATAAAGCCAGGTAATTCATTATTTTCCATCTCTTTTTTGTGGAAATGAAAAGGATTCCACAATTAATAAGGGTCATATAAACAAAAAGTACAATGATACTCGAATCGGGTTGTGCCAGTAAAAAAGGAACGATATACGCACCAACCAAACCAATATAAGCGATTACCTGCCTGTTATACAGTAAAGCCAGCCATACGGTAAGGGCGGTGCAAAGAACCATTAGTCCAAATGCAATATCATTCGAAAACAACTGGTAATAAGTATAAGCTGCATAAGAAATAAAATAGTGAATTGCCATGGCTCCGCTCGCCAGTACAGCACTAAAGTTGAAATAATTCTTTTTTGTACGGAATGCGAAAAAGTTCAAAGCAAAACCAACCAAAAAGCCTAACAGAATTCTTACCAACGGAGAAATCAGGTTGTTATCGATAGCATATTTTGCACCAATACCAACACCAATTATCAATACCCCGATTCCAACTTTACTGATGAGGTTTTCTCCAATAAACTTTTCAATTCCAATACCTGTTTTGTTATAGGAAACAGAAAATGATTTTACTTTTTCGGAAGTTTTGTTCATCACTGATCCAACTCTTTTTTCTTTCGGATTAGTTTTATTTACAACTTCCTTTTTCTGTAAATCAGCTTTTGATTCACTATTCGGTAAATATTGAATAATTTGCTGTTGAAGCCTGTTAATTTCTTGTTGTACCTGCGACTGTTTGTGTAAAACTTCATTTAATTTATCCAGAAGTTCTTGCTTATCTGATTTTCCGGTTGACATAGGGCTGGTTATTTTTTGTTTCTTTTTTATTACGAATTATGGTAAATAAGGTTAGTGTTTGGGGGAGAGGCATTATTTATTTGAGGTGTGGTTTTTTCAATTTAGAATTTGTAAGTATTTCTTAAAACGGACTAAAGAACGAAGAGAAATGATGATTCAATTGAGTGGGTGGTTCAAAAATTGATAAAGATGGAATTCCAAATGCACCTGAATAATAAGGATCCAGTGCTTTTGCTTCTGCCGTTAATTTTTCCGCTGCTTCTTTATCTCCAAGTAACATTTTTGATTTAACCAGCATTCCCAAAGCATAAGCTTTTAAAGAGGGTATCGGTTCCGGTGTTGAGTCGAGGTATTCTTCGATGAATGATTCGGCCTTTGGCAATTCTTCATTTGCCCGTTCTCTGTTTTGCATCACCTTCATCATATGATAGCGAGCTAAATCCAGTAAGCGGATATTCTGAGAATGGTCTTTGGCCATAGCCTTTTCGAAACAATTTTGAGCTCCCGCAATGTCATCATTAAAAATATAAGCTGTACCAAGTTCTTTTAACGTTTTACTGTCCTCGCCATTTGTATTGATATAATTCAGCCAGTATTCAATCATATCGGTTCCTTCAGGTAAAACTACCAGTCGCGCTTTAGCCCCGTAAAAAGAATCCATGTTTTCCAATTGCGAGGTATAATTCTCGGCTTTTGTTGTATTACCTCCCATGTTTTCAGGTAAAAATCCATAGATTTCTACCAGGTACATCAATGCTTCTGCATAATCAGGTTTTAATTGAAGAACTTTTAAATATTCCTCGCAAGCATTATCTACAAGCTGTTTTGTATTTTCCTGATTGGAATGAATGGCAATGTATGCTTTCAGAAAACAAATACCGGCATGGTAATAATTATAAATAATGTTTTCAGGGTCGTATTTCAAAGCTAGTTCTAAATGATAATCTGCTTCTTTACTTCCTCTTAAATGGATGTAGTTTAGTGTTCGTGCCAATTCAAAATGTGCCATCGCATTTGTTGAATTTTCTGTCAGAATATTTTGTAACATGTTTTTAGCTTCATCAACTTTTCCATTAATTCGAAGATCAAAAGCTTCTAATACAGCTTTATCAACTTCGTCGCTCGAAATAATAGCCTCCAATTCGGCTTTGTCGTTTTGATTACATGAAACCAAGGTATAGCTAAAAGATGAAAGTAAAACAATTAATAACCCGGTGCAGATAAAGCGATAAAAGCCTCCTGAAATAAATTTTCTGAAAGCTTTTGTAACTGACTTGTAAATTAATCCGTTAATAATTGGTGATAGATTTTTCATGATTATATGTTTTTGTTAAATTGCTGATACAAGTTATAAACAGAACGTTTATTAACGATTGTAAAATCCTGGTAAAACTTTTGTAAAACATTAATCAGAACTGATATATCAATTAAAACAAACTGCTTTGACCATTACTGAACTGGAATATTTTGATTTGTTAAAGGATAAAATTGTTGCTGAAATGCAAAAAAATTATCCCGGAATTCCTAATTCAATTTCCGAATGGAAAGGGCAAAATATAGTTGATTTTCAATTTGAACTTCAAACCAAAATAAATGAACACATCAGTGAAAAATGGTTTTATACACACATGAAGTCGTCTGGTGGAAGTTTACCCAGGATTGATATCCTGAATTTTCTTTCGAGATATATCGGAGAAAGAAACTGGGAAGAATTTAAATATCAAAATAATGAGGGATTAAAAACTGAAAAAGCAAAACAAAGCAGGTTATCCGTTTATTTGATTCCGTTTTTTGCACTTGGGATGATATTGATTTTGTACCTGATTTTTAATCAATTTTATGTTCAGGAATATAAATTCAGTTTTTATGATAATGACACAAAACAGCCGATTCATAATATTTTAATTGAGGTAAATCTAATTGCTGAAAATGAATCTCCAAAAAGTTATTTATGTGATGATAAAGGAAGTTTCCGGTTAAGAACCAATAAAAAGAAAATAAAATTTGTAGTTGAATCTCCCTATTATTACACCGATACAATTGTTCGAACTTTAAACAGTTTTAATCATTCAGAAAGAGTAAAATTAAAACTCGATGATTATGCAGTTATGATTCAATATTTCTCGAAAAGTAATGTAAAAGACTGGTTAAAAAGACGAGATGATTTGGATGCCGTTTTTGCTGATAATGCCAGGATTTTTCGTGTAATGAATGAAACTGTTGGAATGGAGATTTATAATAAATATGAATTTATAAATAAACTGACATTGCCCACCGGAAGTTTAAAAAATATAGAAATTATTGATACACAATACAAAGAGGGGAAAATAACTTATTTAAGGTTTAGGCAAAACCTGGCTGCAAAATGAAAGATTATTCTAAAATATTGATTTTTTTGATGCTACTGTGTCTTCTTACATCAGAGGATTGTTCAAATTTAGGCTCTGAGCAATCTTTTGAAACAAGGCAAAAAGATTTTTATGAAGAATTAGAAAATGAATTAAAAAGTGAAAATCTGACGTCAGAAAAACTAATGGCATATGAAAAACAATCTTTGCAAATGATCGAAGATCTGCTTGATTATTTAAATATTTATTCAGATAGAAATATACCGGTAGAATTCAGATTACAGGCAAAGGGAATGATTCAGGAAACCTTTCTTTCAGAAACAGATTTGGATTCTTTTTATACTAACATCAATGTATCAGAAGATAAAACAGGAAAAATACTTAAACCGCAAAATCTTCAAACTTCAAGATTTGTATTAAAAAACAAATCGATAACTGAAAATATAAGGCACAGCAGTTGGGAAAAATATGAGGGCAAAATGGAATTCCAGATTTCTCCGGTAAGTCATCCAATGGAGACAACAGAAGGTCGGTTAAATATAATTCTCAAAAAAGTTGAAAAACAATTTGGTGAGGAAAAAGAGTTGGTATGGCAGCTTTTTTTCTCGGCAGATGAGTTGTAAATAACTCGGAGTACAAACTTCAAACTATTTGTTTACTTTTGCAACGGCAAACTGCTTTATCGTTCTCCCGAGTACTCGGGAGGGAGGAAAGTCCGGGCAACACAGAGCACCGTGCTTCCTAGCGGGAAGATCTTTGAAAGGGGATAGCAACGTAACAGAAAATAACCACCCTGATATCCGTCTTTTGACGGATCGTCAGTGGAAAGGGTGAAAAGGTGCGGTAAAAGCGCACCGGTGATGGTG
>ENA-ORCQ01000233-ORCQ01000233.1-marine-metagenome-genome-assembly--contig:-NODE-233-length-23879-cov-9.942190_pt1 | contig 23879 bp, 20 predicted proteins | sample MGYA00237780_ERZ508510 | MGnify/ENA primary metagenome ERZ508510 (study PRJEB26181, sample SAMN06268981) | marine metagenome | isolation source: Tt an E2 anaerobic enrichment on eucalyptus from sediment...
GATTTGTATTCGTCAATCGGGGTTGGCACGGTCACGATGTAGACTTGGCAATCGGCAATGCCATCCAGAGAATCCGTGAAGGACAAATACCTGGCAGTAGCCAGCTCTTCGGAGGACACCTCACGAGTGAAGTCTACTCCGTCCTTGAGTTCGGCGATTCGCCTGGTGTTGATATCAAAACCAACCACCTCTCGCTTCTCGCCAAATGCAGCCGCCAAAGGCAAACCAACGTAGCCCAGGCCTACAACCGCAATTTTCTTCATTATCCCTCCAGAAACCTCGGATTTATCCTTTAAGTTTTGTCTAGCCAGCGGGAATCAAAACCTTCGATTCCGGTGCCATTATCTGCAATTCTACCCGTAATGCTTCTTTTGCGCCCGCATCTCCATGCACAATACGAATCTCTTTAGGCGAGCGAGGAATTCCGTCAACAAAGGTCAGCAAATCCCCCTGCCCAGCATGGGCCGAGTACCCACCAACTGAGTGAATTCGGGCCCGGATATCATACCGCTCTCCGTCCAACTCAACCCAACCGCCCTGGGGACCATAGGTAAGAATATCTCTGCCCGGTGTACCGGCAGCCTGATATCCAACAAAAAGAACATCGTTACGCCGATCGCCCAACATAGCCTTAAGGTAATTCACCACCCGGCCGCCGGCACACATGCCAGATCCCGCAATTACTACGCAAGGCCGATGTGATCTGGCCAAATAATCCACGGCATTCAGGTGATCTTCGTGAGAACCAATAACCGTCAGTTGCTCAAACGATAGTGGATGCCTTCCGGCTTTTACCAAGGCAAGAGCTTCGTTATCCCAGTATGGCTTCAGATCCCGGTAGATTCGTGTAAATTCGGCCGCTAGTGGGGAGTCCACAACGATCTCAAGGTCCTTCCAATTCAAAGCAACGGAAGACGAGGAATCGCCAGTTTGCTCAATAGCCTCATCACCAAATTCCGCAATCAGTCCCTCTATCTCGTAGAGCAATTCCTGGGTGCGACCAATGCTGAATGCCGGAATCAGAACCGTGCCGCCGTCCTCCAACGCATGCTCAAGAACGGATTTTAAACGATAGCGTCGGGTTTCCCGGTCTTCGTGATTCTTATCGCCGTAGGTGCTCTCTATAATCAATCGATCCGCTTTCTCGGGCGATTCCGGTGCAGGCAGCAGCGGCGAATGCGGTGCGCCCAAATCCCCGCTGAAAACGATACGCTCATCCCCTTCCGCGGTATGAACATCACATTCCACATAGGCAGAGCCCATAATATGTCCCGCACGCTGCAGACGTACGTTCAACGATTCCGAGTTACCACTGAATACCTCATGCCACTGGTTATAAGGCAACGGCACGAGCTGCGAGCGAATCTTGTCCAGAACTCTGTTGATTAAGCCGCGGTCTCGAGTAAAACCAATTCTGAGGGCATCCTCAAGGATTTCAGGGAGCATGATCGCCGAGGGTTCGGAGCAGATGATGGGGCCGTCGAATCCGGCGGCCAAAAGGTAGGGGATCCTGCCCACGTGGTCTATGTGTACATGGGTTACGATCAGTGCACGGATATGATCAATTGGGAAGTCTATCGCCAGATCCATGGCGGAAGGAGCCGCGCCCTTTTCCTGCCCCTGAAATAGGCCGCAATCAATCAGAATGCCAAAGTTTGCTACTTGCAGCTCATGGCAGGATCCTGTGACGCCATTAACGGCGCCGTGGTGGAGGATATTAATCATAATGCGTCCTTGTCTTGCCTCATTCATGGCCGTTCCATCGGCCCTCGTTGAGAAATTATCGGGTTATACCTGAGGCAACCTCCGAACCTTTTCGGCGGCAACCTTTCGCTTGTAGTTCTCACGATTGCCATTGCACCAAACCAGATCTGCAACCTCCCCGTTGGGTGCGAATTCTGTGGGTGCAGCTTTCAAAATCTCAACAATTTCATGGCAGTCGAAATCGTGACTTGCTTTCATCAAGCGGCTTAAGGTTTGCTCTACACCCTCCCAGGGCATGGACACTTCCCGCGCCATCATGATGCGGGGATGGGCCGTTCCCTGCGGGTTATCGCCAATTAACAGCTCTTCGTAGAGTTTCTCTCCCGGCCGAAGGCCTGTGAAGATAATCTCGATGTCACCCTCCGGCTTATCCTCGGTCTTTTCGGTCAGGCCCATCAGGTGGATCATCTTACGAGCAAGGTCGGCGATTTTCACCGGCTCGCCCATATCCAGCACAAATACCTCACCACCCTGCCCCATGCTACCAGCCTGGAGCACCAACTGACTGGCTTCTGGAATGGTCATGAAATAACGAATGATATCGGGGTGAGTTACTGTCACCGGCCCACCATCACGGATCTGGTCACGAAATAGTGGCACCACCGATCCGGAGGATCCAAGCACATTGCCGAAACGCACCATGGAGAACACCGTTTTCGATTGGCGCTCCGCAAGGCCTTGCAATACTAGCTCCGCCATGCGCTTACTTGCCCCCATCACGTTGGTGGGGCGTACGGCCTTATCGGTGGAAATCAATACAAACCGCTGAACGCCGGCTGCTATGGCGGCCTCTGCCACGTGGTAGGTACCAAATACGTTATTTTGAACGCCCTCAATCACATTGTGCTCCACCAGAGGCACATGCTTGTAGGCGGCTGCGTGGTACACCGTCTCCACCCCGAATGCCCGCATTACCACCTCACAGCGCTTGCGGTGCACCACACTACCGAGAACCGGGTGCAGCTCAACGTTCATCCCCTCAATCTGGTTAATAGCAGAAAGCTCACGCTCTATCCTGTAAAGGGAAAACTCACTCTGCTCAAAAAGCACCAGCACACGGGGACGGTGCCGGATGATCTGCCTGCAAAGCTCCGAACCAATGGAGCCACCGGCACCGGTCACCATCACCGATTTGCCATAGAGCGTGGCAGCAACCACTGCAGTATCCGGTCGGACTGGATCCCGGCCCAATAGGTCTTCGAGTTCCAGGTCCCGGATGTCATTGATTCGTGCCTGCCCGGCCACCAACTCAGATACCGAAGGCACGGTCTGAACGGGAATCGACAGAGGTTCTAGCTGCTTGAGCAGCGCCTTGCGATCCACCTGGGAGTTTGGGTCCAGCGCAAGAAGAATACGCCGCACCCCATACTTGGCCATATTCTTGGCAATCAGCTCAATGCTGACCACCGGCAGGCCATCGATCATGGATTTATGATGAGCCCGGTCAAAGGTTACAAACACCACCGGCCGGTATTCGGTACCCTGGCGCAACGCCGAGGCCAGGGCCATGCCAGTCTCGCCAGCGCCGACAATAGCAACTGCCTCCTTGTTACGCTGGTGCGGGTGATTCACCAGCATACGCACGCCAAGACGGGTGCCACTGACAAAAATAAACGCCAGCGCGCCATAAATGATCGGCACCGAGCGAGGCACAAACACCTGCAGCAAATACCCTGTGACAATCAGCGCCAAGGCAGAAAGGCTTACACCATAGATGATGGTCAGTAACGCTTTGTCACCCAGAAACCGGATTACCGCACGGTACAGTCCCAGGCGAATAAACACCGCGATGGTGAAAACAACCGTGATGCCGGCAACAATCAGATGGCCTCGACCGGGTACCCAGAGCTCCTGCTCCAAGCGCAAGGCGAACGCAGCCCAGATGGCAAAAAACAGCACGACCACATCGGATGCCACAGAAATTAACCGCTTGTGCACCCGGGGGAGATCCAGGAATTTGTTCAACATTGCGAGTCCTTCACATCAATTTCCAGTCGCCTGTTTCATGACTGCCTGCAGCACGTAACAGGTCTTTTCGATCTCCGCGGTAGTCAACGTCGGATGCACCAGAAACATAAGACTGGTTTCGCCCAGCTCCTGCGCAACAGGCAGCGATGTTTTCGGCCGTAAATCCGTATCATCGAACGCCTTTTCACGATATACCTCGGAACAGGATCCCGAGAAACAAGGCACCCCGGAAGCGACCACCTCATTGATTATCCTGCCCCGGCTCCAGCCATCTATCAACGCGTCTGGTTCCACGAACACATAACACTTATAGGCCGCATGCTCCATGTTTGCTGGAATCTGCGGCGCCCTCAAACCGGTCAGCGAACGAGCACATTTCCAGATTCGCTCCGCATTAGCCTGCCGCTGGGCCTTCCAATCCGCCATACGTTTAAGCTGTATGCGGCCTATCACGCCCTGCATTTCTGTCATGCGCCAGTTGGTGCCGAAACTCTCATGCAACCAACGAAAACCGGGCGGATGTTCGCGCTCGTAAACGGCTTCCCAGCTCTTTCCATGATCCTTGTAAGACCACATGCGGCTCCAGAGATCGCGATCATTGGTGGTCACCATGCCACCTTCGCCTCCGGTGGTCATGATCTTATCCTGGCAAAATGACCAGCACCCGACATGGCCGATAGAACCCACAGAGCGTCCCTCATAGGTAGCACCATGTGCCTGCGCACAGTCCTCAATAATGTAAACCCCCTTCTCTTCGGCAAGCGCCATAAAACCAAGCATATCGCATGGCCAGCCAGCCAGATGGACACAAACGATGGCCCGGGTGCGGGCTGAGATGACTGCGCGAACGGTTTCCGGCGTAATATTTTGCGAGTCGGGGTCAACATCCGCGAACACCGGCACGGCGCCAGCGTTAACAATGCTGGAGACAGACGCGAGAAATGTCCTTGGCGTCACAATCACCTCATCGCCTTCTCCAATTCTCAGTGCTTTTAAAGCGAGATCCAGGGCAACGGTGCCATTGGCAACTGCAATGGCATATTCAGCTCCAGTGAAGCCCGCAAACTCATATTCGAATTCCCGGCACTCCTGGCCGGTCCAATAATTTACTTTATTGGAAAGTAAAACATTACTTACGGCGTCGGCTTCTTCTCTTGTAAATGAAGGCCAGGGAGAAAAGGGTCCGTTCAACATGGGTTACTCAGTCACATCCTGATTATAGAGCTTGCAATATTTCACTGGTTGCAAATTCGTGCGGGATTGCCCACCACGGTCGCACCAGGTTCAACATCATTTAGTACTACGGCCCCCATACCGACAGTAGAGCGCTGCCCTATGGATACCAGTTGCCTTACGGAGGCACATGCCCCAATCCAAGCTTCCTGCCCAAGCGTTACACCACCCGCCAAAGCCGAATTAGGACTAACATGCGCAAAGTCGCCGACCACACAGTCATGTTCGATCACCGCTCCGGTGTTAACGATGACTCCCGCACCAACCTTGGCAAAGGCATTCACCACCGCATTAGCAAAGATAACGACACCCAGGCCGAGGGTGGCATGATGGCTCACACAGGCTGAAGGATGCACAATAGAGACTACTTTGGCTCCCGCATTTTCCAGTTCCACTTGTTTAGCCGCACGGATCCGGTTGTTTCCGATGGCCACCACGACACCCTCGAATTCGTTCAATCGTAGACGGAGAGCTTCCGTATCGCCTTGTATAGCCCACGGCCCATTCCTATGAAACTGCGGCCAAGCGTCGTCAAAGAAAGTAATACTCCGCCAACCTGAGTGTTCTGCAGCATCCGCGATCACCTTGCCATGCCCGCTGGCTCCCAGTATCGCTAAATGCATCAGTCTTTATTCCCGGTGAATTTCGACATCGTGGCTTCGCCCTCACCACTAATACCATCACGTACCAACACCTTTTTGACTGTGAGGAAGAGAATTCTCAGATCCAGCCAGAAGGAACGATTATCCACGTACCATACATCAAGATTAAACTTGTCTTCCCAGGAAATCGCATTGCGACCATTAACCTGGGCCCAGCCAGTTACGCCCGGGCGCACTTCATGGCGGCGGTATTGCTCATTTGAATACAGCGGTAGATATTCCATCAGCAAAGGCCGGGGACCTACGAGGCTCATATCACCTTTTAGAACATTCCAGAGTTCGGGCAATTCATCAAGACTGGATGCTCGCAGCAACCGACCGAATGAGGTCATCCGTTCGGAATCCGGCAAAGGATTGCCTTGTTCGTCAAACGCATCTCTCATTGTTCGGAATTTAATCATAGAAAAAGGCTTGCCGGATAGACCGGGGCGAACTTGCCGAAATAGAACCGGGGAGCCAAGCTTTCGGCGGATTTGGAACGCCACAATTGCAATAACCGGACTCAAGAACAGAAGGGCAAAGCTCGAAGCGACGATGTCGAATAGTCTTTTACACATTTTTGCTTAACCAATTCCAGGCAAAAAGGGTTTACTAACCAATTCGTTACTCAAAGAGCACTCCTGACAATCTATCTGCAAGCTGGCCATACTCGTATTGTTCAATAGCTGCTTTGCGTCCATTAGCTCCCATGGATGCTCTTTGATCAGGCGTCATGGCGTATAGCTTCAGTACAGCATCAGCTAGTTGTTCTGCATTTTGCGCAGCAACCTGAATGCCTGCACCAATGCTATCAACCGGCTTGTAATTCCCAGATTCAATTCCGTAAATAATGGGTTTCCCGGCATAGAGATAATCAAATAACTTGTTAGGAGATACACCGAAGCGGAACAGAGGATCCTTTGACAGGCCTATGTAGCATACGTCGAAACATGCGAGCATCGCCTGTATCTCTACTTTAGGAATCGGGTCAACAAAGCGAACATTGGTTAACTCTTTTTCTTCAACCAATTGCTGCAATCCAGACTTTTCCTTGCCGTCACCAACCAAGACAAAGCAGATGTCAGTGTGAGCCTTAAGTCGCACTGCCGCGTCAACCACAGTATCAAGAGCATTTGCTACCCCAAGTGTACCGGTATAACCAATGGTAAACCCGCCCTTCGGTAACTGGGCCCGAGCCCGGGGGTTCAACGGACTTTTCAGACTAACTTCATCCATCGAAAAACCATTGGGAACCCACGTGAACTTCTCGCGCGCCATTCCACGGGCGACCATGTGCTCAACGGAGTTCTTCAGATTAGATACCACTGCGTCTGAGTCTCGGTAAGCCCGATCTTCCACCCACTGCATCAGCCGGATCAACGGGTTTTTGGTTGAATGTCCGCCCAGCTCGGTCAGTGTCAACGGCCATATATCCCGTACCTCAAAAACTAACCTGGCTTTAAACCTTTTCGCCAGCCATTGGGCACCGAGAAACGCTAATGGCGAAGGTGAGGAGCAAAGTATAGTAGTCGGTTCATCCGGGATGACTTGCCGAAGTCTGCGCAACCGCCACGGAAACAAAAGCCAGTTGAGCACACGCTTCTTGCTGTGCGCATGCTCATAATGAGGCATCCTGACCCAGACAAAGGTGAACCCTTCAACCTCTTCCAACTTGAAAGGCGCATCGAAAACCGGCTTTTCCCGCAGCAGATGATGAGAGGCAGAACCGATAAGGTAAACCTTATAACCCTTTTTCACCATCTCCCGCGCCATGTAGTAATGACGGCCTCCCAGAGCGGTAGCCGGAGTCGAGGCATACTGATTAATAATCCAGACCGTCTTGCTCATCGGCCGGCCATAACCAGCTCATCCACAATTCGTTGCGCGGCTTCACCGCCACCGTATAACTGGTCTGCGTCCTCTACACTGCGCCCAACATTCCGGGCGGCCGCCTCCACTATTTTCTGCTGGTCCGCGCCAACTAACTCGTTGGCACCGGCATCAACCAACTCCACCCATTCGGTCTGGTCCCGCATCGTGACGCAGGGCTTGCCAAAGAAAAACGCCTCTTTCTGGACGCCTCCGCTGTCGGTCAACACCAACTGGCAGTGATCAAGCAACCAGACCATCTCGAAGTAGCCCACCGGCTCGATCAATTTAACGTTCAGCTTCAGGCCCTGCTGGGAGATCAACTTTCGGGTTCTCGGATGCAAAGGCAGAACGACGGGAGCCTCATCCTGGTGAACCTGGTTCAAGGCCCTGACGATATTCGCCAACCGCTCCGGGTTATCGGTGTTCTCTGCCCGATGTAGAGTTGCGAGAATGAACTTCTCCGGAAAATCACCGCCAGCCGGCGCTACCGCTTTTTCTGCAAACAACAGGGCCGCGTCCTGCATGACGTCTCCCACCTGCATTACCTTGACCGGCTTGTGTCCGAACCCCTCGGTCTCGAGGTTTTTAACGGCGGTGGTTGTGGGGCAGAAAAGCAAATCGCTGATCTGGTCCGTAAGAATGCGATTGACCTCCTCCGGCATCCGCATATTAAAACTCCGCAGCCCCGCTTCCACGTGAGCTACCGGAATATGCAGTTTAGCGGCAGCAAGTGCCCCGGCAAGCGTCGAGTTGGTGTCACCATAAACAAGAACGCGATCTGGCTTGTGTTCCAGCAGCGCCTGCTCAATCTCCGCCAGCATCCGGCCCGTCATTTCACCGTGACTGCCGCCGTGGATATCCAACTGAATGTCCGGCTTTGGAATGCCAAGCTGATTAAAGAAAATATCCGACATGTTGGCATCAAAGTGTTGTCCGGTGTGTAACATGATCTCTTCAATGCCGCCGGTTTGCTTGATGGCGCGGGAAACCACACTTGCTTTGATGAATTGGGGGCGCGCCCCGATAATGGTTAGTATTCGAAACATAATATTTCTTTATTTGCCGAGAGATTGATAAAAATCGAGCAGCTTACGCTCCTCGATACTCCAGTTGTAACGCTCCTTCACTGCCTTTTGGCCATTCCGGCCCATTTGTTCGGCCTCTACAGGATGCGTAACGAGGTAATCAATTGCTTCTGCAATCGCGCTAGAATTCCGTGGATCGACGCAGATGCCGCATTCATTACCTTCAATTATTTGTTTCCAGAGAGCAAAGTGAGACCCAATCACAGGAACTCCTGCACTCATGTACTCAAACATCTTATTGGGTTGTGCGTCCTCGTGATTCGGTGCAGGTAAAAAGGTAACCAAGCCCCCCACACTCCTCTCAAGCACGCCACGGACTTCTTCCCGCCCAACGAATCCAAGCGCATCTACTTTCTTCCAACCTGGCAGAGTCTGGACTCTCTGTTCTACAAGCCGCTCCCCAAACCTTCCGGCAAGATTCAAGCGCACCCCTGAAGCCACCTGACTCATAGCCTCAACGACCTGCACAATACCTCGAATTGAAGTAACGCCCCCGACGTAGGCCACCTGAGAAGACTTCGCTGCCCAGTCAATCTGATCTACGGAGAGTTCACCAACTAACGGAAAATTATTAATGTTGACCGAACGAATCCCCATCCCACTGAATTTCTCAGTAATGAAGGGAGTGGCACCAACAACAGCATCCAAACGGCGGCAGGCCCAACGTTCATATACAGAGAATAATTTTGATAGCAGCCACCGCGAGGGTCTATTCAAATACGGTTTACTCAACATTTGCTTTGGCAAATCCTCGTGAGCGTCAAAAATGACGGTTTTGCCAAGCCTCTTGAGCTTCAACCCCACTGGTATAAGCTCCGGATCATGGAAGTGGTAGAGTTCAGCATTCAACTCCACTGCTTGTCGAAATACCCGCCCCGGAGCGTTTTTTATTCTATCCAGTCGCCCTTTTGGGCACCCAACATCATAAATAGAAATCCCATCTTTATTTTCATCGCCCTTTCCATCGGCAACTACCAACGACACTGAATACCCTGAGTTATTGAGAGATCTGCACTCCTTCAAAAAAATGCGGGTATCGTACCTTTCATGGACAGATGTTAAATGAGCAACTGAAGTCATCTCTGAGCCTGATTTGATAATCTGAACAAAACCTTCCCCCAAAGAGCGCGAATTCTCACCGGCAAACTATCCTTACCCGATTCCCAAGATGAGATAACTTTTCGAAGCTCTGGAGATTCCATGCGCGCGCACACCCACCTCAGTTGAGAAATATGCAGGTTATGATATGAGGGAGTACAAAAATTATCCGCTCCTTTTACGGATGGATCCTCATACAGTGACCACGTGCCACTACTCCATTTACCAATATTATTGCTTACTGATTCAATCAGCTGCATAAAAAGAGCTTTGTGTTTCTCACTTTCACAGGAACCACAAAATTCATGAAGGCCAATCATTGCATACAAAAACCCATTCAATACATGGGTCGCACGATCGGAGGGGTACTCTTCTAAAAATACCGATCCGTCATCCAACCTTGACTGCACACCGCCTTCAGAAATCGGAAGAAAGAAAGGATTCAGCGACTTCTCGGCATGAACAAGGTAGGTACTATCAGCAGTTACCCGGTAGGCGCGGACAAGTACACTCGCAGCTTCGCCTTGGGCCATACAAGAAATCCAAGGCGCACGCAGATCATCCCAATCGAAGTGATATTGATATTTCGCATCATCAAAGCCAAGAAACCAATTAGCACATTTGATGAAAGTGTCTCTGCTACCTTCGCAACCTTGCTCTATAAATCTGTTGTAGTTGGCAAGGGCATAAGCAGCGACTCTGGTTGGATTATATTGCTTTCCGACCGACTGATAAATCTTAAAAGGAATGCCATGCTTGTCTACTGGCTCATAATAGAATCCAGAATCATCCAAAGTAAACGCAAGAGAGATTGGATAAAGATTGGCGCTTGGATCTGCATTGAACGAAAATTCCTCGGTTCCAACCAAATACTTTTGCAAATCACGAAGAATCTTCTTAGATATTATCATAGACTTCCTTTAAAACTTTTTCCTGCTCTTCCCAACAGTACTTTGTCCGAGCATTAAAAACATTAGCCTGAATGGCTGAATAATCTTGTTCCAGAGAAGCAATCACGGCGTCACGAAAACTTTCAACCGTGTTTTCCTTCGCCACGATACCGACGCCTTCCTTCTCTACAAGTCTCCGGACTTCATACAGATTTGAAGTTAATACAGGAAGACCCGCCATCAGATATTCGAATATCTTGTTGGGAGAACAGTATCGATGATTCAGGCATGTATCTTCATAAAATAATATGCCGTAGTCTGCAGAGCTTGTGTACGTCAATAGCACATCCTGATTAACGGCAGGATGAAAAAAAATCGTATTATACTTGCGAGCTTTTTCCTTAATTGCGTCCTCAAGAGGACCAAACCCCATACAGACGAGGACATTTCGATCGGACTTGAGATCGGAAAAAGCCTCAAGAATAAGCTCTATCCCTCTCCCCCCCTTTAATCCTCCCTGATACAAAAAAATTGTTTGATCGGCCCTAATGCCAAATACCGTCCGAAAAAGGTTTTGTTTTACTTGGTCATTAAACATTGGACAATTGAGAACGAGCTTAGGCTTTGCAATAGCATAATCATCAACGTAGCAGCATGCTATAGATTCACTAACGGTCAGTACAGAATCCGCACATCCAATCAAACGTCTTTCGAAAAACTTGAGTATTTTCTTAAGGGCGTCGGACATGCCATCACGCTCGGTTTCATATTCATGACAATCATAAACGACCTTCACATTGCCTTTCGAAAACCTTTTAAAAAGAAATCCTATCGGCAGCGCGCCAAGATCATTGCAGTGAACATAGCCAACCTGGTTTCTATATTTAATGAATACACGAACTAAAAATTCGATATACTTTATCAACTGAAGTATACTAATTTTTGGAAGGTTTTTAGTTGAAAGCTTGATTCTACGGACACTAAAACCTTCACAGCACTCCTTTTCATTGAGCCCACTATCATGTAACGCTACAACCTCAACCGGTATCCCAAGTTTGTGGAGAGCAATAGAGGTTTTGCAAACCCTAGAGTCATTAGTAAAATTGTTGAGAACAATATTAATACAATTTTCCAAGGTTAAACCCTTCCATCCCTTCTATGTAAATAAAAAATCGCCAAAAAAACAAATGGTATATATATTTGCTTAGACATAAAAAATTCTTCACCGCTTATCAAAGCGGTCAAGAACCAAAGCCCCATAAACGTTAACAAATAACCAGAAAACCGTCTTGGGAGCTGAAATGCGAGAACACAATATATAGATATCAAAAAAACAATCAAAAAAACCTTTACAATCCCTCCCTCAAAAAACGCAGTGAGTATAAAATTATGAGGGTAGTCCTTACCACCATCGTACCTGATATATTCGGGGAATGCGTAAAAACTGCGCTGCCCTAAACCAATAACCAATTGAAAAAAATCTGCACCAGAAAGTATTTCAACAGCATCATTCCACCTAGTTATGCGCGTGCCTGAAGTATTAGAGCCACTATCAAAAACGCTTAATGCTCTATCTACTCTCTCACTTACACCTTCCATCATTGAACTCTCTAAGTAATTCGAATTGTGCAATAACACAAGTAGAGATGCGCTTGCAAAAAATCCAACTATCATAATAAGAAGAAAATTTTGCACTCTTAAAAACGACAGAGAAAATAGAACAATCAAAGGAACGTAAAAAACAATTGAGCGCCGACTTCCAACGACAATTGCGACCAAAAGAACTAGCAGCACTAAGCAAAAATATAAAAAAACCTTAAACCTTGTTTTATCCAAATCAAAAAACATCGCGATCAAAGAAAAACAAAGCATCAAAACATACATATTATAGTCTAAAAAAGGAGAAAGAGTGAACTTCCCAACATAGCCTTCTGGCCTCAACATTTCTCCCGTAAAGGCTTGGTGGCACATAAAATATATAAGCGCCCAAAATGAAACAAAACCCGAGACATTTAAAAGCCTCTTTACTCGCCCCCTATCAAACTCTTGAAAATACAAAAACATAATGGTAAAAAAAACTAGATACCAGAAGTTTTTAACAATAGAAAAGAGGGCATCTTCAAAAGATAGAGAATAGATGCTATTGAACACGGAATATGTCCAATATATATAAATTACCAAAAACAGGAACGATGACTCACTTTCAATTCGGAATTTATTTTCTCTAACACACAATCCCGCAATCATAACAAGAAACAGAGCAGCCATAGAAATACTATTAAGCGTAATACCCCAATAATTGACAAAGAAATAGAGTCCGTCCTCAAAAAACATAGAGGACAAAACCACGACAATTAAGGCATTTACAATATTTTTAAAATTCAGATACGCCATCATTTATAGCTCAAGGCATAAAACATCCAAGCGTTACTCCAGCGAACCATCTCTGTTCTATCTCTTATAGTAATCCCTGCAACAATCTTTGCGTTATTGATGAAATAATGCTCTTCAGGAGCGTAAAGAGCATTCATTGTTTTTCTTATAGCCGCTAAGAAAGCCGCACTGTCCTCCTGGCAAAGTTGAGATTCAAAAATCTTGAAAATGAGGATAGCCTCTGCCAACGAATGCGACTGAAGAGTATTTTCATGGTCTCGAACAATATACCCATCGGCGACAAAATGTCTCACATAGAAATTCAAAAGCCTCTGAACCTCCTCTTTTAGATCAACCTTAAGCGTCACCCCTATTAGATGATCTATTTCATTTAATGAACGCAACAAATAGCCGGTATGGTAATTATCAATTGCGAACTTCCTTGTGGGCGGCCCCGCATACGGATAAGTGCCTGTCTCACGGAAATCCGATAGTGAATAATTAAGGGCCCGCTCAACCAAGCTTCTCAAGTGATCAGAATCATTTGCTCCGAGATGTATTTTTTTAGCCAAAAGCTCAGCATATAAAAGATTAGCATTGTGCACATGGTAGTCAGTTACTGGAGTATACATGAAACATATTTTATCACTCGATAGTTCTTTGTACGGCACGCTCTCCAACAGGTTTGAAATTATTTTATTAAAAGTTTCCTTGTAGAAAATATTACTTGTTTTCCTGTACAAATCATAAAATGCATTTGCTACAAATGCAGTTGTAACTAAATTAGGGGTTTCTGTTGTTACGACACACCCACCTGGAAAACTGTAATTAATATCGTGAGCCCACAAGTATGTTCCGGAAATTCGTTTCGACATAACAAGGTCGACAATTAGACCAATAAGCTCATCGTTCTGGCCGTCATCACATGCAAGTCCTGACAATATTAATGCCAACCCTTTCGAATAAACCGCTTTTTTTGGTCTCAGCAGATATACGGCGTACTCCCCGGAGTAGTAGATAAATCGCGAGTAAAGAGAATTAGCAATTCTTTTTAAAGCTCTACTGGGCAGCTTATTTATTGCGCTTCGGATCTTAATCGCTCTGTTGGAAAAGTTTATCGCCGATGGATCGTATCCACAGAACGACGTCTCGATCATCCGCTCAAGGACCTCGGCTCTGATTTTTTCAAACTCTTTCACTGCAACTCCTTCCTAACGCTGCAAAGACTATGACGACCAATAAAAGGTAAGAGACTGAAAGACCTCCAGTTAAAGACCAGACTATAAATATGTCTTTTGAGCCAACAAGTCCAAAATAGACTAATGGAATAGACACTAGCGCCAGCCTTGAAAGCTCCCAATAGAAATACCACTTATTCTTTTCCAAAGCCCAAAGAATCTTGGTGAGCGGCGACGCGAAAAACATCGTATACAGCCCCAAGGACATAACGGATGCGTAGGTACCTGCTATAGCCCACTCAGCACCAAAAACGAGGCTGAAAATTTCTTTGCCATATAGATAGATTGTTAAGAATGGAAAAAACCCTACAGCCAACAAAATCAATAGGAGCTTTAGAATTCGGTTCCTTAATCTTCCGACATTCCCAGAGTTAAACTCTTCCGCACTATTTTTATATACGGCGTCTGAAATTGCGGACGAGACCACAGTCACAGGTATTTGAAGGACCCTTAACACTAAGCTTAAATAGCCAACAATAGCGGAAGACACAAATAACGATATTAGAATTATTTTTCCGTTATTATACGTACCGTTTACGATTGCTGAAGGTAGATTCTGCAAAGGAAATGATTTGTATCTCCCTAGCACTTCATATATCTGTTCCAAGCTTAAGCGTTTCAGATTCACCGGTCTCTGTTTATTTTTTTTGAGCAGATACGCCGCAGAAATCAAATAAGATACACAGTTACCCAGAATTAACCCAAATTTCGTCCACCCCAATACGCCCAGCGAAACATTACCAGCGGCATTGCTTCCCGACATCATGACCTTGCCAGCTGCACTTGATTTATAATTCTTTAACCATAATAGGCGATAATTAAGAGCATTATAGGTTCCTAACAGAAATACCGAGAATGGAACGAAATAGACCCATGAAGTAGCTTCTCGCGACCCGAGAGCCGAGGCTATATCGTTACCAAAACAGATACTCACTGCCAAAAAAAATAACGAAATGGCAGATATTATCAACATTAGTCCAATGCACAGAGAGTCTACTTCCGATTTTTTTTTCGGAAGTACAATGGCATGCTCATATCTAAGTGTCACAAATATCGCCAGAAAACCGGTAAACGAGACATAAATAGCGAATACGCCAAATTCTTCAGGCGTGTATATCCGCGTAAGTATCGGGCTTATGGCAATTGGAATAGCTTGGGCAATGCTTGTGCCAGTCATTAGAGTTAGCACACTTCTGCTAAACTCTGAGGTGGGCTTTAAGGCTTTTATCATCCAGTTACCTAGAATTTGCGGTCTAGCGTGAGGTTTTTGGTGATCTTTTGTGCCTGTGAATCAGACATTTGACATAAGCCTTTTTGAGGTGTTTGGTTAGGTTTTATCAACCAGATTTGTATTTATGATGCATTACGGAATATAGCGGAACCACTGTAAGTCGATATCGAACAAAGCGGACTTTGCATAAGCTTCAGCACCCACCTCGTTCAAGTGGTGATCATCGCTGTAGATAACTTTGCCGTAGAAGAAAGGTGCTCCAGAGAATACCGGCAACGTATCCAATTTTAGAAACTCAACATTATGATGGTTTTCGGCAAGTTCAGCTAGTGAGTCGTTCGCTGCGCGATAGCTTTGAGTCCTTTCCCATTCTGCCGGCAAACCAATTGATGAGAATCGTTGAATCCTATTTACATCATGGGTGAACTGAGGAACCTGCGACAATATGAATATCTTTTTAACAGTTTGTTGTTGTAAGAATTCAACAAGCGCAGCGCTAAATGCTTCGCTTTCGGTGTGCCTGCTCCATAAAGCGGCAATGAAAATCGACTGGGCTTTTTCGACTTTGTGGGATGCGGCGGCGATTTGACTTTTACATGACTGCTGCACCCACTCTGGAATGCGCTGATAATCAAAAGCAGGGATCGTGACACATCCGCTGGCGGTAATTATTCGTGCTTTGAAACCAAGTTCTTTGCCAAGGTAATCAAAGAAGTGGTTCAGCATTGCGGCGTGAGAGTCACCCAATACCAGTACCTCTCTATCGCTACTCAAATCCCCCTGCAGACAATTCCCCACGATTTTGCCGTGGCAAATAGTGTCAGGATCTGCATAGCGCCGGTATTCGATCGGTAATTGTTCTGGTGAAAACGCTTCGTTCACCGCACCAACAGCCTGTGAAGTGGCAAGCACGGCTGATGCCAGCAGGGCCCAGCGTAGAGATTGCCTTCTCCCCGTTGAATTGAGTCTGAACACTTGTTCTACGCCGTAATAGGACAGAATTGAAAGACTAAGAGTTGCCACGGCGAACACCAAGCTAAGGGCCGGATCCAAAACCTCTGCTCCACTGTAGTACCGCAATAGAGCCAACACCGGCCAATGCCACAGATAAAGCGAATATGAGAGGGCACCGATCCAAACCACTATCGGGCTGCACAGGAATAGTCCTAGTAGACCTCCAGCAGGTTGGGCCAGCAACAATACGCAACCAACTACCGGCAATAAAGCCGCTACTCCCGGGAAAGCGCCCAACTTGGGTTGTGCCACAACAGAAAATGCAATCAATGCGATGCCTAGAAGCGTGCGCCAGCGCGGGCCACTTTCCGACGCTGGTTTGCAAAACAATGCGGCAAGGCCGCCAGCGAAGAACTCAGGAAGGCGAGCGTAGAGACTATAGTAAGTTGCTTGCTCTATACCTTGAACTCGTAGGCGGTACTCGGCGAGTATGGTCAGACCCACCAAGAGTGTAATGAAGGCGGCTTTGAGCGCCCTAAGTGGTAACAACAAGACCATAAGGGGAGCAAGGAGGTAGAACTGGATTTCGACGGCCAACGACCAGGTATGCAGCAGCGGCTGTTCATGATTCGCCGGAGCAAAGTAGTCACCAAACTCTGCAAAGTAATGATTGCTGTTGAACCAGGCAGCTTTTTCCAGCCCGTCTTTAAAGATGGCGAAATCCTTTGGGAGAAACAGAATTGCCGAGACCAGAGCCACTATGATCAACATTGCAAAGTAAGCAGGCGCAATGCGCCTGAATCGGCTCACATAGAAGTATTTGAGCGTCGTAGACAAGCCGTAGTCTGGCTTAGACTTTTTGTTGATCAGAATGCTGGTGATAAGGAAACCTGAGATCACCAGAAACACATCCACGCCGACAAAGCCTCCGGGAAGCCAGGCCGGATTATAGTGAAAGACCATCACGGCAATTACCGCAATGGCCCTCAAACCCTGAATATCGTAACGGAAACCCGGTGTGCTCAAGCTTTCAAAGACTCCACAACGCGGACTTGCTCTTCCCGGGTTATATAGGGATGCATCGGCAAGCTCATTACCGTCTCCGCTGCCATATCTCCTTCCGGAAGGTTGGCCGTCTCATCGGCCACGGCGGGCTGCTTGTTCAGCGGAATCGGATAATGCACCGCCGTTGGCACCCCTGCTTCTTTAAGCTTTTCCTGAACGACCTCACGATTGGCTACCCGAACGGTGTACTGCGCCCAGGCAGAAACGTTATGCGCCTCTACAAAAGGAGCGGTATCAATACCGGCATCGTTCAATAGGCCCGCATAGTTTTCCGCAACCTGATTTCGCAGTTGGATTTCCTCTTCAAGCAAGTCCAGCTTCGGCAACAGAATGGCGGCCTGGAGAGTATCCAGCCGGCTATTCACCCCTACCCGAATATGGTGGTAGCGGCGATCCTGGCCATGACGGGCTATTTGCCGCAGGATGACGGCCAGCTCGTCGTCGTTGGTGAAGATAGCACCACCATCGCCATAGCATCCCAGCGGTTTGCTCGGGAAGAAGCTGGTGCAACCGATGGTGGTCAGGTTGCAGGACTTCCTACCTTGGTAACTGGCACCAAAACTTTGCGCGCCGTCTTCGATCACCGGAATTCTGTGCTTTTGAGCGATAGCATTGATGGCATCAAAATCCGCACATTGACCATACAGCGAAACCGGAATAATGGCTTTAGTTCGCGGGGTTATGGCCGCTTCCAGTCTTTCGGGGTTCAGGTTGTAGGTTTTCGGATCGATATCCACGTAGACCGGCTTGGCTCCTAACACGGCGGGCGTCTCCGCCGTGGCGATGTAGCTGAAGCCTGGGACAATCACCTCATCCCCCGGGCCGACCCCCAACGCCATCTGGGCAATCTGGAGGGCATCTGTTCCATTAGCGACAGAAATACAGTGTTTGGCACCACAGAAGGCAGCAAGTCTCTCTTCCAGTTCGGCAACTTCCGGGCCGAGAATGTATTTTCCGTGGGCAAGAACCTTCTGAATGTTCCGGTCAATCTGTTCTTTAATACGGGCTTGCTGGGCTGCCAGGTCTACGAATTGCATCAGGCGGATACCTTTTTAACCAATGAGGACGTTAATGCTCAGTGTTTGGTAAGTTGGCTGTCTTTGAGTTCATACCGGCTACCGGTATGGGGGCATGTTGCTTCACCGTCACCTTTGACCGGGAGATCAAGCTGTTCGCCAAACTCACTCATCCAACCAATCTGCCGGGCGGGCACGCCCACCATGAGGGCGTACGCGGGAACATCTTTGTTAACCACCGCACCGGCTCCGACGAAAGCGTACTCGCCAATGGTAATGCCACATACAATGGTGCAGTTGGCGCCCAATGTTGCGCCCTTTTTCACGAGCGTATCTCGGTATTCGCTCTTGCGTTCGATCAGCGAACGGGGATTGTAAACGTTGGTGAAGACCATACTCGGGCCACAGAATACGCCCTCTTCCAGGTGGACGTTGTCGTAAACAGAGACGTTGTTCTGGATTTTGCAGTTATCGGCGATGGTGACTCTATTGCCCACGAACACATTCTGGCCCATGGAGACGTTTTTTCCGATTCTGGCACCGCCGCATACGTGGACGAAATGCCACACCCGGGAGCCTTCGCCGATTTGAGCGCCTTCATCTACAATGGCGCTGGGGTGGATCTGTACAGACATTTCTCTCACCTCTACCTTACGCATGTGAAGACGGGGGCTGCCCCCAAGGAGTCAGCCCCCGTAGAAGACTCTGACCTCTACGTCCTATTTCTTCAGGAACGGATGATAATCGCCAGTCAGACCGGCCGGAGTTGCGTTGCGAATGGTGGAAACGGTGTCGATCGCAACCCGATTTTCCTCAAGGCCGAAACCATTACCTTTGAGGATTTCTTCGTAGCTGCGAGTATGGAGGTCGGTAAAGCCGCCGGAGAATTCGATTTCCTCACCATCCACGGTGATTGAGCGGAAGGTACGCTGACCTTCAGCCTTGGCGCTGTCCGGTACGTATTTGTAATCCACCGACAGAAACCAGCGAACTCGGGCTTTTTCGTATTCCAGGTAGCCGGCGGCCATGGTGTCGTCGCTGTGGTGAACAACGTTCTCCTGAAGCTCACCAAAGATAAAGTGCAGCATGTCGTAGAAATGAACACCAATATTGGTGGCGATACCGCCGGATTTGTGTTCGTCGCCTTTCCAGGATTGCAGATACCAATGCCCTCGGGAGGTGATATAGGTCAGATCGACCTCATGTTTGGTTGCTTTCTGTTCCCGCTGGACTTTTTCCCTAAGCGCGATGATAGAGGGATGCAGGCGCAGCTGCAGAATGGTATTCACCTTCTGGCCGGTATCCCGCTCTATTTCCTGAAGGCCATCAATGTTCCAGGGGTTCAGTACCAGCGGCTTCTCGCAAATAGCATCGGCACCAGATCTCAACGCAAAACGCATGTGCGAATCATGCAGATAGTTTGGCGAACAGATAGAGACATAATCCACCGCGCGACCGCCGTTTGCCCGTCTGAGTTTGTCGATGTGGCGGTCGAAACGCTCAAATTCGGTAAAGAAATCAGCATCGGGAAAATAGCTGTCGATGATGCCCACTGAATCATTCTTGTCTAACGCGGCCACCAAATCATGACCCGTTTCCTTAATGGCTTTCATGTGGCGAGGGGCGATATAACCGGCAGCACCGATCAGGGCAAATTTTTTGCTCACTGGGCAACAACTCCTATTTGGAACGAATTTGGTATCTTAACGATATTAAAGTCGAAGATCGGATTGATCCGCGGGGAATAGGTATTTCAAGTCATAAATAAGGTGGGATTCCTTACCCAGTCTCCGTATTTGCTCAGCCCCCATATTTTGGAACTGCTGGTGACCAACGGCGATGATGATCGCGTCATATGTCCCCGAATCAGGCTCGTCTACCGGGACAATGCCGTACTCTTCCTCAGCCTCAGGCTTTGAAACCCAGGGGTCATAAACGTCTACGTTTGTATTATATTCCTGAAGTTCACGCACAATGTCGATCACGCGGGTGTTGCGGAGGTCCGGGCAATTCTCCTTGAAGGTAAGCCCCATTACCAATACCCGAGCACCTTCCACGTGGATACGTTTTTTCAACATACCTTTAACCAGTTGGGACACCACGTATTCTCCCATCCCATCATTGAGCCGCCGCCCGGCGAGAATGATTTCCGGGTGGTAACCGATGGTCTGAGCCTTGTGGGTCAGGTAATACGGATCGACGCCGATGCAGTGGCCGCCCACTAAACCGGGGCGGAAAGGCAGGAAATTCCATTTGGAGCCAGCAGCCTGCAAAACGGCCTCTGTGTCGATTCCCATTTTGTTGAAAATCATCGCCAACTCATTAATGAGGGCGATATTCAGATCCCGTTGCGTATTTTCGATGACCTTGGCGGCCTCGGCGACCTTGATGCTGCCGGCTTTGTGAGTGCCCACGGTGATAATTTCGTTGTAGAGCGCATCCACCAGATCGGCAGTTTCGGGGGTGGAGCCTGCAGTGACTTTTTTGATATTGGTGACGCGGTGTTCCTTGTCGCCAGGATTGATCCGCTCGGGGCTGTACCCTGCATAGAAGTCCCGGTTGAACACGAGGCCGGATACGCGTTCAAGAACCGGCACGCATTCTTCCTCGGTGGCACCCGGATAAACCGTAGATTCGTATATGACGATATCACCCTTTTTGAGGGTTTTGCCGATGGTTTCGCTGGCTTTGATCAGCGGCGTGAGATCCGGGCGTTTGTGTTCGTCGATGGGAGTCGGCACCGTCACAATGTAAACATTCGCCGCTTCCAAATCCGACGCGTTCGCGGTGTAACTCAGATGTTTTGCCTCGACGAGTTCTTCGCGGCTCACTTCCAGGGTGTGGTCCCGCCCTTCTTGAAGTTCGGCAATACGCTTCTGGTTAATATCGAAGCCAGTGACAGGGCGCTTTTTGCCGAATTCAACCGCGAGCGGAAGGCCTACGTAGCCCAGGCCGATGATGGCAATGGTCAGGTTGTCTGTTTTCATAGTGTTGATTGATGTTTGCCTTGATACTGAGGAGCTCAGCTCACTTCTGGGTGGGTTTCAATGTTCAATCTTAACGGAGAGCCTACGCCGGACTTGCATAACAAACTCCGCAAAGAACGCCAGGAACACACCAATCATTCCGCCTAGCAAGACGGCCAGTGTAACGATCAGCAAATCGCTGGCACTCTTCTGATCAGAGCTCTGGCGCGCAATAACCAGAACGCTTGCAGGCTCAAGGGCCTCCAGTTGATTCTCAAGTTCAGCCCTTTTCTGAATAGCCGAAGCCAGAGCAGTGCCGGTGTTCTCATTTGCTGCGGAAGATTTCAGTGATTGGATAACCTGATCTATTGAATTAATCTGCTTTTTCAGCCTGTTTTGCGTTGTCTCAAGCAGCTTCTGCTGGCTCTTCAGAATGTTCCCGGCAAGTGTCTTATGAACTTCCTCCAAGGGACCGGCATGTTCAATAACGCTCTCAGATGTAATGCGAATCAGGCCGGTATTTTCAGGGTTACTTGCCAGAACCTTGAACGGAAGATTTGATTGTTTCTCGGCCTGATAACGGGAGCTGATTTCCGGTACCCAGCGGTTCTGAATGATAGCTATTGTACTGGCGGGCTTTTGGAGAAATTCACCGCCAGCTTCCTCCGCGCTCTTTATAAGCGTGATGTACTCATAGGTGTCAGCTTTAACGAACGCATAGATCACACCAAGGAGCGTTACGAGCGTGAAGACAACATAGAATACCCGACGACGCCGGATGAAAGTGGCTGCCAAGTCCACCAGGCTGATTTCGTCGTCATAGGCCGTTCTTTCCTGCTTATTCTGCATTAATAGAAACCCTTGCATTCCCTGGAGTTTTGTTCAGACACACTACCGCCCGGGCTCCTCTACATCGGGGAGCCATTTGCAGCACGATTATCACCGCATCAGCACGAATGGGAACCACTGAGGGGTTCCTCGGCCAAATGCTGCCAGCCTTGTGAGTGGTCAAGGACGCAGGGATTCTACGCGGAAATTTTCGGTTTTACAGTGACGTAACGTTACTCTTGCTCTTTAACCTTTCCGGAGGCTGGTTTCAGAAAGGCGCGAACGAAGACAACAAAAACACTCAGCATGCCGCCCAGCATGGTCGCCAGGATCGCGATCAAAGCTCGTTTAGGACTGCTTTTTTCCTGGGGAACTACGGCGGGGTCAACGGTTTCAAACACGTACTCATTCTGAGCATTTGCCAACATAACGGTACGGGTTTCACTCTCAATAAGCTGGTAGAACACTTGCTGCATACCGGCAATACTGGTTTCGCCGAGCTTGGCTTCAAGATAAGCGATGCGGGCTTCCGCCTCTGCTACATCTTTCCGTCGCATGTGCTCGTTGATATCTGCTACCAGCCACTCGGCCCAGCGGGCTGCCGCAGGCGGTGACTGATTTTTCACACTGAGAGTAATCATGCCGCTGTCTTCGCTCTCGCTCACGCCCAAGTGAGCTGTTTTAAACACTTTTACCAGATCCCAATCCGTGGGCTTATAGCTTTCTCCATCCTCGTTGTTCAGCCATTCACCAGTCTCCGGGTTGTATACCTCGCGGTTGTAAGTCCAATCCTGGCTTTTGGCATTCCAGGCCTTTGTTCCCATCAGAGGCACTTCCAGACTGTGGCGGCGTATGAAACTGGCAAGAAATGCCCTCGACTTCAGCACCTCAAGCGCAATTCTTGTCTGATTGGCACCACCGCTGCCCAGGTTTATACCGGCCAAGCTCGCCAAGCCACCAAGCTGACCGCTGATGCCGCCTACCCTCGCTTCCTCGTTGGCGGGCGCCAGCAGCACATTGGCCTGGTAGATATTCGGTTTATAAAGAGCGTAAGCAACACCTCCGGCCGCAAAAACCAGGGTGCAGGCAAAAACAAGCCACTTGCCAGCCCATAATGTAGCGAAGACCTCTCTAAGGTCGATTTCGTCACCTTGTTGACGGTCGGTATAGCGTTCGTATTGAGTCATCAGAGGTTACCCACTGCGGCGGCACCCAAGGCCATTTGGTAGACAATCTGGCTTACATTAGTCCAGAGTTCCAGCTGGTTCAGGCGGTCTACGTCTATTGGCATAATAATGGTGTCGCCCGGTTCCAGCTGCTGGCTTCGGCCGCCGAACCATCGGCTGCGTTCAGGTAGCATAACGGAACCATCCGCTTTCACCACGTATACTCGGTTTTCATCAGCCTGACGGGTGGGACCGCCGGAGCGCTGAAGGTAGTCGTCCACAGTTAGCCCTGGCTGATGCAAGTGGCTGGTAGGGAATTGAACTTCGCCGAATACGGAAACGGACTGCGGAATGGTGGGAACGATCAACTGGTCGCCATCCTGAAGGCGAACTGGCTGATAACTCTCGTCGCTAAGTACCGCAGCTAAATCAATTACCATGCGGCCAACCGGGCGGCTGTTCTGCACATCTTCCAGCAGGTCTTCTACCTG
>ENA-ORCQ01000235-ORCQ01000235.1-marine-metagenome-genome-assembly--contig:-NODE-235-length-23259-cov-4.114356_pt1 | contig 23259 bp, 20 predicted proteins | sample MGYA00237780_ERZ508510 | MGnify/ENA primary metagenome ERZ508510 (study PRJEB26181, sample SAMN06268981) | marine metagenome | isolation source: Tt an E2 anaerobic enrichment on eucalyptus from sediment...
AACACGGGTGTAGCTCAGTTGGCAGAGCACTGGTCTCCAAAACCAGGTGTCGGGAGTTCGAGTCTCTCCTCCCGTGCAAAAAGCTGTAGAAATACAGCTTTTTCTTTTTTATCACCATTTGATTTCCTATTTTCAACACAAATTTTCTACCCAATGAAGGTTGATGTTTTTATTCCTTGTTTTATCGATCAGTTTTATCCCGAAACTGCATTTAATCTTATTAAGATTTTAAAAAAATCGGGATGTGAAGTAAATTATAATCCTGAACAAACCTGTTGCGGGCAACCCTCATTTAATAGTGGATACTGGAATGAAACTAAAACACTCGCAGTTAAATTTATAAATGATTTTATGAATTCAGGAATTATTGTTTCACCTTCAGCTTCCTGCACAGGATTTATTAAGAATTATTATCAAAATGTTTTTGAGGGAGACTCAGACAGACTAAAACAAGTAGATGAATTAATTCCAAAAATCTATGAATTATCAGATTATCTGGTTAACAGTCTTCAGAAGACAAAATTTAATTCAGTTTTTAAACATAAAGTTACATTTCACGATTCTTGCGCGGGTTTACGTGAGTATGGGATTGAAACAGAACCCAGAAAACTATTGGAAAATGTTGAGGGAATTGAAATTGTTGAAATGGAAAATAAAACTACCTGTTGTGGTTTTGGCGGAACTTTTGCGGCTAAATTTCATTCAATATCTACTGCTATGACAGAACAGAAAGTTGAAAATGCCCTAAAAACAGGTGCGGAATATATTGTTTCAACTGAAGCTTCCTGTTTGATGAATATAGAAGCATACATCAAAAAACAAAAACTTCCAATAAAAACGATTCATCTGGTTGATATTTTAGCATCAGGAATTTAGATAAAACTTCGGACTTCGTTCTTCCGACTTCAAGCTTTACCCTAGAACATCTGCATCTTATGCAACTTCTTATAACGGCCGCTAAGTTTCATTAGTTCATCGTGAGTGCCCCGTTCCACAATCTCTCCTTCGTGAAATACACAAATTAAATCGGCATTTCTCACTGTCGATAATCTGTGTGCAATAACAAGTGAAGTTCGGTTTTTCATTAAATTTTCAAGCGCATCCTGAACCAATCTTTCCGATTCAGTATCAAGAGCCGAAGTTGCTTCGTCGAGAATTAAAATTGGTGGATTTTTCAGAATTGCCCTGGCAATGCTTAATCTTTGCCTTTGTCCACCTGACAATTTATTCCCACGATCTCCAATAATTGTATCGTATCCATTTTCTGTTTCAGCAATAAAATTATGTGCATTTGCTACTTTAGCAGCATTTATCACATCATCTTTTGTAGGGTTTTCAACACCAAATGCTATATTATTAAAAATGGTATCGTTAAATAAAATGGCTTCCTGGTTAACATTTCCCATTAAATCACGTAGATCATGAAGTTTAAGATCTCTGATATCCGTTCCATCAATTAGAATTTCACCTTCTTTAACATCATAAAACCGGGGAAGCAGATCAACAAATGTAGTTTTACCACTTCCTGATTGGCCTACCAGGGCAACTGTTTTACCTTTTTCTATTTTAAGAGATACGTTACGAAGAACAGTTTTTTCATCATAAGCAAAAGAAATATTTTTGTATTCTATGGAGTTCTTTAAATTTGAAATCGGTTTTGGATTTGAGCTTTCCCGAATTGTAATATCTGCTAAAAGGATTTTATCAATTCTATCCATTGAGGCCAGGCCTTTTTGAATACTGTATAAGGCTGTTGTGAATGCCTTTGCAGGATTAATAATTTGATAAAATATTCCAAGGTAAATAATAAATTCCGCACCTGTAAGCTCACTATTTTTGTTTAGTATCAAAGTACCTCCGTACCAAACCACTATTATAATTACAATTGTACCTAAAAGTTCGCTTAAGGGGTGTGCAAGTTCACGTCTTCTCATTAAACGGTTACTGATTCTTCGGTAATCACTGATTTCAGAATTAAACCGGTTTTCCATCTTTTTTTCGGCATTAAATGCTTTGATAATTCTTAATCCTCCCAGAGTTTCTTCTACAACTGTGAGAATTAATCCCATTTTATCCTGTCCCTCACGTGACACTTTTTTAAGCGACTTGCCAACCCTGCCTATTATAAATCCGGCTACAGGCAAAACAATAAAAATAAACAGCGTAAGGCTTGGGCTCATTATCAGCATTGAAGTAAGCAGAACAATTATAATTACAGGATTTTTCAAAAACATGTCGAGTGATGACATGACAGAGTTTTCTACTTCTGTTACATCACCTGTTATCCTTGCAATTATGTCCCCTTTTCGTTCTTCTGAAAAAAACGGAAGTGCCAGTTTAATAATTTTGGCATATATCTGTTCACGCATATCGCGAACCACACCATTCCTGATAAAAACTGCCTCGAAAGCACCAAGGTATGCAAATCCTACTTTTAACATTGTTGCAGTAATTACAAAAAGACCCACAAACAGAAGTGTTAAGCCGGGTCCGTTGGCCTGTTTAAAAATTGTGACATAATAATAGAGGTTGTGTTTAATTATATCCAGATTTGCAGCCCAGGGTAACAGGGTATTTACATCTTCCGACATACCAAAAAGGATTTCAAGAATCGGGGCCATTAAAGCCATAGAAAATACCGTAAAAATTGCAGAAAGCAAATTGAACAGAAAGTTTAAGATTAACCTGCTTTTGTATGGCGGGATAAACCTTTTTAAAATCTTGAAAAAATCCTTCATTGATATTGGTTATTCAGCAGAACAATTTACTGTTAAACCCGAAAGTTATTAAAATATCCCGGTATAATTTTGTGGTGTAATTTGTTTTAATTCAGCTTTTACTTTTTCAGTAACGTTTAAACCATCAATAAAATTGTGGATTGCCTTTTGGTCGATTACCTCATTTTTACGCGTTAAATCTTTTAATGCCTCGTATGGATTTGGGAAAAATTCACGACGTAAAATGGTTTGAATTGCTTCTGCTACAACGGCCCAGTTATCCTCTAAATCTTTTTCAATAGCCGATTCGTTTAATAAGAGTTTGTTCAATCCTTTTATTGTTGATTTAATGGCAATTAAAGTATGTCCAAATGGCACCCCTATAAAACGTGTAACTGTTGAATCTGTTAAATCACGTTGCAATCTCGAAACAGGAAGTTTTCCAGATAGTTGTTCAAATCCTGCATTGGCAATTCCAATATTTCCTTCCGAATTTTCAAAATCAATCGGGTTTACTTTATGTGGCATGGTAGAAGAACCTACTTCACCCTTTTTTATTTTTTGTTTGAAATACCCCATCGAGATATAAGTCCAGATATCACGGTCTAAATCAAGAATAATATTGTTGATTCTTTTTAAGGCATCAAAAATTGAGCTGTGGTTGTCGTAATGAGTAATTTGAGTGGTAAACTGCGAGCGGTTTAATCCAAGACTTTCTTTACAGAACTTATTGGCAAATTCTTCCCAGTTTATGTCCGGATAGGCAACATAATGTGCGTTAAAGTTACCTGTTGCTCCACCAAATTTTGCATCAATAGAAATTGATTTAAGATGAACAAGTTGTACCATTATTCTTTCAATAAAAACCTTAATCTCTTTACCCAGCTTTGTTGGCGATGCAGGTTGGCCATGTGTTTTTGCCAGCATGGAAACATCTTTCCATTCATTAGCGAGTGTAAGTAAATTCTCAATCAGTTTTTGTAAAAGAGGATGATATTCATTCTCCAGCGCATCCTGAATTGATTTTGGAATGGCAGTATTATTGGCATCCTGCGATGTTAATCCGAAATGAATAAACTCTTTATATTTCGACAGACCTATCTTATCAAATTCTTCTTTGATAAAATATTCAACAGCTTTTACATCGTGGTTTGTAACACTTTCAATTTCTTTTACCCTGACAGCGTTTTCAAACGAAAAATTACTGATAATATTTTTTAACTCCGAAATCTGACTTTCAGTAATATTGCTTAATTGTGGTAATGGAATTTTATACAATGCAATAAAATATTCAATTTCAACAACTACCCTATATTTAATCAGGGCAAACTCACTAAAATATTTCCAAAGATTTTCAACCTTATTATTGTATCTGCCATCGACGGGTGAAATTGCTGTTAAAGTATTAATGTCCATTTTTACGTACTCTTTTTTTTTCGATTTAAATAGATGTTCTAATGTTTATTAATCGTAATATATATGGTTATTCAAAACGAAGTGCAAATTTAGCAAAATCAATAAATATGAGTTTTTTAATATCAACAATCTTTAAAAAAAGATCAATGTGTAAAATATGCAGAATTATTCATTTTAAAATGTTATTGATACAGGTAAAAATTATCATAATAAGTTCATCTTTTAATTTTTAACTTTGTGTTTAAACCAGTATCGGTAATCAGTGTTAAAAAGGGAAAGAAATAAAGAATGAATAAAACACGGATTTCTATAGTATCTTATTTAAATAGTAAACCATTTTTAAATGGTTTGGAAAAATCAACTTTTGCTGAAAAGATTGATTTAAGCCTCGATATTCCTTCAAAAGTTGCGGCTAAACTGGCCTTTAATATGGCAGATGTTGGATTAATACCTGTTGCAGGACTTGAAGATTTGGATAATTACAGCATTATAAGCGATTATTGTATAGGTTCGGTTGGCAAAGTAAAAACAGTTGTAATAGTTTCTGATGTTCCATTAACAGAAATAGATACCATTTTAATGGACTATCAATCAAGAAGTTCGGTTTTGCTTGCAAAAGTGCTTGCGAAATTTTACTGGAAGAAGGAGTTCAACTGGGAAAATACATGTAACAATTTTCAAAATGTTTCAATACATGGAAATACCGCCGGAGTAATAATTGGAGACAGGGTTTTTGATATAGAGGAGAAATTTAAATATGTTTATGATTTAAGTGAAGAATGGTATCGTTTTACAGGTTTACCGTTTGTATTTGCAGTTTGGGCTGCCAATAATAATATTTCGAATGAATTTGAATCAGAATTCAATAAAGCACTAGCCGCCGGAGTAAACAATATTGAAAAAATATTTACCATCGAACAAAGCAATTATCCGGAAGTAAATATTAAAGAATATTTTGAAAAATATATTAGTTTCAACCTGGATGAAAAAAAGAGGGCAGGAATGAAAAAGTTTTTAGAACTGGCCTCAAAACTTGAACTTGTAGAACTTGAATAATGAAACTACCATGAGAAGATTTTTTAGATAAATATGAATGATTATCCTGATAGCTATTGGGACATGGGAGTTCATTGTCTGCCGACGGGCAGACATCTGTTACTGTAAAATATAAACAATTATAACATATGAATGCTAAAAAAACTATTTGGCTGATAGCTTTAATTGTACTTTCTGTTTTGGGAAGAGCTCAAAACATGGATAAAAAGTTGGTTTACAAACTAAACATCAAAGAAGAAATTACAAAAGCCACATGGAGACAAACACAACAGGCGTTTGAAGCAGCTGACACACTCGGTGCAGATGTTTTTTTAATTCATATGAATACCTATGGAGGTACCGTGCTGGATGCAGATTCCATCCGAACAAAATTATTACAAAGCCCGATCCCGGTTTACGTATTTATTGATAACAATGCAGCTTCTGCAGGTGCATTGATATCTATTGCCTGTGATAGTATTTACATGCGGCCGGGAGGTAGTATTGGCGCTGCAACTGTGGTAAATCAAACAGGGCAGTCAATGCCGGATAAGTACCAAAGCTATATGCGTTCAACAATGCGCGCTACAGCTGAAGCGCAGGGGAAGGATACGATTATAGTAGCCGGAGATACAATAATTAAGTGGCGGCGGGATCCTAAAATTGCAGAAGCAATGGTTGATCAAAGTGTATATATTGAAGGGATTATTGATACAGGTAAAGTGTTGACTTTTACCCCAACAGAAGCAATAGCCAATGGTTTTTGTGAAGGAATTGCTGAAAATATTCCCGAGGTTTTAAAAAAGGTGGGGATAGAAAATTATGAAATTGTGGAGTATGAACCCTCCTGGATAGAAAAGATAATCGGATTTCTGGTTCATCCAATGATTTCGGGTTTATTAATAATGGCGATAATCGGAGGAATTTATTTTGAAATGCAATCACCCGGTATTGGTTTTCCACTGGGAATAGCAATACTTGCTGCCGTTGCATACTTTGCACCTTTATATCTTGAAGGGCTTGCCGCACATTGGGAAATTCTAGTGTTTTTTATCGGAGTGATTCTGGTGGCAGTTGAAATATTTGTAATACCGGGATTTGGAATCGCCGGTGTTTCCGGTATTGTTTTAATGTTTGTGAGTTTAGTATTAAGCCTCGTAAACAATGTGAATTTCGATTTTGAAAATGTAGAAGTAGGAAATCTGGGAGTTGCCATAACAACAGTTGTTCTTGGTGTATTTGGTGGATTTATATTATCCCTTTTCCTTGGGAACAAATTGTTTTCGGCAAATTCCGGAATGTTTAGAAACCTGGCCTTAAAATCAGTTCAGGAAATTGAGGAGGGTTATGTTTGTATTGATACTGAAATTAAAGGCCTGAAAGGAAAAACAGGTCTTACAAAAACACCACTTCGACCCGGAGGAAAGGTGTTAATTGAAGGCGAAATTTTTGATGCCATTGCTTATGACGGATTTATTGAAAAGGATATTAAGATTGTTGTATCAAAAGTTGAAGCAACTCAGTTGTATGTTGAAAAAGTAGATTGATCGTTGTGAATTTATATCTGATATTTTTAATCGCAGATAATTAGTTATTGTATATGACAAAGGGTGTTTTTAAATATTTGTTATACGGTGTTTTAAGTCTTCTGATAATTGGTTTAGCAGCTTGTTCAGGTAAAAAAAACAAGAGGGAAATTAATCAGCTTGAAAATAAACCAGTTTCTGAAATTACAGACCCAAATGCATTATTTGACGGGAAAACACTGAATGGATGGAAGGTTACAGAATTTGGTCCACAAGGACCGGTTTATGTATCGGAGGGGAAAATTGTTTTAAATTACGGTGATGGTTGTACAGGGATAACCTGGCAAAAAGATTTCCCAAAAGTAAATTATGAAGTTAGTCTGGAAGCCCGTAAAACTTCAGGTAACGACTTTTTTTGTGGAATAACATTTCCGGTAAATAATGACTTTTGTTCATTAATAGTTGGTGGATGGGGAGGACCGGTGGTTGGATTAAGTTGTATAGACGGTCTGGATGCTTCAGAAAATGAAACCTCCGTTCTGAAAAGATTTGATAAGAATGTCTGGTACAAAATAAACTTAAAGGTTACCTCAGAAAAAATTATGGCATGGATAGATGATGAAAAACTGGTAGATTTTAATTACACGGACCGTGAGTTATATATACGACCTGAAGTTGAATTATCAAAACCATTTGGGATTTGCAGCTGGATTACAACAGCAGAATTGAAAAATATCAGGTTAACAGAGCTTGAATAAACTACTTTTTCTTTCTCTTCTTTTTTGCCGGAAAAGCCTTTTCCTCTTTTTCAATATCCTTTATCAGTTTCTTCCAGTTGTAATCGGTGTCTTTTGTAAAATCAAGGGTTTCGCGATAATCATTTTTATCTATTTCCAACACACTTATTTCTTTGTCGAGGAAAGATTCAATTTCCAGCAAAATCTCCTTTTCTTCCGAACTGCAGAACGAAACTGCTCTTCCTTTTTGTGTCCCCCGACCTGTTCTGCCAACTCTGTGGACGTAATTCTCAGGGACTTCCGGAAGATCATAATTCACAACAAAATCAACATTGGGTATATCTATTCCTCTTGCACTTATATCAGTCGCAATCAGTAATTTTACCTCTCCCGATTTAAAAAGACTCATTGTTTTAGTCCGTTCTTTCTGTTCCTTATCGCTGTGAATTGTAAAACCTTTGATTTCAACTCTTTCCATTGCTTTTTTCACACGTTCAGCCCGAACTTTTGTGCGTACAAAAACCAATATTTTACTTTCGGGATTTTCATTTATCAAGCGTTCCAGAAAGGCTCGTTTATCATCCATTTGAATAAAAGCCACCGAATGTTCAATATTTTTTGCAACCGGATTTTTGGGAGATATCTGAATTCGAATTGGTTTTCGGACCAGTGAGTACGCCAGTTTTTTTATTTTACTGTTAATGGTTGCTGAAAAAAACAAGGTTTGTCTCTTCTTTGGGATTAAATGCATCAAATCTTTGATGTCTTTAATAAAACCCAAATCAAGCATATGGTCTGCTTCATCCAGAATAAGAACCTTTAGTTTATCCATTTTTAAATATCCCTGGCTGGCCAGATCAAATAAACGGCCCGGAGTCGCAACTAAAATATCCGTACCTTTTTTCAGGGCCTCAATTTGAGGAGCCTGATTTTCACCACCAATAATTCCTGTTGTTTTTACACCTGTATTTTTTGAAAGTGCTAAAAAGACCGAGGTAATTTGCTGCGCCAACTCATGGGTTGGAACCATCACAAGTCCGGAAACCCCAGATTTTCTACCAATATTTTTTAAGCTTTGAATATGATGAATAACAGGAATCGCAAAAGCTGCAGTTTTCCCGGTTCCGGTTTGAGCAATCGCCAATACATCTTCACCTTTTAATATGGGAGGAATAGCTTTGTACTGAATATCCGTTGGCCTCCGAAATCCTTCATTTAAAAGATTTACTTTAATTTCAGGCGATATGGAATACTGCTCAAATTTCATTTTTTTAATTTTGGCTACAAATATAGGCTAATCAACGGGTATATCAGAAATTGTTTGAACTTTATAAAGTTGCCCAAATTCTTGCCAGGGAATACCCCGGAGCTTTTATATCCAGGTTCAGGAAGTAGCCAAACGGAGTTTGAGCCGTTTCGTAATCAGCATTTTGCAGACGTTTTTCTGCCAAATCGAAAAGTTCCTTTGTAAAATCTATGGAAGCTTTTGATTCAGACAAATGGGCAAAAGAATGCAAAATTACTTTTTTACAATTGTTTTTTCTGCTGGTCCATTTCAAATGATTAACGAGTTTTTTTTCCCTGCTTTTTACATCAAATTCCTCATCGCTTTCCTCCACCTGAATAAATGCTAAAATCGCATCTTTGAATGTCGCTCCTTCATTCACGATTTCAACATTTTTAAGATTTTTCTGCGATGGTTCATATTTAAACTCATCCACATACATTACAAGTACTTTCATTTTTAATCCGGATTTCTGTTTGAAGGGCGAAGGTAGTTTTATTTTTTCAATGGGCTTTATTTGATGTTCAGAGGTTATTGCCTATAGCCACATTTTAAATTAATTGAGAAACTATATTAAATCACAATTATCAAAGACCAAATATCAAATAAAAATCAAAATACAAAGAAGGGCAAAATGCATGCAAGCTGAATACAGCAAATTAGTTTATTCTTTTAAAATATTGATAACCTGAAACTTAAGAATTGATTTGTGTTTTGAAATTTGTGTATTGGAATTTTGATTCGTTTATTACCGACTGCATTTCGGATAGAATAATTTAATGTTTTACTCTGTTTGAGCATTGACCAACTCATCTCCTTTTTTATCGAGCCAGGCAAATACCGCAGCCCTTTCTTCATCAGAAAGTTTTGCATCCCAGTGCATTAAGGTGTAAGATTTTAACGGCATTGTTTTTCGTTCAATTTCTTGTCGGATATCCTCAATAGCTACAATTTTATCGTATCCATCCATTTCTCCCCACTCAGAAAAATTCAATTCATCCTTACCATCAACAATATGTTGGTTCACCATCCATGCTACAGGAACAACTTTATGGTACCATAAATAGTTTGTATTGTTTGAATGACAATCCATACATGCATTCTTAAAGATCGTTTTAACATTTTCAGGAATTTGTTCCTGGTTAAAAATATGCCCGTTTGTATCGGTACTTATGTTTTTTTCAGGTTGAAAAAACTGAAGGATAATAAAAGTAACAATAACAATTATGACAAGGATTTTAATAAAAAGTCGCATTGATAATAATTAAAAAAATTAAATATTATATCGAAAAAATCCCTCAGGAGAGGGATTTTTAGCTATCACGAATTATATTTTTTACTTCATTAAAGATTTGGCTTCAGTTTGTGCCCAATCCATCAGCACTTTTTTATCTGCATCCGATACCTTTTTGTCAGGATACTTGTCTAAAAATTTTTTTGGAGGCATTTCATTTTCCTCCAGAACCTCGCTAATCTCTCTTAAAGATTTTATCATTTTTGTTTTTGAAAGTGAATTTAGCGCTTTAAAATCCAGTGCCTCTTTCCCTTTATCGTTTTTGGAGTCGGTGTTATGACAACCAAAACACGAATTTTTTACTATTGCCTTAACATTTTCAGGCATTTCAAGTTCCTGTGGCGCTTTTGGACTTTTTGTTGCAGAAGAAGTAAATGCTCCAAACACAAAAACTATAAGAAACAGTGGTAAAATTTTTTTGTTTAGCATATTCAGTTTTTTAAAGTTGAACAATTAATTTTTTGAATTTAATTCAATTGTATTAACACAAAAATCAATATTTTGTTGAATTGATTATTAAGCATTAAGATTGTATAAACAATATTTAAAACTATTTTTGTTTTTTTGATTTGAAACCCATGACAGTTTATCGTTTCTTATTATTGGTGTTCACTATTGGAACTTTAATTCCTTTAACCAGTTCGGCACAAATTTCTGAGGGTGGAATACCTATGGAAATAGCTGGATTAAAATCAGCTAAAAACAAAACTATCCAATTGCCACCAATTGAAAATTTTCTTACAACAGAAGAAATTAAAAAAGATTTTTTTTCAGATAATCTTTTGAAACCTTTTCAGTTTGCATATCCGTTTGAGGTGAATTTCACAACTGAAAATTCAGGAAACTGGTTTCAGGGAGATAATGGTTACAAAATTTGGAAATTAACAATACATTCTGAAGGTGCTAAATCGCTGAATTTAATTTTTGATGAGTTTGAATTGCCTGAAAATTCCAGACTGTTTATTTATAATAAAAGTAAAAATCATGTACTTGGAGCTTTTTCAAACAGAAATAACAAAGCATCGCGTAAGTTTGCAGTTTCACCGGTTGAAGGTGATGAAATCACGGTTCAGTTAGAGGTTCAAAATGAACTTGTGAGCCATAATTATTTTCGAATAACACATGTAAATCACGATTACATAGGAATATTAAAATCAGGTGATCGAAGGCCTTTAGGGAAAGTTGCCGGAGCTTGTAATATAGATATAAATTGCGATGCATGGGGCGAATGGATCGAGGTGAAAAATTCAGTGTGCAGAATGATTGTGAATGGGAAAGAAGTATGTTCAGGCGTTTTGGTTAACAATACAGAGGAGGATCAAAAACCTTATGTTTTATCTGCTGCACATTGCTATGACAGATGGAGTTATGCCGATGTAACAGTTTATGCATTTAATTACGAAAGCCCTTTTTGTGCCCCTTTAGATGGAGATCCGGCAAATTCTATTTCAGGAGCAACCATGAAAGCTCATTATGACAGCCTGGATTTTGCATTGGTTGAATTAAGTGTTGTTCCTCCTCCGGATTTCAGGCCATATTACGCAGGATGGAACCGAAAAACTGAAAAACCAGGGTCAACAGTTAGCATTCATCATCCGCAAGGAGATGTAAAAAAACTTGCAGTTGATAAGAACCAACCTATTATTTCAAGTTTTGGGGAACCGGATTATATTGATAAAAATTATATTGAAGATGGCTTTTTAAGAATTAACAGGTGGGATGAAGGCGTTACTGAAGCAGGATCATCCGGTGGGCCGTTATTTGATGAAAATAAAAATGTAGTTGGAACTTTAACAGGTGGACGTGCAACCTGCCAAAATCCTATTTACGATTATTATGAAAGGTTTTCTTTGTCATGGGATTTTCGTGCAGATACTTCTAAACAACTAAAATACTGGCTCGATCCGCAAAATTCGGGTGTACAGGTACTTAATGGAAAACAGTTCAATGAAGGCGAAAATCTTTGTGCAACTTTTACAAATTTGAATGACGATGATGGATACTCCCTAATTCCCTTAATAACTTCGGATGGTTTTGGCGGATATTGGGGAGGTAGCAACAGCAGCGGGATAACAGAATTTATGGAGCGGTTTTCCATTGAGGCAAATGAAATTTTGAGAGGTGTTTCCTTTGGAGTAGGAAAATTCAGGGATGTGTTGAAAAGCAGTGACAGCGAAATTAAAGTCAAAGTGTATACAGGCAGAGATTTACCGGAACAATTGATTTACTCTCAAGATGTTAAAATCCAGAGATTTGCGGAGGATGCAATGAACTATATTCCTTTTGTCGAGGATATAACTCCGGCCGGTGACTTTTTTATCGGATTTGAATTAAGTAATATTCAACCTCTCGATTCTTTTGCTGTTTACCAATCGCTCAGACCAGATACTGAAAGCAATTCATTCTATTTTTTACGCGAAAATACCTGGTTTAACTTTAAAGAAAATAATGGCTCGGGAAAAAGTATTGCCAATATTTTTGAGGTTTTGGCTTGTAATATCGATGATTTAAGTACAGATACACCACAAGTTGAAAATCCGCTGGATATTTTGGTTTTCCCAAACCCGACGAGTTCGAAATTTACAATAGAAGCCGGGCAGGATATTTTGGAGAACCAGCTAAAAGTATTTAATCTTTTAGGGCAGGCGGTAGAAGTTAAGGTAAATAAAATAAACAACCGAAAAGCGGATGTTGATTTAAGAGGAAATGTTCCGGGAGTATATTTTGTGAAACTACAGGGAGAATACGGAACCTCGACTTATAAAATATCCTTTGTTCCGTGGTAAAAAATTAAGATCCTGATTTTAGAATCTCGGTTAACAATCGGTCCATTTGCTCTACAGTTAAGCCTTTTGCAATTATCTTTTTATTTTCATCCAAAACAAAACTTGCAGGAGTTTTTCTGGCATCATACAAAATTTTGAATTGTGAAATATGATTTTGATCCCACACATTGATCCAATCAAACATGTTGTGTTTTACAAGAAATTCATTCCATTCCTCTTTGTTGTCCATTGAGTAAATGGCAAAAACTTCAAGACCTTCATCTTTGTATTTCTGAAAAATATCAGTGTAAAGTTTAGGTACAAATTCTTTACAATGTGAACATCCCGGTTCGTATATGAGCAAAACCGTTACTCTGGAAACAATCTTATGTAAATTTATTGCCTCGCCTTCCAGGCTTTCAAGAGTAAGATCCGGAGCAGTCAATCCGATAAGATTGTGCTCTTTAAAAGCTACATTCTCACGAACAGATTTCATAGTTTCTTCGTTGGCCCAAAATGCTTGACCACTTAAATAGTAATCTTTTGCTATATCAACAAATAAAGCATCCATACCCAGAATATTACTTTTTATACTAGCATTCAAAAACCAAGAAACCGCAAATTGAAAAATTCGTTTGTTGGGTAGTACATTTTCGATAAAAGTATAAACTTCGGGTTTTATTGAATCGTAGTTTTGATATAAAATCTGTGTAAACCATTTTTCCAGCTTTGGTTTATATAAGGGTGTATATAATAACCTTACATCGGTATAATCAAAATAATCCCAGTAATGATCCTTCTGATAGTTAAAACGTGCATAAAGCAGCAACGTATCATTTTGTTGAATTTCTTCTGATACTGTGGTAATATCCAGTGCCGGAATATAATTGGCCATTAAAAATCCTGCCAGCAATGTGTTAGGATATCTCTCATTAATTTCAAAGCAGTAGGTTTGAACTGATGGAGTTAAGCTTTGAAGTTCTTTTTGTATCTCAGCTTTTTGCTTATCAGTTGCTGTTTCCAGTTTCTTGCTTAGTTCAGCACCTTTGGTTTGAACATTTCTCAGAAAAACAACATATTTTTGAAATTCTTCGGTTTCAGCAGCACCTGTAACAAGCAGTTCTACTGAAGTAAAAGTTTCTTTTGACAATGAAAAGACCTGGTCCGCGCCAAGCAAAAAATCAAAGTGATTATTTTCATCCATGTATATTTTATAAAGGCCTTGCGGAAGCAGAGTATCTCCCTTAAATGAACCTGTTCCTTTTTCATCAAGCGAAATGGAATCGGTTATAAAAACATTGTCGAGATAATAGTGGGTAAGTTTTATGTCTTTATTTTGTCCTGTGTTGATTTGAATGTCAATGTTGTAACCCTGACCAATTGCCAGTGTTGATAAAAAAAGAAATATAATTAAATACGATATTCTCATTGTTTTCCAAATTAGCCCTCCAAATTTAAAATATTTACAATAAAACAAAGTTTTACAATAAAATATAAAATGTGTTTCTTTATATAACTTAAGCCACTCAAAAAAAAATAAATGCTTTCGATTAATATTCCGGTTTATAATTATAAAATAAGAACTCTTGTTGCTGAATTGATTTTACAGGCTAAGGAAATTGAAATTAGCTTTGAAATCAGAGTTTACGATGATGGCTCAAAAGATGATATTAAAAAAAGTAACAGGAAAATATTGGAATCAGAAAATGTGGTTTACCTTGAATTGGAGAAAAATCTGGGCAGGGCAGCTATTCGTAATAAAATGGGATTTGAATCAGAATATGAATACCTGCTTTTTATAGATGCTGATTCGATACCTGTTGATAGAAATTATTTGAGAAATTATATTCAGAATATTAAACCACACAGGGTGTTATGCGGGGGTACTGCATACAAACATGCACCACCGGCTGATCATGAAAAATTTCTAAGGTGGTTTTATGGCATTTACCGTGAAGCTATACCTGCAGATACCAGAAACAATAAAAAAGGATTTATTATTACATCCAATAATTTCTTAATCGACAAAGAGACCTTTAAAAAAGTCCATTTCAGGGAGGATATTAAAAAATACGGACATGAAGATACCTTACTGGGATACGATTTATTTAATGCCGGTATTGAAATTTTTCATATCGATAATCCTCTGGAGCATATCGGATTAGAAAGTGCGCAAGTATTTATCTATAAAACCAAAACAGCATTAAACAGTTTGTTTGATATTGAAAATCATTTATTAAAAAACAGAAAAGATTTTATTCATCAGGTTTATTTCCTGAATAGATATTACGCTCTTACAAAATGGTTGCCCAAATTTATACTTCGCTTATTTTATAAGGTTTCCAGGAATTTCATTGAAAGGGATTTGAAAGGAGAACAGCCCAGCTTGTTGTTATTCGATTTATATAAACTTGGCTATTATTCTACTTTGAGATAAAAAAGAAAGAGCTGTTTTATCCCCGAAAAACAACTCTTTCCAATCCGGTTTAAATAAGGATTATATTAATCGTTCAATTTTATTTCTCCGTAACGACTTCTGATATAAATATTACCACCATCGCCATCTCCAACTTTTCCGTCAATTTCGTAACTGTTGTTTTCTTTTATCCGGTTTCCCTTAAATCTATCCTGAGGGTATGAAATTCCGCAATAATGGCACGAAGCATCTACTGAGTAATTAGCCTTATTTAAACCCAGAGCTATTTGCCCGTATGAGTTGGTTACTGAAATTGATTCAAAATCGGGAGCAATATCAGCAATTTTAATTCCGCCGTATCCATTTTCAATTTTAAGTTTTGTTCCTAAATAATCGATTTTGATGTTGGTATATTTTGTGTTTGCAGTTATCGATTTTACCTTGCCAAAATCAAATTTGTCATATTTCGATTCGGCCTGAACAACTCTGGCCATGTCAAAATCAATGTTTGAATATTTCGAATCGAGTATAAAATCCCGAACATCTCCTAGGTCCAGATTAGAATAACTCACTTCTAAATCTAAATCTTCTGCTTTTTCGATATCCCCATTTCCATAACCCAATGATATTTTCATATTTCCATTTTCGGGTGCTACCATTTCGTTTGCTTTAATATTGCCGTATTTTATATTGAAATCGCCGTTTGCATTTAATTTATCCAAAACAGTATTTCCATATTTATTCGATACAACCAGGTTTTTATCGGGAGGAATATTTATAACATAATCGATGCTAAAATCGCGGTTACTTTTAAAATTATTTTCTATAGTTGTTTCAGCTTTGGCTGTATTTCCACTTTTGCTAAACTTTACATCAATTTTATCCAACAAGGTACTGGCTTTATTTTCGTTTGTTGCTTCAACAGTAACTTTAACTGCAATGGTAATTTCCGATCCGCCTTCGTTTTCAAACAGAATTTCACCAAATTTATTAGATACTTCCAGTGTTTCAACTTCGCTTACTTTCCACGACTGGTTATACTTTTTAGATTTTTCCACTGCAATTACAGTGTTGCCTGCACCAAGTGCCAGCATTAAAATTAGGATTGTGGTAATTTTAAATGTTTTCATGACTTTTGATTTTATGTTCTTTTGATTCTTCTAATTTGTTAACTATCATATTTATAATTCCCAGTTTTGTCTGGTAATATTGTAGCATGGCATTAATGACGCGTTCATCATTAGGATTTGCTGACAAATCAGCCTGTAAGGATTTAAACCGTTCTTCGAATTCCGATAATTCTGAATCCAGCAGGTTCTGTTCTTCCTCCGAAATATATCCGTCGGCAAGCAGATTGTTCCATTGTTTTAATCCCACATCAATAGCATTGGTATAATAGAACTCCACTTCCTGGTATTCAGGCGAAACAGATGCTAGTGATATATCGCTGTTTTTGTTTCCTCCAAATAATGAATTATTATTATCAGAAGAGAAATAAATATTGGCCTGATTCACTGCCAGTAGCACAAAAACTATTGCTGCTGCCACTTTCCAAACAACACTAAAAGTTATTTTTCTTTTTTTCGAATGTTGTTTATTTAATTTCTCCTGAAATCTTTCAAAATGACCATCGGTCGGTTCAAAGTCATCCAGCTCTTTCAGGTTATTAAGAATAATTTCTTCTATGTTATCTTTTGCTTTCATCTCATTAAACTTGTTAGCTTTATTTCTATTAAATGTTACTCACAATAAATTTTAATCTGCCTGTCCGTGTATAATTGCATCCTAAAATTCATATTCGTTTTTTAATTAGTTGTATGAAAAAACTTCGTTGTCTTTAAGTATCTCTCTCAATTTGTTTTTCGCCCTCAAAAACTGTGTTCTTGAGTTTGAGTTGCTTATTCCCAGAATATTACTTATTTCCTCATGGTCATAACCTTCAATCAGGTATAAGCTAAGTACTATGCGGTAACCATCGGGTAATTTCTGTATGGCATCTTTTACTACCTGAATATTAACCTCTTTGGTCTCCATTTGGTAATCTGACATTTCTTTTGTCCTGTCGCTGATTTCCTCAAATTTTACTTTTCTCTTTTTTAAATAATCCAATGAACGATTGATTACAATTCTTTTTAACCATGCTCCAAAACTCACCTCGCCTTTGTATGAATCTATTTTTGTAAACGCTTTTAAAAAAGCCTCTTGCATAACATCTTCTGCCTCAGCGTTATTATTGATTATTCTCATGCATACACTGTACATTGGTTTGTAATACAATTTGTATAACTGGAACTGTGCTTTTTGACTTCCATTCCTGCACTCATCAATAATCTCCTGGTGAATATTTTCGTAAAGTGTTTTCAAACTTTATCTTATTTCTGATTCAATGACGAAAACAAAATTTCAATGTTGCATCTGTTTTAAAGTTTTTTTAAAACAAAACTTAAACACATTAAAGTTAATGATTATCGGGGGGAATTTTTCGGGAGTGTCTTAAAGTGAATTATAGTATTCCACCAGCTTTTTTAGACTTTCAGCTTTGCCGGCTTTAATTTTATTTTTCGAAATATAAGATTTGATTTCGCTCTGTTTATCGGGAAAAGCAGCGATGAGATCTTTCTTGTTTCCGATTCTTTTTGCAGGTGTTGAATCAAACCGTAAATAATATTCGTCAGATTTTCTGAGAAATTTTGGAGGTTCGGCTTCTTTGTATGCTGCAGGTTCCGTGGCTTCTTTAAAAGCAATCTCTGGTTTTGAATATAACGAGGCTTTCCCGGTACTTAAAACTATAAAAAATCCATTTTTGGTTTTGTTACCAGAAATGTATGGTTGATATGCGATTTGGGTATCTCCGAATTTAGCTAATTCAAGAATTTCGGGAGTTGCCAGGGCCTGAATTATTCCTTGTGGAGATTTAAATTCCAACTGCTCGTTATAGATATTATAACGCAATGGTACGTCAACATACTGCTGTTTTTCAGTGGTATAAATCGTGCCATTTTCAAATTCGTCGTTTAAATACGGGGAGCCTTCAATTTGACTTAGGTCCAGATTATTTCCTGTTTTTGAAAGAAATTCTCTTCTTTTAAAAAGGTCATAAGTCTGCTGTGTTTGATAGTCTACTGTACCCTGGGCAAAAGATAAACCGGTAAAAAATAAAAGAAAAATGATAACAATTGTAATTTTCATAAATAGCAGATTTGATTTTTTAACCAACTTCAGGTTCAAATTTAAAAACATTGCCCGGATTATGGGTAAAATGGAGGTATTATCGATGGATTTCATTTTAATGTTTTCAGCATCAAAAGGTTGTTTGCATTTTTTTTATAAAAGTTATAACTTTTTATTACCGATTTTTTCACTTAAAGTTTAATATTATGAAATCGAAATCTTTAATATGGATTGGTGTTCTTTTAATGTTCACTGTCCAGTTTATTCCTTCTGACTTTTTATTTGCTCAGGAAAATCCATGTTCGTTTTATACAACCGCACCAAGGGCTGAGTTTGATATGAGAATAGATTTTGCAAAAGTAGATATAAAATGGTACCCTGAATGGTTGGAAAAAAACAATGGAGAAAAAATACTTCCGTTAGCAATACCTGAGCTTGAAAAATGGCAGCACCCAAGGTTTTTACCGGGCTTACCTTACACCATGCACGAAGATTCGAAATCAACGGATGTAAGTAATTTTCCAGGACCGCTGCCTAATAATGTTGATGTTCAGTATTTTCATGTGCTTGAAAAGGGAGCTGAATTTTCAGGTATGTCTCCAGCCTTTAATTTTATTGCTGAAGATACAATGGTAACCTTAACTTTTGGACGGGCTCATACGCACCTGGTATTGGTTTATGTTGGCGACACTATGAAACTTCTCGATGCGGTTGAAGTACCGGGCAGAGAACATTCGGCATTATCGCTTATTAGCAAAAAGAAACGTATGGATATTTTCAGAAATACCATGGGCGGGGCATATTCTTATTTATCAAAAGAAAGGTTCATGTACATTCCGGGAGTAAATAACGATATCATGAGGATTTTTGTTGGCGATGGAAAATTTGATTTAAACCGGGTGGATTATGTGAATGTAACCGAACAGATGGAATGGGGGGATATAATTGGAGAAGATGTAGATCCTCATAAAAAGGATAATCACTTAACAGCCATTTTACCCGACCAGTTCGGTAATGTTTGGTTTACATCGCAACAGGGAATTGTAGGAATAATTCATAACTCAGATGTTTCGGAAAATGGTTGCCCTAAGGTGTATTCGCGTATAATTACACATTTTGGTTTGGTAGAAAAATTAAATTTTTACAGGGGAACTAATTATGAAAGTTATGAAGACCTTCCCGATTTTATTTTGGAAGCCGAGCATGTTACCCCCGAATTAAGAGATCGGTTTAAGGAATATTATAAAATAAAGAGGTCAAATTTCGAACAGATTCAGAATTCATTTGCCGTTGGAGATGATGGTGTTTATATGGTAAGTGATATTGCATTGTATAAATTACAGTTTGATGAAACAAAAAAAGATTTGGTAATGGATCCGGAATGGATGCCAAATTATGTAGGTGGTGGTTTAATTTATGAAAATGATTTTAAAGTAAAACCGGGCCATTTAAATGCCGGAAGCGGTACTTCCCCGACTTTAATGGACAATCGTTTTGTAGCCATCGTAGACAACGATACCAACCGTGTAAATATGTGTATCTTTTCGCAAAAAACCGGTGAACTAATTAATAAATTTCCATTATTTGAAAGTGATTCGAGTGCTTGTGAAAATTCAATTATCGCATATAACAATACTTTTATTGTAGCCAACACTTTTGGTTATGTTGACCCGTTTAAAGACAATAAAACTCCCGGAGGAATGATGCGTTTTGACTATGACGAAGAAAAAGGGGAGTTTGTCAGAAGAACAGATTGGCCCTCGTACGATAAACCACTGGATGCAAAAACTGCTACACCAAAACTTTCAACCCGGAATGGGATGGTATATTTTTATGACCGAGATATTACCGACGATCCGGAATCTCATAACGACTGGCAAATTACTACCCTTGATTTTGAATCGGGAACAAAAGTATTTTCAATAAAACCCTATTTCGAAGAAGGGGAGTTTAATGACAACATAAAAGGTCTAAAACTACGGATGAGTCTGGGGAAAGACCATTACGATCGTAAAGTATTTAATAACCTGTGGGGAACCTTTTGTTTTGGGCCCAACAATAGCCTTTATTTAGGAGCATACCGCGGATTTATTCGTTTTCGCTCCGATCCGTGAATACTTTTCTTTCGATTTGCTAAACCAGCCCTGAAAAACCCATAAATGCCATTGCCAGAATACCGGCTGCAATAAGTGCAATCGGAGTTCCTTTTAATCCTTTTGGCACATTTTGTAAATCCAGGTGCTCGCGTATTCCGGCAAAAAGAATTAATGCCAGCCCAAATCCAATGGCATGCGAAATAGCAAATACCACACCTTCTATCAGATTAAAATCTTTCTGAATGGTAAGAATAGCAACACCAAGGATAGCACAGTTTGTTGTAATCAAAGGAAGAAAAATACCCAGTGCCTGGTATAATGGAGGACTTACTTTTTTCAAAATAATTTCTACCATTTGAACCAATGAAGCAATTACAAGGATAAAAGCGATTGTCTGCAAAAATGCTAATCCAAAACGGTTAAGTATATAATGTTGAATCAGGTATGTTACAATTGTCGCCAAAATCATTACAAATGCCACTGCACCTGTCATTCCAATTCCGGTTGACACTTTTTTGGAAACACCCAAAAACGGGCAAATTCCCAAAAACTGCATTAAAACAATATTGTTTACAAGTACGGCACCTATTACAATTACTAAGTAATTCATTTCTTATTCTCCTTATTTTGTTTTAATACGGTTAATTAATGCAATTAAATATCCCAAAACAATAAATGCTCCGGGCGATAAGACAAACAATAACGTAACGTAATTTTCGGAATAAATGGTAATATCAAATATTTTTCCTGCTCCCAGAATTTCCCTGAATCCGCCTAGTAAAACAAGCGCAAAAGTAAATCCAAGTCCCATTCCCAATCCGTCGATCATTGATGATATCAGGTTGTTTTTAGAAGCAAACGCTTCAGCTCGGCCAAGCACCAAACAGTTCACAACAATAAGTGGGATAAATAGTCCAAGACTTTTAAACAGCGATGGCAGATAGGCCTGCATAGTTAATTCCACAATGGTTACAAATGTTGCAATGATTACGATAAATGCAGGAATTCGAACCTTATCCGGAATAGCACCTTTTACTATTGAAACTACGATGTTTGACATTAATAAAACAAAAGTTGTTGCCAAACCCATTCCCAGTCCGTTAATTGCCGACGAAGTTACACCCAAAGTCGGGCACATACCCAGTAAGAGAACAAAAACCGGGTTTTCTTTTATAAATCCTTTTGAAAAGTTTTTCAACTGACTCATAATAGTATTTTTAATTTCCGGCCGTTGCCGGGATTGCTTCTTTATTTTCCTTATGTGAATTATATGCCAAAACAAGCGCCTCTAAAAAAGCTCTTGAAGTTATGGTTGAGGCAGTAATCGCATCAATATCACCACCATCTTTTGTAACAGTAAAATTGTTTGATACCGGATTTTTACCGATTACATACTGACCTGGTTTTTCCTGATCACTAAACCAGGTGTCCATTTTTGAACCCAATCCGGGAGTCTCTTTATGTTCCAGCACGGAGTAACCTGAAAAATTTCCTTCACTGTCAATTCCAGCCATTATCGAAATAAAACCGCTAAAGCCGTTTTTCGTGTAAGTTTTTATTGCCGTTCCTACTAGTTCACCATTTTTATATGCCGGAAAAAATTCCAGACTGTCACCACCTTCTTCCACCAGTGTTTTAAATGATTCGCCCAGGGCATCAAATTGAGGAAGAACATTTGTAATTGCCTCTTGTTGAGCTTTTAGTTTTGCTTCCGCAATCGGACCTTTTGTAAAATCATATACAAATCCCAGAGCTGCTGCCGCAATTCCTGTTACCAGAAACAGCATCACTACCATATTTATAAATGTCGATTCTTTTTTTGCCATGTTATCTTCCTCCGAATCGTTTAGGTTTGATATAAGTATTGATTAAAGGAGTAAATGCATTCATGATAAGTATTGCAAATGAAATCCCTTCAGGATAAGCTCCAAACATTCTGATACTGATTGTAATTGCACCAATTCCAATTCCATAGATAATTTGTCCTTTTGGGGTCATAGGAGAAGATACCATATCGGTTGCCATATAAATCGCCCCCAACATTAAACCCCCGGTTAGTACCTGATAAACAGGATTGATGTAAACTTCAGGATTGATAATCCAGAAAATACCTGCAATAACTGCAACTGTTGCAATAATTGAAACCGGAGTGTGCCAGGTAATAACTTTTTTGAACAGCATGTAGATACCTCCAAGGATAAGCAAAAGTGCTGAAATCTCACCCAATGATCCACCCATAGTTCCCAAAAATAAATCTGTAGTAGCAGGCAGTTGGGCAGAAATTTCAGAAACCGGAATGCCATTTTTAACACCCTCTTTAATAATGCTTAATGGCGTCGCACTCGTAACTGCATCAATTCCCGATTGTCTGGCGACAGGCCAGCTGGTCATTTGCACTGGGAATGAAATCAACATAAATACACGTCCTACCAATGCGGGATTAAAAATGTTGTTTCCTAAACCACCAAACGATAGTTTTCCAATACCAATAGCTGCCAGTGAACCAATCACTATAATCCACCATGGAATATTTGCAGGAACATTAAAGGCTATAAGAATTCCTGTAATCAAAGCGGAACCATCAGAAATCATTGGTTTTACCTTCATTAAATACTTTTGGATAAGGTATTCAAAAGCCAGACATGCAGCTATTGCGATTAAGGTAACTCTCAATGCATCGAGTCCAAAAACAAATACCGACCAAATCAGTGCAGGAATCATGGCATAAACCACCCTGTACATTATTTTTTGTGTCGAATCACCGGAATGAATATGCGGGGATGGTGATACCGTTAAAAGTT
>ENA-ORCQ01000236-ORCQ01000236.1-marine-metagenome-genome-assembly--contig:-NODE-236-length-23132-cov-4.143136_pt1 | contig 23132 bp, 14 predicted proteins | sample MGYA00237780_ERZ508510 | MGnify/ENA primary metagenome ERZ508510 (study PRJEB26181, sample SAMN06268981) | marine metagenome | isolation source: Tt an E2 anaerobic enrichment on eucalyptus from sediment...
TACGAATATCGTTCCACGAAAGTTGATATTTCCCATCATTCCTTTTGTGTATTTTCAAATTAATATCTCCCGTTGGCTCCGGGTAAATTAAATCGTTTTTTGAAAAAGAAAACATCCAATCGTTCCAGGCCGGTTCAATTTCAGCAATATTCCATATATCGTGGCCATAACCTTCATAACATTTATACCTCATTTGCTTTGCTCCTATCCGAAGCATTTTGTTATACACATCCTCCGTAAGTTTTGGCGGATTAATATCATCGACACTCCCGTGAAACATCCAAATTGGTGTTTTTGAAACATTTTCTGCCCACTCCGGTTTTCCCCCACCACAAACCGACATGGCAGCAGCAAATTTATCCGGATACTTGTCCAACAAATCAAAAGTGCCTTCACCTCCCATCGAAATACCATAAACATAAATTCGGTTTTTATCTACTGAAAAAACTTCAGCTAAACTATCCAAAACATGTATTGCAGCTTTCATGGGCTCTGTTAACTGATTCGACCATCCGCTCCAATCAGCCCAGCTGGTGGGGGTTTTTGGGGTGTAAACAAAACACGGATGTTTATCCTGAATTTCATCGCTGTACCAATTCAGGTAAACACTGTAGTTATTGCTCCAGCCGTGTAAATACATCAATAAAGGATACTCTTTTTCTGAATCGTAATTTTTAGGCAAGGAAAATCCATATTCAAGTCGGCCGTAACTGGATTCGAAATAAGAATCAGAAAAGTTTTGTGAAAATGCCGTAAAAAATAAAAACTGAAATATGATAAGCAAAGATATTTTATTGGTTTTCATTGACAGTTTATTTTTTGATAAAGATAATCAAAAAACTTGCTCAAAAATTCGCTGCATTTTGCACTTGACGCATTGTTACTTACCTAAATTTTCGGAACTTTTTATGATTTTCTGAATCTTTTTGTCACTCAGATCTCCTGAATATACAATTAAAGAATACTTAAGAATTCAGGGCCATTCGGTTGAAACAATTATTGGTTCTCTTCCTGGAAATACAACATTCTGCATGCTCTTTTTCTTTCTCAAAATCCATGGTTGCGGATAAGCCGGATTTTCCGGATAATCAACCATTATTATTCCTCCCGACTTATTCTCCATCCCAACCGAACCTGAAATATTAACATACCCCTCCGATTGAACAGCTTCATTTTGTGGCTCTACTTCCCCATCCGGCCCATTAAATTTTACATCATCCGGCAATATCATTCTCACTGAAAAACCACTGTATCCTTTTACATCTTCAGAACCGCCTATCGATAAATTTTCTTCAAGGGCCAGTAAACTGATTTCAAAATCAATTCTTCTGTAATTTTCTTTTTGAGGATAAATTTCAATACTTGTATTCTCCTTCAAATAAGGAATTTTAATCCCATTTTTCAACCAAAGACCTGATTTCCAATCTACTTCGGTTTTTAAAAGTGCAATTCCCTTTTCTTTGGAAATAAATTCCACATCAACAACCTGTTGCTCAAAATCTTTGATTTCCCAACCATCACCAATTCTTTGCCCATCAATCCATATTTGATGCCAAGCCCAAAATACTCCTCTTTGATGTAAATGATCCTCCGGAAAATCCTCGGTAAGAACATTCCCATCTAATCCCCAGAGTGGATGGATATAATTGCAACGTTCATATTTTCCATCTGCATTTTTTGGATTTATCTGATAAAACAGAACTTTTTTACCTCTTTCAGTAATCATTACACCTTCTTCTGTCTCATCAACTCTAAACTGTGCATCTGCGAAAAAACCAATGGTAATTAATCCCAGTAAAATTAAAGCTTCTTTCATTTTAGTAAACAATTGGAATAACATAATAAAATCAAATAAACACATGTGTTACAATAAACACAAACCTGTTCTAAACTTGTACAATTAATTATATCTGGCAGGAGATTTACTCTTCAAATCATTTTACTTAAAAGTCAAAAAACAATTTACATAAGTCAAAAAAGCATTATAAAATAACACGATAATCAGGTAAATTTGCTACATATCAAAACTAAAACTAATTATTACAAGTTTTCAAATTAAACCTATTAAAATGAAATCATTAACACATCCCTTGCTAATTTTAATACTTCTATCGTTGATATTTAGTGAAAATATCATTGGCCAGACACCAAATGAACAACAAACAATCAGGGAAGGTACACGTCAAATTCATCTCGATTTTCATACTTCTGAAAAAATACCGGATATTGGTAAAAAGTTCAGCAAAAAACAGTTTCAGGAAGCTTTAAAAGCGGGTAATGTAAATGCCATTAATATTTTTGCAAAAGGCCATCATAGCTGGAGTTATTATCCAACCAAAGTGGGTATGATGCACCCAAATCTGGACTTCGATTTAATGGGCCAACAAATTGAAGCCTGTCGCGAAATTGGAGTAAAAGTGTTTTTATATTTTACTGTGGGTTGGTCGGCAAACGATGTAGTTATGCACCCCGAGTGGGCACGGCTTGATGAAAACGGCACCAACCCTTACCGCGAAATGAAAAAAACTTTAAAACCGGGAGAGTCGTTTAATGGATGGGAATACCTGGCTCCTGAGGGGCCTTATGCGGACCTGATTATTAAACAATCAGAAGAACTTTTGCAGAATTATGATTTTGATGGTTTTTGGTACGATATCCACTCACCCGAGCTTTTAAACTACAACGAATGGAGTTTGAACGATATGAAGGAGCACGGAATCGATCCGAAAGATAAAGCTGCGGTAATAAAAAGACAAAACGAGAAATATTACGAGTTTTTTAAACGGGCAACCGAGCAAGTAAAAAAATACAAACCGGAAGCAACTGTATATTTTAACGGAACCACAAGAACCTACAACACAGAAAACATAAAACTCTTTAAATACAAGTTTTACGAATTTAATACCAAACACGATTTAGAAGATTTACCAACTGCATGGGGTGGTTACGATATTTTTCCATGGCGCTCAAAATATTTTGCAAACACAGGAAAACAAATAGTAGCCATGAGTGGGAAATTTCATAAAGCCTGGGGTGAATTTGGAGGATTCAAGCATCCTGATGCCATATTGTATGAGGCTGCATCGATGGTGGCCTTTGGTGCCAATGTTAATTTTGGCGACCAGTTGCACCCTTCCGGAGAAATGGATATGGCAACCTATAAAAACATAGGTATTGCCTATGATTATGTTGAAAAAATCGAAGAATTTGGAATTGATGCTTTAAGTATATCGGAAACCGGTTTGTATTTGGGAGAAGACATTGATGCAATAAACGGAACAGCTGAAATGCTGCTCGAACGTCAGGTAAATTTTAATGTGGTTAATACACTGGAAGATTGGTCGGACATTAAAGTCCTAATTATTACGAGTGGTGGTGTATTGGATAAAGATATTCCAAAAATTCAAAAATTTGTAGCCGATGGTGGAAAAGTACTTGCCATGGGTGAAGGCATTTTTAAAGAAGAGAAACCAATTATTGATATTGGAGCGGAATATCTTGGTAAAGCAAATTATGATATTGATTACACCATTGTTAATGATATTATTTCGAAAGATTTGGTAGAATCTCCGTTTTTAAATTATAAAGCTGCATTGCGCGTTCAACCAAATGTGGATGCTGAAGTTTTGGCACGAATTCGCGAGCCTTATTTTTCTCGTACCATTGAACATTATTCTTCTCATAAAAACACACCTTATCAGCTAAAAGACGCTTCCCATCCTGCGGTAATCAGAAACGGCAATATTATTTTTATTGCACACGATCTGGATAAACAATACAAAAAAGAAGGTGCGCGTACCCAACGTGATTTGTTTTATAATGTATTACAATTGTTACGCACTAATCCAATGTTAATAACAGAAATGCCAAGTATGGGAAGGGTGAACCTGTTGCATCAACCCGATAAAAACAGGTATGTGGTTCATCTTCTTTATGCTTCGCCAATTCAACGTGGAACGGTCAGGGTAGTTGAGGATTTGGTACCAATCTTTAATACGCCTGTTACGATTGATTTACCTAAAGAAATAAAATCTGCAAAATTGGTTCCATCGGGCGAAATACTTAAATTGAATAAAAAGGATGGAAAAATACAGGTTACAATACCAGAATTTACATGTCACACGGCAATTGTTTTTGAATACTGATAAAGAATCAAAATAGAATATACAAAATGAAGAATTTAGGATTAATATTTTTACTGTCAACTATTTTAATTGCCCCTGCTTTTTCCCAATCAGAAAAGCTAAATAACTGGAAATATATTTCGGTTGATAATAACCGGGCAAAATGGGGAGATTTTGATGAGCCCGAATGGTTACGTTATTTTGGTGTTGATGCTTTGGATGTGAATAAGGATGGTTACCTTGATATTGTTTCGGGAAGATATTTTTATTTAAACCCGGGTGGAAATATGGAAGGAGAATGGAAACGTTACGACCTGGGTAAAAATGTAGATGCTTATTTGTTCACCGATGTGGATGGCGACAAATATGCCGATGTTATTGCTTTGGCCTTACCAGGTGTTTTTTGGTTTGAGGCAGAAGATAAAACAGGAGAAAAATGGTCGGTTCAAAAAATTGGAGAAATTCCAAGAACAGGCCATGTAAATAGTCAGGGATACAGAGCAGTACAATTATTGGAAGGAACAAAAAAGCAACTTCTTTTTGCGGTAGAAGGTGGAATTCATGCCTGCACCGTACCTAAAAAACCAAAAGAGGAAAGCAACTGGAAGTGGTTTAAAATTATTCCTACCGAATCAGACGAAGGCATTGGAATTGGAGACATTGATGGCGATGGAGATATCGACATTGCCTGTGGCGATATCGATCCCGGACAAAAGGAACATCCGAAACTGGTAAACTGGCACGAAAATCCTGGTTCTGTTTCCGAGGTTTGGAAAAAGCACAGCGTTGGAAGGACCGTACAGGCAGCCGACCGTTTTGAAGTTGCTGATATGGATGGCGATGGTAAAGCTGACATCGTAGTTTCTGAAGAAATGTACCCGGGACTGGAGCCCGAAGCAAGCGTATTTGTATATACCAATCCCGGCGACCCAACCAGGGAAAACTGGGACAGGAAATCGATGGTTACAACCTGGTCTGTCAATAATCTTGATGTTGCCGATTTGGATGATGATGGTGACATGGACATTGTTTCATGCGAGCATAAAGGTTCTGATTATAGGCGATTGATTTTTGAAAACGACGGTAAAGGAAATTTCGAAATGTTCTCGCCCGACAAAGGACGTGAAAGTCACCTTGGCACCCGTCTTTACGACTTGGACGGAGATGGAGATTTGGATATGATAAGCATTGCATGGGACCACCACCAGCATTTACATTTATGGAGAAATGATTATAAAAAATAACAGAATGCCTAAATTCCTGATTGTATCAATTTTTATACTGTCACTTTTTTCGGAGTTTGCGTATGCATCCGGTTCAGAAAAAGAAAATAATCTGAACATTGAAGAAACAGTTTATGAAGGAAAAGCTCATTTTATTATAAAAACAAAATCAATCACCTGGTATTTCGACCTTGAAGGAGGTGGTTTTTCGCGTATGATTGATAAAGACGGAAACGACTGGATTTCGTTTAAGCGCAAACCATGGGGAGAATATCCGGCATCGGCCGCTTCGGCTTTTCGTGGGATTCCAAACCTGGTTTTTAAAGGCGATGACGGAGGTGCCGGGCATCCGGGACACGACAAATGCGAATCAGACGTTAATGGGAATAAAATAATTACCGAATCGAAAAGTGGCCTTTGGAAATGGAGTTGGGAATTTTATGACGATTATGCCGTTATGGAAATATTAAAGACTGATAAAAACAATCCCTATTGGTTTTTATATGAAGGAACTCCGGGTGGAAGTTTTACGCCAGCCAATTACTATTTTGGCACTTCTTCAATTCCTGCCACAACAGAAATTCCGGATTATTACAAAGGTGAAAACATTTACCAGGATTACCAATGGATTTTTTGCGGTGACAAAAATCAAAAAAGAACCTTTTATATGCTCCAGGTAAAAATGGATGATAAAACAGATATGCTGGGTTTTCTGGGGAATACAAAAGAAGGCCTAAACAGCCCAGATGGTATGACAGTTTTTGGATTTGGCCGGGATAAAAATACCAATGCCATGATGACCGGAAACCAAAAATTTATTGTTGGTCTTTATCCTGATAAACTTCTGAAAGAGAAAAAACAAGCAGCTTTTAAAAACTACCTGGAAAAAACTTTTGACATTAATTAAAACAATCAATATCATGAACACTAAAATCTTACCTATACTTTTTATTTCATTGCTGATTTTGGTTTCCTGCAATTCGGCAAAAAAGAAAGAAAACAATACCAATACAGAAACTAAAAATAAATTGTCGTTTGAATCGAGGCAATTGGTTGACGACGCCCGCTGGTGGTGGGCAGTTACCATTGGTGATGTTACCAACGATGGATTACAGGACATCGTTTTTATCGACTTTAACAGTTCGGGAGGTTATCTGGCCTACAAAAAGGGACAAAAAGAAACTGGTTTTTGGGAGGAAGTTCGCATTGCTGATGAGCCGCCAACTGGCGGGACTTTTGCTTCAGGCGATTTGGAAACAGGTGATATGGATAACGACGGCGACGTAGATGTACTGGCAGTCAAACACACTGGAGAATGGGACGATGCAGGCGCTGAAGCCGAACTTTTCTGGTATCAGAATCCGGAATGGAAAGCATACCCTATTGGAACTGTTCCGGATGCGGTAAAAGACCTTAGCCTTGCCGATTTTAATAACGATGGCAAACTCGATTTGGCTGTTTTAACCTTCGACGAAAATACACTTTCCATATTTCAGCAAAACGATGATAAGTCGTTTACAAGAGTACAATTTTTAAATGTAAAAAACCTGCACGAAGGAATGGATGTTGGTGATGTTGACGGCGATGGCGATATTGATATCCTGGCAACCGGATATTGTTTTTACAATCCGGGAAATAATTTAACCCAGGAATGGAAAATTGAATCAATCGATGAAAAATGGCATAACCAAACCGGCGACTGGTCGCAAAATGCTACCAAACATTTTTGTGCCGATTTGGATGGTGATGGCAAAGTAGAAGTATTTATCAGTCACTCTGAGCGAAATGCTTATCCTGTTTCGTGGTACAAACGAACAGAAAATGGATGGGAAGAAAATGTGGTAATCGATTCTTTATCTTCATGCCACACCTTGCAGGTCTTCGATTTTGATTTAGACGGCGACTACGATGTTCTGGCAGGATCAAATGCGCATCGCGCAGTAAATATTGGCAAAACAGAATTCCCGGTATTGATATTTCTTAACGATGGAACCAACCAGAACTGGACTCCTCTGAAAATTGCAGATGGTGGTATTTATAATGGTCGGGTTGCCGATTTTGAAGGAGACGGTGATTTTGATGTTTTCCGTTTACCGGGCCATGAAGCCAAGGATTATTACATGTTGGAAAATAAGATTAAATAATTTGATAGAATTAATTCTGTAAAAGTCACAAAGGGACGGTATTTAACAGCACAGGGTGCAACCCTGTAATATTAAATCATACAGAAAATGAAGGCTGAAAGCCCGACATAACAATAACCTGGGGCATCGTACCGGGACAACAAATAAAAGGAATAATCGACCGCGTATAATCTTGATTGAAAAGCAACAGTACTCGCGGTCGAAATTTATACAAACCTGATAAATGAAAAAATTGATTTTTGCCAATTGATGATTAAAACATGAACAAAAAACTAATCCTGTTTACCTCTCTCGCTATCAATGTAATTTTTATTACATCTGCCGTTATCATTTGGCAAACGAGGGCAAAAATGGAGATGGCAAAAGAAACCAGTGAGAAACCAGTAATGGAAGAAGTAAAAACAAACATTGTAATGCTCGGAAACTCGATTACCTACCAGGGAAACTGGCAGGAAGTATTGGATCGCGATGATGTTTTTAACGGCGGAAAACCGGGCTGGACAACCCAGCAACTTTCATGGGTAATCAAAAATTTCATCATTCCGAAAGAACCTGTGGTTTGTTTTTTTACCGGAGGAATTAATGATTATACCTTAGGTATTCCAACGGAAAGAATTTACCAAAACTGTGTGATGGTAATGGATTCCGTAAAAAATTGCGGAACCCATCCGGTTTGGCAAACTACGCTGTACCAAAGAGGAAATTTAAATACAAACCGCGAAATCGATAAACTCAACAGTAAAATGAAGGCGTTTTGCGAAGAGCGAAATTACGATTTTGTTGATCTCAGGCCATTTCTTTGTAAAGAAGGCGATATTCTTGATGAATATATCCAGAAAGATAATACGCACCTGAAACCTGCAGCTTATCCTGAATGGGCTAAAGCTATTCAACCAATAATTAAAAAATATAATTTATAATATCAGAAATGAAAAAGTCAGTTTTTATCCTTGTAATCCTCACAATTATTTCCAGCTCAAAATTATGTGCAACAAAATTTATCGAATTAAAGATAGTCGATAAAGACTACCTGATGATATATTTTAAAGATGGCGAAGTAACATACCGCGATGATGGAACGGGGCCAAGTGCATATTTAGGACACGCTTTTGCAGATGGTGATGACACATTAAAAGTTTATGGAAATGAATTAAATGTTGAGATTGCTGTATTGAAAAATTCATGGAAAATATTTTCTGAAAATGACAAAAAATACGTTGAAGGACAAAATCCAAAGGCAGTTTACAGAAAATCGAAAAATAATAACACCAATGCAAAATACGAGTATAAACTCGACCATTGGATTTTCTTAAAACTCCCCCACTCTTTGCAGGATGGGAAAACTTATGAATTACAAATCGATCCTAAAACAGAAAGCGATGCAGAATCTGCTTCAATTACATTTGACGTAACACAAAATATGTCAGAAGCAATTCATGTAAATATCAATGGTTATACTCCGAAAAGCCCGGTAAAATCAGCGGATTTATATTTATGGTTAGGAGATGGTGGTCAGCGGGACTATAAAACCTTTGAAGGAAACAAAGTTTGGTTGTATAATGTAGAAACAGGTAAAAAAGAAAAAGCAGGAAAAGTAAAATTCTGGAAAAGTGTCAATACTGACGTTGAAGCTCACAAGAGAAATCTTACTGGGAGCGATGTTTGGAATGTAGATTTTTCTGTTTTTAACAAACCTGGTCAATATCGTTTGGTGGTTGAAGATGTTGGTTGCAGTATGGATTTCGAAATTAAAAATGATATCTATTTTGAACCATACAAAACTTCAGTTCGGGGTTACTATTATATGCGTATTGGAGAGGATCGTATGGACATGATTCCGGTACCACGCAGACCACTTTATATTCCTGAAGAGGATCCCGAAGGTTTTACGATTTACCTCACCGACTTTGATCCATTCGATAAAGAATGGAAAGAAAGACGAGGGGACACCTGGGACGAACCACATTTTAAACCGGCCAAAGAATCTATGTTCTGGAAACGTCGTTTATCGGGTAATCCAACTAACGACAAAGCAGTTGGAGGTCATTCAGATGCAATGGATTGGGACCGACACCTTGCACATGTAAGTAATATTTACGATTTACTGCTACCCTACTTTTTAACCAATGGAAAAGTAAATGAAGATAATCTGGACATTGGTGAATCTGGCAATGGAATTCCGGACTTAATTGATGAAGCCAGAAACGAAGTAGACTTTTTCCTAAGTATTCGCGATGGTGAAGCTTATTCTCAGGGTTTAACCAATCCGGATAAAAGTCATAAAGTAATGTTTCAGGCCGGAGCAACAACCATGGCTGCCTGGGCCAATGCAGCCAATTGTGCAATGATTGCAGAGTGTTTCAGAATCTCCGGACAAAATGATTTAAAGGAGTATTATACTACAGAAGGAATTAAAGCTTTTGAATTTGCATCAAAACAAGAAAATTCTCAACTGGATGATAAACAGGAAATAGGCGATTGTAAAATGCGTGGCCGCGACTTCAAACAAATGGCCGCTGCATATTTGTATAACGTCACCGGTGATACAAAATGGGAAAATATTCTTGCTGCAGAAAGTGTAGTAAAAAATGAAAACTCTAAAATTGATAATAACCGCGACTGGTATCAGATTCACGGAACGGCTGCCTATCTAAATTGTCCCCAAAAAAGGAATTATCCTGATTTGTATGAGAATATGAAAAAAGCAGTTCGAAATCAGGCGATGGAGCACAATGTAAAACACATGGATTTACGTCCATCACGCAGAACTTCGAATAACAATTACTGGCAAACTCCTCATAATCTGCAATTGGTAATTCTTGCACACTTTGTTTCTGAAGATGAAAAAGAAACAGAACTATTTGAAAAAGCAATGTTTTTGGAAGCCGACTGGGGATTAGGAAGAAATCCAACAAATTCGGTTGAGATGACAGGTTTGGGAGAACGCAATATGCTTGGTGTCTATACCACAGGTCGTAATGATGGAACTCCCGGATTACATCCAGGACAGACACCTTATAACAACCTTGATCCATGGGGGAAAAGTCACATTGGTGGAAATCCTCAATGGTTTGTAGAAAAATGTTACCCCGAATGGAAAGCAGGTGGCTGGCCACACCAGGAAGGTTTTTTTAACTGCCGTTATCTATGGGCGAATGGAGAGTTTACTCCCCGCCAAACCATGCGAGGCAAAATGGCTTTATATGGATATTTATATGGAATTAGATAGATAATTTTAAAAACTTTGCGTCTTAGCGACTTTGCGAGAAAAAAAATTATATATGAAAAATACATTCAAAAAAACATGCCTCCTCTTCACAGTTTTAGGACTAATGTACATTAGTGCAGGAGTTCAAGACGAAACCCCTGCCTATAAAAACTCAAAACTCCCCATAGAAGAACGGGTCGCTGACCTGCTTTCAAGAATGACTCTGGAAGAAAAAGCAGCACAAATGATTGCAGCCGACAAGGAGGTGAAAGATTCAGTTTTTATTTCAGAAGATGGTACCATTAGTTTTGGAAACATAAAAAAAGCTTTTCCAAATGGAGTTGGTCAGGTTACCCGGCCAAGCGAAACAAGGGGAGGTCAAAGTCAAACCTCAAGAGAAAACGCTAAACCGCTTACTCCGTATGAAAATGCCGTTTTAACCAATGAATTACAGAAGTATTTTATAGAAAATACAAGGCTGGGAATTCCTGTAATATTTCACGAAGAGTGTTTACATGGCCTGGTAGCAAGTCATGCCACAAGTTTTCCGCACCCAATTGCTATGGCAGGAAGTTTTAATCGTGAACTGGTGGAGAAAGTCTATAAAACCATCGCCAGAGAAACCCGTTTGCGAGGTGGTCATCAGGCACTAACCCCTGTGGTAGATATTGCCCGCGATGCCCGCTGGGGGCGTGTTGAAGAAACTTATGGTGAAGATCCCTATCTAACCGCTCAAATGGGAATTTCGGCCATCCGGGGTTTCCAGGGCTACAATGCCGAAATTAATGATGAACACATTGCTGCAACTTTAAAACACTTTGCTGCACATGGTCAGCCCGAGAATGGAACAAATACTGCCCCTGCAAATTATTCAGAAAGAGTTTTGCGGGAAATTCATTTTTATCCTTTTCGAGAGGTAATTCAAAAAGCAGGGGCAAAAAGTGTAATGACCACTTATCATGAAATCGATGGAGTACCCATTAATGCCAACAATTGGTTGGTTACTGATATTTTAAGAAATGAATGGGAATTTGAAGGATTTGTGGTTTCCGATTATTTCTCGCTGCGCGAAATGCATAAAAGATATGGAATTAATGCTCACCGTGTTGCACGCGATGGAAAGCACGCCGCAGAATTGGCCTTAAACGCCGGAGTAAACATTGAATTACCCAATCCAGATTGCTACAAACACGTGGTTGAATTGGTAAAAGAAGGTACTATCTCGGAAAAAACCATCGACAAATTGGTGGCGGAAATGCTTAAGGTAAAGTTCGAACTTGGATTGTTTGATAATCCTTATACCAATCCGGAAAAAGCACAGGCATTTAGTGGTTCGGAAGAAAACAGAAAATTGGCAAAAGAAATTGCTTTAAATTCAATTGTGCTTCTGGAAAACAAAAATGGCGCTGTTCCAATTGATTTAGGAAAGTTAAAAAACATAGCGGTAATTGGCCCAAATACCGATCGCGAAAATAAAGGCGGTTATTCAGGCGTTCCAAATTATTATACCACCTTGCTCGATGGAATCAAACAAAAAGTAGGCGACAAGGCCACTGTTTCGTATGCCGAAGGTTGCCGGATTACGATTGGTGGAAGCTGGGTGGAAGATAAAATCACCTTCCCAGATCCGGAAGAAGAAAAACAAAAAATAGCCGAAGCAGTTGAAGTGGCTAAAAATGCAGATATAATTGTGTTGGGACTTGGTGGCAACGAACAAACCTCGCGCGAAGCCTGGAACATTTATCATATGGGTGACCGTGCCAGTTTGCAATTGGTTGGGATGCAGGATGAACTAATTAATGCCCTTTCTGAATTGGGAAAACCAATGGTGGCTTTTGTTTATAACGGCCGTCCGTTGGCATTTAACAACTTAATTGAAAAAGCCGATGCTATTTACGAATGCTGGTACCCGGGACAGGAAAACGGTCATGCCTGTGCCGATCTTTTATTTGGAGAGGCAACTCCCGGTGCAAAACTGGCCATATCTTTTCCTCGCTCTGTTGGACATATTCCGGTATACTACAACCACAAACCATCGGCACGACGTGGATATATGAACGATGATGTTACACCCCTTTATCCTTTTGGTTACGGATTAAGCTACGCTTCTTTTGAATTTGATAACCTTCGTATGGAAAAAGAAACCATTGCGAAAGACGAGGTAGTCAAAGTTTTGGTTGATCTCAAAAATACAGGCGATTACGCAGGCGACGAAGTAGTTCAATTGTACATCCGCGATGAACTGAGCGCAGTAACACGCCCCGTAAAAGAGTTAAAAGATTTTGCCAGAGTTACATTAAATCCGGGAGAGACTAAAACGGTAGAACTGCAAATCACTCCGGAGAAATTAAAATTCTGGGACATCAACATGGAATATGTAGTTGAACCAGGCGAGTTTGCAGTGATGGTCGGCAACTCATCAGCCGACAAAGATTTGCAAAGTGTAAAACTTATTGTGAAGTAATTGCCCTGAAAGGGCAATACATTTCAGCCCAGGGTTAGCGACTAAAGGGAGCGCCACCCTGGGTTAGAAAACGAAAAAAAATCGACCGCGAACAAAACAAGATTGAACAACAAAAGATGTTGCGGTCGAAACGAAGATTAATTATAAATAGTAATTAGTGTTAATTAATTAATATACAACAACTTTTTTAGAAGGAATTTTATCGAATGATTGCATATGATAAAACGTTCAGAATACAATAAACTTCAACAACTCGCCGGAGAAATGATGATTGAGGCCGGCATCGTTCTTCGCGAAGATGAAATTGAAAGAATCGCTATAGCCGATTTTGGTCTAAGCGACATTTATAACGAAGGAGGACAAATTCTGACTTTTTTTGAAACCGCAAGAATTGGTACAAAAGTGATTGCGCTACTGCCCAACCAAACCCTGCCTGAGCATTGGCACCCACCGGTTGGCAACGACCCTGGGAAAGAAGAAATCATCCGGGCAATTTCAGGCGAAGTACGTTTTTACATTCCGGGTAAAGGGGAAATAAAAAAAGGATTTATCCCAAATGGGAAAACAGATTGTTACACCATGCGAAACGAAGTCATAATAAAACCGGGAGAACAAATCATTCTTCCGCCGGGAACCAAACACTGGTTTCAGGCAGGGAAAGAGGGAGCGGTTATGTATTCTTTTTCAACTTGTGTAAGAGATGGATTGGATGGATTTACTGATCCGAAAATTGTAAGAGAAACAAAAATTGTGGAAGACAAGTAAGCCCTCCCAACCTTCCGCCGACTGGCGGAGAGGTGAAAAAGTCCCCCTCGGGGGATTTAGGGGGCTGTAGTTATATAAACTAACTCAACCAATATGAACTACTTTCCAAAAAGATACATTATGGTGCTGGGAACATTTATGCTGGCACTGCTGGTACTTATCGACCGGGCATGTATTTCTGTGGCAAAAGATTCGATTACCGGGGACCTCGGTTTAACCGAAAAACAATTTGGATGGGTACTTTCGGTTTTTGCACTGGGTTATGCTTTGTTTCAAACACCTTCGGGAATTTTAGCCGACAAATATGGCCCAAGAAAAATCCTTGCCGCTGTGGTTGGTTTTTGGTCGGTGTTAACAGCTATGACAGGTGCGGTATTTAATTATATTTCCCTGTTGTTAGTACGTTTTATTTTTGGGCTGGGCGAAGCAGGTGCATTCCCCGGAATGGCCCGTGCAATTTACTCCTGGATTCCGGTAAAAGAACGTGGAATTGTTAATGGCATCAACTTCTCCGGCGGCCGGTTGGGAGTGGCTTTTTCTCTGGCTCCAATCGCCTGGTTAATTGACAAAACCGGATGGCGGATAAGTTTTGCTATCCTCGGAGGAATTGGAGTTTTGTTTGCCATTTTATGGTATTTTCTTTTTCGTGATGATCCTTTAAAACACTACGGACTTTCAGAAAAGGAAAAGGAACACATTAAAAACACCCGTCAGCAAAAAAGCAGCGACGAAACTGTTCCTAAACTAGACATAAAATCGATGTTTGCTTCCAAAAATATGTGGTTAACTATGGGGCAGTATTTTGCCAGCAACTTTACCTTTTTCTTTTGTTTAACCTGGTTGTACCCCTATTTGAAAGAACAATACGCCCTCGAAGCAGTCGAAGCCGGTTGGTATTCATCCCTACCCTTAATAGCCGGTGCCGCAGGAAATTGGTTTTCGGGCTTTTTAGTAGATTATCTATACCGCAACTTCGGATTAAAAAAGTCTCGCATATTTCCGGCCGTTATGGGATTTGCTTTGGCTTCGGTAGGTTTGGTGGTAAGTTTATATATGAACAGTGCCTGGGGAGCAGTAATCTTTTTATCGATGGCTGTTTTTGGGGCCGATATGACTTTAAGTCCTTCCTGGTCGCTTTGTGTTGACATTGGAGGAAAAAACTCGGGAGCCGTTTCGGGAACCATGAACATGGCCGGAAACATCGGTTCCTTTGTAACTGCACTGGCATTCCCATATTTAAAAGATTGGTTTGCATCCACTACCCCATTTTTCTTTATAGGTGCAGCATTAAACTTAGTAGCCATTTTTCTTTGGCTAAATATTAAACCTGAAAAAGAGATTTAAATGCAAAAACTCCTCATCCTCATCTTATCCACAATCCTTTTTTCCTGTTCTACAAAAAATGAAACTTATTTTAAAAGTTCATCAAATACAGAATTCAAAATAAATTTTGAAAACGATGAAACCTTAAGGAAATACCTTTCTGAAGGCTTTTTAAGCGAAGGAAATTGCGAACTTAATCCTGCTGAAATTGCCGGTGAAGGTTGTCTCGAAATCAAAACCAATTCAGAATTTAGCGATGGGTTTATTCATGTAAACCAACTGTTTGGCCACTACATAGATTTTTCCAATGCATGCTATTTGTATATGCGTTTGTACATTCCGGAGGAAAGCTGGATTTGTGCTATGAAACTCAATTTCCAGGATGATGTTGGAAACAACGGAGGCTGTAAAGAGGTTTTTAATAATTTCTATGGCCACACCAATCAATGGCTCGATTTTGTGGTGGATTTGCAAGAAATTAAGGACGACTTTCAAAATTGGAAGGGAACGGAAAATACGATGCAAAATAGTTCCAGTTTTTCGTTAAATCCGTACTGCGGCCACCAGGGTAAAAAGTCATCCATTTACATCAGTAAAATCGAATTAACCTCAGAAAAAAAGGAAATGGATTACCACCCTTCTCTGGCTCCGAAAGTCAATATTCAACCCAACATTCCTTTTGAAATGAATTTTGATAATGAACAATATCTAAGAAATATAATGGCGTACCGTGGTTTTGAAAGTACTTTTCAGGCGGTTGAAAATAATATTGGCGGAAATCCAACAACGGCGATTCGAATAAAAGCGAATGCCACCAACAAACATTTTGTGTTTTTACCGGAAATGATAAAAGTTACCGGTAATTCGGTTGATTTCACAAAAGTGGATAGTTTGTATTTCGATTATTATATTCCGGAGGATAGTGGAAATATTTCGCATATGATGTTATTTCTGACCGATGATGAATGGCACGAAATGTACCAGGACCAGAATATTACAGATTCGTTTAAAAAAGGGAAATGGGACAGAAAAAGATTTTGCATAAAAGACTTAAATCTGGAGAAGGTAAAAGGAGAAAAAGAGACGCTTTCAGCAATCGAAGAAATAAGACTTGATGTGATGCCCATTGATGAAAAACGCGATTTTGAAATCTGGATTGACAACTTTGGATGGAAATAACGAATGATAAAATTGAAACCAATGAAAATATATTTTGCAGGATTATTGCTGGGTGGAATTCTTTTAAGTGCCTGTTCCGCAACTCAACAAAACATTTTCCCTGGCAAAGAATGGCAAACCAGCACGCCCGAAGAACAAGGTGTTGACTCAGAAAAAATGAATGCAGCATTGGAATACCTGGCATCAAAATCGAAACACAATCTTAATAAAGAAGTACTGGTTATTCGAAATGGCTACCAGATTTTTGCAGGCGAAAACATAGACAGTACGCATAATATCTGGTCGTGTTCTAAAACCTTTACAAGTATGGTTTTAGGCCTTTTGGTGGATGATGGAAAAATTTCTCTTGATGATAAAGCCGTTAATTACGAACCTCTTTTAAAAGAATTTTATCCCGATGTAACCTTCCGGCATTTTACAACCATGACATCGGGTTACAGCGCCAAAGGAAGAAGCAGGTGGAATGATGAAAATGCAGATTGGAGCTGGACGGTTTATGAACCGGAAGAACCGTTGTTTCCTGCCGGAGAAGCTTATGCTTACTGGGATGAAGCTCAAATGATGTTTGGCCGGGTACTAACCCAAATTCTTCAAAAACAGATGAAAGAATTTTTACAGGAACGGGTAACGGATAAAATAGGTATGGGCGAATGGCAATGGCATCCTGAAAATGATTTAAACGGAATTCCAATAAATAATGGTTGCACTAACGTAATAATCAATGCCAAACAATTTGCCCGCTGGGGATGGTTGTTTTTAAACGAGGGTAACTGGGATGGCGAACAACTTATCAGCAAAGAATATGTAAAAATGGCTACATCGGTGCAGGTTCCGGCTACAGTTCCAATGGGCGACACCGACCGCAAAGAAACGGTTGGCCCGGGATGTTATGGTTTTAACTGGTGGGTAAACGGACAAAAAGCGGATGGAAGGATGAAACTCCCCGGAGCTCCGGAAAGCGTATTTTTTCCTTCGGGTTTAAACAATAATAAATGCCTGTGTATTCCGCAATGGAACATGGTAATTGTGCGCATGGGCGAAGATGGCCATCCCGATGATAAAGATTTGGTTTATGGAACTTTTTTAAAAATGATGAGCGAAGCAATTATAAAATGACTCCGCGAACTTTGCGGTTAAACTCTAAAAAAATGAAAACAACAATCAACCTGATTCTAATCCTCCTTATTTCTTTAAATTCTTTTTCAAAAGAAAAAATCTACTCCTGCGAAAAATGGCAGGTTATCGACCTGGAGTTTGAGGCCAAAATAAAATCCGACAATCCGTTTGCTATTCAGTTTGGTGCTGAACTAATAAGTGAATCCGGAAAAACCATGAATATTCCCGGATTTTACAACGACAACAATATTTGGGTAATTCGTTTTTGCCCACCGGACGAAGGAAACTGGACTTTCAAAACATATTCTAGCGAATCTAAACTTACTGGCTTAACCGGTACAATAAGCGTTTCAGCAAATACCAAACCTGACGAGCACGGACCAATTGTTATCTCAAAAACCGACAAGCAAAAGTTCGAATACGCCGATGGTACTCCCTATTTTTTGCTGGCATTTGAACTTGACTGGCTTTTTGCTTTGGATGTGGAGAACAAAAACGGCATTCCACGAACAGAAGAAATTGTTGGTGAGATTGCCAAAAATGGTTTTAACCAGGTGGTAATGAATGTGTATGCCTATGATGCCATGTGGGGCGATCACGAGAATTTAAAACCAGAGCATAACTTTGCCAAACCCAAAGTTTTCCCTTATGCCGGCACCAATGAGAATCCGGATTATTCAACCTTAAATGTCGACTTTTTTAAACATCTCGACCGGGTTATGAAAGAACTGAATGAACAAGAAGTGATTTCGCATTTAATGATTTACGTGTGGAACAAAAAAGTAAAATGGCCGGAACCTGAGTCAGTAGCTGACAATCTTTACTTTGATTATGTGGTAAAACGTTACCAGGCCTTCCCCAATTTAATATGGGATATTTCGAAAGAAGCACTTGCTTATGGCCGCGATGATATGAATTACATTACCCGTCGAATCGACAGACTCCGAAAAATGGATGGACATGGGCGATTACTTTCAGTACACGATTATGCTTATTGCCGGGCTTTTCCGGGGAAAGTAGATTTTATTTCGATACAAAACTGGAATGCAAATATTTACAATGTGATGAAAGATGTAGTTGAAAGACATAAAAATCAACCCATTTTTAATATCGAACACGGAGGCTACGAACGAACTATGCCGTACTCCACTTTCGATGGTGCATATAACGACGCCGCCGCTTGTCTGGACAGAAATTACAAATGTATTTTTGCAGGTTCATATTCTACCTATTACTGGCAGAATACTTCATGGTACGAAGTGGTTTATAATCCATCGGCCCTGCCGGATGAACAGCAACCCAAATTCAATTGGTATAAAAATCTGACTCAGCTTTTTACCGATTACGATTTCCGTAATTACCAACCGGCTAATGCCTCTCATGCTTATTGTCTTTACAATAATAAAGATACTTACATGTTTTATCTAACCCGTGACATGATTGCACTAAATGGTATGGTTCCGGGTGTTAAAAACAAAATTGTTAAAATTAAATGGTTTAATCCCTTTACCGGAAATTATATCGATGGTGAAAGAACATTTAACGGAGTTTGGATAGGTGTGGATAAACCTAAAGAAGTTAACAGTCCGTTTTGTGTGGCAATTTTAGAAGTTCAAAATTAATTGATTTAATACTATGCATTATTTAAAATTTAAAGTTTTCCTGTTCTTAATTTTTGGAATATTAACCGCCCCAAATGCACAGGTTTTAGACGACACTAATTTTATCCGTGTCGATCAGTTTGGATATATTCCCAATGGTTTTAAGGTAGCCGTTATTGCCAAAGCAATAAATGGTTTTAATGCAAAATCCGGAATTGAACTGGATGCAGAAAAAAAAGTTAAGTTGTGTCTCGCGGAAAATGATTCTGTGGTTTTTAGCGATTTTGCAACTCCATGGAATAAAAGTGTTGTGGATAGTTACTCGGGCGATAAGGGCTGGTGGTTTAACTTTTCAGGATTTTCTGATGAAGGCGAATATTACATCCGGGCATTTAAAACCAATGGCGATTCTGTAAACAGTTATCATTTTAAAATTTCTGAAGATGTGTACACCGAAGTATTGCGGGTGGCCATGAATATGTTTTATTACCAAAGGGTAAATCAGGAAAAAACCGCAGAATACGCATCCGGAGAAAATTGGGTGGATATGGAATGGTACAGCAGAGCTAATCAGGATATTAATGCCAAATATTTATACAACTCAAACACTCGCGATGTTTCGAGAGGTTGGATTGATGCCGGAGATCCCAATAAATATGTAACTTTTGTGGTTCCGGTGGTTCACAATCTACTTACAACATATGGCACTTATCCCGGGTTTTGGGATAGTTTTGATTTAAAAATTCCTGAATCAGACAATTCTGTTCCTGACATTTTGGATGAAATAAAATGGGAAATCGACTGGTTAAAAAACATGCAGGATTTTCCGGGAACCGGTGGTTTGTATATAAAAGCTGGAATTAGAAACGACCACAATTATATTAGTCCGCCAAGCACAGATACCCGTCAACGCTACTATGAGCAAATTTGTCCTTCGGCTTCGGTTATTGGTTCTGGAATGATGGCTCATGCAGCCCTTTATTTTAAAAATCAGCCGGAGTTGGCAGATTATGCCGACGACCTGAAAAAAAGAGCAATTGCCGCCTGGGATTATTATTCGAATGCATCGCAAAAAGATAAGGAGTGCGATGGCGGACAAATTGAGGCCGGAGACGCAGATGGCGCAGGCGGTCATTATGCCAAAGAACACGCTGCCGAAGCAACTTGTGCTGCCGTATATCTATTTGCCTTAACCGGAGAAGAAAAATACAACACTTTTGTAAAAAACAACTATCGCAAAACGCGCCCCTGGGCATCAGGCGACTGGAGTGTTTACCGTACCAACCAGGGGGAAGCTGTGTTATTTTACACAACCCTGCCCAATGCTTATACCAATGTAAAAAATACAATACTTGCTAAAAAAACTTCTTCAGACAAAAGTACCGGTTCTCATTACGAATTAATTGAATCTGATAATTTGTACAGGGCAAAATCGATGTATAACAACTGGGGAACCAACAGTTTAATGTCGGCTCAGGGAAATGATATTATGGATTTTCTTGTTTATGAACTTAAACCTGAACTTCATCTGACCTATGAAGAAAGAGCTCAAAGCATTATCAACTATATGCATGGAATCAATCCTTTTGGAATGACTTATTTATCAAATATGTATATGTATGGTGCCGAATTATGTGCAGATGAAATGTGGCATACCTGGTTTGCACCGGGAACAAAATATGATAATATAGCAGGAAATAATGTAGGCCCGGCGCCCGGATTTTTATCAGGAGGATTTAATTCCCAGACCAGTTCAAATTCGCAGATAAAAATTGGCACACAGACATTTCCCGGGCAGTACACAAAAAATCAGCCCAGCCAAAAAGCTTTTACTGTGGATAATCACTGGGAATATCAGCCCTGGCAATTTAACGAGCCGGCTATTTATTATCAATCCAACTATGTAAAACTGCTGACCAATTTTGTGGCTCGTCAGTTTTCACCAAAGACAAGATATTCGCTTTCAACTTCAGGAGAAAATGGTGAAACAGAGCCGGAAACCGGTTCTTATTTTGAAGGAACAAAAGTAAAGCTTACAGCTTTTGCCCATCCGGGTTACGAATTTAAACAATGGAGCGGAGGTATTTCAGATACCATAAATCCAACCTTTATTACAATGAATTCGGATAAAAATGTTTTAGCTGAGTTTGTAAAACAGGATTCAACAGAATGTTTAATTGGGAATCCGGGATTTGAATCGGGAATATTTAGTTGGATCAATCATAATAATGCAGAGTTAACTGAGGATGCCAACTCCGGATTATGGGCTTTAAAATGCTCGGAAGCAGGAGATTTTATCGACGATGCGTTAATTCCTGTGAGTGACCATAGCTATTTTACTTTTTCTTTTTATTCAAAAAAATCATCGGGAACAGGGCGTGCATTTGTGGGTATCGAATTTTTAGATGAAAACAAAAACAGGATTACGGCAGCACAGTCTCAGAACTTTACCTACGAATACGAGGAAAAGGTTATTGAAAAAGAAATCCCAAATCGAACTGTTTATATCCGGGTTTTTATCAATAAACAAACCGATGACGGTTCCATATTTGTTGATGATTTTTGTTTAAAACTTTGGGAAAATAATCCAAATGCTTTTTTACTTACAGTTGAAAATGGAACAGGTTCGGGGTATTACGAACCTAAAACTCTGGTAACTGTTAACGCGAATCCGCCTGAAGAAGATTATCGATTTTTAAGCTGGATTGGCGATACCGTTTATATGACTAATCCCGGCAGTATGTTTAGCCGCTTTTTAATGCCCGATACCAGTATGACCATTACCGCCAATTATGAATCCACAGTTGGAATTGATGACCTTTTATTAAAAAAATCAAATAAAGTAAAAATTTATCCTAATCCTGCTAATAAATATTTCTATGTTGAGGGGATGAATAAGTTTAATTACAGGATTTTCAATTCTCAAGGTGTAGAAGTACTTTCAGGAAAAAACAATGATTATCAAAAAATTATTACTAAAACTTTACCATCCGGTTTATATTATGTAAGCTTAAAAAGTGTGAATACGGAAGTTATGAATAAACTGATTATTCGTGATTGAAAATTTTCTTAAAGAAAAAAATATATTTGCCTATATGGAAGGGTATGTTTTCGATATACAAAAATTTGCTTTGCACGATGGACCAGGAATTCGAACCGCAGTCTTTTTAAAAGGTTGTGAATTAAAATGTGCCTGGTGTTGTAATCCTGAGTCACAATCTCCTGCACCACAACTTGCTTTTGATTCAGATAAATGTACCAATTGTTTTGATTGTATTGGTGTATGTAATTACAATGTATTCTCTGTTGAAAACAACAAAATACAGGTAGACTTTGAAAAATGCACAAGTTGTGGAGATTGTGTTACCGAATGTGTGCCCGGGGCATTGAAAATTTTTGGTTATAAAACGAGTGCCAAAGAATTAATAAAGGAGGTAGAAAAGGATAAATTATACTTTAAAAATTCCGGTGGAGGATTAACCATTTCAGGAGGTGATCCAGTGTATCAGGCTGAGTTTTCATATGAAATTTTAAAAAAGGCAAAAGAAAGAGGAATCCATACCTGTATTGAAACATCGGGATATTGTAAAACCGAGACTATTTTAAAATTAGCAGAAGTAACCGATATTTTCCTGTTCGATTACAAGCATTTTAAATCATCGGAACATGTACAGCATACTAAAGTGTCCAATGAGCTGATTTTGAAAAACCTTGACGAACTTTGCAAAAAAAGAAAAAACATAATTTTACGCTGTCCAATCATTCCGGGAGTGAACGATAAGCTGCAACATTTTGAGGCAATTGCAGAACTCAGTAATCGGTACGAAACAATAAAGGAAGTAGAAATTATGCCATTTCACGATTGGGGTTTTCATAAGTACGAATTAATAGGAATGGAAAGGCCGGATATTAATACTGCATCGGTTTCGAAAGAGACAAAAAACAAATGGATAAAAAACCTCAGAATTTTAGGTTGTAAAAAGGT
>ENA-ORCQ01000237-ORCQ01000237.1-marine-metagenome-genome-assembly--contig:-NODE-237-length-22997-cov-4.157286_pt1 | contig 22997 bp, 18 predicted proteins | sample MGYA00237780_ERZ508510 | MGnify/ENA primary metagenome ERZ508510 (study PRJEB26181, sample SAMN06268981) | marine metagenome | isolation source: Tt an E2 anaerobic enrichment on eucalyptus from sediment...
ATCCTGTTTATGTCCAGGAAGCTCTTGTTGATGGCAATTGTCTTCAAATTACAATTTCATATAGTGGAGGATGTGAGGAACATAGCATAGAACTGGCAAGAATGCATCCATGGACCGCAAGCAGCTCTGATATTCCTACTTTCGAAATCAGGCACAATGATAATGGCGATATGTGCGAAGCTCTATTTACTGAGGAATTACGTTACGATCTAACTCCCTTAATCGATGAGGGAATTAAAGAATTTGTTCTAACTTCGAAATTGTACAATGGAGAAATGTATAACAAAATCTTTGAATTGAATTAATATGGCTGTTAGCGATATTCTGCTGTTGGGGAATCCACTTCTTTACAAAATATCGGAACCGGTACATAAAAATGAGCTTAAAGTTCTTCTTCCTAAAATCAAACTAATGTTTGATACTGTGTTCGATTTCAGAAAAAAATATGGAGTTGGCAGGGCAATTGCAGCACCACAAATTGGATTGCTAAAAAGGATTATTTGCCTGAATATTGATAAGCCCGTGGCGATGATTAATCCGGTAATTTCAGAATTAAGTAATGAAATGTTTGAAGTTTGGGATGATTGTATGAGTTTTCCTAATTTACTGGTAAAAGTTAATCGACATGAAAAATTAACCATAACGTTTAGGGATTTAAACTGGGAACTTCAAAGTTGGCATTTATCGGGTGACATGTCAGAGTTGATTCAACACGAATATGACCATTTGGATGGAATTCTGGCTACACAGCGTGCAACCGATAATCAATCTTTCCGCTATAAAAAATAAAAGCTGCCCAAATTGAGCAGCTTTTCACGTCATTTTCACAAAGGTTTAGAGACCGATTAAAATTTATCCAATTTTACTATTACTTGTCTTTCCCCCAACTTCTGCGTTGGAATTTCCTTAAATAGCTATGGCTATTCGCGTCAATTCCGCCTTGAACTTGAAAAAAATACTTCATAATACCCTCAATCAATAAAATTTAAACTGTCTCTTAAAAAATACTGTAAGAAAGTCCTACTGCAAAAGTAAGAGCGGTCTTACCATAAGTATCGTCATAAGAAGGAACCACAGGATCTGTAAAAGTTAAAGTAACATCCTGATAGAATGTGTTTGACACTCCTGCATCCAAAACAAGCTTTTCAGTCATCTTCCACATTACTCCAGCGCCAAGAGTAAAAGATGGATTGCTGTAACTAAAATCGCTTTGATAATTATCCTTCACTTTTTGGTCTCCATAAAGTCCACCGGTGCTTATTGAGAAATTTTCTGATAAATTGAACTGAAGTCCCAAACCAACTTCATAACCCATATCGCTTTCTCTCATTCTTATTTTTGAATCATCAACTCCCTGCCAGCTTGATAAGTCTCTGACATTTGCCCCAAAACCTACCCTGTTATTAAAAAATCCTGTATATGAAAGCTGTGCTTCAAGCCAGTCTATACCTGTATAACCCACCCCAACTGCAAGTAAAGCAGGTATGTCGCTATTAACCGGACTTCCATCAGGGAATAATCCTAAATCATCCACTTTGGTTTTATTGGTTAAGGTCATGTACGTTTTATTTTCATACTTAACCGCAATATTCCAGTCTTCATTAGGTGAAAAGTTGATTCCAAGTATTGGAGTAAATCCTGTACCTGTTTGTTCTGTATCCACTTCTTTATCTCCCAATTGAGCTGCTGTTCCGGATAATGTAGTTGAAATTCCCGTTAGCTGGTCGCCTGCCACTGTATAAGCTCCTTGAATCTGGCTAACATTCATACCATCGATTTGTTCCTGCGGAACTCCCATTAAAATCAGTCCTCCTTCGAGTTGTGCTTTATCTTCCGGAGATATCATCTGAGCTTGTTCCAACTGACTCAAAGTAAAGGAACCTCCACCATTATCAATTATAGGCTGTACAGAACCTGCCCCATAGTATGCCACCGAAGCCATAACACCCAATTCACCTGACGTTTTGGTTAACCATTCCGATGCAGGATTCATGGTTCCGTTAACATCAAGCATTATATTTTTGATACTTCCCTGGTAAACATTTTTTGAAGGTAAAATTCTCACACCGCCATAAACCGAAAGTTTCTCATTTATTTCATAAGTTGCTCCAAGTTGAAATCCCCAAAAAATTGAACTTCCTGTAAAATATAAATCCGCATTATAACCTTGTACATTCATATCAGGACTTATCTGTGCCAAACCTGCCAGGCCGGGCACAACTTTTGAAATTGGTATTTCAAAAGATGGCAATCCTCTTTCAAATTCTGCAGATCCACCACCGGCATTCGGGCCAAAGCCAAATGAAAAGGCCCACTTATTTTTCTTATAAGCCGCATAAGCTGTTGGAAATACCGGTACTGCTACTTTTCCCAGGTAGTTTGGATCGTTGAGCAGTGGATAGCCACAATAAACACTCTTATCCTGAAAAATTGTTTGGCTGTTGAGTGAAAAATGCCAACCGTCTTCCAACTTGGTTAATCCTGCCGGATTATAATAAACTGCATCAATTCCTAATGCTGCATTCCGCGACATCATTCGAATAAATTGAGCACTTTGGTTTGTATTGGTAAGCAAACCGCCTGCAAAAACATAGCTGCCAAGCAAAACAATAGCAAGTGAAAAGATAAGCTTTTTCATAAGATTTGGTTTTTTTAATAATGGTTAATTACATTTCAAAATAATTCTATTTTGGGATATAATTTTTGATTGTAGCTGTTGTTAATGGAAAACAAAATTAAAACTATAAATGTAACTTCAAAGCTTAAATGTTAAACAACTTTAAATGACAGTTTAATTTTGAATTGAAACAAATAAAATCGGGCAACAAAAAACCCGGAAGAAATCTTCCGGGTTTAATATTTTTGTAACTCTTTTAAATATGTATCACTTCGTCGTACGCGGCTGCAGCGGCCTCCATCACAGCTTCACTCATTGTCGGATGCGGATGAATTGTTTTTAACAGTTCGTGCCCTGTAATTTCGAGTTTTTTGGCCACTACCAATTCTGCAATCATTTCAGTCACATTTCCTCCTATCATGTGCGCTCCAAGTAATTCGCCATATTTTGCATCAAAAACCAGTTTTACAAAACCATCTTTTTGACCTGCTGCACTGGCTTTACCACTTGCTGAATAAGGGAATTTTCCTACTTTCACATCATAACCGGCTTCCTTTGCTTTTGCCTCTGTCATACCTACCGATGAAATTTCCGGAATTGTATAAGTACATCCCGGAATATTTCCATAATCGATAGGATCAGGATTTAATCCTGCTATTTTTTCAATACAAACAATTCCTTCGGCCGATGCAACATGTGCCAATGCCGGACCTGCGACAATATCGCCAATTGCATAAATCCCGTCTACATTGGTTTTATAAAATTCATCCACTTTTACCCTGCCGTTTTCTGTGGCTATATTTAACTCTTCCAAACCAATCCCTTCAGTATTTGGGGTAATTCCAACAGCAGAAAGTACAATGTCTGCTTCAACAACTTCTTCTCCTTTTTTAGTTTTAATGGTCACTTTACATTTGTCGCCTGATGTATCAACCTTTTCTACTGATGAACTTGTCATAACCTTCATTTTCATTTTTTTGAAGGAACGCTCCAATTGTTTGGCAACATCAACATCTTCATTAGGAACGGCAGTTGGCATAAATTCGACCAGTGTTACTTTTGTACCTATGGATTGATAAAAGTAAGCAAATTCACTTCCAATTGCTCCGGATCCAACAACAACCATACTTTCCGGCTGTTTGTCAAGTGTTAAAGCCTTTCGGTAACCAATAATTTTCTTTCCATCAATTGGAAGGTTTGGCAATTCTCGCGACCGTGCCCCTGTTGCCAGAATAATATGCTTTGCAGTATAACTTTTCTTTTTTCCTGAATCGTCTGTAACCTCTACTGTATTTTTGGCTGTTAACTTGCCTAAACCAAAAATTGGCTCAACCTTATTCTTTTTGAAAAGAAACTGAATTCCTTTACTCATTCCGTCAGCAACATTCCGGCTACGTTTAACCATAGCACCAAAATCGGCTTTTACCTCACCACTTATGGATACACCATAATCTGAGGCATGTTTGGCATATTCAAAAGCCTGAGCACTTTTTAACAATGATTTGGTTGGAATACAGCCCCAATTTAAACAGATACCACCAAGGTTTTCTTTTTCAACCACGGCTACTTTTAAACCCAGTTGTGCAGCACGAATGGCTGTAACATATCCTCCGGGACCACTCCCAACTACTATTACATCGTAATTCATTTTTATTTTCTTTTATTGATTATTGATTTTTATGCCTATATAACATTTAATATAATGAAAGGTTTCAACAAAGGTAAATCAATTTTGCCTGTCCAACCATCCTGTAGTTTAATGTTATAAAATGCTTATCCCAGATTTTGGAAACCAGAACTTATTTCAAATCGGAAAACAATTTTAAAAGTTCGCCGGCTGCGGCAAAAGAACTCATTTTATCTTTCAGTACCTCATTTTCAAATTCTTCAATTTTGATTTTAATTGCAGAATTATCATAAAAATCGCGTTTTAGTTTTTCCTGAATGGTTTCATGCATCCAATAGGTAGCCTGGCGATTTCTTTTGCTTGAGAAATATCCGTTTGCTTCGGTCAGAATTTTGTATTTTTCGATTTGCTCCCAGATTTCTTTAATACCAGTTTTATTTGCTGCGGAACAGGTTAACACACCAGGTATCCAATCTGATTCTTTTTTGGGAAACAAATGCAAAGCATTGTTATACTGAATTTTTGCAAGCTGAGCTTTTTCAATATTGTTTCCATCTGCTTTATTAATTGCAATAAGATCTGCCATTTCCATAATGCCTCGTTTAATTCCCTGCAATTCGTCCCCGGCACCTGCCAACATTAACAACAGAAAAAAATCTGTCATGGAATGCACTGCAGTTTCGCTTTGCCCTACTCCTACTGTTTCTATAAAAATATGGTTAAATCCAGCAGCTTCACACAGTATTATGGTTTCACGTGTTTTTCGGGCCACACCTCCCAGTGAACCTGCAGAAGGACTCGGTCTGATATAAGCATTTTTATCTCCTGCCAGTTCTTCCATTCTTGTTTTATCGCCAAGAATACTTCCTTTTGTTCTTTCACTGCTTGGATCAATAGCTAATACTGCCAGCTTCCCTCCTCCTTCTGTAATATACTTTCCAAGTGCTTCAATAAATGTACTTTTTCCAACACCCGGGACACCCGTGATTCCAATCCTTACAGAATTACCACTGTACGGAAGACACAGCGAAATAATTTCCTGGGCAATTTGCTGATGTTTGGGATTTGCACTTTCTACCAAAGTTACTGCTTTGCTTAACAGCGTAATGTCGCCTCTTAAAATTCCATCAACATAATCTTTTACCGGTAGCAGGTTTCTTCTTTTATTCAAAAAGCGTTTTACCGATTCATTACTGACTGGTTCAGGCTGAGATATTCCTTCGTTTACTTTTAATCCTTTGTAATCTTTACTGTTTTCCGGATGGTCAAATTTTTCTTTATTGCCCATAAAATTTTATTTGATGCAAAAGTAAAGCAAATCGACAAATAATGTATAAAAAAAGGTGTTGCATAAATTTTTGCAACACCTTCCTTTTATGAATATTTCTGTTATTTAACTTTCGGTACTTATGTTACTCGAAATCCTTAATGTGGTTGTAGGAGTTTTCGGATCGTTTGTTATAACCGTTACAGATTTACTCTGACGACCACGTTTACCCTTGGAATCAAAAGTAACTTTAATAGGTACTGTTTCTCCCGGAGCGATTACTTTTTTAGAAGGAGCAACTGCTGTACATCCACAAGAAGAACGAACTTTTCTAATCATTAGATCAGATTTGCCGTCATTTGTAAGCTCAAAAGTGTAATCTTTCTTTTCACCCTGTTTCATTGCACCAAAATCATAATTCATGGAGTTAAACTTTGCAACCGGTGCATTAGCCAGTTGTTCAGGTGTCAAATGTGAAAAATCTTCCTGAATTGTTGCAGTTACGCCTACCGAACTTTTATAGTCTTTGCTGCCATTCAATGACAGATAAACACGATGTGAAGCAAATCCATAGGTATTGGCTTTTGGAGCATCGTACGTGACATATAACATTCCTCTTCCGTTGGCAGGGATTGTTTGCGGTTCAACCTTTACAGTAAGGTGTGCCGGCACCCTGTGAAAACCAACCTCGATAGGTTCATCTGTATCGTTTACCAACTCTAGTTCTTTGCTTTCTACTGCATTTTCTTTTAACTGAGCAAAAGAAATATGATTTGATACTGCTCTTAAAGTACCTATTTTACGAGGGTATTTTTCAGCCAAAGTTTTTTCACGTTGTTGCACCTGTCCTGTAATCGTTAAAATAACTGTTGGTGTTTCAGCATTACTGCTAACAGTTACTGATTTATTGAAAGAACCGGGACGGTTTTTGGGATTATAACTTACGGTAATTTCTCCACTTCCGTTTGGAGCAATCGGGTCTCTTGTCCATTTCGGTGTTGTACATCCACATGACGCACGAACACTATTTAATATCAACGGAGAATTACCTGTATTTTTAAAAGTAAAAGTTGTTGTCTGAACTCCCGCAGCTTCCATGAATGAACCAAAATTATGATTGGTTTTTTCAAAAGTGATTTTGGATTGAGCCTGAACATAACCAACTGATAAAATGACAATCAGGCTTAAAACAGAAAATGTATTTACGATTCGTTTCATTTTTGTGAAATTTTTTGAATATTATTATCATATGTTTAGAGTTAACAAATTTAGGCAGTTGTAAAGAAAATCGTGTTAACCCAATCCAATAATTTGTTAACGAATTGTTAACTAATCGATTAATCAAAGACAATGTTTAGAATTTGTTCACTGTGCCCAATTCTTGTTTTTCATTGATAATGCTGCAAAATATTCATAAATTTCTGATTTCTTTTTTTGCCAATTTTGCCTTACATAAGCCAGTCTGGAATGACGTTCGGCAAGTAGTTTTTAATACTTGTTTTAAAAAATAAAAACAAAACAGTCTCTAAAAAAATGAGTAGTTTAGCGAAAAATTGAATCATCAATGAAAGGTAAGGCTTTAAATTATATCATTATCCTGGCGGTAATTTCAATTGCCGGAGTTTTTTTGATTCAATTTGGTTTTTTAAAAAGCTCATATAATTTCACTGAGAAAAAATTCAGAGAAAGTACAAGTGTTGCTTTAAAAGAGGTTGTTTGGCAATTGTTACTGGCATGTGGGAACACAAGCAGTTACGACAGTTTGGCTCCGGTTCAGATGGTTACTGGAAACTACTACCAGGTAAATGTTAATTCAGCATTCGACAAAGATCTTTTAAAAAAGCATCTTACCGAAGAGTTTAAAAAACATGAAATCTTTAGCGATTTTGAATTTGCCATTTACAATCCCGAGCAGGAAATAATGGATGAAGGTGTTTTGATTAAAAACGGGGAAGAGTTTCCTTCAAAGTACAAATTTCAAACCAACGACAACTATTCTTACTATTTTGGAATTCATTTTCCGAACCGTGCAACATTTTTTATATCACAGTTATCTATCTGGTATTTTTTAACAGGATTACTGGTTATTATTGTTCTGTTTTTTGGTTATACCTTAATTGTTATAATAAGGCAGAGGCAACTCTCTGAGGTACAAAAAAACTTTATTAATAATCTGACCCACGAATTAAAAACACCCATTTCTTCGATTGCAATTGCAGCAAACGTTTTAAACAACAAGGAAATTTTAAAAACACCTGAAAGACTATTTGCTTATGCAAAAATTATAGAAGAGCAAAATACCAGATTATCAAAAAATGTTGAAAAAGTTCTAAACCTGGCCTCTTTGGAGAAAAACAGGATTCATCTGAATCTCGAAGAGGTCAATCTTCATGAAATTACAGCTGAAATCCTTGAGCAATTTAAGCAAACCGATTTTGGACAAAAAGCTAACATAAAATTATCGGCTATTGACAAAAACTTAATCATATTTACTGACCGTTTTCATTTTTCGAATTTAATGTTGAATATACTGGAAAATGGGGTAAAATATTGTGAACAAAGTCCGGAATTAAAAATTGAAGTTAATCAAAAAGCCAAAATAACTGAACTTTCAATAAGCGATAATGGAATTGGAATTCCGAAAGATCAACGAAAAAAAATATTTACTAAATTTTATCGGGTTCCAACAGGAAATGTGCATAATGTTAAAGGTTTTGGTTTGGGTTTGGATTATGTCCAAAAGATTGTATTGGCACACAAATGGAAAATTAAAGTTGATGAAAATCCTGACGGAGGAAGTATATTTACCATATTTATTAACGGTTAATTATGGATGCTGAAAAAATAAAAATATTATTGGTGGAAGATGATGAAGCATTAAGCTTTATTGTTAAAGACAATTTGGAACAAAACAACTATTCTGTAGAACTTGCTGATGACGGAGAAAAAGCATTGGAACTTTTTGGTAAATCCACAATAGATTTAATTTTACTTGATGTGATGTTGCCTAAACTGGATGGTTTTCAGGTAGCTCAATCTATTCGCAAAAAAAACGAACAGGTACCTATTATTTTTATTACTGCCCGATCGATGACTGAAGACAGAATTGCCGGGCTCACTGTCGGTGGGGATGATTATATTGCCAAACCGTTTAGTATGGAAGAACTGTTGTTAAAAATAAAAATATTTCTGAAACGAAGTGCGGCAATCCCTGCAATCGAAAATGATAATAACAAATCAGTTTCTATTGGAAAATTTGATTTTTATCCGGATGATTTAACCTTATCGATTGACGGAAATTCAAGAACACTGACTTTAAAAGAATCGGAATTGATTAAATATTTTGCCACCCATGCAAACAAAGTTTTGAGCAGAAATGATATTTTGCAAAATATTTGGGGTTCTGATGACTATTTTCTGGGAAGAAGTCTTGATGTTTTTATTTCCAGGCTTCGTAAATATTTTAAGGAAGATCCAAATATAAAAATCACCAATTTACATGGAATTGGTTTTCGTTTTTCAGTAAAAAAAGAGCAATAAGTCATGAGTTTATTACAGTTGGTAATCTTAATTTTAGTTGGCCTGCTTTCGGGAGTGCTGGCCGGTTTTTTTGGAATCGGTGGAGCTATTATTGTAATTCCTGCACTCATTTTTATTTTAGGATTAAGTCAGCACGAAGCACAGGGCACAAGCCTGGCCTTTATGCTTCCACCGGTAGGAATCCTGGCCACATGGAATTACTGGAAAGCCGGACATGTAAACTGGAAGATTGCCCTTGTACTGTCGCTGACATTTGTTGTCGGCGCTTATGTTGGTTCTCATTTCTCTGTAAATATATCGGACAAAATATTAAGACGTATGTTTGGTGTTTTGTTGATTTTTGTTGCTTTAAAACTGATTTTTTCGAAATAAATGGCATCATTGAAATTATCTCTAATTCAATTTTTTGCAAATTATTACAAAAAGATGTTGCATATTTTGGATGGAATAAAAAAAGAACTATTTTTGCAGTCCGAAAAAATTCAGTAGGAAATACATAAAAAATAAATAGAAATGAAAAGAACATTTCAACCATCGAACAGAAAGAGAAAAAATAAACACGGCTTCAGAGAAAGAATGTCAACCGTAAACGGACGTAAAGTTCTTAAAGCTCGTCGTGCAAAAGGAAGAAAAAAATTATCTGTGTCTGACGAACCAAGACACAAAAGATAGTTTATAACTTCACATCTTTTTGCGAAAAGGTAAAGAATCAGATTCTTTACCTTTTCGTGTTTATTAATGTTGGATTTCCACATTCATTTTATCTATATTCGGCGAAAAAGTGTTACAGATGAGTTTTGAAAATAAAATAATTCAGTCGGTACAGCTTTCGGGTTCTTTAAAAACTATTGCCGAAAAAGTATTGAACGGAATACAAATTTCCACAGATGATGCATTAGAATTGTACAACAGCCCAAACCTTGCATTGTTGGGTATTTTGGCCTGTGAAACTAAAAAAAGAATGAGTGGTGATGATGTATATTTTAATCAAAATTTTCATCTCGAACCAACCAATATCTGCATCAATCATTGTAAATTTTGTTCTTACCGTAGAAGAGAAGGACAAAAAGGTGCCTGGGAATGCAGTATTGAAGACATTGTATCTGATGTGGAAAAATATACTTCGAAAGGTGCAACCGAAGTACATATTGTTGGCGGAGTGCATCCCAACCGTGATGTTAATTTTTATGTTGATTTGCTAAATGCAATTAAATCTTCTGCTCCAAAACTTCAGATAAAAGCATTTACCGCGGTAGAGATTGACCAAATGTGCAAGATGGGAAATATCTCAGTGCATGAGGGCTTGTCAAAATTAAAAGCCGCCGGACTGGATTCGATGCCGGGAGGTGGTGCTGAAATTTTTGATGAAAAAATAAGGGCAGAAATATGTCCGGATAAAACAGATTCTACCGGTTGGTTAAAAGTGCACGAAACAGCCCACAAAATGGGAATACCAACCAATGCAACCATGCTTTACGGATTACTTGAGAACTATTCACACAGGGTTGACCATTTAAACCGTCTAAGAGAGTTGCAAAAAGAAACCAAAGGATTTAATGCTTTTATTCCATTAAAATTCAAAAGAGAAAACAATGCCTATTCTTTTGTTCAGGAGTCAAGTTTAATTGAGGATTTGAAAAACTATGCCGTATCCAGGATTTTTCTTGATAATATTCCTCATTTAAAGGCTTATTGGCCAATGATTGGAAAACAGGCAGCACAATTATCACTAAATTTTGGAGTTGATGATTTGGACGGTACAATAGATGATTCGACAAAAATTTATTCAATGGCCGGAGGCGAAGAAAATCCAAAAGCCAGCCGGACTGAATTAATCAACATGATTAAAGAAATGCAACTTATTCCGGTAGAAAGAGATACTTTGTACAACACAATTGAATCATTCTAAGTTATTTTTATTAACTGAAACAAATTTTAAATATCTATCATACTTTTTTTAAATTATTTTTGTTTTTCAATTATACCGTTATTATTTGACCAATGAGTTTAAAAAAATTTCTCACCAGCCGGATATTCTTTCTCAACCTGATTATTGCAATTATTTTGGTGATAGCTCTAGTTGCTTTAACAATGCAAAGATTAAAAAGCTACACACGGCATGGAGAATCATTTCCAACACCAAACCTCGAAGGTCTTTCCTTAAACGAAGTTGAAGAAATAATCAGTCAAAGTAATTTAAACTTTAAGGTTATTGATTCGCTTTATGCCGAAAATGCCTTACCCGGAACAGTGATTGAACAAGTCCCGAATCCGGGCTTTATGGTAAAACAAAATCGGGTTATATTTTTAACCATTATGCCGGTTATGGCAGAAAAAGTAACATTGCCAAAACTAACAGATATCTCATTTCGACAGGCGTTGGGATTGGTTGAAAGTGCCGGATTGGTTTTGGGAAAGATTACTTATGAACCATCGGAATTTAATAACCTGGTGTTAAAAGTTGAGCAGGATACAAGTGAAGTAAGAGAGGGAGATGTTGTACAAAAAGGAAGCAGCCTTAATTTTGTTATCGGTACCAACAGTCGAATTCAGGATATTCCTGTACCTGATTTAACAGGAATGCCTCATTTGGAGGCCGAAGAACTTATTAATTCGTATATGTTAAAAATTGGCAGGGTGCACTGGGATGTAACCATTGTTTCAGCTGAAGATTCTATGGCGGCATTTGTTTGGAAACAAAATCCGGGCACACATATTCGTTTTGTAAGTATGGGTACCAGCCTTGATATGTGGTTAACCACAGATACACTAAAACTTCCGCAACCCGAAATAATTGAGCCACTCCAGGAATGACAGATTATATTGAAGAAATAGAAGAACAGGAAGATGGTGGTTTGTTTGAACATTACCGTTTAACCGTAGATCCCGGTCAATCAGCACTTCGGGTTGATAAATATTTAGCCAATCAGTTAAAAAACACCTCACGCAGCAGGTTGCAGGCTGCTGCCGATGCCGGTTGTGTTTTAGTGAATAATGTAGCGGTAAAGTCGAATTACAAGGTAAAACCCAACGATGAGGTGGTAATTGTAATGGATTATCCCCGGAGAGAGTTAAAAATCATTCCTGAAGATATTCCATTGGATATTGTTTATGAAGACGACCAACTGATAGTGATAAATAAACCTCCCGGTTTGGTTGTTCACCCCGGACATGGAAATTATACCGGGACTTTGGTAAATGCACTCGCTTGGTATTTTAAAGACCTGCCTCTTTTTAACAGCTCTGATCCCCGCCCCGGATTGGTTCACAGAATTGATAAGGATACATCGGGATTACTGGTTGTTGCAAAAACGGAGTTGGCCAAAACCAAACTAGGTGCTCAGTTTTTTAATAAAGAGACAGAACGGAGATACCAGGCTTTGGTATGGGGAAGTGTAAAAGAAGACGAAGGTACAATTGAAGGTAATATCGGGCGCAGCCTGAAAAACAGACAGGTTTTTACTGTTTTCCCTGATGGTGATTTTGGAAAACCTGCAGTCACTCATTACAAAGTACTACGAAGAATTGGATATGTATCTCTGGTCGAATGCAGGTTGGAAACGGGACGAACACATCAGATCAGGGTACACATGAAATATATTAATCACACACTTTTTAACGACTCAAATTACGGTGGAGACAAAATACTAAGAGGTACTACATTCAGTAAATACCGCCAGTTTGTGCAAAATTGTTTTAAAGTGCTTCCACGTCAGGCATTGCATGCGAAAACACTTGGATTTATCCACCCAACCACTAACGAGAAAATGACTTTTAACTCAGAATTACCCGAAGATATGGCTTCGGCAATTGAAAAATGGGAAAACTATATAGCTAACCGAAATGACTAAAAAACCAAATATTGCCGTGATTTCAGGCGGCGACTCATCTGAATTTGTTGTATCAGTAAAAAGTGGTGCAAACGTTTTTAAAGCCATTGACAATGAAAAATTTAATCCCTGGCTTGTTCAGATGAAAAAAGAAGAATGGATTGTATTGCAAAATGAAAAGAAAATTGCTGATATTGACAAATCCGACTTTAGCTTTGTATATCAAAATCAAAAAATTGAATTTGATTTTGCATACATAACAATTCATGGTACACCCGGTGAAGATGGAATTTTACAGGGTTATTTTGAGATGTTGGAAATCCCCTACTCAACTTGCGATGTGCATGCTTCATCTCTTACTTTTAACAAGTGGTTTTGCAACAACTACCTGAAAAGTTTCGATATTAAAATGGCTCGGTCGCTGAAAATCCTTAGAGGACAAAAGTTTAATTCTGAGGAGATAGCAGAAGAACTCGGATTGCCTTTATTTGTAAAACCCAATTCCGGAGGATCGAGCTTTGGTATTACCAAAGTAAAAAAATTGGATGAAATTGAAACGGCAGTTTTAAAAGCCCTTGAAGAAAGTGAAGAGGCTTTGATTGAAGAATTTATTGATGGAAAAGAATTCACATGCGGACTGGTAAAAGTAAATAACAAAAAAATAGTTTTCCCGGTCACAGAAGTTCTTCCTAAAAATGAATTTTTCGATTTTGATGCTAAATATACACCCGGAGCTACAGAAGAAATTACTCCTGCAAGATTACCAAAAGAACTTTTTGAAGAGTGCCAGCAAATAAGCTCAAGAGTTTATGACCTGTGCAAATGCGATGGTATTGTACGTGTCGATTACATCCTGAAAAATAATACCTTCTATTTCCTTGAAATAAACACAACCCCGGGAATGACTGCGACAAGTTTTATTCCCCAACAAATTGATGCAATGGGCTCTTCATTAAAAAACATTATTTCGATGATAATTGAAGACAAATTAGCTTTGTGAAAACTATTAACAATTGTGAATAGCCCGGGTTAAAAACTTCAATAAATTAATCAACTCCCTACCTGTTAAAATTAGTATTATTGCAATTCGTTTTCCCAGTCAAGTGATTTGGAAATAATATTATTCTATCAAAATGGCCGAAAATAGAAACAAAAAAAACCAGTTTAATATTGAGCAAATTAATGCTCAATATGGAAAATTACCGCCTCAGGCTGTTGAAGTAGAAGAGGCAGTACTGGGAGCATTAATGCTTGAAAGAGATGCGTACGTAACCGTTGCCGACTATATCGACACACATAGTTTTTATAAAGAAGAGCATCAAAAGATTTTTGAAGCCATTAAGAAACTTTCCACCAACGAAAAACCGGTTGACCTTTTAATGGTGACCCAGGAATTAAAAGACCGTGAACAATTGGAAGAAATTGGCGGCCCGGCCTATATTACCCAGTTAACCCGCCGGGTTGCATCGGCTGCACATATCGAATTTCATGCACGTATTATTGCACAGAAATTTATTCAACGGGAATTGATTCGTGTGTCTACTGAAATCCAGTCAAAATCGTACGATGATACTTTGGATGTGGATGAACTGATCAATTTTTCAGAATCATCCCTTTTTAAAATTGCTCAAGGAAATATCAAAAAAGAAACGGTTCCTATAAAACCTGTGCTGAACGAAGCTATAGTACAAATTGAAAAAGCTAAAAACCAAAAAGAAGGTTTAAGCGGTGTTCCTTCCGGCTTTACTGCGCTGGACAGAATTACTTCAGGTTGGCAAAAAACTGACCTTGTAATTATTGCAGCACGCCCATCGATGGGAAAAACGGCCTTTGTACTTTCCATGGCCCGGGAAATGGCAGTTGCACACACGCAGGGAGTAGCAGTTTTTTCCCTTGAGATGTCATCGGTTCAGTTGGTTACACGTTTAATTTCAGCAGAGACAGAATTAGGCGGACAAAAACTAAAATCGGGCAGGTTGGAAGACTGGGAATGGGAACACCTGAACCGTAAAATATCAAGTCTCGATAAAGCGCCAATTTTTATTGATGATACTCCTGCTTTGTCAATTTTTGAATTCAGGGCAAAATGCCGAAGGTTAAAAATGCAATACAATATTGATTGTGTTATAGTCGACTATTTGCAGTTAATGACAGCCGGAACCGATAACCGTGGAAGTCGTGAACAGGAAGTAAGTACAATTTCGCGCTCCTTAAAAGCAATTGCAAAAGAGTTAGATATTCCGATTTTGGCACTTTCACAGTTGAACCGTTCTGTGGAATCGCGTGAGGGAAAACGACCACAACTTTCCGATCTTCGTGAATCCGGTGCAATTGAGCAGGATGCAGATATCGTATTATTTATTCACCGTCCTGAGTATTATGGAATTACTGAAGATGAATCGGGAAATTCATTATTGGGGGTTGCAGAAATTATTATTGCTAAACACCGTAATGGTGCTACCGGTGATGTTCATCTTGCATTTAAAAAAGAGCTGGCGAAATTCTCCGATATGGAAAACCAGTTTAATCCCGGTTTTAATACGCCGCAAACATTTAGTTCAAAAATGAACGATGAAGAAGATGGTTTGTCGGGTGAAGGCATATCCAATAACAATGATTTTGATAAACAAAAAACATCCACATCAGATGCACCGTTCTAATTTCTGAACAATTCGATTTTTAAGTTGTACTATTTTAGATGGATAGATTTTGAGATTTGAGTAGTGTGACAAAACATATTTTTATATCTTTTTGCAAAAATTTATCGCGGTTATTTTCTATGAAATTGAAATTATTCATATCAATAGTTATCCTGCTTTTATCATTTCAGGCCAAAAGTATTTCTCTGCTTATTCCGATGGATGACGCCCAAAAAAATCATTTAAAAGCCTATGGAATTGCTTTCTGGGTACTCGAAAATGATATTGAAGTTAAATGGCTACTGAATTACAGAGGTGGTAGTTTTCTTATTCAATATGCAAACGAAATTGAGAACGAGTGCGTAATTCGTGGGGTTTCTGTTGAATCAATTACTGACACAGAAGCTGCTGCAATTTTAGACGGAATTGCCCAACCCGATGTTAACCAGGATGCCGTAGCAATGAACAAAGCCCCGAAAATTGCTGTTTATTCACCATCGAACAAACAACCCTGGGACGATGCCGTAACTCTGGTTCTGACTTATGCAGAAATTAATTACGATGTAATTTATGACGAAGAAATATTAAACGGTGATTTAACTGAATACGATTGGCTTCATCTCCATCATGAAGATTTTACAGGACAGTTTGGTAAGTTTTGGAGAGTATATCAAAATGCACCATGGTACCAGCAGGATGTGGCAATTAACAGGGCATTGGCACAAAAACTGGGTTTTATGAAAGTATCTGAAATGAAATCTTTTGTTGCCCGTGAAATTTCGAAATATGTTGTAAACGGAGGTTTTCTTTTTGCAATGTGTGCTGCAACCGACACCTATGACATATCACTGGCCGCTGTTGGAATAGACATTTGTGAATCCATGTTTGATGGTGATCCGGCAGATAAGCATGCACATGAACACCTCGACTTTTCAAATACATTCGCTTTTGAAAACTTTGTATTAAACATGGACCCTTATGTCTACGAATTCTCAAATATCGATGTAACCAACACAAGAAAAGTAGTAAGAGAAAACGACTATTTTACACTGTTTGATTTCTCTGCAAAGTGGGATCCAATTCCTACCATGTTATGCCAGAACCACAGAAACCTGATAAAAGGTTTTATGGGACAAACTACGGCCTACAGAAAAGATGTTCTTAAATCAAGCAGTCTTATCATGGGAGAGAATAAAGCGGCTAATGAAGCACGATATATTCATGGAGAACAGGGCAAAGGATTCTGGACTTTTTACGGAGGGCACGATCCTGAAGATTATCGTCATCTGGTCGGTGATCCACCAACAGATTTGAGTTTGTTTCCAAATTCTCCGGGTTACCGCTTAATTCTAAACAATGTACTTTTCCCGGCAGCTAAAAAGAAAAAAAGGAAAACCTAGTCGGAAACCACAAAAGTTTTTTCAAAATTTATAAACTCTCCTTTATCCGTCATTCCGCAAATTGATATGATAAATTCGCCTTCTGAATCGCTTGTATAAAATGTAATTTCTTTGGAATTTATACTATCTAAACTAATATTGTCCTGCCAATGCAATAAAGTCCGCAGATCGGGAATTCTGTCTGCTTCCGGATTTTGTATTGGTTTAAAACTTTGCATTTTATTACTCACCGGATAAATTAGCCGTACCATATTTGAAAGCTGTTGAACCTGGTTAAAATTATTCTCTCTTGTTTTTACAGAAACAATTCCATCTAATGTTTTATCACGATAGTAATAAACCTTTGGCACAACACTGATTTCACTTACCAGGTTATGATCCAGTGAAGCCAACTCATTCAATCCGGGGTAAAATACACCATCTACAAAAACCATCGGATTATCGCCCAGTTTAAAATTTGTTTCGGGATTGGTTAAATACAGCTGTTGCCTGCCTTTTCTGTTTGAAAAGTGAACCGTTGGAATTAATTCATAAAAATATTCTGCCAATGAATCCAATTGATTATAATCCCTCAATTTGACAGTTTGATAGGGTTCCCCAAAGAAATCGGCTCCCTCTTCTTCATTTTCGACAATTGCTTCAATTACATTTTTTTGGTTAAAACGATTCCTTAACTGAGATTTTATATATCTGTCTTTTAAATACAACGCCGTCTTTTTTCCAAACGATGGAATTTCAGTTTCACGAGCGTCATTCATTCCGTTCTCAAACGGATCGTTCAATCTGACCAGGTAATCATCCGTTGGTAATTGAAGTACCAAATCCATTTCACCAACTTTAGGTTCCAGTAAAAAATTAAAATCACCTTTCTCATTGGTTTGTGCATATTTCAAATCAACAAACTCACCGGGAAACGACATTATTATTTCCTTATCAGCTACGGAAGCTGAACCCGATTTACTGACAAGCCTCCCACTAAACAACACACCTTTATAATCAGGCAAATAAATTATATCCTGAACATTGCCAGGGTTAACCGGAAAATCCTGTTTGGTTAAATTCAATATTTGTTCCGGTTCTTTTTGCCGCACTGAAACTGAAAGGTGTGCAGAATTAAATTCAAGATTTTCATTATCCAGGTTTAAAACGACCTTTTCACGGGTGCGATATTCTGATTTTGATAAACCTAATTCAAATGTATTTGACTGATCACTTCCGGAAATCATATAAGTCGTATCCACTGCATCTTCAGTAAAGTCGGAGTTAGGATTAAAAACCAAAACCTTTGATTTAGAATAACTGCTTTCGCCAAAGTTTTTCATCCAGTTTGTATAAACCATAATCGCACAAATACCTGTCGATAAAGTATCAGGAACAGAAACAGAACAATGACCAACACCTTCTTTTAGTATAAGCTTTTTTCTGACCAAAGAGGTATTACTTTTATCAATAAACTCCACAAATGCAAGGTTACTAATCTGTTTACCCGGTAAGTCTTTTTGATTGGAAACATAAACAGATAACCATAACGTTTCACCGGGAAAAAGACATTTTTCGCTGAGATGAATTTGCATGTCCTCCTTTGGAAGTATCTTATTCTGACTTTTTGAAGTAATTGCTATCAAAACCAAAATAATATATAATCCTGCTATTTTAATTTTCCCTGTCATTCTTTTCTATCTACCAAAAATCGGGTTTAATGTTTGTTCCATATTCCCTGCAATCACTGCAAAAAGCACTTCTTGCCCAAAATCCTGAGGTAAAATAATGTAAAGTTTCATCGCTTACATATAAACATGATTCGTATCGGTTTACATTGACAATCTCATGCTCACCTTTTTCAATAAAAATTCTCTTTTTATCTACTTCCGCTGCATAAAAATATCCAAGTGCCTTTTCATTTGTATTACAACAGGTAATATTTCCAAAAATCGAAACCGGTACCTTATCATACAATGAGCCGGCATCCTGATTGATTTCTCTGATACCCTTCCAGAAATCGTACATTTCCTTATTTAGAGTATATTGTTTTACTTCTATCGAATACCGAATAAATAATTTATCTTCGCCCGGCCTGATTCGTTGCAGCATAAATTTTTTTACTTCGCTGTCTGACTGGTTTTCAACAGATTTTACCAGTATTTTTTGTGTATTCTGAGTTACCCAGCAATATTTTTTTTCATCTGGCACTTTAACAAATGTTTCGTAAGGCATTCCTTTTCCATCAAGTGCTGTAATGGCATTGGGCATCATTACTTCCCAGGTTTCACTGATATCCCATTTATAGTATGCTGCATTGTTTTCCAAATCGTCTCCATCCACATAAATATTGAGGCCAATTTCATCAATCACCTCATTATCAACAAAAACAGTTTCAGATTCTTCCTCCCAGTAAACCTCTTTTATCTCAGGTTTTGAAGGCATTAAAACAGGTGATGATTCATACTCTTTATCAAAAGCATCAATTATTGAAAGCTGGTAAATCCTTCCGGCAACAGCTTTTAAAGTTTCATCCAAACTTTTATATACTCCAGGCTCAACTTCGGTTAAAACAAAAGTGTTGTTGTGGTCATCAGAAATGGTAACATATGCACCCGATTCATTTACATAGTTTACCATCGTGTCAATAGGTACAGATCTGCTCAGTTTAACTTCGAAAGAACCCGGTTCATCGGTAATGAATCCCTCAACCACTAAAATCTTTTCAGAATCAGATTTATCTAAAACAGGTTTAAACGGATCGATACAGCCGCTCAACAATGCTACCATGAACAGGGTTGATAAGAATAAATGATATTTAATAAATCTGTTCTTCATTAAAACCTAAAATTATATGTAATGGTTGGTATTGCTGTGGCAAAAACCGACAACCTGTACCCTTCATAAAAATTCCCGTTACTTTTAAAAAACACAGAATAAGCATTTCTTCTCGCGGTAACATTGTACACCGAAAAAGTAAGTGAGCTGTCGAATTTTCTGTTGGCTTTCAAACTTCCTTCAATTGTAGCTGAAACGTCAATTCTAAAATAATCGGGAATACGGTATTGGTTAAACTTTGAATAATGTAAAATTACCTGTTCTCCCAGTTGGTATTTAGCCACCGGATAGGTTATAGGCCTTCCGGTAGAATAGTTCAAGGTTGAGGAAAGAATAATTCTTCGTGACGCTTTCAGGTTGGCAAAAACATTCAGGTTATGTGGTTTGTCGTAACTGGCCGGAAAATATTCACCACCATTAACCTGCTCCGACTCAAAAGGAGAATCAGACTTAACAAAAGTACGTGCGTAAGTGTAATTCATCCATCCGCTTAATCTTCCTTCATTCTTTTTTAATGAGAATTCAACTCCGTAAGATTTTCCTTTTCCGTTAAGAATTTCTGTTTCAATATGGTCGTTTAAAACCAAACTGGCCCCGGGTTTATATTCTTTTAAATTGTCGATTCTTTTATAAAATCCCTCGACAGAAGTTTCATATTCGCCATTATTAAAACTTTTAAAGATCCCCGTTGAAAGCTGGTGCCCCAATTGTGGCAGTAAAAACTCATCGCTTAATTTCCATGTATCGGTTGGTGAAATCGCTGTTGAGTTGGTTAAAATATGAATGTACTGCGAGGTTCGGTTATACGCTAATTTTAATGAACTTGAACTGCTAAGCAGAAAGTTCGTGGAAATTCTGAATTCAGGATTAAAATAGCTTTGTTTTAAATTGTACTTACTATCAACAATCGTATCAGTTATATTGTCTTCTGTGATTGGTTTACCGGGTGCATAAACGAACCTGCTTCCGTTTCCCAAAGATAAAAAGCCGGATAAGCGGAAACCTGTTTCCACAACCACGCGTGGAGTAACTGAAAATTCTATTCCTGCAAATGCCCCATATTCCATTCCATATTCATTATCGCTTATAAAAGGAATAATTCTTGACTCCTCCGGAACATTCAATCTTCCCGGATTAATATCGTACCAATTCACATCAGCACCAAAATTCAAAATTAGTCCATTGTGGTTTTTATACTCATTAAAGTTTTTTAATCCATAATTCTGAACCTCGTGAGTCATATTAAACGAGCGGCTAATGTCCTTTTCACTTGAAATATCATAAGCAAAAAAGCTGTTAAAACCCGATAATTCCGTTCTCCAGTTAGCGTTATACAGATGTTCGTATTGAGCAGTAAATACCCGGTTTTGATAATTATAAAGTGTATCGCTGTGAAGACTGTACTTATCGTTACTGGTATAGAAACCTACTTTCAGTTTATCTTTATGACTTAATTCGAAATTAAGTTTTCCCTGAATATCATAAAACGAAACCTGGCTGTTATACAAATCGGGGATTTTAATTAAATCAAGAATATAATCGGAATACGTGCTTCTTGCACTTACAAAAAAAGATGAGTTTTTTAACATTGGTCCTTCCAGCATAGCTTTTAGCGAAAGCGGACTGATTCCGCCTACCCCACTAATTTTTCTGCTGTTTCCGTCCTTCGTATTAATCTCGTACACAGAAGATATTCTTCCGCCATATTTTGACGGGATACTACCCTTGAATAAAATGGCTTCTTTTACTACATCGGAGCTTATAGCAGAAAAATTGCCAAAAAAATGTGATGGATAGTATAAGGGAGCATTATCTATTAAAATCAGGTTCTGGTCTGTTTTTCCTCCTCTTACATTAAAACCTGCCGCTCCTTCCCCCACAGTTTGCACTCCGGGCATCATAAGTGTTGTTTTCATTACGTCAGGTTCACCCAGCAAAGCCGGTAAAGATTTTATGGTCTGTGCATCCATTCTTTCCACACCTGAACGCACCTGGGCAACTGTTTCCTGCTGATTGCCAAAAATATCCACATCACCAATTACTTGTATCTGAGTCTCCAATTCAACATCCAGTTTACCATCGGAATAGATATTTATCATTCTTTGAGTAGGTTTCATCCCAATACTACTAAACTGAATGGTATGATTTCCTTGTTTGAGTTTAATTTCAAACTCTCCCCTGCTGTTTGTTGAAACGCCCTTATTTGTGCCGGCTATAATAACATTTCCGTCAACAACCGGAGTTTTATAATCAAATGTTTTTACCGTACCTCTTAATATTGCTTCGTTATTTCCTGATTTCCCCGGAATTCCAATGGTGATAATTTCAAATTCCTGTTTTCTCAAATCGTCCAGACTTTTATCAATAACTGATTTGTTTTCGGAATCAACCGGGATTTGTTCGCTACCGGAAAAATCTTTTTGAATTTCAGAACCGGGAAATAAATAAACTTTGTTCTCCTCCAAATAAAATCCAAGCATTGTTTGATTTGAAATTTCCTTCAGGCATTCTCCAATTGGAGTTTCTTTAAAATCAACAGACACCTCTTTCCCTTCGATTGTTTTGTTTTCGAAATAGAATTTAAAAATCCCGGATTGTTCAATTATTGAAATAAAATCTGAAAGTGCTATACCGGAGTAGTTAGCAGATATAAGATTTTCCTTTTCCTGGCCCACGACCTGAAGCCCTGAGAGACATACAAAAAAGAACAATAATATAATTTTAAGGGAATTAGTCATTTATTTCAGGGGTGGTACGGTTAATGGTATCGAAGTAAGAAAAAACCGGAATCACATCTTCCGGAGTTTGTTTTTTGAATTTTATTTTTTCCCGGCGCATAAATTTTTTTATCTCCTGTTTTCTATCGCCAAACAATTTCAAAAACTCAGAATATGTTTTAAATTCTATTATAATCCCATTTATATCTGCGTAAAGTTTTGGGGCAAAAATATATTCACCGGTATAATATGTACTTACCCTGTTGTTGACATCTTTTCGATAGAAGATGTAATAATTACTTTCACCGGCATAAGCATGATAATAAATTTCTTTATTTAAACTGTTTTTTAGACGATTGTAGTTAAATGTAAACAACTTTCCGGTTGATTGATCATAAATTTCAAAACTCTCTAAAAAGGATTTATTCAGGGTATATGCCCTGGTTTTATCATTAAGTTTTTTTAATACAATAATATTGTTGTTGTGAATATCATAACGTATCGAAATGTTTTCATATTTTTTCCCACGAAATATTATGTTTC
>ENA-ORCQ01000239-ORCQ01000239.1-marine-metagenome-genome-assembly--contig:-NODE-239-length-22417-cov-3.858997_pt1 | contig 22417 bp, 20 predicted proteins | sample MGYA00237780_ERZ508510 | MGnify/ENA primary metagenome ERZ508510 (study PRJEB26181, sample SAMN06268981) | marine metagenome | isolation source: Tt an E2 anaerobic enrichment on eucalyptus from sediment...
AAAACTTAAGGTTGAAATTGACTATCATGCTTATCAACAAAATTGGAATAAGGTTATTGAATTGAGTGATGAATTGGACGAATACGACCGGATGGTTAACTTTCATTTTAACAGGGCATTATTAAATACTGGTCAGGTTCTGGACAGGATTTTTGAATATCAGCAAAAACTGGGGACTTTGGCTTTATTTCTTGATGTTCCGTTTACGGCAGAAATAACACTGCCAAACAGTGATCTTTATTTTGATCTGGGAAATATTGATGAATCACAGCGGTATGCATTTGAATCTGAAACTTTAATGAAAAACAGTCCCCGGGTTTTAAAAAGGCTCATTTTAAACTGTATAATTATGGATAAAATGGAAGCAGCCTTGACATATATAAATATTCTTGAATCCAATCCTCTTGAAAGAAACTGGGCTGAAAAATATCGTAAACTGGTAGAGAACAGTCAGCTTGCAGCAGAAGATGATTTAATTCAACAGAAAAGAAACGAACTGAGCAAAGCAGAAGGAATGTTAGTTACACCTCCGCTAAAATTACTTCAGCAACTTGAAAAAAATCCGCAAAATATAAAAGCGATTGAGTATTTAATTGCCATTGATTTGATGGAACATGACTTGGCATCGTTGAAAGAAGATATTAAATATTTAACACAATTAAATTACTCTAAACTTCCTTTATCGGTTGAAGAAGCAATAATTCTGTTTCTTTCTCAAAACAAACAAAGTGAATTTTTAAATAGTTTCAGAATATCAAGTTCAACGGTAAATAGATTCAGGGAATTTGCCAAACTATCAAAAGAAAGTAAGGGAGACAGAGAAAAGGCTAAAATTGCCACGAAGGCTTTTGAAAAAACTTACTGGTATTATGCTTTGTTTGTTAGTCCCCGGGTTACAAACCTGAAACTGGAAACTACACCTGTTGACACAAATTACTGATTTATAAATTCTTTGAAAATGAATTCAAAAATTAAATCACATATAATTTTACTTGCCCTTTCAGTTTTGATACTACATGCCTGTAATACTAAAAAACCCGAAGATTGGACAGAAATTAACAGGTATCCAAAGCTATTTCCGGAATATACAGAATTGACCATTCCGGCTAATATTGCTCCTCTAAATTTTACAATTTTGGAACCTGCCGAGAAATATATGGTAAACGTTTCCTCTGAAAATGGGAAAGCAATTCAGGTTTCAGGAACAAAGCCTTCTATTCAGATTGATGTATCGAAATGGAAAAAACTGTTAGAAATGAATAAAGGCAAGGGTCTGGAAATTGAAATTTATTTAAAAATAGAGGGCAATTGGTCGAAGTTCAAAACCATAAAACACCATATTTCAAAAGATGAAATTGACAGTTACCTTACCTATCGGTTGATAAATTCGGCCTATGTATTGTGGTTTGAAATGGGGCTTTATCAAAGGAATCTGGAAAATTTTGAAGAAAGCCCGATTATACAAAACAAATCAATTTCGGGAGCTTGCGTTAATTGTCACTCGATGAGTAAAAATAATCCCGATAAATTTATGTTTCACATTCGTTCCAAGTTTTCGGGAACATTAATTTATAATGAAGGTGAACTTGAAAAAGTTGAAACAAAAACCGATTATACTCTGGCATCAGCGGCATACGGAGCCTGGAATCCAAACGGACGCCATATTGCTTTTTCAGTAAATAAAATCAACCAGAATTTTTATGTTTTTAAAGACCAAAGTAACGAGGTAAGCGATAAATACTCTGATTTGGTGGTTTACGATACAAAAACAAAAACACTAACTACAACTCCTGAAGTATCAACACGAAGCCGTGAAAATCTTCCCGAGTGGTCGGCTGATGGAAAGTATATATATTACATAAGTGCTGACGAAGCTGTAGATGATTCAGCGAGGTTAATTACAAAATACAGTTTAATGGGTATTCCGTATGATCCTGAAAATGACATTTGGGGCAGTGTTGATACATTAATTTCCTCAAACCAAACAGGTAAAAGTATTACCTTTCCAAGAGCTTCACCCGATGGGCGTTTTCTTGCATTTTGCCAGACCAGTTATGGATATTTTACCATACATCATAAAGAAAGCGATTTAGGTATCCTTGATTTGGAATCAGGTAAATACAGGATTGCCGATGAAATTAACAGCGATGAAACGGACAGCTACCATTCATGGTCGACAAATGGCAGGTGGATGATTTTTAGCAGCCGCAGAATTGATGGTATTCATACCCGGACTTTTATTACTCATTTGAATAAAGATGGAACTTTTAGCAAACCATTTGTTCTGCCACAAAAGGATCCGAATAAATACAACAATTATTTGCTGAATTACAACCGTCCAGAGTTAATGACCGGAAAAATTAATGTTTCGCCGCAAAAAATCAGGGATGCGGTCAGAGAAGATGCAATTCCGGTCACTTTCGATCCAAATGTTAACATTGATGCACTTTCCGGAGCCAGTAAAATAAAACAATAATATTTCGATACTATTTTTTTATCAGTTTCGATTTGCTGATAATATTCTTGTCATCGCTGATAATTACCAGGTATAAACCTCCGGTTAAATCATCAATCTTTAAATTAACAATTTTATTCTCGGATTGAATTTCCTTTATCGATTTTCCAACGGAATTAATTATCGAGATATTGTATTTTTTTGTTTCAACACCAGGCAAAACAATACTTACATTACTGGTTGCCGGATTAGGATAGATATTTAATTGATTTAATTCTTTTTCAGTAGTGTTGGTTACAGGAGCTAATTTCCCCTGAAACCAGTTGAGGTTAAATTCACCTCTTCTTACATAATTGCGTAATGTATATCTTCCTTTTGGTAAATACAATTTTGTTTCAATTGTTTGCCACGATTGCCAGCCACCAGTGTAAGGTATCGCAAGAGTATCGACAGCAGTAAATGATTTATTTTCTCCAATTTGAACAAAAATTTCGCTGTTGCTTCTTTCTGATGCAATTCTGAAATCCAATCTGTAAAAACCTTCTTCAGGAACATCAACCAAGTAATCAAGATAATCTCCCGGATTTGCATAACCCATGTTGTACCCACCACCTGCATCGCTGCAGTTTTCACGAACAAATCCATTGTTAAAATGGAAATCCTCTGCCTGAATTCGTACAGGAAATTTGAATCTTGCTGGTAGCCGGTTTGCTACATCAAGGTTGGCAAACCTTTCCAGGTTCTGTTCCGAACTTGAAATAGTATTTCCGCGGTACGTAAGTTTAACAATTCCCCTGTAAAAAGCCTCTTCTTCCAACTCAATAATAAGTTGTTTCTGATTTTCTTCGCTTTTTAAAACAGAGGATATTTCAAAGGGAGTATTGTTTATGGTTACTTTAAAATCTGATATATTTATTTCGTTATTGTCATTAGTAATAATTTTATTCAAGGATAAATAAATATATTTTCCATCAGACGATGTTTCTGCAGTCAGGTGATTAAATGAAACACTATCGGTATGAACAGGATTATAAAATTTAAAATAATTCAGATTTGAGCCTCCTTTTTCAAATGCGAACCGTATTTTTTGAGTTCCTTTTTCAAGTATTACATTTTTAAATGTGGATGTTCTCCATGCCTGCCATCCCGAAGTTCCCGGTAGTGTGAACAATTCGCTTGCAACACTTTCTCCTGATAACATGTAAGCTTTTGAACCGTTTGTTCCTGATGCAGAACGAATGTCAACAGAATAAGCAGCTGTTGAATCTACTTCGATCGTGTATTCCATCCATTCACCATCAGCAGTCCATCCAACAGAATAACCATTGCTGGTTTTGTCTGAACAATTCTCAATATCAACTCCGTCATTTCTGTATCCCCATCCCGAATTCCATGCTGTATATTCATCTGTTGCACCGCTGTAGTTAGCAGTATCCTGGTCGTAATAAGCATAACCATTTCGCCCTAAATTATAATCAGCAGCAAATATGGTATCTTCAGTTTTATAAACTTTAAACGGAATTGTTTGGGTTGAAAAAGGCTGACGCATCATCGCATCTATCACATCTTTTTGAACTTTACAGTTTTCCAAACGATGGTTTTCGGCAAATTTCATTACAGCCTGAAAAGCTTCCTCTTCGCCAGGGTGAGGTGCTTTACCATCCCAATAACGAATTAATTGTTCGTAATCTTCATTTATCTCAACATTTAATACATTATTTATAGATGGTTTTTTAACCGGCCACCACGACCAGCCGATTCGCTTTGATTCTGCCAGTTTAATAGCATTGGTAAACCAGGTATTTGAATTTTCACCGGTTTCGCCCAACCACAATGGAACGTTTCTGTTATTTCGTAAATTGATAACCCAATCGAATGAGTCATCGTTATTGTACGACCAGTAGTGATGAAAACTCAAAGCCAGATTATCATCCCAGATTGCCGGTAATCCGCTAAAGTCGTTGGCAAACCAGTTTCCCTCAATAAATATTAAATGGTTATTATCAACTTCTCGAATTGCAGCGGTAATTTCTTTATGCAAATCCCATAATGGTTTGTTGCCGCTTCCCAAATCCCAGTTGGTTTCATTAATTAAATCGTAACCTCCCATCCAGGGGGCATCGCTGTACCTTTCGGCCAGTTTTCTCCATAAAGCAATTAACTTGTCTTTATTCTCGCGGCTTTCCCATAAAGAGGGTTTTGAAGGGTCGTAGTCTGAAATATCCGCATTTTTTCCCTGACCACCAGGTGCTCCATGCATATCTAAAACCAGATACATCTCGTTATCTGAGCACCAGTCAAGTAACGAATCAATCATTTCAAAACCTTTGTTAAGCCATGTGATTTCACCCTGAATCGGTTCCTCTTCAATGGGTGGGGTAAACCATTTGTAATGCATGGCTACACGAACACTGTTAAATCCCCACGATTTCATTGAATCAACATCAATTCTTCTGAAATGTGAATCAAGCCAGGTTTTAAAAAATGTATCAGTTTTTTCAACTCCAATCGTTGCTTCCAGCTTTGCTCTGAATTCATGCTGCGTACCGGCAATGCCTGCTGTTTGCATCATGTATCCTTCCATAAGCATCCAGTTACCGGTGCCAATCCCTTTTAAAATAACTTCATTGCCCGAGCCATCATATATGTATTTTCCATCACGATGAAGAAATCCCTGGGCAAATATTATTTGTGAAAAAAGAGTGAGAAGAAGCGTAAAAAAGAATGATTTTGATAATGTCATTTTATTTCAAAATTTGAAAAATGTATTTCTGCCTAAGGGTCGCAAAAATAGTATTTTCATCCAATTGAAATTATTTCTTCAGAAAAATAGCCACTTGCCAGTAATCATGAATTTAAACAGAATTGTAATTAAACCTTTGAAAAGACCTTATTTTCATTAGTTTCTGGAAATCATAAGTTTTTTAACTAGCTGTTGATTGTCTGTAGTTTTTATCCGAACTAAATAAATACCATCCACCATGTTGTTAAGTTCCAGCATTTTTTCATTAACAGGTATTTGATATTTTTTGACCAAAACTTCTTTGCCAACAATATTTGTAATTCTGATCTCCTTGATTTCCTGGTTTTTCAATTTGACTGTTATCCGATTTTGTTTAACCGGATTTGGAAAAATACTCAAATCGGCTGTGGAGATATTTGAGTCGTTAGAAGTTTGATTGCTATATGCCGGTTGGTAATCAAAGCTCTGACTGTAACTTTGGCTGAAGGTGAATAAAAATAGAAATATAAGTATTAATTGTTTCATGCTTTGTTTTTCTTTGAAACATCAAATAACGTGCCTCGATTTAAAAGACAAGGTTATTTTTTAAAAGTTGCAAAGCTGCATTTAAATCTTCAGGAGTGTCAATTCCAATGCTTTGATATGTTGTAACAGCAGTTTTTATTCTATACCCGTTTTCCAGCCAACGAAGTTGTTCCAACGATTCAGCGCTTTCAAGGCTTGTTTGTTTAAGTTTTGAAATTTCCTGAAGCACCTCTTTTTTATATGCATACATTCCAATATGTGCCCAAAAATCATGTTTTGTTAGCCACTCAGATTTTTCGTTTCCTCTTAAAAACGGAATTGGGGAACGACTGAAATACATTGCATTTTGTTGATTATCCGTAACTACTTTTGGTCGGTTTGGATTGAATATCTCTTCATTATCATTTACCTTTTTAATTAATGTTGCAATGTCAGCATCTGAATCAAAACAGGATTTCAGTAATTCAATTTGTTCAGGTTTTATGAAAGGTTCATCTCCCTGAACATTAATCACAACATCGAAATTTATTTTACCTGAAAGTTTTTGAGCTGCTTCAGCACATCGGTCGGTTCCGCTCTGGTGCGTGGATAAAGTTTTTATGGCTTTCCCGCCAAATTCTTCAACAGTTTTATATATCCTGTCGTCATCTGTAGCAACCCAAACCTCATTCACCGCTTTTGCCACATTTTCATATACCCACTGAATCATAGGTTTCTTGTGAATTAAAGCCAAAGGTTTTCCGGGGAAACGTGTTGATTGATATCTGGCTGGGATTATTCCGATAAAATTCATGATTTTATTAATTAATGTTTGACAAAGATATAAATTGATAATCAAGAACAGTTGTTAAATTATCTTACTATTCCGGTTCAGATTTCAATAAAAAAAGTTAATAATATTTCATTCGAATATTTACTGATGAAAAATTGTAAATTTGCATTTTTGAAAAGAGGTATGTACAGTTTGGAAACATGCCTGTAATAAATACAAAAAATCTTTTCAGGATTTTTCTTGATTTAGAAAGAGGAACCCAGACTTTTATTATGGATGTACAGGGAATAAAACAGAGATTTGAAATCATAGGAAATTCGGCCATGCTAAACCGTGCAATTGAGGTTGCGGTTCAGGTGGCTCCGACAGATTTATCGGTTCTGATTACGGGAGAAAGCGGAACGGGTAAAGAAATTTTTCCACAAATAATTCATCAGTATTCGAGCAGAAAACATGGGAAATACATTGCAGTTAACTGTGGTGCGATTCCGGAGGGAACAATCGATTCTGAACTTTTTGGGCATGAAAAAGGAGCTTTTACAGGAGCACTTGCCGACAGAAAAGGTTATTTTCATGAAGCGGATGGAGGTACCATTTTTTTGGATGAAATTGGAGAATTGCCCTTGTCTACTCAGGTTCGATTATTAAGGGTATTGGAAACCGGGGAGTTTATAAAAGTAGGTTCCTCAAAAATGATAAAAACCAACGTTAGGGTAATTGCAGCAACAAACGTAAATCTCCCCGAGGCCATTGAAGAAGGAAAATTCAGGGAAGATTTATATTATCGTTTAAATACCGTACCAATTATAATTTCTCCTTTAAGAGACCGTCCCGAAGATATTAGTTTATTGTTTCGTAAGTTTGCCCGCGATTTTGCTGAAAAGTACAGGATGCCTCCGGTAATTCTCGATGAACAGGCACGAAATGTTTTGATTAATTTTAATTGGCCGGGAAATGTACGACAATTAAAAAATATTACGGAGCAAATTTCAATCATTGAAAAAGACAGGGACATAAGTGCCGATATTTTGCGTACTTATCTGCCTTCGGATGGATCCAAAAACCTGCCGGCAATTTTCTCAAAAGCTCAAGACAGCTCATTTTCAAATGAAAGGGAGATTTTGTACAAAGTATTGTTTGACATGAAACGTGATATGACTGAACTTAAAAAACTCGTTCACGATATACTGGAAAACAAGGATGTTCAGGTTACCGGCGATCAGGCCCGGGTAATCCGTAATCTGTACAATGATGATTCGGGTGGCTATGTTTCACCTGATCCCGTATCAAACCGTATTCACATTGAATCGGTTGAGAAAGACAACATTCAGGATACCGAAGAGTTTGTTGAAGAGTCTCTTTCTTTGGAAGAAAAAGAAATTGAACTGATAAAAAAAGCATTGGAAAAACATAACGGTAAACGCAAATATGCAGCACAGGAATTAGGGATTTCTGAACGTACTTTGTACCGTAAAATAAAGGAGTATGATATTAAGGGGTAAAAAAATGTTCAAAAGAATTTTCTTGTTTACAGGTTTTATTGCTGCCATATCTTTCGCAATGCCTTCGTGTAAAGTATCATATTCTTTCACCGGTGCAAACTTGTCTCCGGCTGTAAAAACTTACACGGTTTATTATTTTCCAAATCGTGCCAGATTAATTAATCCAACTTTAAGCCAGACTTTTACTGAAGAGTTAAAAGAAAAGCTTCAAAGACAAACATCGCTTGACGAATTACAGGAAAGTGGTGATCTGGAATTTGAAGGACAAATTACTGGATACGATTTACGGCCCATGTCGATTCAAAAGGATGATTTGTCGGCTCAAACAAGGTTAACCATTACAATAAAATTAAAGTATACAAACAGTATATCGCCTGAAGAGAATTTCGAAAGAAACTTTTCGGCGTACGACGATTTTGATAGCAGTATTGATATAAGCAGTATCGAAGATGAATTATCAGCCGATATTGTTAGAAAACTTACAGAAGATATTTTTAATGCAACAATAGCAAACTGGTAAAAAATGAATGTGGAAAAATTTTACAATTTACTTGGGAATCAGCACTTATTAACATCTGATACGGTTAAAGATTTAAAAAAAATTACTGAGGATTATCCGTGGTTTCAGTTAGGGTGGATGTTGTATCTGAAAAATTTGAAAGAGACAGGATCTGCTGATTTTGATAAAGAACTAAAAAAGGGTGCTGTTCAGGTAAATGATCGTAGATTGCTTTATAACTTTTTGAGTGCAGAGATTGTAAAAAAGGGTCAAAAATCAGAATTGGTTGAGGAAATTGAAAAAGAAAACAGAAAGGGTGGAAACAGAGGAAAAGCAAATCCTTTAATCGATAAATTTTTGTCTTCATCTCCTGGAAAAATTGAAAGGAAATCTGACGATGTTGATTCAAAAGCAGGCAATGGATTAGATGTGACAGAAAAGTCTGATGCAGTAAATGATGACATGATAACTGAAACATTAGCAGTTATTTACACTCAGCAAAAGAATTATAACAAGGCAGTAGATGCGTACGAAAAATTAAGTTTGAAATATCCGGAAAAAAGTATTTACTTTGCAAGCCGAATTAAAGAAATAGAAAAATTAAAAAACACTAATCAATAGTAAAATGTACACATTAATAACTGTCTTAATATTTATTGTTTGCGTCCTTTTGGTTTTAATCGTTTTGGTGCAAAATTCAAAAGGTGGCGGATTGGCAAGTAACTTTCAATCATCTGGCCAGATTATGGGTGTTAGAAAAACTGCTGATTTTCTTGAAAAAGCTACCTGGAGTTTAGCAGGCGCACTCTTATTTTTATGTATTGTTGGTTCTGCTTTTATTCCTCGTGGAGAAGCAGGTATTGAAGAATCACGTGTTCGGGATCAAATCGAAACAGCGGTTGATCCAACACAGGTACCTACATTCCCAACGTCTGTGCCGACTGAAAACGATTCAGCTCAATAGAAAGCATAAATAATTATAAAATATTTAAAGCCATTCGAATTTCGGATGGCTTTTGTTGTTCTGGACTTTACTTTAGAACACACCAAATCGAATTGATAGGTTTTCGTGCTCTATAATAATCGGTACTTTAATGGTTGCAATTGATGTAAGTTTAGATTCGGTATTACCACTTACTTCAATTGTAAAATAATTGTTTGGACTTACATCCATATTACTAATCAAAGGAGTTAATACTTTGTCCAGATTTAGACTCAGAGAACCTTCAGCCAGGCTTGATTCATTAATATTCAATTCAATGGTTTCCTGCATTTTGAATTGATTTGGTTCTGTTGAAGAATAGCCCCAACGTAAAACCAGGTTTGAAACATTAGCTGTTTTATCTGGTAATGTAATATTTAAAATTGCACCGGTACCTTGTTTTACACCTAAAACATTAACCGGACAATTTTTTACATTATCCTTTTTCCCCAGACAAAAATTGGCTCTGCCGGAAAACATGTACACGCTTTTAAGATTAATGTCAATTTCATTCGAAGTTAACGGAACTATTAACTCAATAGTTGCTTCAGTTTGGAGAACATCATCAGTTTTGTTGCAAGCAAAAACAGGCAGGATGAACACTCCAATCCATATTAGTTTCCTGATTTTCATGGCTTTACATTTTATGTGTTTGAACTTGAAATGGTAAATCAGGTTAACCGGTTCAATGAGTATTTAAATACTTTTTCGTATTTTTTTTGATTTTGTTTCATTTTTTCATAATTATTTCTTGATTGTCTTTAAAAAAGGAAGTTCAAATTTTACATTTTTATGAATACCGGTGGTCGCGTCCTCTTCAGTTTGGCTGAGGAATTTGCGAAAAATACACTTAAATATCCATAACGAAATCGCATACCTGGTTTTGAGGCAATGATTTTTATGAACTTTGTTGCGGGGAACTTCAATAATAAGATTTCTATTCTGTACTATATTCATCAAAATAATTAGGAATTCCGCTGCCCTCTGTCAGCCTGTCATAATTCCTGTCATTGAGTCTAAGTGCCAGTTATTGAGCGACTTGGGTTTTTTGATTTAAGTGCAGTGTTTTAGACAGGTGTAATTTTGTCTTTGTTTAACTGCAATCCGACATGAATAAGGCGTTGGCACAGAATGTGTAAATCCACCAACGTCGATTTTTAAATAATGTTTAACTAAAAATAATAAAACAATGGCAGATTTAAAAGGTAAGATTCTGGCGGGCAAAATCCTTGTTCAACCCAAGGAAGCCGAAGAAAAAACAGTAAGCGGAATTATTATTCCCGATTCAGCAAAAGAAAAACCGCAAGTGGGTACAATTGTATTGGTTGGTGCTTCAAAAGCAGATGAACCAATGGAAGTAAAAGCTGGAGATGTTGTTTTCTATGGAAAGTATTCAGGCACTGAGTTGAACATCGATGGAGAAGATTATCTGTTAATGTCACAAAGTGATGTGATGTACATTTTGTAATCAAATTAAAATCAAAAAAGAAATAAAGATGGCTAAAGAAATTAAATTCGACATTGAAGCAAGAGATATGTTGAAAAGTGGTGTTGACCAGTTGGCTGACGCTGTAAAAGTTACATTAGGACCAAAAGGTCGTAACGTTGTTATTGAGAAAAAGTTTGGTGCGCCACAAATTACAAAAGATGGTGTAACTGTAGCAAAAGAGATTGAATTAAGCGATGCTTATGAGAACCTAGGTGCGCAAATGGTAAAAGAAGTTGCTTCTAAAACCGGTGACGATGCTGGTGACGGAACAACTACTGCCACTGTTTTAGCACAGTCGATTGTTAATGTTGGTTTGAAAAACGTAACTGCAGGTGCAAATCCAATGGATTTAAAACGTGGTATCGACAAAGCCGTTGGGGCCGTTGTAAAAAGTATTGCGGAGCAGGCTCAAACTATTGGTGACGACTATGCAAAAATCGAATCGGTTGCAAAAATTTCTGCAAATAACGATTCAGTAATTGGTGCTTTAATTGCTGAGGCAATGAAAAAAGTACATAAAGAAGGTGTTATCACAATCGAAGAATCTAAAGGTACTGATACTTATGTTGACGTTGTTGAAGGTATGCAATTCGACCGTGGTTATTTATCTCCTTACTTTGTAACCGATGCTGAAAAAATGACGGCTGATTTGGAAAGCCCGTATATTCTTATTCACGATAAGAAAATCAGTACAATGAAAGATCTTCTTCCTGTTTTGGAAGCTACTGCTCAAACAGGAAAACCATTGATGATTATTGCTGAAGATGTTGATGGTGAAGCTTTGGCTACTTTGGTTGTTAACCGTTTGCGTGGTTCATTAAAAGTATGTGCTGTGAAAGCTCCCGGATTTGGTGACCGCAGAAAAGAAATGTTGGAAGACATTGCAATTCTTACAGGTGGTACAGTAATTACCGAAGAAAAAGGTATGAAACTTGAACAGGCTACAATTGATATGTTGGGTCAGGCTGAAAAAATTGCTGTTGACAAGGAAAATACAACAATTGTAAACGGAGGTGGAGAACAAGATGCAATTGCTGCCCGTGTGAACCAGATTAAAATGCAAATGGAAACTACCACTTCTGACTATGATAAAGAAAAACTACAGGAGCGTTTGGCGAAATTAGCAGGTGGTGTTGCTGTTATCTATGTTGGTGCTGCTTCAGAAGTTGAAATGAAAGAGAAAAAAGACCGTGTTGACGATGCATTGCATGCAACTCGTGCAGCTGTTGAAGAAGGAATTGTTCCTGGTGGTGGTGTAGCTTATATGCGCGCTATTGATGCTTTATCAAAAGTAAAAGGTGACAATGAAGATGAAACTACAGGTGTGGAAATCGTTAAACGTGCGATTGAAGAGCCACTGCGTCAGATTGTGGCAAATGCCGGTAAAGAAGGTGCTGTTGTTGTGCAAAAAATAAAAGAAGGTAAAGCTGACTTTGGTTACAATGCCCGTACCGATGAGTACCAGAATTTATATGAAGCTGGCGTAATTGATCCTGCAAAAGTAACTCGTGTTGCTTTGGAAAATGCTGCTTCTATTGCTGGTATGTTTTTAACTACCGAAACTGTAATTGTTGAGGAGAAAGAAGATACACCTCCAATGCCTCCAATGGGCGGTGGCGGTATGCCAGGTGGAATGGGTGGAATGATGTAATCAAAACCACAATATTTCAAAAGCTCTTTTCCGGAAGGAAAAGGGCTTTTTTTATGCTTAAAAATCTGAGTTTTGTCAATCCCTGTTTTTTAACATCTGTTTTTAAATTTTAATGTATTGATATTTAGCAGTTTGATGCTTTCGTGTTTGTGTTGAAAATTGTTGTTATTTCATTTTAAAGAATTATACCTTTGAAGTAAAATTGTAAGTTTAAAAGTATGAATACAGATATAAACGAATTTATTGCAGGTTTGGAGAAAAGAACTCCCGGTGAAACTGAATTTCATCAGGCTGTTGAAGAAGTAATTATTTCTGTTTGGGATTTTTTCATTCGAAATCCAAGATATCAAAAAGCAAAAATTCTTGAGCGAATGGTTGAACCTGAGCGTGTCATCATGTTTCGTGTTCCCTGGGTTGATGACAGCGGCGAAGTGCAAATTAACAGAGGGTATCGGGTTGAATTTAACTCAGCTTTAGGGCCTTATAAAGGTGGTTTGCGTTTTCACGCCAGTGTAACATTAAGTATTTTGAAGTTTTTAGGTTTTGAGCAAACATTTAAAAATAGCCTTACCACACTTCCAATGGGAGGAGGTAAAGGTGGCTCTGATTTTAGCCCTAAAGGAAAATCAGACGGTGAAATCATGAGATTCTGTCAATCTTTTATGACAGAACTTTATCGCCACATTGGACCAAATACAGATGTTCCCGCCGGTGATATCGGTGTTGGGGGTAGAGAAATTGGTTTTCTGTTTGGCCAGTATAAAAGAATCAAAAATGAATTTACCGGTGTATTAACTGGTAAAGGTCTGGGTTGGGGTGGTAGTTTAATTCGCCCCGAAGCAACCGGATTTGGCTCGGTTTATTTTGCCCAACATATGCTGCAGCGCATAGGAAAAGATATTGAAGGACAAAATTTTTCAGTTTCAGGCTTTGGTAATGTGGCCTGGGGGACTATTTTAAAAGTGAATGAACTCGGAGGGAAGGTAATAACTATTTCAGGCCCCGATGGATATATCCTGGATAACGATGGTATAAAAGGTGATAAAGTTGATTATTTGTTGGAATTACGTGCTAGCAATAACGATATTGTAGAACCTTATGCACACGAATTTGGTGCTAAGTTTGTTGCTGACAAACACCCCTGGGAGGTGCCTGTAGATGCAGCAATTCCATGTGCTACAGAAAATGAATTAAATCTTGATGATGCAAAGGAACTGGTAAAAAATGGCTGCAAATTGGTAGCCGAAGCATCAAACATGGGATGTACAGCAGAAGCAGTGGGTTATCTTTCTGAAAACCTTGATTATGCTCCCGGTAAAGCGGTGAATGCGGGAGGTGTTGCTGTTTCCGGATTGGAAATGTCACAAAACAACATGCGTATTAACTGGACCCGGGAAGAGGTGGATATGCGTCTCCGCAATATTATGAAAGAGATACACGAAACTTGTGTTAATTACGGGAAAAACGGGAAAAAAGTTGATTATGTGAAAGGTGCAAATGTAGGCGGTTTTGTTAAGGTGGCAGACGCTATGCTTGCACAGGGAATTGTATAAAATCAGTATAAATACCCCTGATCTTGTTTTACGAATTATCCTGATATACAGTAAAAACTTAATGGTTTGTTAAAGTAAAATTGTATTTCAGGATAAATTCGTTTTATACATTTGTCGAAATTTTTTTGACATGCTGATTGATACACATTCACATATTTATTCGGAAGATTTTAATGACGATATTGAAGAAGTATTGCAAAATGCATACAACAATAATGTAAAAAAAATAGTTCTTCCAAATATCGATTCCGGCTCTATAAAACGACTGCTGGATTTAAGTAATTCATACCCGCATGTCTGCTATCCGTTGATGGGTCTTCATCCTACTTCAGTATCCGATGATTACAAAGAAGAGTTGTCATTGGTAGAATATTGGTTAGAGAAAAACAAGTTTTACGGCATTGGAGAAATTGGTATAGACCTATATTGGGATAGGAAATACATAGAGGAACAAAAAGACGCTTTCAGGTATCAGATAAAACTGGCAAAAACCAAAAAATTGCCAATTGTAATACATGTTCGAAATTCGTTTGATGAAGTTTATGAGATTGTAAAACAAGAACAGGATGGATCCCTTAAAGGTATTTTTCATTGTTTTACAGGTAATACAGAAGAGGCTCAAAAAATAGTTGATTTAGGTTTTTTAATTGGAATTGGTGGAGTTGTAACCTTTAAAAACAGCAACTTAAGAGAAGTACTTAAAAATGTAAAACTAAGTGATTTGGTACTTGAAACTGATGCTCCGTATTTAGCTCCTGTTCCAAAACGAGGAAAACGAAATGAAAGTTCATACCTGGTTTATGTTGCGCAGCAATTGTCTGATATCTATCAGGTTCCGATCAAAGAAATTGCCGAAATTACCACTTCAAATTCACGTAAATTATTTCAAATTTGATAAATTGCAGCCAAATAAAACCATTATCAATGGCAGCAAAAACAATTCGTGAAACCTCAATCCTGATAATCTATACCGGAGGAACAATCGGGATGGTTCAACGTCTTGAACCACGTACTCTTGCGCCGGTTAAATTTGACAAGATTTTAAAAGAAGTACCTGAACTTAAAAAGTTTGACTATAATATTCAAACCATAACCTTTGATCCTGCACTTGATTCGTCGAACATTACACCTGCGATTTGGGTAAAAATTGCACAAACAATTAAAGATAATTATAACGATTTTGACGGGTTTGTGGTTTTGCACGGGACCGATACTATGGCATACACAGCCTCGGCTCTGAGTTACATGTTTGAAAACCTGGATAAACCAATTATTTTAACCGGTTCTCAGTTACCTATTGGCACAATTAGAACAGATGGAAAAGAAAACCTAATTACATCCGTAGAAATTGCTGCGGCAAAGGAAAATGGGAAGAGTAAAGTTCCGGAAGTTTGTATTTATTTCGATTTTCAGCTTTACAGGGGAAATCGAACAGTAAAAAGAGATTCTGAACAGTTTAGTGCTTTTCAATCTGTTAATTATCCTGTATTGGCAACTGCCGGAGTTGATATAAAGTACAGCTCTGAATTTATTTATAAACCCGGAAACAAAGGAATTCTAAAAGTAAACACAAATTTTAATGACAATGTTGTGATTTTAAAATTGTTTCCCGGAATAAGTGAACGCGTTTTTAAAGCAGTATTGGACATTCCCGGATTAAAGGGTGTTGTTCTTGAAACTTTTGGTTCGGGAAATATTCCTACGGCACAAAGTTTGATAGACTGTATAAAAGGTGCAATTAAAAAAGGAATTGTGATTCTGAATATTACACAATGTGAAGGGGGCAGGGTTAATATGGGGCAGTATGAAACTAGTTTGGAATTGTTAAAAGCAGGAGTTGTATCAGGGAAAGACATGACCACAGAAGCTGCCATTACAAAACTGATGTTTTTGTTAGGACAGCCCCTGACAGATAAGGAAATTAAAATGTATCTTAATAAGAGTTTAAGAGGGGAAATAAGTGAATAGCTTATTTTTTATTCATAATTTTTTATTAATTTGCACCCCTCATTTTTGGGGATGCCAGTTGGCAACGGGAGAGGTGCAGGAGTGGCTGAACTGGCACGCCTGGAAAGCGTGTGTACCGCGAAACGGTACCGAGGGTTCGAATCCCTCTCTCTCCGCAGGTTAACGGAGAAACGAATTTAAGAAATGTGGTTCATTATATGATGTATATTCAAAGCATTTTTTAGCTTTGCTGAAAGAAATTTTTTTAAATAAAAAATCAATACAAACAAATTAGAGAATTATTAATTAAAAATTCAAATCAATTATGAAAAGACTATTCGCGTTAATAGCAGTATTTGGGATGCTACTTTTTGTAGCGTCAAATGTTGTAGTTGCACAAGAGGAGGAAGCGGCTACCGAGGAAGCGGCTCCAGCTCAGGTTGATTTAACAGCTGATCCGGAAGAAGACGCTGCAGCAGCTGCAGAAGAAGGAAAATCATTGCACAGTCAATTGAAACAAAAATTTATCGAAGGTGGTGCCTTTTTTATGACTTTCGTATTACTGGCCTTAATTCTTGGGTTGGCATTCTCTATTGAAAGGGTTCTTTACCTTAACCTTGCAACCAGCAATACCAAAAAGCTGTTAGCCAAAGTAGAAGAAGCTCTGGATAGTGGTGGTGTTGAAGCAGCTAAAGAAGTTTGCCGTAACACTCGCGGACCTGTTGCCAGTATTTTCTATCAAGGTTTAGACAGAGCAGACCATGGAATTGATGTAGTTGAGAAATCAATTATTTCATACGGTGGTGTTCAGGCCGGCTTATTAGAAAAAGGATTAAGCTGGATTGGATTGTTTATTGCTCTTGCACCTATGCTTGGTTTCATGGGAACAGTAATTGGTATGATTGGCGCTTTCGACGCTATCGAGATTGCAGGTGACATTTCTCCTTCATTGGTTGCAGGTGGTATTAAAGTAGCTTTGATTACAACAGTATTTGGTCTTATTGTTGCAATTATTCTTCAAATATTCTATAACTACTGTGTAGCTAAAATCGATAGCATTGTAAACGATATGGAAGATGCTTCTATTTCATTGTTAGACCTACTTGTAAAACACAACTTGAAAAAATAAGATAACCCATGGAAAAAATAGGTAAAATAATTACTATTCTTTTATGGGCCCTGGTAATTGTATCAGCAGTTCTTATTGTTTCGCTTGTTGCTAATATCAATGATGTAAACGATGCTGATCCAGCGATGTTAAGTTGGATTAATGCAAATATTGTATGGGTCTATGCACTGTTAATAGTAGGTGCAGGAGTAGCTGTTCTTTTTGGTTTGGTAAATATGGTAACAAACAAACAGGCAGCTAAGAGAGGTTTAATTTCTTTGGTATTTTTGGGTGTAGTAGCGGTTATTGCCTATGCAACTGCGTCAGCGGAAATGCCACAATTTATCGGTATTGATAAATTCATTGCCGAGGGATTGACAGGAAGCACTGTAAAACTGGTTGATGCTGGATTAATTGCAACATATATTTTATTTGGTGTTGCAGTAGTGTCAATATTATTGGGACCGGTAGCACGGTTAGTGATAAATAAATAGTGGTAGTAATAAACAGGAAAATTAATTATGAGTAGAAAAGTACCCGAAGTACCGGCAGCATCGTTAGCAGATATTGCTTTTATGTTGCTTATATTTTTCCTGGTAACAACTACAATGGATGTGGACAGCGGTCTCGAAAGAAGATTGCCACAGTGGGTTGAAGAAGAAAATGAAGAAGAAATCGATGTTAAAGAGCGTAACATTTTTGCTGTGCTTGTTAACAGAGATAATGCCCTGTTAGTAGAAAACGAATATGCTCAAATTGAAGACCTTAAGGAAAGAGCAAAAGAGTTTATGGAAAATCCTACTAACGATGAAAGTTTACCGGAAAAAGAACCAAAGGACATTCCATTCTTTGGAGAAGTGATGGTAACAAAAGGGGTTATATCATTACGAAATGACCTGGATACTAAGTATGGAACATACATTGCTGTTCAAAACGAACTAGTTGCTGCCATTAATGAGCTTAGGGAAGAATTAGCAAAAGAACAATTTGGGAAATCTTATGAAGATTTAGAGAGAGAAGAACAAAACGCGATACGTAAGATATATCCTTCAAGAATATCTGAAGCTGAACCCAAAAAACGAAATTAGGAGGAAAATACTATGAGTAAATTTAAAAAAGGTGGTAAAAAAGAATTACCTCCAATTTCAACGGCTTCTTTGCCCGACATTGTTTTTATGTTGCTGTTCTTCTTTATGGTTAGTACAACCATGCGCGAAGTTACTTTGAATGTGAAAGTCAAACTTCCGGAAGCTACCGAGCTAAGCAAATTAGAAAAGAAATCTTTAGTAAGTTATATATATATTGGTGAACCGCTTCCGCAATACCAGTCAAAATTTGGTGTTGCACCGCGTATTCAGCTAAACGACCAGTTTGCAAGCGTTGGAGACATCAGCGATTTTATTATTGCTGAGCGTGAAGCACGGGATGAAGCAGAAAGACCATTTATGATTACTTCTTTGAAGGTAGATGAGAATACCAAAATGGGTATAGTAGCCGATGTGAAACAAGAATTGCGTAAAGCAGCAGCGCTTCACATTAACTACTCATCGAGAAAAGGAAGAGAAGAATAAAATTCTAATTCGACATATAAAAAAAGGGAAGCTGATGCTTCCCTTTTTTTATATATAAGATCAAATGCTGATTTTATTCTTTTTCTTTTAAATCAAGTTTTAAGTTTAGTTCTTCTAATTGTGCCTCAGCAATTACTGATGGTGAATCAATCATAATATCCCTTCCCGCATTGTTTTTAGGGAATGCAATAACATCCCTGATTGTATCCAATCCTGCAAACAAGGAAACCAACCTGTCAAAACCAAAAGCAATGCCGGCATGAGGTGGAGCACCATATTTGAAAGCATTCATTAAAAAGCCAAACTGAGCTTGTGCTTCTTCCTTTGTAAAACCTAACAGTTTAAACATCTTTGCCTGTAATTCTGAATCAAAAATCCTAACAGAACCCCCACCAATTTCAACACCATTGATTACCAGGTCGTAGGCATTGGCTCGAACTTTTCCGGGCTCTGTGTCCATCAATTTAATGTCTTCAACTTTTGGTGATGTAAACGGGTGGTGCATGGCATGGAATCTTTGGCTTTCTTCATCCCATTCCAAAAGTGGAAAATCAACTACCCATAGTGGTTTAAATATATTTTTATCGCGTAATCCTAATTGGTTACCCATTTCCAAACGAAGCTCTCCAATTGCTCCCTGTATGTGATCTTTTTCACCGCTCATAACCAAAATTAGATCACCTGCTTTGGCATCAACTTTTTCAGCCCAGACTTTCAAATCGTCTTGAGAGTAAAATTTATCTACAGAGGATTTAAATGATCCATCTTTGTTACATTTTACATAAACCAATCCTTTTGCCCCAATTTGAGGCCTTTGAACCCATTTGGTTAAACCATCCAATTGTTTTCTGCTGTAATCTGCACAACCTTTTGCACAAATTGCACCAACATATTCAGCTGAATCAAAAACAACAAAATTATTTCCTTTAACAAGGTCAGTGATGTTATTAATTAGCATTTCGAATCGGGTGTCAGGTTTATCCGAACCATATTTTTCAATGGCTTCGGAATATGGCATCCATGGGAAATCATCGACATCAACATTCAATGTTTCTTTAAACATGTATTTGGTGAGTCCCTCAAACATATTAAGCACATCTTTTTGATCAACGAAGGACATTTCACAGTCTATTTGAGTAAACTCAGGCTGACGATCGGCACGCAAATCTTCATCACGGAAACATTTTACAATCTGGTAATAACGGTCGAAACCAGCAACCATTAGCAACTGCTTAAAGGTTTGTGGCGATTGAGGTAAGGCATAAAACTCACCAGGATTCATTCTTGAGGGAACAACAAAGTCTCTTGCACCTTCAGGAGTGGATTTGATAAGCACAGGAGTTTCGGTCTCAATAAAATCCTGTGCATTTAAGTATGTTCTGACAGCGTGAGCCATTTTTGAACGTAAAACAAGATTTTTGCGAACCACATTACGACGTAAATCCAAATAACGGTACTTCATTCTTAAATCATCTCCACCGTCGGTATCATCCTGTATAGTGAAAGGAGGAACTTCAGAAGGGCTTAACACCTTAATTTCTGTTAATGCAATTTCAATTTCACCGGTTGGAATTTTGGTGTTTTTACTGGAACGTTCTCTTACTAAACCTTTAGCTTGAATTACAAATTCACGTCCCAACTCTTCAAGTTGCTCAACTATTGTTTTATCGGTATTTTCATCAACCACCAATTGCGTAATTCCATAACGGTCGCGCAAATCAATAAACGACATTCCGCCAAAATCACGAATTCGTTGTATCCATCCTGCAAGAGTTATTTCCTTGTTTATATCTGCGATTCGAAGCTCGCCGCATGTGTGAGTTCTGTACATGTTGTTCTTTTCTTTGTTAATGGTTAAAATCCTGCTGTTTATACCCAGCTACTTTGCATCTAAAACTTTTGTTGGTCTGAAGACCGAAGCACGAAGTTTGAAAAATCTAAATGTTTTCTTTCGTCTTCAGACTTCTGTCCATTTCTCAATTGTTTTGTCTAATTTTATTTGAAAACTACATCTCTGTATTTTAATACATAGTGTTTTTGTTAAATTGCCTGCGAAATTAAGAAGATTTTTAGCAATTTCAAGAACTCATTGAAAAGCTTTAAGAACAATTATGATTGAACCTTTTAATGATGAATATTTTATGAAAAAGGCTTTTGCCGAAGCACTTCTTGCTTTTGATAAAGGAGAAGTTCCGGTGGGAGCAGTAGTTGTTGCCGGACAAAAAATTATTGCCCGTGCACATAACTTAACTGAAACCTTAAATGACGTGACTGCACATGCCGAAATGCAGGCAATTACAGCTGCCGCAAATATGCTTGGTGGTAAATATTTAAACGACTGTGTATTATACGTGACTTTGGAACCTTGCTCTATGTGTGCCGGAGCTTTGGGTTGGTCGCAAATCGGCAAAATTGTTTATGGTACAAAAGATAAAAAAAGGGGATTTAAAAAATATGCGCCAAAATCAATTCATCCAAAAACCGAAATTGTAGGAGGGGTTTTGGAAGTAGAATGCTCAGAGCTTATCCAGGAATTTTTTAAGGCTAAAAGGTAAATCAGGCATATTCAAATTTTTTAATCTTCATTAATCTATTTCAATCTTTCCTTAATCTCAATCAATCTTCCTTTTCACTAAGCTCAAAACCCACCAGTTTTAAATCATTCCAAAATCCCGGATAAGATTTGGTAACCACCATCGGATCGTTTATTTGTATTTTATAATCTGCCAAAACCATTGGTGCAAAAGCCAGTGCCATTCTGTGATCGTGATAAGTTTCGAGAACAGGATATTCGGTTTTTAGTTGACTATTAAATCTTCCATCCCAGGCTAATTCTCCATGAACCGGTTCTTTAAGTTCTGCGCCAAATTTTGCAAGTTCTTTCTGCAAAGCAAAAATCCTGTCCGTTTCTTTTATTTTAAGCGTTTTTAATCCTGAGAAATGAAATGGAATTTTCTTTGCCACACATAAACAAGCCATGGTTTGTGCCACATCAGGATTTTCTATAAAATCAATTTCCACATTATCAGGAATAATGTTGATAGATTTGCTTAATAAAACTCCATTTTGTTTTTGAGTAGATTTTATTCCAAACCGGACAAACCAATCTGAAATATTTGAATCGCCTTGTAAACTATTCAGTTTTAGATTTTCAAGAAGGATTTCGCCAGATTCACATAATGCAAGGATTTCATACCAGTATGATGCTCCTGACCAATCTGCCTCCACTGTAAACTCCCTGGGAAAGTAGTTTTGTTGTTTAATCGTAATTTTTTCCCCTTCCCATTGATATTGAATTCCAAACTGAGCCATCAGTTTTAAGGTGAGTTCGATATACGATCGGGAGGTGATTTCTCCTTTTAATTCCAGTGTTAATCCATTTGAAATGGTTGGTGCAATTAGCAATAATGCTGAAATATACTGGCTCGAAATACTCCCATCCAACTCGATGGTTTTTCCTGTTAAATTTGAACCCAAAATTTTTAATGGTGGAAATCCTTCATTTTTGATGTAACTAATTTGTGCTCCCAATGAATTTAAGGCTTCAACCAAAATTGCAATGGGGCGTTCCTGCATTCTTTGCGAACCGGTAATTTCCCATTCTCCGACAATCTTTGATA
>ENA-ORCQ01000243-ORCQ01000243.1-marine-metagenome-genome-assembly--contig:-NODE-243-length-21939-cov-3.971183_pt1 | contig 21939 bp, 18 predicted proteins | sample MGYA00237780_ERZ508510 | MGnify/ENA primary metagenome ERZ508510 (study PRJEB26181, sample SAMN06268981) | marine metagenome | isolation source: Tt an E2 anaerobic enrichment on eucalyptus from sediment...
CCGAGAAGTCCAACCCATATTAAAAGAAATCCTGCCAGTTCATCGGTAAATGAGCTGGGGGATGCCAGTACATAACGGCTGAAAACCTGCCAAAGCACATCGATGACCAATATGCTCATTATTGCAACCAAAAGAAATTCAATTGCTTTGTCTATTTTTTGTCGTAGTGTCATAATACAAACTTATTGGGTTATTGTACGGCTTGAATTCGGCGAATTAAATCTCCAAGTACTTCATCTTCCTTATATTTATCAAGTAACTCAGTTACTTTATCTGCAAATTTTGTTTTATCCGGACGATGAATGGTTACTCCTGCTTCCTGCACTTTTTCCAGAGATTCTTTTACTGATTCATCCCAAAATTTTCGCTGTACAGGAACCGATTCATCCGCTGCTTCCTGCAGCCATTTTTGTTCCTGTTCGGTAAGACTATTCCATACTGTTGTACTCATAATCAGTACATCGGGAACACAGGTATGTTCGTCAAGAGAGTAATGTTTACAAACCTCATAATGATGCGAAGTATATAAACTTGGTGGATTGTTCTCTGCACCATCTACTACTCCGCTTTGAAGTGCTGTATACAATTCTCCCCACGAAATTGGAGTTGGTGATCCACCCAGAGCTTTCACCATTTCCATTGCTGTCTGGCTTTTCATCACCCTGATTTTTAATCCTTTTAAATCATCGGGAGAATTTACCGGTTTGTTAATGGTGTAAAAACTACGGAATCCGGCATCGTAAAAACAAAGTCCGCGAATCCAGAATTCTTCAGTTCCCAGTAAAAGTTCCTTACCGATTTCACCATCAAAAACCCTGAAAGAATGTGCTTGTGAACGGAAAACATAAGGCAATCCAAGGGCTTTAAATTTTGGTGTAAAACTTTCCATTACTGCAGCAGAAACCTTTGTTATTGCAAGGCTTCCAATTTGCAAAAGTTCAACACATTGTTGTTCTGATCCCAATTGACCACTGGGATAAATATCAATCGTAAGTTGACCCTTTGATTTTTCAGCAAGGCGTTGAGCCATAAACTCCATTCCTTTATGAACAGGGTGCGATGGATCGAGACCATGTGCCAGTTTTAATACCTTGTGCTGCTTTGTATTGTCACACCCGAACAGCACTACCAACATCAACACCAGGATTAATGATTTGTAAATTTTAGTACTCATTATATTTAGGTTTACAAAGTTCAAATAAATGAACCAGTTCTATTTTTTCAAATCACCAATTATTTTCAATGCTTCTTCACATTTGTTGGTGATGTATTCATAGTTCTTTTCTTCCAACACTTCTTTTGGGAACAATTGTGATCCCATTCCTACGCAGGTTACGCCCGCATCAAACCACTGTTTCAGATTTTCCTCTGTAGGAGAAACTCCGCCTGTTGGCATAATGCTGGCATACGGCATTGGTCCTTTAACAGCTTTCACAAAACCTGGTCCGCCCACTTGTGAACCCGGGAAAATTTTTACCACTTCTGCTCCCAGTTCATGTGCTTTGCCAATTTCCGTTACAGAACCACAACCCGGACTCCATGCTATTTTTCGTTTATTACAAACTTTTGCTGTTCCTTCATCGATAAGAGGAGCTACAACAAAATTTGTCCCTAAGGCGATGTACATAGCTGCAGTTGCTTCATCAACTATCGAACCCACTCCCATTATCATTTCAGGACAGTTTTCGATGGTCCATTTATTTAATTCAGCAAATACCAGAGTTGCAAAATCGCCCCGGTTGGTAAATTCAAACAAACGTACTCCCCCATCGTAACAGGCTTTTACTACCGATTTACAAACCTCAATATTTTTATTATAAAACACCGGTACCATACCGGTTTCTGCCATTGTTTGTGCTACTTTTATTCTTGAAAATCTTGCCATAATTGTCGAAATTAAAAATTAAAATAGTTTTTCGCATTGTTAAAGCAGATATTCTCTACCATATTTCCCAGAAGTTTCATATCCTTTGGAATTTCACCATTTTCAACATCATTACCCAAAAGATTACAAAGTGTTCTTCTAAAATATTCATGACGAGTATAAGAAAGAAAACTTCTTGAGTCGGTTAACATTCCAACAAAACGACTTAATAATCCCAGGTTTGACAAGGCATTCATTTGTTTTTCCATACCATCTTTTTGATCGAGAAACCACCATCCGGAACCAAACTGTATTTTTCCGGGCAGTGAACCATCTTGATAGTTTCCAATCATAGTACCGATTAATTCATTGTCACGAGGATTAATATTATAAAGTATGGTTTTAGCCAACTGATTATTGCTATCTAGCTTGCCAAGGAATTTTGCCATGGGTTTCGCTACTTCAAAATCACCAATTGAATCAAAACCTACATCCGGCCCAAGTTTTTCATATAAACGTGAACTGTTATTACGTATTACGCCGTAATGAAACTGTTGGGTCCAGCCACGGGAATGGTCCATGATTCCAAACTCATACAACATTGCAGATTTGAACTTTAAAATCTCCGTTTCAGTTAATTCTGCTCCTCCCCTTATTTTTGTGAAAATATTTTCAATCTCTGTATTGGTGTAATCTTCTGCATAGAATGTTTCAATTCCATGGTCAGACAATCGACAGCCATTTTCATGGAAGAACCGGTGACGATTATCCAAAGCAGTCAATAAAGACTCAAAGTTTGAAATTTCTATTTCTGCAACTTCTTCTAATTTATGAATGTAATCGTTATAAACAGATTCATTTTCAACCGCCATTGCTTTGTCGGGGCGCCAAGCCGGAAGTACCGCAACTTCAAAATCACTTTCTTTAATTTGACGATGGTATTCCAGAGAATCTACAGGATCATCCGTTGTACAAATAGTATGTACATTGGCCATTCTGATAATATTTCTTACTGAATATTCCGGTGTATTTAGTTTCTTATTACACTCTTCCCAAATTTCTTTTGCGGTTTCGGGACTTAAAATTTTTTCAATGCCAAAGAATTTTTTTAATTCCAGGTGCGTCCAGTGAAATAAGGGATTTCGAATGGTATGCGGCACAGTTTCAGCCCATTTTTCAAACTTTTCCCAATCGCTTGCCTTACCGGTGCAATATTTCTCATCTACCCCATTGGTTCGCATTGCACGCCATTTATAATGGTCGCCGTACAACCAAATTTGGGTAATATTTTCAAACTGTACATCTTCAGCAATTTGTTGCGGATTAATATGACAGTGATAATCAAAAATCGGCATTTTGGCCGCATGATTATGATATAATTCCTGTGCCGTTTCTGTTTGCAGCAGGAAATTTTTATCGTTAAATTTTTTCATAATAAAAAGTAGGAAGTTGGAAGTCACCCCTCTGTCCTTTGGACATCTCCCCTAAAGGGGAGAACTATGGTGCAATCAACAGGTTTTATAAATTGAATAATCTTTTTAAATGTCTTTCGTAAATGTTTTCTTCAACACAACCACCAACAACATCGGAATATTTTTTTAATAAATCAGTATATTTTTTACCCATTTCTGCAGCTACTTTATAACCGACATGGATTAACTGCCTGAAATTTGGATTATAATCAGCGTGTCCGGGAATATGTCTTAAGGTGTTTCCAAATTTTTCACCACTCCAACTTTCAACTTCCTCTGCCGAAGGTAATAAGGAATCGTCAATATCTATAACATCGGCATAAGGAGCACAGAGTTCCTCTTTTCGAGCCAAAGCTTTTGAATAGATTTCTTTTGCAGTCGCCAGTCCTTCATCTCCCGAAATTGCCAATCCGATGACCTCTTCAAGCCAGGTTGTTCCTGCAGTTTTAACATGAATACCTTTGTTATACTTTTTAATAATTTCAGCCAGAATCGGATAAATTGTAAATTTATCTGAGCCTGAATGTACACTTAGTTTTAAATCTTCAGGAAGGCCAAATTCAGTTATTGCAAAGTCAATTACAAGTACATCCTGTTCAAACTCCTTGGCAAATTGACCGGCATCACCTACATAATCGACGCCCTTGTTAAATCGTCCTGTAAATTTCGGAGCAATTGTTTGCGCAGGTATATTTTCATTCGCAATCATTTTTAAAATAAAAAACATATCAACAGGCGTTTGCGGGGCTTCTACTTCGTCCATCGAAACTTCAGTAATAAAATTCCCCACTCCTTTTGTTGCCGCTATATGTCTGTAAATTTTTCCAGCCTCTTTAACAGCTGCAAGGTATTTCCCCGCAACTGATTTTAACAGCACATCGCTAACAATAATCGGTTCTTTAATTCCCGGAATTTCAATTTACTCACCAAAAACGGTACATGATTCAATAAAAGCCTTAACGTCTTCTTCAGTTGAAGCATTACCGATATACATTGCTACATCGAGTGTAAAAAAATCGGAGTGTTCAATAAAACGATCAACATTACTTAAATTAATATGATCGGCATCAACACAATAAGTGCTGTCCCAACTTAGATTTCTTACTGCTTCATCCGCTTCTGTTCTTGTACCTTCCGGCTCAGAATGTACAATATCGTGTTCTCTGTTGGATTTGTTCCAAACCGGTGTAATATCGACACCTTTTTTTTGAGCTTTTATAATGGCTCTGAGTTGTGCTTTCCCCTCGTGATTAAAACGATCCCCAATTCCAAAACTATATTTTCCCAGTTTCATTTCTTGTAGAATTTTATAAAAAAAATGATGAATTATTAAATTTCCGTGTACGTGCACGAAAGTATAGATATATTATTAAATCTGCAAGATATTTTTGTAATTCATGTTATAAGTAAAGAATAATTCAGATTGATATTATGCACATAATTTTTTAGTATTTAACGTATATTGCCAAAGCGAATGCAAATAAAAAGCCGTTTCTATTAGAAAACGGCCAACTATAGGAATACTTTATTTTTTATCTTTCCATTCGCCACGCAAGATGTTTAATCTCACCATCTCTAAAAACCTGAATTTTATATTCATGTCCTTCTTCCACATTATTTAAATGCTCCCAAAGCTTTTCAATATTTTCTCTTGAATTTAATTCTATATCGTCAAATTTCAATACAAAATCGCCACCTGCAAGAAATTCCAGTTCACCAATTTTCATTGCAACATATCCCCCTTTCATTCCCATAAAATATGCGGGCGAATTTTCCGTAACGTTTTGAACCATCAAAGCACCTTCTTGCGGTACATTAAAGATTTTACATAATTCAGCGCTCACAGGTAATACATCAGTTCCTAACCAGATTCTCCCTCTTTGGGTAAGAATTTCGGTTGCAATTCCTGATGTAGCTGCAAATCCCAAACCTTCAAATCCTCCTGAAAATGAAAGTATTGAACTAACTATTCCTATAACTTCTCCTTTCATGTTAAACATCGGGCCACCACTGTTTCCTTTGTTAATGGCTGCATCGGTCTGAAAGTATTCCATCGCACGATCCTGATTGGTTTCATTGTATTCCACATGTCTTCCGCTGATTATCCCTCTTGATACAGAATGAGACAGCCCCAGGGGCGAACCAATGATAAAAATATCTTCACCAATTCTAACTTCATCTGAATTACCCAGTACAGCCGCCGGTATATTTGGAACAGGTCGTTCAAGTTGAATCAAAGCCACATCCGCAGTTTTGTCCACTCTTTTATTTCGGGCACTTAATTTTGTGCCATCTTTAAACTCAACTACTATTTTAGTGGCATTGGCTACAACGTGGGCCGCAGTTAAAATATAAAGGTTTTTTTCTCCCACAAGCACCCCGGAGCCTAATCCTTCTGAACTGGTATAATTATTTGGACTTCCAAGTCCTAAATTTTGTTTTTCCAAAACCTGGATCTGAACCACGCTTTTATCGACTTTTTCCACCAGATCAGCAAAAGATTGTGCATTAACTATTACAACACTAAACATAAATAACAGAAGTAATACCGAATTTTTCATTTTTGATTTTTTTGAAAATTATAAAAATAATAACCATTATAAGCATGGTTTGTTCGCATAATTTGTAGCTAACTTGTATAAGTTCTGACATTTTTCGATAACAGACAAATCAAAAAAGCAACTTATCATAAAATAGATATGATTTTATAAAAACAATCGAATCTTATTTTTCAAAATACAGATTATTTTGTGTTCAGGATTGTTTGTTTTTAGCACATTAACTCAAATCTAGCAACACTTTTAGGTACTTTTCTTTCTCATTTTGAATTAACTGAAATGCTTCCTGTGTTTGTGAACCATGCATTATTTTTGAAATTAATGCATCTGGCTTAAGTTTTCCCAGTTCCAGGTTTTTGATAACTTCATCGAACTCACCATCGCTAACCCGTGAAGAAACAATTTGCGCCTCTTTCCAAATCATTTCTTTAAAAACGATTGGTGCCGGTTCATCCGACAATCCAAGCACACAAACTTTACCTCCTCCTCTGATACTATTGATACAACTTCTTATTGGCGTATGAACACCCTTAATTTCATCAGCGTGACCAACAGCTTCAAAGGCAATATCAACACCCTTTCCGTTGGTAAGCTGATTGATTTTTTCAACAGGATTTTCTTTATTTGGATTAATAGCAATGACATTTTCATAATTCTTCTCTGCTATTTCCAATCGGTTATCCAGGGGATCTATAATAAATATGGTTTCACTTGTAATTGTTCTGGCCGCCTGCAAAATTACCTGTCCTACTCTACCGGCTCCCCAAATGGCCAGTACATCTCCTTCTTTTGTTTCCGCTCTTCGGTTGGCATGAAAACCTATTCCATAAATTTCTACCAGTGCAACATATTCATCCGGCAAATCAGCTTTTGCTTTAAACAACATTTGATGTGGCACAGAAATATATTGTGCAAAACCACCGTCTAAATCAATACCAAGCAATTTTAGGCTGATACATGCCGGATAATGTTTTCTCTTACAGGCAGGACATTCATTACACCAAATTATGGGATCAATTGCAACCTTATCTCCCCTGGCATATCCCGAAACACCTTCTCCAACTTCTTTAACAATACCTCCAAACTCGTGCCCCGGTATAAAAGGAATTGGAGTACGTGGATGAAAATCTCCGGGAAAAATATGCATGTCTGAACCGCAAATGCTTGCAAATTTAATTCTAATCAGAACCTCACCCGGCTTTACCTTAGGAGTTTCCACTTCTTTCCAGACAAATTGATTGTAAGTTTCAAGAACAGCAGCTTTCATAATTTTATATGTATCAAGAACAAAATTATATTTAAAAACCTGAAAACAAGATAATCAAAACTAAACGGTTATGAATTTAATAAATAAAAAATGGGATGCAGAAAAATACTACATCCCAAATGTTTTGAAAATTATTTATTATAAAAACATTTTTGCCAACTTATATTTGGTTTTAAAAGGTTTCAGTTGTTTGTTAATCTTTTCAAAATATTTTCCCGCAGCTGAATCGCCAAGTAACGAAGTAATAAACTTGTTTAAGTCGCTGTTTTTAGCACCTATTTTTGTCAATTTATCAGCATCTGACAATTGACTGCCCATAATCCCCATTACATCACTTACAAAACTTTTGTTTTTTGTGGCAATTTTTGCAAGATTGTCTTTCGAAATTCCCAGGTCACTTCCCGGATCAAGGGCAGCAAGAAAATCTTTTTTGAATCCTTCCTTGTCATCAGGAAGGTTTAAGGTGCCTGTGACATCAGAAGCTGATGGCACTTTAAGCGATTGGGCATTTACATTCAAAATCATAACACCCATCAAGATCAAGGTATAGTACACAGTTTTTTTTATCATTTCAGTAAATTTTGAGTTCAAACTAATAATCAAAACATTACTAATGAGAATATGTTCTAACGTATTACTTTAAACTTCCCGCAGTAGCATTTTTTATTGGACATTAGTTTGTAGAAAAACATACCCTCAGAAAAGGAATTAATTGATATAGACTGATTATTTTCAATCATTTGATTCAGAACTAATTTCCCCTTCATATCGAATATTTCAATCAAACAAGGAAAAATATTTTCAGTATTTTTAAATTGAATTTCATAAATGGCAGGATTGGGATATAGCTGAAGATTGTTTTTAACCGCCAAATCATTTGTTCCTGTAGGATTTTGTTCTGAATAATATAATGTGTATTCTGCATCAACTACCCAAAAGAATCCATTATAACGTGATTGAGTTAACCCGACCAATTTATGATTAAACAACAATCTAAGTTCCGGATCCACTTCACCCCAAAATGGCAATAACAAATCTTCAAACGCGAATTTATTGTCGTAAAACTGTTCGATTTGAAAATCATCAACCCAATTATTGTCTTTCCATTTTAAATAACTGTGTTGAATTCTGTTCCCAAATTCATTAAACACAGATTCATACCGCTGAGTTCCAAACCATTCATCATTTTCCCATATATAGTGCGAATAGTAAGTCTCTATTTCATCTTCATTAATTACAGATTCACGTTTCCATTGATAAATCCAAACATCACCATCCCATTCAGAGCGAATAATTTCTACCTCCATTCCTCCAGATTCGTAAGTTCTTTCTTCCTTCCATGAATAGACCATTCTGTCATACAATCTAAAGTAACTCATCTCTAAAGTTACATTGCCCAAAGAATCGTATGAATATTCATTTAAACTTGTTTTGTTCCAAAAATCATCTACCCATAAATAAAATTCAACTGTTGAAATGTTTCCAAGGTTATCCAAACTATTTATTTCTTTTTGATAGTTTAGCCACTTTCCTTCTTTCCAAACTGAATTAATTTTTTGCTTCAGAATTCCATTTTCATAATATGTGTAGTCAGAAATACCAGTTTTTATCCATCTTCCGCTTACCCATTCATAAGAGCTTTCCTTTACAAGATTACCCATATTGTCAAATATCCGCTCCTCCTTCATTAATTCTTTCCATTTATTATTATCAGAAATATATTCTGTTAATGTTAAAGATTGATTTTTCTGATTGTATTCAAATCCTATTTTTCGTGTTTCATTCCACTTGCCATTATTCCATTCGAAATATGCCTCACTTAAAAGATTTCCATTATTATCGTATTGAAATTCTTGTTTTAAAACATTAGGATTTACAATGCTGTCAAGTCTTTGAACTTTTGAATTCGCTCCCTTTAATCCGGATTTGTTGATTGCAGGTTTATAGTTTTTATAGTCGGAAAGTGATGATGAAAAGAAGTTATTTTTGGTATCCTTGTAATTATTAAATTCTATTGCTTCAATAATATTTTGTCCGGAAAGGCTAAAAACGGATAATACTGTTAAAAGTAGAATTGTTGATTTTTTCATGGCAAAAGTTTGTGAACACAATGGTTGAAAACTTATGCACAAATTACAATAAATCAACTGGATAATCTAATTAAAGCGAGTAAGTATTATTTAAACCAACGAAACCTGTACCCCATATTAAATTCAAGAAATTCGGCCAACATAAAATTTATTGAGCGAACATTAATTCCTAATGAGAGATTTTCATACACATCGAAGCGAACACCCAGTCGCTGATAGGTTTGTTTGAAATTACCATAGTTTAAATGAATAGCGTAAATTCCAAAACCACTTACCAGTGTTAACTTGCTAATTACAAATTCCGGTTGCAAAATAAAACCAACAGTGAGGTTATCAAAATTACGTTGCCCCATGGTACCGTCCGGATTTGCAGTTAATCCCATCCAGTAATTTAAATCGGTTCCATAACCCAGCCTGAAAGCATTGGACAACTGTGTAAAATAGATTGCACTAATCCCGGCAACTGCAAAATAATTAGTATCGAGCTCATGTTCGTTCATCTGGTAATCACCGTATCCCAGCATTAAATATAAATCATTGGAACGTTCCAATCTACCGGGCGATTTTGTATTTCTAACATTTGGTCTTTCACCAAAATGATATTTCAATTCAGCAGATGGTGCATAAATATTAAAACCACGATTTGGCCTTTCAAATCCACCATTGGAAAAATGAATAAAACTTAAGCCGGCTCCAAGATCAAGGTTTTTGGTAATTGGATAAGTTGCATTAAGGCCAATATTTAAATGTACTGTTATACCTCCCCCAATAACATAATTTTTTGGATTGGTGATGGAATCATATTTCTGCCAGTTAAATGCCATTCCAAACTGAAATTCAGAATATAACTCCAGTTTTTTCCATCGTTTTACTGGTACTCCCAATATTCCCTAAGCAGATACAGGATAACCAATTTCGGTGGCATTGTGAAAATCGGAAAAAGAGACTCCAAATCCATAATATGGATTTTTGTATACTTTCTGCCAATCGGTATAACCGGGATTCTGCCACAACATTTTTAAAGAAAAAGACTGAAATTCGGTTAGTGGTTTTCCAAGCAAATTATCTCCTTTTACAAAGTCTGTTGTTGGTATTATTTTTCCCGATGCAAAATTTGCCGAAAGGCTTCGGTATTGTTTGTTCTTAACTTTTAGTGAATCGGTTCGGGCATGGGTTGTACATAAAACCATCCCCATAATAACTACTAACAGAATCCTCATTAATGGCTGGTTATTGTTTTCTGAATTGTTTGATAAAATTAAACGGAACGCCCCGCTGAATATTGTTTTCAGAAAAAATATTTACCACGATTTAAGATTTGTACAGAAGCCTATTGTTTTTATTAAAATTTGATTCTCACTATTCTACAACTTTGATTTTTATTTCATCAGAAAGCAATCCTTTGGAATGTGCTTTAATTAAAATTTCTCCATTTTTTCTTTTAGATTTTACTATGACCAAACACTTGCCTTTATAAGCCTTTCTGTAAGTTTTTTGAAAACTTTCGGTACTCATCGGATTAGCATTGGCTACTGCAAGAATTTTTCCAGGCCCGCTAATTTCAAATTCAACAAGATTTTCTGAATTGGGATTTATTAAACCAAGTGAATCGGTCAATTCTAGAGAAATATAACTTAAATCCTGTCCATCTGATTTAATGAATTCCCTGTCTGCTGTCATTTCAATTTTTTCTGGTTTCCCTGCAGTATTCAAAACTGAAATGTCTATTATTGAATCTCCATCCAGTGCAAGCACCTTCAATTCACCCGGTTCATAAGGGACACTCCACCAGGCCATCAATTCAGTTTCTAAATTCGATGATTTTTCTCCATACGATTTACCATTAAGAAACAGTTCTACCTTTTCGTATCCTGAATAAGCGATAATCCCCAGGTATTCATTTTCATGTCCTTCCCAGTTCCATTCAGGTAACCAGTCGTGCCAGTGCCATTTACTCCAGCTTGCCCTGTTCTCCTTTAATTCAAATGATGGTGCAGGAGGTTTTACCATAAGAGAAAGCTGTTTGCCTGTTTTCCATAGTACATCTCGATAATAAGATTGCGAACGTTTATTTCCGCAAATATCGATATCTCCGCAAAAAGCATGATTCCACGGGAAGTAGTTTTCATCGTGAGGATAACCCCGCCATCCAATGCTTGCTTCACCCAGATAATCAAAACCTGTCCAAACAAAATCTCCAATTACATAAGGATATTTTAAAACCTCCATCCAGGCCCCAAAAGCTTCAAGCGGATAAGATTCCGCACAATAGGAAATCCTGTCAGGAACACGTTTGTGGTCAATCTCAAATATACTTTTTTGACCATGATCTCCCCCAAAAGAGTAATTGTATCCTGAAATATCAAGGGTGGCAAAATAAGGATCTTTGTCAGGTCCCAAACCATTTACTGCAGCTGTTACAGGCCTGGTCGAATCAATGGTTTTAATATACTGAACCAGCATTTTTGAGGTTTCAACTCCCTCTTTTTCGCCACGTTCAGGAATTTCATTACCAATGCTCCACATAATTACTGATGGGTGGTTGAAATCACGTTTTACCATTGCATCAATATCGCGTTTCCACCATTTATCAAAATAGTCGCTGTAATCCTGTGGCCTTTTGGGAACTCTCCACATATCAAAAGACTCATCGATTACTAACATTCCTAATCTGTCGCAGGCATCCAGGAAAGTTTCTGAAGGCGGATTGTGCGCACAACGTATGGCATTATATCCATTGGCTTTCATTATTTCTACCCGGCGTTCTTCTGCACGGTCATAGGCTGCAGCTCCCAATGGGCCGTTACCGTGGTGCATACAAGCTCCCTTTAAAACAATAGGATTTCCATTTAATAAAAATCCATTTTCAACACTGAATTCAAGACTCCTGATTCCAAACGACTTTTCTACTTTATCAATCAGTTTCCCTTTTCCATCCTTAATTTGAATAACAACACTATACAAATTTGGATTTTCCGGAGACCAAAATTCAGGAAAATCTATATTAATTTCCTGTTCGACAACACTTTCTCCATTTGTTTTTATATTGGTTTTTGTTGATGATTTAGCTAACTCTTCACCCTGTGGATTTTTAATTTTCACAAGAATCCGGACCTCTGTATTTTCTTCCGATTTGTTTACAATTTCATTTATTACTCTTATTGTTGCCTGATTCTCGGAAACTACCGGAGTGCTGATAAGAGTTCCCCATGTTTTTATATGAATCGGATTCGTAACTTTTAACCAAACATGTCTGTATATTCCCGAGCCGGAATACCATCGACTGTTTACACCTTCATTTTTAACTTCAACGGCTATTGTATTAATGCTATCATAATTCAGATAACTGCTAATATCATATTCGAATGCGGTATAACCGTAGGGATGAAATCCCAAATGATTACCATTTATCCAGATATCCGCATTCATATAAATCCCTTCAAAATAGATACTTACTTTTTTTTCTGAAAAATACTCAGGAACATTAAAATCCTTTCGAAACCAGGCTGTTCCTCCTTTCATATAACCTCCGTCAATTCCCCAAATTGTGGTTGAATCAAAGGGTGACTCTGTTCCGGAAATATCTTCAATACTCCAGTCATGTGGTAAATCAACAGATCTCCAATCTACGTCTTCAAAACCTCTGTTTTTTTCATTTTCAATTTCACCGGGATAGAATTTCCATTCAAAATCAAACAATATTTTTTCCCTGGGATTGTTTTGTGAGCAACTGCTGATCATCAAAATCATAATTAAAAAAGTGAATGTTTTTATATGGTTCAGTATCATGTATGAAATGTTTTTTTAACCAAATTAATCAATTATTTCCACTTCTTCCTAATTCGCAGAATTCTTTTGTCGAATGCTTGAAAGGTGACAAAATACAGGAAGTTTCAATAAACAAAACCTATTTCCAAACGTTATTTTACCAGAATTCAAATTCGTAAAAAAACCATGTTGATAGTGAAATCAGAATTGATTGATACAAATATAATTTCAACTAAAGAAGCTTTACAGGATTATTATACAGTATGCCTTAGCCGTGAGCTTAGCCTGCTGGGAAGACGCGAAGTGCATAATGGCCGGGCTCATTTCGGGATATTCGGCGACGGCAAAGAGGTTGCTCAGGTAGCCTATGCCAGAGCATTCAAAAAAGGTGACTGGCGTTCGGGATACTACAGGGATCAGACCTTCATGCTTAAACTTGGTTTACTGCAACCGGAAGAGTTTTTTTCTATGATATATGGTGAAACCGATGAAAACTTAAATCCCTCTACTGTAGGCAGAAATTTCAATAATCATTTTAGCACTCAAAATATTGACGAAAATGGTGAAATTAAGGATTTACTCAATACTTACAATTCAGCATCAGATATTTCCTCAACAGCGGGACAAATGCCACGTTTAATGGGACTGGCTCAGGCTTCGAAAATAGTACGACAAAAACCGGATTTAAAAAAATACATAAATAATAATGTAGCCGGGAATGAAGTTGCTTTTGGAATGATTGGGGATGCAAGTACTTCGGAAGGAATTTTCTGGGAAACCATAAATGCAGCTGGTGTAATGCAGGTTCCTGTGGTTGTTGCCGTTTATGACGATGGATATGGAATAAGTGTGCCCAAAGAGCTTCAGACAACCAAGTCAAGTATATCAAAAGTTCTTAATGGTTTTAAAAAGGAGAAAAATTCAAATGGTGTTGAAATATATTCCGGAAAAGGTTGGGACTATGAAGGTTTGGTGAAAATGTTTTCCAAAGGCGTGGAAAAAACAAGAAACACCCATGTTCCGGCAGTTTTTCATATTGAAGAACTAACCCAACAAATCGGACATTCTACATCAGGCTCACATGAAAGGTACAAATCTAAAGAGCGATTAAATTGGGAAAAAGAATTTGACTGTAATAAAAAAATGAGGGAATGGCTGATTGATAGCGGATTGGCCAGCGGGGAAGAATTAAATTCGATAGAAGACAAGGCAAAGAAAAGAGCAAAAGATGCTAGAAAAAAAGCATGGTCAGATTTTGTCAAAGGCTACAAGGATGAACAAGAAGAACTGCGCGAAATTGTGTCCAGAATAGAAAGCAAAACCCATTTACAAAGCTACCGCTTGGTTGACTATGAAAAAATTACAAAAAGAACCTTTCTGACCAGAAGACACTACCTGAGTTTTGCCAAAGGACTTTCTTTAAAAATTCACTTGAGAAAGGAAGTTGAAAACGACAGAAAAGACTTAAAAGACTGGATTAGAAGATATGAAGAAAGAAGTGCAGCGGCTTATAACAAACAGTTGTATCGTACAGGAAATGATGCTACGGTAAAAGTTAAAGGTATTCCTGTTGAATATAAAAATGAACCGGAAGATGTTAATGGCTCTGAGATCATTAGCAGTAACTTCAACAAATTATTTCAGAAATATCCTACCCTTGTAACATTTGGTCAGGACACGGGTAAACTTGGTGATGTAAACCAGGGGATGAAAGGAATGCAGGAAAAATACGGTATTGAAAGAATATCTGATGCAGGAATCAGAGAGGCCACCATTATCGGGCAAGGAATTGGACTGGCTTTACGGGGCTTTCGACCGATTGCGGAAATCCAGTATCTCGATTATGTTATTTATGCACTTTCACAATTAAGTGACGACTTGGCAACACTTCAATACAGAACAAAAGGAAAACAGGCTGCCCCATTAATTGTACGAACCCGTGGTCACCAGTTACAGGGAATTTGGCATGCAGGATCGCCGATGCAAATGTTGCTGGGTTCTTTACGTGGAATGTATTTGTGTGTCCCAAGAAATATGACACAAGCAGCTGGTTTTTATAATACATTGATGGAAGGAAATGATCCGGCTTTAATAATTGAACCTTTAAAAGGCTATAATGTAAAGGAGAAAATGCCTTCAAATATTGGCAAATATAAAATCCCACTGGGTGTGCCGGAAATTTTAAAACCAGGAAGGGATATAACCATTGTGACCTACGGATGGAACTCGCATCACGCAATAAAAGCAGCCCGGTTACTGGCACGTTTTAAACAAATTTCAGCTGAAGTCATTGATGTACAAACTCTAATGCCTTTTGATGTAAATCATATCATAAAAGAATCGATTAAAAAAACAAACAAAGTTGTATTTATGGATGAAGATGTTCCTGGTGGAGCTTCGGCATATATGATGCAAAAGGTAATCGATGAACAGGATGCTTTTAATTACCTGGATACAGCCCCACGTTGTCTTTCAGCGCAGGAACACAGGCCTGCCTACGGAATTGACGGTGAGTACTTTTCGAAACCCAATGTGGAAAGATTATTCAGAACAGTGTATGATATGATGCGGGAAACAGATCAGGAAAAATATCCTGTACTTTGAGGTTTCTTATTGGGATCCGCGGTTTTCAAAGGCAGTTTGTCCGGAGGTTGGAAACTTCCGATCCCAAAGAAAAAAGAGGCTAACTCAAGTAAGACAGCCTCTTTTAAAACAAATCCGGAAAAATTATCTAATCGTGCTTTTTTCTAGTTTATCATCTTAAACAATAATTCAGAACAAATAACTGGAGTTTTCTGGTTTTTTGGTAAGAAACAATAAGCTCCCGAATTTTCCGCATCAATTGCAATTCGATCGTTTGATGAATCTGACATTACAATTACTGTTGCATCTGCTTTTTTTAATTTAATACTTTTCAAAATCATCACTACGTTCATATCTTTTTCAAGATAATAATCCGAGAAAACAATAAGTTTTGATTTTAAAAATTCTTTTCCGCCAAAATAGTTTAAAAAGTCTTGTCCATTCTGAAAGCTTGTAAATTTTACGGCGATGTTTTTTAAACTCTGAATTGTATTAATTGCCGAATTTAAAGCTTTACTTAAAACAGTATTGGCCAGGTGGTTGTCTTCTATCACTACCACTTCAAAAGCATTTTCTATGTTGTTTTTTTCATTTTTTAGGGTGTTTGTTTCTACTTTTTTAATTCTATTAACAGTCTCCATTTTAATTTTAAGTGTTTTGCCAAACTATAACAAGAGACGTACCAAAAAAGTCATTCTAAGAATATCAAAAAATAAAACGCTATTATCATGTTACTTACAAATAATTCTAATTTATTCTAATTTTCACATGTTTTTCAAATTGAGAAAAAAAATTACAAATCAATTAATTTTGGGAATGATATAGAATAATAATCTAAAAATTAAAGAAGTAACCGGCAATTGAATCATCCTGAAATATTGTATATCGTAACTAAACGTCCAATTGGACCAAGAAACAGATTCTTTTGAGGAAAAATTACAGGAATTATATTTATTTCAATTTCTTTGTAATTAGAAACTGTTATTTATAAACAGCAAAATGGTTGAAAAAAAGGATTACAATAACGATTGGAGAGTAGTTGCTTCAACAATTTATAAAAAGCCAAGCGATTCAAAAATATATGGAATGGTGGAGCTTGATGTTACGGAACTGGAAAAGTATATTGCCAAGAAACGTAAAGAAGGAATAAAAACTACACTTACATATCTTTTAACTTTGATTATCGGACGTGCTATACGACAGGAAGTACCGGAACTTAATACCTACTTAAAACGAGGTAAAATAGTTCAACGAGAACAGGTAGATGCCACGGTTAGTGTTTTATTAGCTGGAGGTCAAATGGGATCGGTAAAAGTTGAGAATGCCGACCAATTAACAACCTCAGAAATTTCAAATAAAATTGGAAAAAACATTGCCAACTCAAGAAAGGGTTACGAAAACGATACAATGCAATCGAAGTCGATGTTGGCGAAATTTCCATGGCCTTTTAGAAACTGGCTTTTTAAACTTTATAAAATAATTACAATTCACTGGGGTATTTCAATTCCAATGATTGGGTTGGATTCAACAAGTTTTGGCTCATATATTGTTTCAAATATAGGAACTGTAGGCCTTGATACGGGATATGGCTCTTTGCTCCCATCCTCTAATATTTCATTTGTTTTTATACTGGGTTCAATAGATAAAAAACCGGTAGTTGTAAATGACGAGGTTACTATCAGGCGTGTTATGTGGCTATCTTCTACTCTCGACCATCGTGTGGTTGATGGTTCTCACGGTGGTAAACTTTTCCGTTTTATAAAACGATTGGCAAAAAATCCGGAATTGCTTGATTTGAAACCGGATAAAAAAATCTCAAAATTTTAATGTTTTTCGTTTAATAAAATTGTAGTCCAAGGCTTAAATTCTGCATTCTTTTTGGACAGGCTGTTTAATTTTTACAGGTTTAATATTATTTATCATTTCCAGTCTGATAATTGAAAATAATTTTTCCGTGTACGAACACGAAATCAAAATAATTCATTAGATTTGTACTCCAATATTTACAAACAAGATGTTTAATCATCATAATATCAGTGTATTATAAAAGAAAATAATCAAATAAGAATTAAGGACATTGCAAAAAAAGCAAATGTTTCAATCGGAACCGTTGACAGGGTGCTTCATAATCGTGGAGAAGTTTCGGAAAAGACTAAAAAAAAGATACTTGAAATTATTTCGGAACTTGATTATAAACCAAACATACTTGCCAGCAGCCTTGCTTCAAAAAAATCAGCGGTTTTTGCTACCCTATTGCCCAAACCGCCTTCAAAAGAAGGTTATTGGAATATTCCTCTGGTTGGTGTTAAAAAAAGAATTTCAGAATTAAAACAATTTGGGATTCAGTTGAACTCCTTTACTTTCAGTCAAACCGACAGAAATGATTTTACAACTGAAGCTGAAAAAATAATTGAATTAAAACCCGATGGTGTTTTACTGGCTCCTTTCTTTAAAAAAGAGTCCATCGATTTTATTGAAAACTTAAAAAAACATAATATCCCCTTTGTTTTTATTGATTCTGAAATTAAAGATGTCGGCCAAATTAGTTACATAGGTCAGGATTCTTATCAAAGCGGATTGGTTTCAGGGAAACTGCTTGATATGATCTTGTCGGAAGGAAACATACTGGTCATACATTTTGCAAAGGAAATGGATAATCAAAACCATCTTGTCGAAAGAGAAAAAGGTTTCTATGACTGGTTCAGAAAGAATAATATTTCCAGGCATCAGCTTTTTACCACCGAAGTTTCGGATACTGCTGATTTGGAATGGATGCAAAAAGTAAAAGCTATAATCGACAAAAATCAAATTAAAGGAATTTTTGTCACCAATTCCAGGGTATTTTTTGCCGCCAGATTGATAGAAAAGTACGGACTTAAAGAAATTAAGCTTATCGGACATGATATAATTAAATGGAATATTGAATATTTAAATAAGAATATAGTTCATTTTCTGATTTGCCAACGCCCTGAAGAACAAGGATATTATGCTGCTAATGTTTTATTTCAACATGTAGTTGAGAAAGAAATCATTAATAACAAGCATTATACATCTATTGATATTCTTACAAAAGAAAACATAAACTATTATAAAGAATTTAAGTAACATTTTATGAAAAGCTTATCGTTTAACGACCTTAGTGGAAAGGTATGTGTAATTACAGGAGGAGCAGGAGTTCTGGGAAGTGCCATGGTGAATGCTATTGCTTCTGTGGGAGCAAAAATTGCAATCGCTGATATTAATAAAGAAGTTGCGGATAAAGTTGCTTCCGAAATTGCAAAGGAATCTGGAACCGAAGTTATTGGAATAGAAGCCAATGTATTGGAAAAAGCATCATTGGAAAAAGCAAAAGAAGAAATCAATAGCAGGCTTGGAGATATTGATATTTTGATTAATGGTGCCGGAGGAAACAGTCCACAAGCCACCACAAAAGTCGAAACCATGACCGAAGAAAACATGGATAATCTGGAAGACACTTTCTATGGTTTGGAAATGGAAGGTTTTGACAAAGTTTTTGCATTGAATTTTAAAGGTACGCTTTTACCTACTATGGTTTTTACCAGGGACATGTTGAAAAACAAAAAAGGAGTTGTTTTAAATGTTTCATCTATGAATGCATACAAACCTTTAACAAAAATTCCTGCATACTCAGCAGCCAAAGCATCAATTAATAATTTTACAGAATGGCTTGCTGTTCACCTGGCAAAAGTAGGCATCCGCGTAAATGCAATTGCACCGGGCTTTTTTATCACACACCAGAACCGTTTTCTTGTAATGGATGAAAAAACAGGCAATTATTCTGCAAGAGGTCAAAAAATTGTTGACAATACACCAATGGGGAAATTTGGTGAACCCGAAGATTTACAGGGCGCTACATTATTCCTGATTTCTGACGTTTCGAAATTTATAACCGGTATTGTAATTCCTGTTGACGGCGGTTACAGTGCATTCGGTGGGGTGTAAAACCAATAACAAATAACTAACGACAAATAACTAACGACAAATAACTAACAGCTTTTCAACTAAACTTTTGACAATTTAGAAATTATTAAAATCAAAAAATGTCATTAGAACAAACATGGAGATGGTACGGTCCATCAGATCCTGTAACACTGCAGGATATAAGACAAGCAGGTGCTACGGGAATTGTAACTGCTTTGCATGAAATTCCAAACGGAGAAACCTGGAGTGAGGACGCATTAAGAGAGCGTAAAAGATTAATCGAATGGGACGATAATATTACACCACCAAAATCAAGAGGATTAACATGGTCGGTTATTGAAAGTATCCCTGTTCATGAAGATATAAAACAAGCAAGACCAAATCGTGATAAACTAATTGAGAATTATATTCAAAGCATTCGCAACGTTGGAAAAGTTGGAATCCCTGTACTATGTTACAATTTTATGCCTGTGGTTGACTGGACTCGAACCAATTTAAAAATGGAACTTGAAGACGGAGCCCGGGCCTTATGTTTCGACATGACTGATTTTGTTGCATTCGACATTTTTATGTTACGTCGAAAAGGTGCAGAAGAAAGTTATGAAGGTGAATTAATTAAAAAAGCCCAGCGTAGGTATGAATCGATGAACCGAGAACAGCGTTATGAGTTGGAACGTACTATTATTGCCGGGCTGCCCGGTGCTGAGGAATCATATACACTCGAACAATTTCAGGCAAAACTGGACGAATACAAAGATATTGATGATACAATATATCGTGAAAACCTTAAATATTTTTTGGAACGTGTAGCACCGGTTGCTGAAGAAAGTGGTGTAAAACTGGCGATTCATCCCGACGATCCTCCATTTTCCTTATTCGGGTTGCCAAGAGTAGTAAGTACAGAAAAAGATTTGAAATACCTATTGGGTGTTTATGACAGCATTTATAATGGATTTACTTTATGTACCGGTTCGTATGGTGTTCGTGCCGACAACGACCTGGTAGGAATGGTAAAAAGACATGGTGCAAAACTCAATTTTGCTCATTTACGTAGTACTCAACGAGACGAATTAAATGGCTTTCATGAAGCCAGTCACCTTCAGGGCGACGTTGACATGTATGGCGTTATGCTGGCCATATTAAAGGAACAAAGAAAACGTCAGGCCGTATATCGCCCGGACCATTCAATACCTATGCGTGCTGACCATGGTCACACTATTTTAGATGATCTCGACAAAAAAACTAATCCCGGATATTCTGCAATTGGATTATTAAGAGGGATGGCTGAATTGCGTGGATTGGAACTGGGAATAGAGCGGAGTGGCGCTGTTTTCAATGACTAAATTGAGGTGAAAATCTGAATATAAATAAATACTCGGGATTTGAAAGTTTCCCGGGTTAAAAGACAAGAAACTATAACGATAACAAAAAAAATAAAACAATATGGAACTAAAACAAAACTGTAAATATGCCATGCTTGTACCAACCAGTATGGGTATTCGGATTACACCTGAAAATGGCCAGCCGGTTCATGTAAGTGACAAATTTACGATGTATGCTACCAGTGCCGAAACTAATGTAGCAAGCATCTCTTCTTATTTGGGTTTGCCTGTTAAAGTATTAACAACATTTGTTAAGGGTAGTCCAATAGCTCAATTTTTAAAGAGTAATCTAAAATCACGGCATATGGATTATGAGGGGCCGGAGGTAGAACAGGAAAATCCCTGGAGTTATCGCCATCAAATCAATATTGCCGATAGCGGTTATGGATCTCGTGGTCCGCGCGTTTTTAATGATCGTGCAGGAGAAGTTGGCAGAACATTAAATGTTAAAGATTTTGATTTGGACAGAATTTTTGGTGAAGAAGGTGTACAAATCGTTCATCTTTCTGGGTTGATCGGTGCCTTGTCTCCTGAAACAACACAATTTTGTCTTGAAGTGGCCAGGGCTGCTAAAAAATACGGAACCAAGATTTCTTTTGACTTAAACCACAGAGCATCATTCTGGAAAGGACGTGAAGATCAGCTTCGCAAAGATTTCACTGAAATTGCTTCTGTTTCTGATATTCTGATCGGGAACGAAGAAGATTTTCAATTGTGTTTTGGAATAGAAGGACCTGAAGCTGGAGGTGAAGGTTTAAAAGCTAAAATAGAGGGTTTTAAGGGACTGATTAAACGCGTAAAAGAAACCTTTCCAAATGCATCGGTTTTTGCTACTACATTGCGTGAAGTAATAAGTGTAAACCAACACCTGTGGGGAGCTATAATGCTGGAAGGAAATAACTGGCATATTGTTGAACCACGCGAAATTCATGTACTTGACCGTATTGGCGGTGGTGATGGTTTTGTAGGTGGAATGTTATATGGAATTCTAAAAAACTGGGATGCAGAAAAAT
>ENA-ORCQ01000245-ORCQ01000245.1-marine-metagenome-genome-assembly--contig:-NODE-245-length-21241-cov-4.100784_pt1 | contig 21241 bp, 20 predicted proteins | sample MGYA00237780_ERZ508510 | MGnify/ENA primary metagenome ERZ508510 (study PRJEB26181, sample SAMN06268981) | marine metagenome | isolation source: Tt an E2 anaerobic enrichment on eucalyptus from sediment...
GGTTTTGGTAATAATTTAATTTGATATTTTTCTGAATTATATTTCAAATCGGTAAAAAAGAATGAAACTTCGTTAATTACAGAAACCATTTCATATTCAAAAATTCCGTTTCCGGTTGCCTTCATTAAATAGTTGTTTCCTTCAATGTTTAAATAGACTATTTCAGGAATTACATCACCATCAACTTTTACATTAACCACAAACGATTCTCCTTTTTTCACCTGAAGGTTTGAGTTTTGTAATTCAAACTGAAAAGGTGCAGGTTTTATAAAAGTAGTATTGTAGTGAACCAGTCGATTGGTTGAATCAATAAATACATTTCTATTATATAAAAATATCCCAGATGTAATTAAAACACTGATTATTAAATATATAAAAACATATCGGATGTTCTTAAACTGAACCGCATCATTAAAATCGAAAACTTCAAGCTGTTCTATTTTTTGATCAATACTGGCCAGAACCAATTCATTGGAATAATTATTTTCTTTTAAATCGTTAAGTTCAATAATGTTTAAAAGCTTATCCTCAATATCTGTAAAATGCTTCTGAATTATATTGGTAGTTTCTTTTACATCGATTGGTTTAATAATCCTGAGCATTTTTAATAAGGGTAGACCCACAAACTGGATTAACATTAATCCTGTAAAAATCAAAAAACCAAAAAATATTATTTTACGAACTTCAGAAGAGAAATAAACAAAATACTCAACAACTGAAAACGCAGTGTATATAGCCAATACAGAAAAAAGAGAAATTAACAACCCTCTTAATAATTTGTACGTGTAGTATTTTAACTTAAACGAATTAAGCTTATTAACAAGTATGTTAAACTTTTTTGACATTAATTGTAAATATTTATATAACAGTTATTTATAAAATGCTTAATTGTTAATAATTGTTCAAAAACTGCTAAAAAAACAAAAGTAAACTTTTAAAATAAAATTTGCATTTTTCAAATTTTAATACATATAATTCCTTTCATAAATAACATTCTTAAACTTACATTTTTTTAGTTGTATTCTATTCACAACTTTTTAACCTGTTTACATTTTAAATAAATAACACTCAAATTCTATTCACAGTTGTTTACAACATTATTTATCTGTTTCTATTTTAACAAATTAAAATATTAAAAAGATGTTAAAAAGCGATTAAATAATTTGTTAAAGAATTGCTTATAAAATCTGAAAAAAAGAAATTAACAATTATAAACAGGATATAATAAGTAATATTTGATCTTATATTTGTTTAATTAAGAATATTAATAATAATATGTTTTGAAGATACTTTTAGTTGAAGATAATTTGATGAATCAAAAGGTGGTAATGTTTAACCTAAAAAAATTGAATTGCAAAATTACACCTGTTACAAACGGAAAGGATGCCCTTGAATATTTTAAAAAAGAAAAATATAATATTGTTTTAATGGATATTATGCTTCCCGAAATGAATGGGTATCAAATAACCAGGGAAATAAGAAAAATTGAAAAAGAAAATAATGAAGAAAATCCTGTTGCAATAATTGCTTTAACTGCAAACACTTATGAAAATGATAAAGAAAAATGTTTAAGCATAGGCATGAATGATTATTTATCAAAGCCTTTTTCGGCGCAACAATTAATTAAAACAATAGAAAAATTTATTAGGGCTGATTAAAATAATATGAACTTGGATTTAGATATAAGAGGAGATAATTATTCTGAAAATGAAAAGGAACTTGATATTAAATTAAGACCGCTTCAGTTTGACGATTTCAGGGGGCAAAAACAAATTGTTGAAAATCTTAAAATTTTTGTAAAAGCTGCAATTATGCGCGGAGAATCCCTTGATCATGTATTACTTCACGGACCACCGGGATTAGGTAAAACAACACTTTCAAACATTATATCAAACGAAATGGGGGTGGGATTAAAAGTTACTTCAGGACCAGTTCTGGATAAACCAGGAGATTTAGCCGGATTATTAACTAACCTGGAAGAAAACGATGTTCTTTTTATCGATGAGATTCACCGTTTATCGCCAATTGTAGAAGAGTATTTATACTCAGCCATGGAAGATTTTCGGATTGATATTATGATAGACAAAGGCCCCAGTGCACGTTCTGTACAAATTGAATTAAATCCTTTTACTTTAATTGGTGCAACAACAAGATCGGGTTTATTAACTTCTCCTTTACGCGCCAGGTTTGGTATTAATTCTCATTTGGAATATTATGATGCTGATGTTTTAAAAAGTATAGTAAAACGTTCGGCCGGGATATTGGATGTTGAAATTACAGACGATGCTGCACACGAAATTGCTTTCAGAAGCCGGGGTACTCCCCGAATTGTAAATTCTCTGTTGCGTAGGGTGCGCGATTTTGCCCAGGTTAAAGGAAATGGTAGCATTGATATGGATATTACCAAACACGCCCTAAAAGCGCTTAATATAGATGAATACGGATTAGACGAAATGGATAATCGTATTTTGCTTTGTATTATAGACAAATTTAAAGGCGGACCGGTAGGAATTTCTACCATTGCAACAGCAGTAGGGGAGGATAGTGGAACCATTGAAGAAGTTTACGAACCATTTTTAATCAAAGAAGGATTTATTAAACGAACTCCAAGAGGCAGGGAAGTTACGGAGTTGGCATACAAACATTTAGGAAGGATAAAATACGGAAACTCACCTACTTTATTTTAATTTGCGGGAGGAATCAATTCAACCTCAAATAATTTTGGCCATAATTTACCGGTGATAAATATTCTTTCTGTAGATTCATCATAAGCAATCCCGTTCATATAATCAATTCTATCATTTGGTTTATGATACATGTTTATAATACCCGGAAAACTTACTTCAGATAAAACTCTTCCGGTTTCAGGTTCAATTTCAACTATTTTTTCTGTTGTATAAAGGTTGGCAAAAATATTTCCATTTATAATTTCCAGTTCATTTAACTGATAAATCAATTCTTTGTTATCTGCTACTTCAACTGTTTTTACAACAGAAAAATCGTCAGGTTTTAACCAGGAAAGTACATTGGTACCGTTACTCATAATTAAATTTGTACCATCGTTGGTAAGTCCCCAACCTTCACCTTTAAACTGAAAACTATCGAGTACTGCAAAATCTGACAAATTATAAACAAATCCTTTTTGTGCACGATAAGTAAGTTGGTAGATTTTATTATTTAAAATGGTTATTCCTTCGCCAAAATATTTATCATCCAAACGATGTGCCTTTAACTCTTTTGCGCTTTTTAAATTTACCTTAAACAATCCCGATGTACCATGTTCACCTGTACCTTCATACAAAAAACCATCGTAATACTCTAAACCCTGGGTATAATATTCTTTTGAGTGTGGATAAACATTTACAATTTTGTAGGAATAGGTTTTTGGAACTATGTCAGATATGACAGAAATAGCTTTTGTTCTTGTATTTTTTACCCCGTCTTTTTTAATGGGTTCAACAGTAATATTGCTTTTTCCTATTCTGGAAATTTCAATGTCGTCAACATTAAAATCCAATTCGGGGCTTTCTTTTATTAACTGGCTGTTATAGTATACTTTAACCGTTTCAATTTCGCCGTTTTTAACTTTGGTTTTTACATTTATCGATACTTTTTCTCCAAAAACATAATTGCTTTTTTTTGGTAAAACAGTAATTGAACTCACCGGTTTTCTGGATTTTGAAGCTTTGTTAGAACAGGAAAAAGCAGTAATGAAAAAGCTGCAAACAAGTATTATTGGAAATAAAGATCGGCCCATTTTGTTTTTGTTATTTGGCAACCAAAGATAAAACATATTCAACAAAGGTTGTTTATCAAAATCTATATCTTTGCTTGAAATTTAATCAACTTGAATCCATTTAAAAAATTAGCAGGAGAAACAGCAATCTACGGAGTAAGCAGTATTGTTGGCCGATTTTTAAACTGGTGGTTAATGCCGCTTTATGTGTCTATTTTTTCTACCGAAGTTTATGGCATTGTAACCAACCTGTATGCATATGTTGCGTTTTTTATGGTTTTGTTAACCTATGGAATGGAGACAGGCTTTTTCAGGTTTGCTTCAGAAAGTAAAAACCCGGATAAAGTTTATTCCACCTCTTTGATTTCACTGTTTTCCACCTCACTGATTTTTTTGCTTATTGTAGTTCTTTTTAAGGAGCAGATTGCCGGTTTAATTAATTATGATAATCATCCTGAATATATTTTTTGGCTGGCAATTATTTTAGCTATCGATGCTATAACAGCTATACCTTTTGCGCATCTGCGTCTGAAAAACAAGCCTTTAAAATTTGCTTTTATCAAGCTGGTAAATATTGGAGCAAATATATCTTTTAACCTTTTCTTTTTACTCTTATGCCCGGTTTTGGCTAAAAATCCGAACTCCGTTATTCATGCTGTTTATTCACCGGAAATTGGTGTTGGATATGTGTTTATTTCAAATTTACTTGCCTCAGCAATCACATTTTTGATGTTGCTACCTAACATTTTAAAATTGACTTTTCAATTCGATAAAACCCTGCTGTATAAAATGTTAAACTATTCAATACCAATTTTGGTGGTTGGACTGGCGGGTGTGGTTATTTTACATATCGATAAAATTTTAATTCCTTTTCTTATCCCTGAAAATCAGAATCCCATGGGACAGTTGGGAATTTATGGTGCAGGAGTTAAAATTGCGGTTTTGATGAATATGTTTATACAAGCATTCAGGTATGCTTTTGAACCTTTTTTCTTTTCACAGTCAAAAGACAAGGACGATAAAAAAATGCACGCCGGGATAATGAATTATTTTGTAATATTTGGTTTACTTATATTTTTAGGAATGGTTTTATATATCGATATTATTCGATTATTGAACTGGAAGCCAGAGTATTACGAAAGTTTCCCTATTTTGCCCGTAATTCTGCTTGCCAATCTTTTTTATGGAATTTATTTTGCCCTGTCGATGTGGTATAAACTTACGGATATGACCCGGTATGGTGCCTACATGTCTGTTACCGGTGCAGCATTGACAATTGCACTTAACTTTTTACTTGTTCCGGTTTATGGTTATAAAGGATCTGCTTTTGCATTAATGATATGTTTTTTAGGAATGATGGTAGTTTCTTACTTTCTGGGACAAAAGTATTATCCAATACCCTATAATTTGAAAAGGATTTTAACTTATTTTCTGATAGCGGGAGTAATTTATTTTATTTCGTTGTACACAGCTGAAAAAGAACCGGTTTTAAAATATTCACTTAATACAATTTTATTGGCTGTGTTTATCATTTTTGTCTATATTTTGGAAAAAATAGAGTTAAAAAGCTTATTTAAAATCAGTAAAAAGAGTTAAGTACCAAAAAGTATTATTTTTGCATCTATGAAACAACCATGATCAAGGTTTACAAATAGTCGAATGATTATTATCATGGGAGTTCTCCCGGGTCCTCGGGATTGCTTATAAAAAGACATTATTGAATAAATGAAAGATTTAGAAGGAAAAGTTATTGCAGTTGCCAGTGATCATGCAGGATTTGACAAAAAGCAGGTAGTGCTTAAGTATTTCAGGGAAAATGGAATAGAATTTAAAGATTTTGGTTGTTACTCAAACGAAAGTGTTGATTATCCTGAATTTGCACAAGCTATCGGATCTGCAATTGAAAACGGTGACTACAAAATCGGAATAACTTTCTGTGGCAGCGGACAGGGAATAAGTATAGCTGCCAATAAATTTCAGCATGTTCGTTCAGCTACTTGTTGGTCGCCTGAAATTGCTGCATTGGCAAAACAGCATAATGATGCAAACATTTGTGCTATTCCGGGCAGATTTGTTACTGATAAAGAAGCAATTGCCATTGTGGAAGCATACCTCAATGCAGAATTTGAAGGTGGACGTCATGCCAGGAGGATAGCAAAAATTCCGCTAAAATAATATATGCCCAAAACAAAAGACATATTTGTAGAAGATTCGAAAATTGCCTTTGACAAAAAACATCGTAAAACCATAAATTTTAACATTTCAAGGTATGATGCTGCAGTGTCGAAAGGAAAACTTCGTTATACAAATCTGGAATTGGCAAAACAAAGGGCTTCCTATTTAAAGGAAAAAGTAGCAGCTAACCTGGGAAGGTATCTGGAGGAGTTTGAGAAAAATGCGCTTAAAAATAATATCTCTGTTATTTGGGCAAGAAACGGGGAAGAAGCAGTATCAGAAATTATCAAGGTACTAAAAAAAGAAAATGCACGGTTGCTGGTTAAAAGTAAATCGATGATTTCTGAAGAGATAGAATTAAACGAAAATCTTGAAAAATCTGGAATAGAACCTGTTGAAACAGATTTGGGAGAATTTATTGTTCAGGTTGCAGGAGAAAAACCTTATCATATTTTAACACCCGCAATGCACAAATCGAAAGAAGATGTTGCGGAACTTTTTCATAAAAAATTTGATACTCCTGAGGATTCAACTCCAACCGAACTTACTCTTTTTGTGCGAAAAGTATTGCGAAAAAAATTTACATCGGCACAAGTAGGAGTAACAGGTGCAAATTTTTTAATTGCTGACAAAGGAGGAGTAGCACTTACGGAAAATGAAGGAAATGGAATCATGTCGGTTGCATTTCCAAAAATTCATATTGTAATTTCCGGTATTGAAAAGCTGATTCCTTCAATAAATGATTTACCACTTTTTTTGCAGCTTCTTTCAGCACACGGAACCGGACAGCAGGTAACTGTTTACAATTCATTGTTTACGGGTCCAAAAAAAGATAATGAATCAAATGGTCCGGAAAAAATGATTGTTGTTTTACTGGATAACAATCGTACTGAAATTGCCAAAGAAAAAGAACATTTTAAAGCTTTAAAGTGTATCAGGTGCGGAGCTTGCTTAAATACTTGCCCCATTTATAAAAACGTAGGTGGCTATACGTACGGAGTAACTTATACCGGGCCCATAGGTTCTGTAATTACACCGTTTATGAATGGTTTTAAAAATTATAACCATTTAAGTTATGCCTGTTCTGTTTGTGGAGCCTGTTCAGAAGTTTGTCCGGTAAAAATTCCCTTACACGATTTGTTGCTTTTAAATCGTAAGAAAAGTGTGGAAAACAATTATGGAACATTAGCCTGGAATGCAGGAATGAAAGCCTATGAATGGGCATTTAAAAAGCGAAAAAATGTAGATTTGGTAAATGGGAAAATCAAAAATAAAATATTAAAAACCAATAAAAATGTTCTGGGAAATCAAAAGGAGTTTCCGGAAGTAGCCCAAAAGTCGTTTAGTAAAACCTGGAAGTCAAACTTAAATTTATAATTATGTTATCGAATACTTGTAAATATGCGTTGCGTGCATTGATTTATTTAGGAAAGTTTTCCGAAAAAGATACAAGAATTGGTATCAAAAAAATTTCGGAAGATCTGCAATTGTCATCACCATTTTTAGGAAAAATTCTTCAGAATCTTGTTAAACAAAAGTTACTGGTTTCAACCAAAGGACCAAATGGTGGATTTGCTCTTGCTAAAAAAGCAGAGGAAATAACACTTTGGGATATTGTGACCAAAGTGGACGGAGAAGAATTTTTTACGAATTGTTTAATTACTTTAGAACCGTGTAAAACACATGATCCTTCGAAACCTTTATGTCCGGTGCATTCTCAGTACGATAAACTGCGCAAGGATATCTGTAATTTTTACAAGGACACAACCCTGGAGGTAATTAGTAAGGATATTGACAAATATGAAGAGTTTGTAAAACTCTAAAAAAGTTTTTCCCACTTTTTGTCAGAAACAAAAAAGTAGTAAAACAATATTGCCGCACAAATTCCTAATGTATTTGCCATAAAATCGTAAATGTCGCTACTACGGGATTTTGATAGCATTTGTTGGCTAAACTCGAGTATGGCACTAAATACAACCGACACAAGCGGTGCAATAAGATAATACTTCAAATTGAGTCTTTTAAGTGGCCTTAACAGCAAAACACAAAGTATAAAAAAAAGCCCGAAATGAACCATTTTGTCAAAATGCGGTATCTTAAAAAGTGGTTTAACCGGTAATTCTTTAGCAGGAATAAAAAGAGCGTAACAAATTAATGCCAGCCATAAAACAGGTTTCCAAAAAAAGAGAAATTTGTTTTTATCAGATGTGTTATTGGAAATCTCCATTATAATCAGTTCGAATTGCAATAATAATGTTTTTTAAACAATTCCTTAGTTTTTAATCTTCTTATCATAAGAGAAAATCATGGCAGGTATTTATTTACATATTCCTTTTTGCCGACAAAAATGTTATTACTGCGATTTTTATAAAACAGTAAATACATCGCTTACTTCAAAATTCATTACAGCTCTGCAAAAAGAAATTATACTTCAAAAAAATTACCTCAGCAATGAAAACATAGAAACTATTTATTTTGGTGGAGGAACACCTTCGGTACTTAAAATAAATGAAATAAACCAGATACTGAGTGTAATAAATCAGCAATTTAAAGTTTCAACAAATGTTGAAATTACTCTTGAAGCTAATCCCGATGACCTTTCCAAAGATTATCTGAATCAAATTTATCAAACAGGAATACATCGATTAAGTATCGGTATCCAGTCTTTTCAGGATAAATTATTAAAAAAGATGAACAGGCGTCACAATTCCGGTCAGGCTTTAAAAGTTGTCGAAAATGCAGTAAAAACCGGATTTAATAATATCAGTGTGGATTTGATTTATGGTTTACCGGGATTAACAAATCAGCAATGGGTCAATGATTTGGAAAATGTTTTCAAATTACCTGTGCAACATCTTTCGGCATACCATCTTACATATCATAAAGGAACAGCTTTTTACACCTGGTTGAAAAAGGGAAGCTTAAAAGCATTGAATGAAAATGAGAGTATTTCGCAATTCAAATTGTTAGTTCAAAAGGCAAAAGAAAATGATTTTGAACAATACGAAATTTCAAATTTTGCAAAGGACAGAATGTACTCAAAACACAATTCTTTTTACTGGATGGGCATTAAATATTTGGGATTGGGGCCTTCCGCTCATTCTTATAACGGGATTTCACGAAGATGGAATGTCGCTAATGTTGAAAGTTATATCAAAGCAATTGATAATGGTTTAAACTACTGGGAAGAAGAAATTTTAAATGAAGCTAATAAATACAATGAATATATTTTAACAAGAATTCGCACGATTTGGGGAGTGTCGTTAAATGATTTAACAAATGATTTTGGTGTTGAAAAAGCAGAACACTTCGTGAAAAATATTAAAAAGTATATCAACAACAGAATGGCAATCCAAAATAAGGGTATTTATACTTTAACAGAAAAGGGAATGTTTGTTTCAGATGAAATTATGACCAACCTTATGTACATATAATTGTTAACCAATAAGTTAAATTGATTGTGCAATTTACATTTTATAAAAATTAAGACTGAAAAATCTTTATAAATCTCTATATTTGCGTTTCGCAAAAAAACAGCGTTTAAAATGGAAATTAAAATTGTAAACAAATCGGACAACGATTTACCCGCATATAGTACTGAATTATCGGCTGGAATGGATGTTAGAGCATTTTTATCTAAGCCGGTAACACTTAAACCTTTAGAGCGAAAACTAATTCCAACAGGATTGTTTCTCGAAATTCCTGCAGGTTTCGAAGCTCAAATCAGACCCCGTAGTGGATTGTCCCTTAAAAAAGGAATTTCTGTTTTAAATACTCCCGGGACTATTGATGCTGATTACAGGGGAGAAGTTGGCATTATTTTAGTCAACTTATCGAATGAAGATTTTGTTATTGAAAGCGGGGAGAGGATTTGCCAAATGATCATTGCATCACACGAAACGGTAAAATGGAATTTGGTTGAGGAATTGGAAGAGACCCAAAGAGGGGCAGGTGGTTTTGGCCACACAGGGAAAAATTAAAAGAATGAAAAATATCAAGGGTTTAAGTTTAATCGTTCTGTTCATTGTTTTTGTTTCATGTTCAGGAAGTAAAAAAGTAACCGAACAACAGGTTATTCAGGCAGCGGTAGAAACAGAAAGCAAGACAAATTCTGAACTTGATGAAAAAAAGCAGATGGAATTTAACTATCTGTTTTCTGAAGCATTAAAACAAAAAATGCTGGGTAATGCACAAAATGCCATTCAGATTTTATCCAGTTGCCTTCAAATCGATCCCAATTCATCTGCTGCAATGTTTGAACTTGCTAGTATACATGCAGCAAACAATGATTTAACAAGTGCAACCTTATTGCTTGAAAAAGCTATCAGTTTAAATCCAGATAATATTTGGTATAAAAAGCTGCTGGCACAGATTTATCAGCAAACTCAGAAATTTGAAGAGGCGGCAGGAATTTATGATGACATGATAAAGGCAGATCCTGAAAATCAGGAGTATATTTATTCCAAGGCAGTTCTTTTGGCGAATGCTCAAAAGTATGAGGAGTCAATAAATACCTATCGTGAGCTGGAGAAAAAAACAGGAATCAATGAACAAATTTCGGTAGAAGTTCAGCAGCTGTATGTTGCAAACGGTGAGATTGACAAGGCATTTAAAGAAATTGAAAAGTTAATAGAGCATAATCCAAACGAACCTAAATACTACGGTTTGTTGGCAGATTTATATCAAAGTCAGGGAGACAGTATTAATGCTTTAAACAATTACAACAAAATTCTTGAAATGGACCCGGAGAGTGGATTTGTACACTTCTCTCTGGCTAATTTTTATCTTGAATATAATGAGGTTAACAAATCTTTTGAAGAAACTAAAAAAGGATTTGCAAGTAACAATGTAGATTTACAAACCAAACTACAGCTTTATATTATGTTGGTTTCTAACAGGGAAAAATCGAAAATTAACGATGAAAAGGAAGCCGAACTGATAAATATTTTAATAGAAAATCATCCTAACGAATTTCTGGTTTATACCATTCAGGCCGATTATTTATTGAGAAAAAATCAGTTAAAAGAAGGCCGTGATGCACTTCTGAAAGCATTGGAATTTGAAAATGGTGATTTCAAAATTTGGGAAAGAATTTTATTTATCGATAACGATTTGCAGGAGTGGCAAACTTTATACGACCATAGTACCGAAGCGATGGAATTGTTCCCGAACCAACCCAATGTATATCTTTTAAATTCTGTAGCTTGTATTCAGCTCGAAAAATTTGATGAAACGATTACAGTAATTGATGAAGGGCTGGATATTCTTATAGATAATCCACCACTGGAAGGACAGTTTTTAATGCTAAAGGGAGAAGCTCTTTATAAAAAAGACAAAATAGATGAGGCATTTAAATTGTTCGACAAATCACTGGAAATCAATCCAGAAAACTATGTGGGATTAAACAATTATGCCTATTATCTGTCGTTGCTTAACAGAGATTTAGACAAAGCGGAAAGAATGAGTGGAAAAGTAATTGAACGTTTTCCAAATAATTCAACCTATCTCGATACCTATGCATGGGTGTTATTTAAAAAAGAAAATTACACGCTTGCCAGATTTTACATGGATACAGCTATAAAAAATGGTGGAGAAAATAATCCTGTAATGCTCGAACACCTGGGTGATATATTGTTTATGCTCGACAAAATTGATGAGGCAGTGGAATATTGGAAAAAAGCTGTGGAAAACGGTGGAACCTCTGAAGTTTTACAACGTAAAATACGCGAAAGAAAGTACATCGAAGATTAGAGAGGCATGGTCAGATTTCAATCTCCTATTAAACTATTTTTTATTTTCCTTCTGTTTGCAGGAATTGGACTTTCTTCCTGTAAGACAAGTAGTGAAATTACAACAGCCAATGTAAAACCAATTGGCACCGCAAAGCTGTTAAAAAATGTTGCCGAAAACAGCCTGGATTACGAGAGTTTTTCAATTAGCCGTATCAATTGCCAGTTCAACAGTAACGAATCAAAAACGTCTTTCAGGATTAATATTAAAACAATTAGAGACCAAAAAATTCTGGCTTCCATTTCAAAACTAAATCTTCCGGTTGGTCGTGTCCTTCTTACTCCCGACAGCGTGGTTTATGTAAATTATATGGAAAGAAATTATTTTGTAGATGACTACTCATTCTTAAGTGATTTTTTAAATATAGACCTTGATTTTGCAACCATTCAATCGATAATTTCAAACAGTGTTTTTTCGTACAGGAATGATGAAAAAGACAGAGATTTTAAAACTTTTATTACCACTGTAGAATCGGGTATGTATGTTTTGCAGTCGGAGAAAGAAAGAAAAGTTTTTAAACTGGAAACCAAAGGAAAGGAAGAAAAAATTGAACGCAGATTAAGAAGGCTGGATGACAATGCTCTTATCTTGCAAAAAATGACAATTAATCCGGCCAACTTTGCCCTCACCAATTTGCTTATCGAAGACAAAACAAACGACAGGAAAATGGAAATGAATTTTGATGAGTTTGTGAAAGTAATGGACAAGGATTATCCCGGGAATATTACCATGTCTTTCGATTCAGAAAGCGACAATGTTTTTTTGAAAATAAGAATGAGTGGTTTTTCAACAGAAAAACTAAAACAAATAAATTTAAATATCCCCGAAAAATATCAGCAAATCAAAGTAAATTAAACAGTTAATCTGAAAAAGTTTGTAATTTTTTTATCTGGAAGACTGACGTTTAATAAAATATGGCCAATTGTTAATATCAAAGTTTTTACAAGTAAAGAGTTATCAAAAGAATACATCGTTAAGATAAATATTTGAATATTTTATTAAAGTCAGGATTTACCCTGACAAAACCTTTTGTTTTCGTCATTATTCATAATGAAGTAATGAATAATTTGGGTTAATCTTGCTACATTCGCAAAAACAAATTTTATTTTTTGAATGAAGTATTTGCTTGTTACCGGAATCTTTATTGTATTCTGTTTTTTTGGTTTTTCACAATCAATAGAAGAGCTGCAAAAACAAAAAAAGAATGCAGAAAATGAGATTGAATACACATCAAAGCTTCTCAATGAAATTCAAAAAAATCAGAAATTATCTTTAAATCGAATTCAGCTATTAAACAATCAAATAAATAAACGAAACTCAGTAATTTCAACCATCAATAAGGAAATAGAAATTTATCAGCAATTTATCGATAACAATACATTGGCTATTAAACTGATGAACAATGATATTGAAGAAATTAAAAAAGAATATGCTGAATTAATACGTTCTGCTTATAAAAACCGAAATGCTTACGACCAGATATTGTTGTTGCTTTCAGCAGAAAATTTAAACCAGGCATACCGACGTCATTTATACATGAAACACTATACGGTTTATAGAAAAAATCAAGCCGAAATTATTGATGCTATTCAACAATCCTTAAACAAAAAAGCAGAAAAACTCGAAGAACAGAAATTGATTAAGGTGCAGTTAATTACCGAAATACAAAAAGAAACACGCACTCTGCAGGAAGAAAAGACAATAAAAAACAGTGAACTTCAAAAATTACAAAAAGAACAACGAACCTTAAGACAAAAACTTCAGCAACAGAGAGATATTGAACAGAAATTAGAACGCGAAATCAGAAGGATAATAGAAGAAGAGACAAGTAAAACAGGTGCAGGTGAAGACAAAAGTTTCAAATTGACACCTGAGCAAAAATTGATTGGCGATAATTTTGAAGAAAATAAATCGAGGTTGCCATGGCCCGTTGAACGCGGAATTATTGTAGAAAAATTTGGAATAAACCAACATCCGGTGTTAACCAATGTACAAACACGTAATAATGGTGTTAGTATTGCTACAGAAGCCGGGGCAAAAGTACGCTCGGTTTTTAACGGCGAAGTGAGTCGGGTGTTTGGCATAACAGGCGGAAATACTGCAGTGATTATAAGACACGGTAAATACCTGAGTGTATATTCAAATTTACGTGAAGTAACTGTTACAAAAGGAGATAAAGTTTCAACCAAACAAACTATCGGAACCGTTTATACTGATGTTGATGAAGACAATAAATCGATAATAAAGTTTCAAATCTGGCGCGAAAGTCAAAAATTAAATCCTGAAGACTGGATTGGCAAACAGTAAATAAGCTTAGATTACTTAAACCAAAGCACTAAAAATACAAACAAACCAAATTGAAGCCGTTTAAAAATTTTATAGAATTATCCGGGTTAAATCAATTCAATTGGTTAAATCCTCTTTTTCTGGCTTTATTACCGGCACTTTTAATTATTTGGTTGCAGCCGGTTAATTTTTCACCATTGATATTCGAATTGTCGCAGGTAAATGACAGAAATACATTTTGGTTTTTGGATTTGGAAAATCATGGACGCAATGAAAGATTTACGTTTACAAACGAAAGAACCGAGGGACATGCAATTTTTATGGTATACAATCATAATAAACAGTTTACAGAGCAATATAATTTTGAATACCCAAAAGCAAGAGTTAGATTGGAAACAGAACCTTATATTGCTGATTTTAATAAAGATAGTATAAAAGAAGTAGTGGTTTTTACCCAAAATACAGACTCTCTGTTTTTAAATATTTATGACTACAAAGCAGAAAAATGTTTGATAGAAAGCCGCTTTATTTCCACGATTGGAGGTTTTAACAAGCATTCCGATTATCATATAAAAACTGTTGGACACTATGATGTAAATCAAGATTCAATACCCGAATTCTATTTTTCCGTTTCTGCCGGGTTTGCTTTGTATCCACGCAGGGTATTTAGATACGATTTGGCAAATGATTCATTAATTGCTTCAATCAATACCGGTGCGGGGATTTTAGGTGGCAAAATTCTGCAACATAATGATTCTTTAATGATTGCGATTGGAAGCAATGCCTACGATAACATTCCTGAGGATTATCCATATCCTTATCATGATACCGCCACCTGGTTTTTTTGTTTCGATAAAGATCTAAACCTGAAATTTCCTCCTAAAATGTATGGTATTCATCCCAGCGGTATAGAATTTCCTATCGAAAGAAACGGAAATATTTATTATTTACTGGGTTCTAACAATCCTTCCAATGAAAACAAACTTTATAAAATGAACTGGCAGGGAAGGATTACAGATAGTTTAGTATGTGATTTTTATATTGCTAAAAGCTTTACAACTTTAAACTTAAGGAATAAGGAAGATTTCTATTTTTACAATGAAGGATTAAACAAATATCTGTATTTCGATATTGAAAAATTTAAAGTCAATAAATCTTCTGTACTAAACATTAAGGAGGGGAATATAATTTTTTATAATGAAGATTTAAATAATAACGGAAGCAAAGAGATATTAACGATTGATCGGCTTTCAAGAAATTTTACCATTTATAATAACAGATTAAAAAAACAGGTTGAAATAGAAAATGAACTGATAATCAGAACTGTTTCTTCTAATTTTTATGAACATTTGGGATATGGGGAGCTTATACTGAATGGCGATGAACAAGCTAAAATTTATCGTTATTATAAAAACCCGGGTTACTATTTCAAATATCCTTTTTGGTTTGCAATATATTTGATTACGGTTTTGTTTGTTTCAACTATTTTGTTTTTTCAAAATAAACGAATTCAAAACAAACAAAAAATGGAAGGGCAACTTGCCGATCTACAGTTGCAAAATCTTCGTAATCAGCTCGATCCGCATTTTACGTTTAATGTTCTTAATTCGGTTGGGAATGCAATTTACAGGCAGGATAAGGAAGAAGCTTACAATTTATTCCAGCGGTTTACAAGAATGATTCGTTCATCGTTAATGGTTTCCGATAAAGTTTTTCGTTCATTAAAAGAAGAAATTCAGTTTACCAGTGATTATCTTGAATTTCAGAAATTACGTTTTGAAAACCGTTTTAATTACACCATTGATGTAGAAAACGGTATACAAGTTAAAGACATCAAAATCCCCAAAATGTTATTACAGGGTTTTGCTGAAAACGCTGTAAAACATGCTTTTTATGGACTGAAACAAACCGGGCAAATTTCTATAAAGGTGCAAAAGAAAGGGCAATCATTTAGTGTAATTATTGAAGATAACGGAATTGGAATTAATCAGTCGAAAAAGTTAAAAGTTACTTCGGGAACTCAAAAAGGATTGGGTATTTTACAGGAACAGGTACAACAAATAAACCGATTGTATCAAACTAATTTTTGTATTAAAATAATGGATAAATCGGAGAGTAACTCCGGATTAAAAGGGACAGTGGTTAGTATTACTTTTACCTGACAATCAAAATAATTATTTAGAAACCACATAATACATCGCCGTGGTTCCAAAGTTTCTAATCCATGGAATTGCAGAAATTAACTTGAGCTGTTTTCTGGGTTGTAGTCCAAACTTGGTTTCGTAATTTGGATTGATAAAATAGAAGACACGTTTGTCGATTTTGTAATTTTCTTTCTTTAAAATTAGTTCGAACCTTTCAATCGAAATTCCCGTTTCTTTAATTTCAACCAGTCCTGCAATGGTGTCTTCTTTTTCACCAAAAGCCCTTAAAAGCGATGTATACATTCCGGTTGGGAAAAGATGATACCAGGGCATTTTTGACAGGATTTTACTTTTGCAGATTTGCTGATGCCCGCCAAAAGGATTTTGCCATGGAGGAAATGCCAAAAAGAACTTTCCTTCAGGTTTTAGAAAATCCTTTACAAAAGCCATAAACTTTTCCTGGTTTGGGATATGCTCAATTACATCGCGCATGATAATCAGGTCAAATTTTTGTTCGGGCTTTACTTTGTATATGTCTTCGCAAATTAAAGTAAGGTTATTTCGGTTTTTATGACCTTTATAAAACTCTTTTGCCAATTCAATTCTGCTGCACGAAATATCTATCCCAGTTGCCTGGCATCCCATGTCAACAAAGGGTTTGAGATTTCCGGCTTCTGCACAACCAATTTCCAAAACTCTTGTCTCACTGTTAATATCAATTAAATCAGAAATAAACGGAACTACAAATTTGCCGGTTGTTTTTGCCTGCTCATTGAAATACCTTTGTTTATCCTTATGTCTTTCCTGCATTTTTTTTGAATTTGGCGCAATTTAAAAAAATGGATTACTTTTTGTCTGTTTCTCTGTCTTCAATTTTTTTTACTGAGGCAAGAATCTCCATTAATACCGGATTTTCAGTTGAAGAATTTCGCATTTCTTCTTTTCGGAAACCAAACTTTGTATCTAAACGGCCAAGAATCAATGAAAAAATTACAAACAGTATCATCATCAAAGGATAGGTAATCCATTTGTTTTCATCAAGAAAGGTTCTTATACTTTCGTTTTTCAGATCATTTAGAAACATAAAAACTATCATTACAAAACTTATGTAACCAATGTACATCCTGGCTCTGTCAATATAAATTTTCCATCGCACGAATGATCTTTTATTTGCCTGTATTCCAAATATTTTCATATTCACCTCTTTTAGTTGGAGTATTAAAACGGAAAAAAAGACGGAATATTTTAGCATAAAAAAACCGGCTTTTACCGGTTTGTTTTTAAAGATTTGCGACCCGGTTTAAACCCGGAATATCGAGAAACTTAATTTTACGACCCTGCAATTCAATTAATTTATCCTGTTTAAATTCTGAAAGTAAACGAATTACTGATTCGGTTGCTGTACCCACCATATTTGCCAGTTCTTCACGTGTAAGTGATATTTGAAGTGTATTCTGGTTATCCAGATCAAAATTTTCCTTTAGCAACAATAATACTTCAGCCAAACGTTCGCGTACAGTTTTTTGTGCAATGTCTGTAATGTAATCATTTGCTTCCCTTAATTCGCGACATACAATTTGAAGCATATGATGAGAAAATTGCCAGTTATTCTGAATTAAATACAACAATGTTTGATAAGGAACATGACAAAGTACGGCTTCGTCGATTACTTTGGCAGTGGTGCAGGCCAACTCCTGACTGAGTAAAGACCGGTAAGCAATAATTTCGCCCTTTTTGGCAAATCTGATGATTTGTTCTTTACCATCGATACCGGTTTTAAAAACCTTTACTATACCACGAGTTACACAATAAAATCCGGTTAACCGGCTGCCTTCCCTGTAAATTACAGTTCCTTTTTTATAGAGCGAACAGGTTTTGTCGAAATTTAAACGGCCAAATTCTTCCTCTGTTAATTTATTGAACAACTGAAAACCACTTAAATCTGTTTCCTGTTCTGTAGGTCTGTTTATAATGCTTCTCATATTACCCTTACTGTTTATAAATTCTTTGTAAGTAACTTAATCGTCTTAAGATACAACAATTTAGTCTTTTAATTGTAAATATAAAACGTGATATTTAATTGATTGTTTTTATCTTACAAATTAAATGAAAACTATTTAAAAAAGGCATTATGTATTCAGCATAATTAAATTGCAAGGTAACGTTCTGATTTAATCATTTTCAAAACATCAAAAAGAAAATGATATTGAAATACAAAAACTAAAAATTTAAAAAATTGATAAATGAAACATGTAGTTGATTTAGCCTGGACCGACAAAGTTGCTTTTGAAGGTGATTTGGACGGTCATAAAATAATTGTAGATGCCACAAAAGAAGTAGGTGGTAGTGATTTGGGACCACGTCCCAAAAAATTAATGCTCACAGCCCTTGCCGGATGCACAGGTGTTGATGTAATTATGATTCTGAAAAAAATGAAAGTAGTTCCTGAAGCTTTTAACGTTATAATTGAAGGAGATGTAACCGAAGAACATCCCAAGCATTACAACAAAATGAAGGTAATTTATCAGTTTAAAGGGAAAGATTTACCCATGGAAAAACTAAAAAAGGCCGTAAAACTTTCAGAAGAAACCTACTGTGGTGTTACGGCAGTTTACAAAAAAGCCATGGAAATGGAATCGGAAATCAGGATTGTAGAATAACATAGTTTCATAAAAACGATCCGGATTCCGGATTGCTTTTTTCATGAAAAAATAACTATATTGTTAACTATATTTTATTACATGAACATAGTTTTACATAAAGCATCACAGAGGGGTTATGCAGATCATGGCTGGCTAAAAGCCACTCATTCATTTAGTTTTGCCAATTATTACGATAACGAAAAAATGCACTTTGGGAAACTTAGGGTGCTTAATGACGATATAGTTGCCCCTTCCCGGGGATTTGATCTGCATCCACATCAGGATATGGAAATCATTACCATTCCTCTTTCCGGAAAATTACGTCACACCGATAATGTGGGTAACGAAGAAGTGATTGAGGCAGGAGAAGTACAGGTAATGTCGGCCGGTTCAGGAATCTGGCATTCAGAATACAATGCTTCTGATACCGAGGAGTTAAATCTTTTCCAGATATGGATTTTTACCAACAAAAGGAAACTAAAACCGAGGTATGACCAAAAGAAATTTGACAAAGCGGAAAGATTAAATAACTGGCAATTACTGGTTTCACCAAATGGTCAAAGTAATTCTCTATCCATAAATCAGAATGCATATATTTCAATGTTTGAAAGCAATGGCGAAAATACTACAAACTACCAGTTAAAAGAACAGGGCAATGGAGTATATTTTATGCTAATTGACGGTGAAACAGAAATTGCTGATAATTTACTGGAAAAAAGAGATGCAATTGGTATTTCCAACTTTCATGATGCATTGAATATCAACTTTCTCAAAAGCACTAAATTGCTGGCTATTGAAGTACCGATGAATTAAAAAATATTTCATTTTCAGTAAAACTCATGGTTTTAGAAATTAATATTTCACTTTTCAACTTTTACTAATATTTTCAGGAACTACTTTCAATTTTTTTCGTACTAAATTTTATAATTTTAGTTTTACGAATCAAACACAAAACTATGCTAAAAGCTATTAATCCTGCTACAGGCAAAACCGTTCAAACATATGAAACTTATTCAGGAAAAGGCGTTGAAAAAATAATCAACTCCGTAGATAAATCATGGCATAAATGGAGATCTGCAAGCTTTGCAAAACGAGCAGATATAATGCAAAATATTTCCTCCTTGCTAAAAAGTAAAAAAGAAGAACTGGCACTGTTGATGGCAGTTGAAATGGGAAAGGTTATAAAAGAAGGTATCGCTGAAATTGAAAAATGCGCATGGGTTTGTGATTACTATGCCAGTAATGCAGAAAGTTTTTTGGAAAATGAAAACATTTCAACTGAAGCTAAACTTTCGTATGTTTCCTATCAGCCTTTGGGGACTATTCTGGCGGTTATGCCCTGGAACTTTCCGTTTTGGCAGGTTTTTAGATTTTTGGCACCAACCTTAATGGCAGGGAATACCGCCGTGTTAAAACATGCCAGTAATGTTCCGGGTTGTGCACTGGCGATAGAAGAAATTGTGCGCGAAGCCGGATTACCCGATAATGTTTTTCGTACTTTGCTGATTGGCAGTAACCAGGTAGAAAATGTCATCAGGCATCATGCAATCAAAGGTGTAAGTTTAACAGGAAGTACCCCGGCAGGTAAAAGTGTTGCCTCCATTGCCGGTAGCGAGTTAAAAAAATGTGTATTGGAACTGGGTGGCAGCGATCCATATATAATTCTCGAAGATGCCAATCTGGGGGAAGCTGCAGTTAAATGTGCTGCAGGACGACTACTGAACGCAGGTCAAAGCTGTATCGGGGCGAAGAGGTTTATCGTTTTGGATGAAGTTTATGCGCACTTTCTGGAGCATTTTACTCATGAAATGAATGAAGGTATTTTTGGAGATCCAACGGACGAAGAAGTTACAATGGGCCCCCTGGCGCGGACTGAACTCAGGGATGAACTGCATCAGCAGGTGGTTGATTCAGTAGTAAAAGGAGCTGAGGTAATTTTGGGGGGAGAAATCCCTCACCGTAAAGGTGCATATTATCCACCAACCATACTCGAAAATGTTAAACCCGGGATGCCTGCATACGACGAAGAATTGTTTGGACCTGTGGCATCAGTAATTCGTGTAAAAGATGAAAACGAAGCCATTAAAATTGCCAACGATACTGTTTTTGGTTTAGGAGCTGCAGTGTTTACAAAAGATATCAAAAGAGGAAATAAAATTGCGGAAGAGAAACTTGATGCAGGTTGTTGTTTTGTCAATGATTTTGTAAAATCAGATCCAAGATTACCATTTGGTGGAATTAAAGAGAGTGGTTTTGGTCGCGAACTTTCTGTCCACGGAATCAAAGAATTTATGAATGTAAAAACAGTGCTGGTAAAATAATTAATGTTAACTCAATTAGTCATAGTATGACTCAAACCTAAATTGAGCGATTGCTTTTCTCTTTAGGTTCAAGTCTAGCTAGCCAAGGATATTTAAGATAAAAACCGGGAGTCATCATAAATTGATTACCGGTTTTATTGCTTGTAG
>ENA-ORCQ01000246-ORCQ01000246.1-marine-metagenome-genome-assembly--contig:-NODE-246-length-21079-cov-3.975050_pt1 | contig 21079 bp, 13 predicted proteins | sample MGYA00237780_ERZ508510 | MGnify/ENA primary metagenome ERZ508510 (study PRJEB26181, sample SAMN06268981) | marine metagenome | isolation source: Tt an E2 anaerobic enrichment on eucalyptus from sediment...
TTTTTTGAAGGCAACAAAATTCCGGTTTGTAAAACAAAAAATATGGATGAACTGGTTGCTAAGGGCGATTACTGTTTGGCAAATGATGAAGAGCTGTACATTGTATTTTTAAGAAATGGAAAAGGTACATTAAATCTGGAAAGTGTAGCCGGCGACTTTGATGTACAATGGTTCGATCCTCGAAACGGAGGAGAATTGCAAAAAGGCGATATCAAAAAGCTTAAGGGAGGAAAACAAGTGGAGTTGGCAGGCACACCTTCAGAGCCGGAAAAAGATTGGGTGGTTCTTTTAAAGAAATAACAGATTTTAATAAATAGATGGAACGGGCATTTAATAAGTGCCCGTTTTTTTGTTTTAGCTAATTTAAGATATAATCAATTCGTTCATTTATAAAATTCGGTGCGTATATTTGGGAAGAATTGAATAATACAAAAACTAATAAATCAAATGATGAGAAGATTTTTGACATTGACATTTTTATTTCTGGTAATAATTGCCAATTCACAGGATAAAAGAAAAGTAATAATCGATGCAGATACCGGCAACGAGGTGGATGATTTGTATGCCATTGTTCGTGGAGTACTTGAACCCTCCTGGGAGGTTCTTGCTTTAAACGGTACGCAATGGCAGGTAAGTCATTGGGCTGTTGAAAACTCGATGGAAGAAAGTCACCGACTAAATATGATGTTACTGGCTTACCTTGGAATAAAAGATGTAAAATTGTGCAGAGGTAGTGCTGAACGATTATTTGACTGGGGGAATAAAGAACGACATTCGGAGGCTGCCTATGAAATTATAAAACAGGCACACAAAATGCCGGCAGGTGAAAAGCTTGCAGTTGTTACTTTGGGGGCATTAACAAACGTGGCCTCGGCGGTGTTAATCGATCCCGAAATTGAAGATAAAATTGCGGTTTATTGGTTAGGCTCATCATACGATTTTGAAAAGAAGAAATCGAAACGTATAGATTTTAATGCTGTAATGGACGTTCAGGCAACAGATATGATGCTTTCTTCAAATGTTGAAATGCACATAATTCCGGTAAATGTTGCCGCCAAAATTAAATACGGATTTGAAGAAACTGAGCAACAAATTGCAGGTAAACATCGGGTTTGTGATTTTTTACTCGACCGTTGGGAAAATCATTTGGATCCAGGTCGATATGAACGTACCTTGTGGGATTTGGGAATCATTCAGGCATTAATTTATCCTGATAAAGTAACTGAAGTAAAAGGGACAGGTTTTGATAATCCAAATATATGGTTGTATTCCGATATTGATGCAGAGTTCTTTAAAGAAGATTTTTTTAAAACGATTTCTAAAATTTATTAAGTGTATATACGATATGATTCCAGTGTGCAAATTAATTATCCCTGTCTACCCCAGCCCTAAAGGGAGCAGGGACAATCAATTCGCTTCCGCCAGCTGGTGGATTGGGTTAAACGAATTGATATTCAGTAATTAATTTTAGCATGTGGTATTTATTCGGATATGCAAATTTATTATCCACAGATTAAAGCTTTTTTTATGAAGATCCTGATTGCTCCAAATTCAATGAAAGGAAGCCTGAATGCTTTCGATTTTGCCGATACAGTTGAAAAAGCTTTTCTTAAAGTTTCCAGCTCTTTTGAAATCAGGAAAGTTCCTGTAGCTGATGGAGGTGATTTTACCGGAGAAGTTCTAAAAAGAAGTTTAAACGCAAAAGAAATTCAGCTTGAAGTTTCAGGCCCTTTAGGAGAAAAGGTCAATTCTAAATACGCCAAATCGAATAAAACTGCAATTATAGAAATGGCGGATGCCTCCGGAATGAAATTGGTTTCCGCAGATAAATTGAATCCATTAAAAGCAAGTTCGTACGGAACCGGTGAATTAATAAAAGACGCTATTTCTAAAGGGTGTAATACAGTTTATCTGGCAATTGGTGGAAGTGCTACCGTGGATGGTGGAATTGGAATGATGAAGGCTTTGAGCTTTCGGTTTTTTGATAAAAATGGGAAAGAACTGGAAGGTGTTGGCGGAGATTTGAATAATGTTTACAAAATTGTATTAGGCGAAATTTTTGAAAAAGTAGATTTTAAAATTATTTGCGATGTAGATAATCCTCTTTTAGGAGAAAATGGAGCTGCTCATATTTTTGGACCACAAAAAGGTGCAACACCCGAAATGGTGGAAATATTGGAAGCAGGATTGGAGAACTGGGAACACTTAATTTCTAATGATACCGGGAAACAATATAAAAATATAGCAGGTGCAGGAGCAGCAGGAGGAATTGCGGTTCCACTTATGGCCTGGTTTGATGCCGAAATGGTTGCAGGTGCCAATTTTATTCTGGATGCTTTGGATTTTGAAAAGCATGTTCAATGGTCAGATATGGTGATTACAGGAGAAGGAAAAATTGATTCACAAACAGAAAATAACAAGGCACCGTTTGCAGTTGCACAGGTAGCCAAAAAATATTCAAAACTTGTATTTGCGGTTGGAGGAGCAGTTGAAGGTGGAATTTCAGGTGTTTTTGATGGTGTTTTTAGCCTGGTAAATGGTCCCGTATCTTTGGAATATGCTATGGAAAACGCGGAAGAACTGCTTTTAAATTTCTCTACTGAATTTGCAAAAACAATACTTGCCTTAAAAGAGGTTTAGGAATTCTTTTTAAAAGAAATTTGATGCGAAGAATTTATATTCCGGGTGAAACCACCTACGATATCATTTTCAAAAACAATAAACCGATCGATGCAAAGGTTGGCGGCTCACAGTTAAATACAGCCATTTCATTGGGACGATTAAATTTGCCGATTTCTTTTATTACACAGATTGGAAGCGATAATGTTGGAGATATTTGTGCCGGATTTATCAAAGAAAACGGAATCGATGATTCTTTTATAAAAAGAAATAAAGGTACATCCAGAGTTGCATTGGCTTTTTTAGATGAAAACAACAACGCAAACTACAATTTTTTAAAGGCTGAACATTCAAGCCCTTTTAATTTCCCTGATGCTGAAGAAAATGATATTATTCTCTTTGGATCTTCCTTTGCCATTCGAACCGATATCAGAGATGAATTAGTCAGATTTTTGGAAAAAGCAAAAGCAAAAAACTCTATTATTATTTATGATCCGAATTTCAGAAAAAGGGGTGAATTAAACCAGGGTGAAAAAATTAAATTGGTTAAAGAAAATATACAATTATCAACCATTGTTAAAGGATCTGATGATGATTTTAAAAATCTTTTTGGTACTAAAAATTCGAAAGGAGCATGGAAGGAAATCAAAGAATTAGGAGTAAAATCATTGTTGTATACCGCCAATAAAAACGGTGTCTATGCGCATTGGGAAAATAATAGTTTGTTTGTTGATGTTCCTAAAATAAATCCGTTGAGCACAATTGGAGCAGGAGATAATTTCAATACAGGTGTAATTTATTCAATATTAAAGAGTGGAATAAGATCTGAAAGAATCAGCAATCTTAAAGAAGAAGATTATCGAGAAATAATACATACTGCCACAATTTTTGCACAACAAGTTTGTTTAAGTTATGACAACTATATTTCTATTGAATTTGCAAAATCAAAACTGTAATTTTGCGCTTAATTAAACTCGAATAATGTAATGAACCTAACTAAAACTAAAACGCTCTTCATCTTAATTGGTCTGTTAATCGCCATAAATGCTTTTTCTCAAAAAAATTCTACTACTGAAGGATGGTATACATTTTCTCCTGAAAACGATTATAGTCAAACCAGTTTGATTGGCCTTGACGATTGGAACAATGAACCGGCAGGAAAATATGGAAGAATTAAAGCTGTAAATGACAAACTGATTTATAACGGAAAGGAAATCAAACTTTGGGGTTTAAACAATTGTTATGGCTCATGTAAACCCTCTAAAGAAAGTGCCGATAAACACGCTGCTTTTTATCGCAGGTATGGAATCAATGCCATGCGTTTACACAAATATGCCGATGGTTATGGATATAGCGGAATTCAGTCGAAAGAAAGTTTTGTAGAGTTTGATCCGGACGGCTTGGATCGGATGGATTACTACATCCATGTGCTGAAATTGAATGGAATCTATACAAAACTTTCTCCTACCTTTGGAGTTAAAATTGGTCGGGGTGATAAACACAGAGTTCCATGGCATAAGGAAATTGGAGACCTGGAAAAGAATGACAGAATCCGTGCAACCTATGCTTCCATCTATTTTTCTCATGAATTACAGGATTTACAAATTGAACAAACCACTAAAATCCTGAAACATATGAATCCCTATTCAGGCTTACGTTATGCCGATGATCCTGCTATTTTTTGTGTCGAATTGTTTAACGAAGACGCAATTTTGTGGGAAGGAGCAGCCTGGACTATGGAAAGATACCCGACTTTGAGGGAAAGAACATCTAAAAAATTCAGTGCCTTTTTACTGGAAAAATATAGTAGTGAAAAGAAGTGGAAAAAAGCCTGGGGTGAAGATGCAGTTTTCACCAATAAAATGGATTTGAAAAATTATGATTTAAGCAACCTCATCGATCCGAATAAAATCAAAGGACTGCCAATTCCTGATGAAAGTATCGAAAAGGGGACAGTGGTTCCCTGGAGTCATTTTTGGGCATACGATGTGATTATGGCTCCCGGTAAAAACGATTTCAAAACGATAAAACAAAGATTATTTGATACTGCTGAATTTCTTATCGGATTACAGAATGATTTTTATACACGATTTGTTAAAGCCATTCGTGAAACAGGTTATGAAGGGGAGATAATTTCATCCAACTGGCAGGCTGGTAGTACCTTAGGACATTTTCTTAATCTTCATTCAGATTATTTGGCAGGAATGATTGACCGACATAACTATTTTGGCGGCGGTGGTGGAGAAGCTTATGAAAACCAGGAAAAATTCAGAGATGGTTCAATGCTGGCAATTCCGGGAACAGGTGCCTTGAGTGCCGGATTTCAACAGGTTGTAAACCGTCCCTTTATGTTGAGCGAATGGATCCATGTACTACCAAACGAATATGTTGCTGAAGGACCAGCTGTTTTGGGAGCTTATGGTTGGGGACTAAATGGCTGGGATGTATCTTTTATGTTCCAAAATGGCGACAATGGAGAATTTAGTAAAACTGTAAAAGATCGTTATGGCAGATGGAATGTGGCAAATCCGGCTTGTATGGTAAATTTTGCAACTGTTGCACGACAAGTCAGAAGAATGGATGTTAAAGAAGCTGGCAAAACTGAATTGTTAAAAGTTCATATTCCGTCTTTAAAAAATGGCGAAATTGACTTTCATGGAACAACTGTTCAAAATCATGATGAAAAATCTTTTACCACCGATAAAATTCCTAACTATACTTTGGCTGCTACTAAGGTTGCAGTGGAGTTTACCGATGATTTTGAGAAGGTGCAACAATTTGATAAATCAAGGTTTTTGGAAGAAAATACAATCATATCTTCAACCGGTGAATTGCGCTGGACTCCGGCAAAAGAAGGAGAATCAAAAGGCGGATTTTTCACACTCAGTACAAAAGCCGCAAAAGCCTTTGTGGGATTTGCACCCGGAGGGAAAACTTTTGATTTGGGAGATGGATACATTATAACACCTGAAAAGGGTTTTTGCGTGATTTATTTAAGTGCAAAAGATAAAGATAAAAACCTTAAAACAGCCGAAGAAATTGTGGTAACAGCAATGGCAAGAGCAAGAAATACCGGGATGGTGCTCAATCCGGAAGAAAATGTTGTGTTGGAAGCCGGAACAACACCTGTAGCATTAGAACCAGTAAAAGCCGAAATTTTAGTACCCTTTAAAGGAAAATTGCTGGTTCTCGACCACGATGGTACAGAAGCCATAAGTGAAAGAAAAATAAATAAGAAAATTGGAATTGACGGAAGTTCTGATAAAACCCCGTTTTATTTAATCAGGAAGTAAAAACAAAAGGCCATAACAAAATACAGAAACATGAGTATTAAACGAGTTTTATTGTTTTTTCTTTTGATACAGTCACTTTTCGTAATCGCTACTGTAAAACCAAATATTATCTTAATCCAGGCTGATGATTTGGGATGGGACGATTTGGGAATTCACGGGAATCCATATATCGAAACTCCTGCATTAGATGGTTTTGCCCAAGGTGGAATTCAGTTTACCAATTACTATGTCAATTCTGTTTGTGCTCCAACAAGGGCTTCCTTATTAACTGGTCGACATTTTTTAAGAACAGGTGTTTCTCATGTTCATGGTGGAAAAGATTTTATCAATTTAAAAGAGACATTGCTTTCCGAAACGTTAAAAGAAAATGGCTACAAAACCGGATTTTGGGGAAAATGGCATTCCGGACATTCAACCGGATATTTCCCATGGGAGAGGGGTTTTGATGAGGCCTACATGGCTGCACTTTATAAACACAAAAATAGTTTTGGCAGCTTAAATGATAAAGATGTTAAACATCAGAAATGGGCAAGTGAGGTGATTACGGATTATGCCATCAACTTTATTCAACAAAACAAAGAACAACCGTTTTTTGCGTATTTGTCTTACCTGACTCCTCACGGGCCTCTTGTCGCTCCAGATGGACTTATTGAAAAATATAAATCAAAAGGACTTTCAAAAAATCTGTCAACCCTGTATGCCATGATTGAGCAAATGGATTCTTGTATTAACAGACTTTTGATTGAACTTGATAAAAACGATTTGACAGAAAATACAATTATTCTGTTTATGAGCGATAATGGTCCGGCTTTTATTGGTGGTTCATTAAACGACGAAGATCGCCAAATTAGATATCATTCAGAAATGAAGGGGCATAAAGGAAATCTTTGGGAAAATGGAGTACGTTCTCCATTATTTATTTTCTGGCCAAAACAACTTTCTTCTTCGATTGATAATCGTTTGATTGACGTAACTGATATTTATCCAACTTTGGTCGATTTGGCAGGCGGCAAAAAACTTTCAAAGCAGTTACCACTCGATGGGAAAAGTTTTGTTGATTATTTTTCAGATACAGAAACAGTAAATCAAAAACAGGTTTTCAACTATGTCCATGTCGATTGGGCCAATCATTTTGTTCCCTACGATATCAACCGTTTTACTGATGAATATAACCCGTATGACAGGGATGAAAAACTAAATATTCAGGTTGACAGTCAAATGATTTCAATCCGTCAGGGAGATTTTAAATTATTAAAAAATGGATTTCCGGTACGAAATACAAATTTTGAAGACTATAACTATTTACTTTTTAACATAGAAGAGGATCGGACAGAACTAAACGACCTTAAGAAGGAGTATCCCCAAAAGTATGAGGAAATGAAAGCGGAGTTGGACTCCTGGTATTTGAATATTTTACTTGATGACCATTCTCTAACATCCCCGGTATTTTTTATAAATTCGGCGAATAGTACAATATTGGGAAAAGCATCACAAAGAATTTCGGATAAACTGGTTAATGCCGGCTTTTTCCTTACAGGCTGGAACAATGCGAATCAAAAAGCTGAATACAATATTGAAGTTACAGAAGAAGGGTGGTACAACACAATTCTGGAATTCTCTGAATTTGAAAATGAATCTGAATTTAAGGTAAAAATAGGAGAGAAATCAGTGAATTCTGTGGTAAAAGAAAAGGGAAAAACTACATTAGGAAAAATCTATATTGATAAAGGGCAGCAGCGATTAGTTGTACAAAATGCCAAAGTGAGTAATAAAACAAAATTGGGTAGTACAAGATTAATGACTGTTTACCTTGAGAAGATTTCAAATGAAAAATAAATATCAAAATCTATAATATGAAACTAAAAATGGAAAGAAGATTTACTTTGTTAATTGCGATGGTGCTTTTTATTAGTATCAATTTGAATGCACAGGTGCATGATAATCCTTTTGCGGTAAAAGTAAATCCAAACGATAAAGTAACTTATAAAAATCCAGTAATACCGGGTTTTTATTCCGACCCAAGTATTTGCAGAAATGGTGAAGATTATTATTTGGTAACCAGCACCTTTGAGTATTATCCCGGTGTTCCGGTTTTTCACAGTAAAGATTTAATAAACTGGGAGCAAATCGGGCATTGTATCCATCGGGAAGATCAGCTTCCCGAGGGAGTAAATATTTTTGCCTGTACAATTCGATATCATAAGGGAGTCTATTATATGATTACGACTAATGTTGGAAGAGGTGGCAATTTTTATGTAACTGCAACCAATCCTGCAGGCCCGTGGTCTGATCCAATTTGGGTAAATGTTCCGGGTATCGATCCTGACTTATTTTTTGATGAGGATGGCAAAGTTTATGTAATTTCTTCACCCTTTATCTTATATGAAATAAATATAGAAACAGGTAAATTATTAAGCGAAGGGCGTAAGCTTTGGCACGGGGCAGGCGGACGTTATGCGGAAGGACCGCACATTTACAAAAAAGATGGTTATTACTACCTGATGGCTGCAGAAGGAGGAACTGAAGAAGCACATCACGAAACCATTGCACGGAGTAATAATATATGGGGGCCCTATACTGAAAATCCTGCCAATCCTATTTTAGCACATGCCAATGCAGCCGGCCAGAACAGCCTAATACAGGGAGTTGGACATGCCGATATTATTCAGGCTCACGACGATTCCTGGTGGATAGTTTTTCATGGATACCGCAAAGCAATAGGATATCCGGTTCATCATTTATTAGGGCGTGAAACATGTGTTGCTCCTGTTTCATGGCCAAAAAACGGCTGGCCTGTAGTCAATGGTAATGGAACAGCAACGGTTAATATGGCCTGCCCGACATTACCTTTAAAACCTTTTGATAAAAAGCCGGAAAGAACAGAATTTGAAGAAGCTAATTTGGGGCTTGAATGGAATACTATTCAGCCTGTAAAGGAAGGCGAACGATTTTATAATTTGAAAGAAGGTAAATTATATTTGACCGGATTAGCAGGAACAATTGGAGGAAAAGAAAGACCGGCTTTTGTTGGGAGAAGATTACAGCATATGACTTTTCATGCGGGAACAAACATCGATTTTAATCCAAAGTATACCAATGAAAAAGCAGGATTGATTCTCCTAAATAATGGTGAACATTTCGATTTGCTGGTTAGGAAAGGAAACAGAGGAAAAAGAGTGGTGGTTGCAGAATTGCATTTTGGAAATATAACTTATATGTCTGAGGAGTTTGTTTTGCAAAAAGGACCGGTTGATTTAAAAATTTCAGGGGAAGGAAACTGGTTTACATTTTCATATTCACAAAATGGTAAAGAAACAGAAGTTGAAAAAGTTGATGCAAGATATTTAAGTACTCAGACTGTTGGTGGATTTACAGGTGTTTACGCAGGACTCTACGCAACAGGCGAAGGACAGGTTTGTGATGAAGTTGCGGTATTTGATTATTTTGAATACAGTGGAAAGTGAAAGAATAAAGTAAAGAATAGTAATTTTGGATGTTTTAACAAATCAAAAAGCCGCAAATATTGCGGCTTTTTGTGATCCCACCGGGAGTCGAACCCAGATCGCAAGAACCGGAATCTTGTATTCTATCCATTGAACTATGGGACCAGAATTTTGGTGCTGCAAAAATAACAAAATTCCCCAATCTTAATTGTAAAGTATAAAACATGATCAAATAATTCGATGTAAACAAAAAATATTTCTTAGTTAAGCTTTGAGTAAACATATAAAGTTAAATTTGCGCATTCATTTTGTTACGAGATATGGAGGATTGGATAAAAAAAGCAACAGATTGGTTTAATTCTTACTATAATTCTTTTTCAGATTTGACCGTTCTTCAGAAAAAGAATTTTGAAATTAAGAAGAACCATTCTATTCGTGTAGCTAATATTTCACTGTTAATATCGGAGCAATTAAAACTAAGCACAGAGGAAACAAAAACTGCTTTTTTAATCGGGTTATTGCATGATATTGGCAGGTTTAAACAATTGATAGAATATAATACATTTAACGACAACATTTCTGTAGATCATGCTAAACTGGGCATAGAGACTTTGATTGAGGTTAATCCTTTCGAAATTCTGAGATTTCATAATGAAGAAGTACTGATAAAAGCGATTTCCAATCATAACAAGTTTAAGATAGAGCAGGGATTAAATGATGAAGAGTTGTTCCATACAAAATTGATTCGCGATGCGGATAAATTAGATATTCTAAAAGTACTAACCGATTATTATTCCAATAAAAATGGTAAAGCAAACCATACTTTAACCTGGGAGTTAGAGAAAGGTACTTCGGTTTCGAAAGAAGTTGCAAAAGAAACTCTGGAAGGGAAATTGGTAACAAGAAATAAAATTAAATCGGAGATTGATGTCAAAATTATGCAGTTATCCTGGATTTATGATATCAATTTTATACAATCTTTTGAATTGTTGATGAAGAACAGGTATTTGGAAATTATTTACGACACACTTCCAAAAAATGATTTGATAATTGAGATTTACAGAAAAGTTAAAGTTTTTGCAGAAAACCAAAGAATGTCCTAAACATATTAAACTGTTTAATGTTTTAGTGTTTATAATTAAACAAAAAATAACAGGGTTTTAAGAAAACCATAACTAATAAAGGTGTTAAAAGAAGTAAAGTAATGTCCAGAAGATTAGTTTGTCTGTGTAATTTTATAGAGGAAAAAGAAATTAAATCTGTATTAAAGAAGGGTGCAGAATCTGCCCGGGATATTCAGTTTCAAACCCGTGCAGGAACTTCTTGTGGAAGATGTTTACCATTGATAGACGATCTGGTTGAATCGTTTAAAAAGGAAAAATCCAAAGGCCAACAACAAAGGCTGGACTTTGGATCTTAGGTGTGTTTTACAAATCATTTATATCAGAAATATCTCGGAGAAGCAAACATCTCCTTTACAAATCTCATTTCGTAAGATATCATAACCTCATGAGAACCATTGTGGAAATTCTGCAGTTTTGTTGTTGTATAATCGTAAGCATAACCAATGCGAAGTTTCTTATCGATTATCCATTGAGCAATAAATCCAAATGAATCTCCTGAGCGATACATTGCTCCAAGCCAGAATCTTTCTCTGATGAGGAAGTTTGCAGTTAAATCGAACTGAACCGGTGCACCATTTTCTGACGAGAAAGTGGCTTTTGTCAGCATGGTAGGTTTAAATTTTACATCTTTACCTAAATCCAAAACCAAACCGGCGTTCAAAAAATAGTGCCTCAAACTTGCATTTACAGAAAGATTATTGATATTGTCCTCAAAATCCTGACTCAGAATTCTGGGGATCGAAAATCCGGCATAATACTTTTTCCCGTAAAGAAACGCACCTACTCCAAAGTTTGGAACAAATTTTCTATCCAAATCTCCCTGAAAAGCTGGGTCAATTATACCCGAACCGGGATGATTCGTCTGATATTCGGTGAGGTTATTGGAATAGTTAACAAATCCGCCTTTTAAGCCAAGCCTCAAATTCATGTCCTCTTTTAAAGGAAGCAAATAAGAATAGTCGCCAAACATATAAAAGCGTTTTTCTTTCCCGATTTTATCATTTATAACATTTAAACCCAGAGCTATACGTTCATTTTTAAGCGGAGCCTGCATAGAGAAAGTATAAGTTTCCGGCGCACCCTCCATGCCAGCCCATTGTTGACGGGCAAGTACCATAAAGCTTAACGATTCCCAGGAGCCTGCGTATGCCGGGTTCATGGTTTGTTGATTAAACATGTACTGTGTGTACATTGGATCTTGTTGTGCTTTTGTAATCAAGCCTGAGAACAAAAGAAGTAGAATCCCTAAACCATTTATGATATTTTTTCTTGATTTCATTTCTCCAATTTTTTATCAGAGTTGCTGAACCATTTTTGCTTTTTGAAGAATTTTTGTAGTTTAAAATTCGAGATGAAACCTAAGTAGAGTATTGACCCTTTTTTTATCTTCCTTCAGTTTCTATTCTGAACTTTTGTCCTATTTTCTTTTCTTTAAAAAAGTATCCGTAACATTAAATATTGGAACTTTGGCAACTTCTGTATTTTCATCATTTTTAGTATTAAAAGCGTGCCAAAGACTATCCAATTTACGTGCCATGTAGTCTAAGTTATTGATAATTAGTTTTTTATTGTATTTTCTCATTTTTAAGAATGGTTTCATTTTGGGACACTTGTTCCATGTAGTATTCCCTATCGGTTTAGGAAAATTGTACCTGAAACTGGTTCCCTGTTATTGTCATTAAAATTCAATACATAAAAGTAAGTTCCCGGAGTCATTTTATCCTTTCCAATAGTCATTCCGTGGGTTGAACTTCCATCCCACCATGCCTGATCCAAACCCCAACGATCGATATTTCCAAATCCATCTTTTTCCCAAACCAGGTTACCCCATCGATTGTAAATTTCAACTCTTGCTTCAGGATGTTTATCTCCAAAAGCTTCACAATTACCCTGGTCTGAATAATAAGTGATTTCAAAGTATTCATTTACATTATCGCCATTTGGCGAGAATCCATCCGGAATAAATATTTCACAAGTCGAGAACGGATCAGGATCATCATCTTCCTCTTCAATTACATATATGGTTACCACTGCTTCAGAACACAATGTGGGCAATATTGAATTACAAACCTGATAAGTAAATGAATCTATTCCTGAGAATCCGGCATCAGGAGTATAAATAATACTTCCATCATTATCGATAATAACAGAACCATTAAGAGGTTGAACAAGCGGAATGGTGTTAATAACCTTTTCTCCAACAGGATTATAGTCATTCTCTAATATATTTCCATTGGCTGTTTCGTAATTGAATATTTCAAACTCGTCGGCAATTGCATCAATAACCATATCAACCGGAGCAATAATTGTTATTATTACTGTTGCAGTATCAGTTAATCCGGCTGGTGTTGTTATAACATAATCAAAAGTATCTTTTCCTATGTAATCTGTAGGAGGAGTATAAGTAACAGTTCCATCTTCATTTACAGTGATGGTACCTCCTGAACTTGTGTTTGGCGGAAGCAAAATTTGAGAACCATCGGTAATACCCTTGTCATTTTCTTTAATGTTGGCAGTTACCGGAGTATTCATGTTAATCGTATGCCTGTCGTCTTCCAGTCTAATTTCCGGACTACAATTTGTTATGGTCACATTAATGGTTAGCACACTGTCGCAACCCATATGATTTACAAGTTTTTGAGTAAATGTTCCTGATTCAGTGTATGTAACATCGTTCACAATTACTTTGTCACATCCGGATTCGGTAATGGTTTGTTCAGTAAAATCAACAATTGTAAGCTCAAGAACTTCAATTGAATCGCATCCCAAAACCCTGCTAAAAGTAGTTGAGTAAGTACCACTTTCTGTGTATTCAAAATTATACCAGATGTAAGAACCACAAGCAGTTATTTCAGTGACATATTCTTGTATGTTGTTGATTGTTAGTGATAACGTGGAAACCGAGTCACAACCATTAGCACCTGTATGAGTTGAAGTATAAGTTCCACTTTCAGTATATTCAATATCATTCCAAATATAAGATTCACATGCCGAAACTTCTTCAATACTTTCAATTGTATTATTAATCGTTAGGTTTAAGTGTGCAATCGAATCACATCCATTTTCACCTGTAAAGTTAATGGTGTAAATTCCACTTTCCGTATATTCATTGTCATTCCATAAATAAGAATTACAAGTGGTAACTTCCTCCAAACTTTCAATTGATTTGTTAATATCCAGACTCAAAATTGCAGTGGAATCACAACCTTCAGCATTTGTTAGGTTTATTGTATATTCTCCACTTTCAGTATATTCAACATTATTCCAGATATACGAATTACAAGCAGTTATTTCTTCAACACTTTCTGTAGGAACATTAATTGAAAGAATTAAGGTTGCAATAGAATCACATCCGTTTTCATTTACAAGGTTTAAAGTATATGTTCCACTTTCCTTATATTCTGAATTATTCCAGATATAAGACTCACAGGTAACAACTTCCTCAACAGATTCCGAAGGTTGATTGATAGTAAGCACAAGGTTAGCAGTTGAATCGCATCCCATTTCATTTGTAAAAGTGGCTGAGTAAGTTCCACTTTCCGTGTACTCTTGGTTGTTCCATATGTAAGATTCACATGCTGTAATTTCTTCAACACTTTCAGTAGATTTGTTAATCGTAAGAATAAGGTTAGCAATTGAATCACATCCTGTTTCATTTGTTAAATTAACTGAATATGTTCCGCTTTCAGAATATTCTACTCCATTCCAAGTATAAGAATCACATGTAGCAACTTCTTCAAAACTTTCTGTTGAATTATTTATGGTTAGAATAAGAGTTGCAACTGAATCACATCCCAAATGGTTTGTAAAATTGGCTGTGTAAATACCGCTTTCAGTATATTTAATATCATTCCAAATATATGAATCACAAGCAGTAATTTCTTCTTCACTGGAAGTGCTGTTTAAAATAGTTAAATCAATATTTATTTTGAGATTACATCCATTTTCATTTTGCAAATACTGTGTATGTGTACCACTTTCTGTATAACTTATTCCATTAATAGTAATTTCCTCACAAGCTGTTCTTTCAATTGATTGTTCAGTACTTTTAGAGATAGTCAGTACTAAGTTGGCTGTTGAGTCACATCCAGCAATATTCATAAAGTTTTCACTGTAAGTGCCACTTTCTGTATAGGTGTTCCCATTCCAACGATATGAATCGCATGCTGTAATTTCCTCATAACTTTCAGTTGATTTGTTAATGGTTAAATTTAGTGTAACCACTGAATCGCAGCCATTGGCATTTGTTAAAGTATAATTTGCAATGTTGTTACTTTCAGTATATTCTATGCCATCAATCCAGGTATAGGAATCACATGCTGTCTGAACATCAATTCCAGTCAGAACCTCAGGCTCATTAATAGTCATAGTAGCTGTAGCAGAACAACCTTTTGCATCCGTAACAGTAACCGAATGCAGTCCTGCATCAAGTGCAGAAGCTGTAGCTGTAGTTTCCCCGTTATCCCATGAATAAGAATACGGAGCATTTCCACCAGTGGCAGTTACCGTAGCTGCACCATTTGATTCACCGTTACACACCACCGGGCTGTCCTGAATAGCTGAAGCAGCAAGAACCTCAGGCTCATTGATAGTCACAGTAGTGGTACCTGTACAACCATTTCCGTCGGTTGCGGTTATAGTATAAGTTCCGGAAGGAGCAGTCAATGTATTTCCGGTAACTGTTCCACCTGTTGACGTAAATGTATAAGAACCATCTCCTCCGGTTGCAGACAATCCGGCCGTACCATTATCTCCATTGCAAGAAGCTGCTGTCGGTGTTGCTGAAACTACAATTGCAGTTGGCTCTGATATTATTATACTACCTGAAATTGGAGTACAACTTGCTCCTGTTTCACTTACACTCCAATTGTAAGTTCCTGCCGGTACATTATTAAAAATACCATTGTTTGTTTGAGCAGTAAATCCTTGTAAGCTAAAAGTTAAAGGAGCATTTCCTCCGTTAGCTGAGATTGTAACTACAGATTCTCCACCATTACATGTTATTGTTGAAGCAGAAGCAGAAGCACTGGCAAGCGTACAACATTGTTGTAAAGTAATAACCTCTTCACTCGAAATATATTCGTTGGGACAAACATTACTTTTAATAATTGCCCTGAAATATGTATCTCCTAAATTTAAAGTACTGGTTTCCACAGTTTGGGAAGGAGTTGTGTTTGAAATTGGCATCCACGTTCCTGCAAAACCTTCTTTATACTCCCAACGTACAATTTCGTCATATTCACCGGTAAGGGTTAAGGTTACAGTTTCATTATTTCCCACACAATATGTTCCGTTTGAACCTGTAATATCTCCGCGCAGTTCAACTCCCAGAGATAAAGGTTCTGCACTACAAAGGTTTGAGGTTTCAGAGCCTCCTGCAACAGCTGCATATTGCGCTACAATTATTCTACCTGGTTTATCAACTCCACATGGGTCAAAATTTATATCCTGAAATGGAATGTTAAATTCTAAAAATTGACCATCACCTTTTTTCAAGTCGCAACCATCAGAATCACCAATTAATCCACTAAAACCTCCTGTTGTTTCTTCCAGTGAACCACTGGCTGTGTCAAATTCATATAATTTACTTGCACCTGAATGAGAGTTGATCTGAAAAACAAATTCTGCACCGGCAACTACAACATTGGCTCCTCCAAAATTGTCTGTCTGTAATCCTGTTGAAGGATTATTGTCAGCGTCGACATATATTCTAAAAAGGGCAGTTCCGGCATTTCCTATTTTATATGCTAAACGTAATCTGTCTTCAAACACCAAAGCATGTATTTCTTCAATCGCGCATGTTCCTGATACAGAAGAATTAACTGTTATCGAAAATGCACCACTTGCCGGACCATATTCATCTCCCGGCTCTCCTGGTTGAGGGCAATAATCTCCATCAAATGATTGTCCCTGAACATTTGTAATTCCAATTAAAGCGAACAACAAACTGAAAAGAAGGGTTTGTGTCAGTTTGTTTAGTGGTAAAAACTTTTTCATATCGTTAGTTTTTTCAAAGTCCATTTTTAATTTTTTTTGTTGTCGCTATTTGCCAAAAAGATAATTGTAGCAAAAATGCTCGGCTACTGAAACAGGCAATCATAAAGTCTATTTCTCAGTATGCAGAACATCATCCTGCTACTCAGCTTTACATTTTTATTCTGGAAATATTGACAACTTCTGTATTCATCTTATTTTTCATTTAAAAGCGTGCATGTATGTATTCAATTTATATGCCATGTGCCGTAAGTATCAGTTGTTCAATGTCTTGTGTGTAGAATGCCGGTTTGTGTTCTGTTTCATTTTGGGACAGATTATCCCATGTTCTTTGGTTAAGTACAGTTTTTAGTTCAGTAAAAGGAGTGATTTGAATGTTTTAAATCGTTAAGGTAGCACACCGCAAAACTTAAAGTAAATTGTTCTGGAATCACTTGTAATTCGGCAGGCAAAAAATATAGTACAGTTATATTTTGATAAAAAATATCTTGGTTTTTCACAATCGTTACAATTAGTTTATTATTAAGGGGAATTAAATATAGGAATTTCAGATGGCATAATTGATTCACAACTGATTAAATATTAGTGAGTTGGATGATATATTTTTTAACTGTTAAGAGCCGTTTTTAGATCTTAATTGTTAATAAGTTGTATTTAAGTAGTCAAAAGGTATTCTTCTTTTTCTTTTAATTCAATTCTCAAAATTTTGTTTCATATATCAATTAAATATCTTTATGGTAATTATCTGTAATAAACTTTAAGCAATGAACAAACTGAGTATTTTTATTCTTCTTTTTGCGATATTATTTTCATGTTCAGTTTCTGAACCTCCGAAAGCTATTGGGCCAGTTCCTACTGAGCGTCAGCTTGCATGGCACGATATGGAATTTTATGCTTTTGTTCATTTCAATATGAATACGTTTTCGAATATGGAATGGGGATTTGGAGATGAGAAACCCGAATTGTTTAATCCTTCGGAACTTGATTGTCGTCAATGGGCAAGGGTGTGCAAGGAAGCAGGAATGTCGGGTATCATTATAACCGCAAAACATCATGATGGTTTTTGTTTATGGCCATCCAAATTCACAGAACATTCGGTTAAAAATTCACCCTGGAAAAATGGGAAAGGAGATGTAGTGCAGGAACTTGCCGATGCCTGCAAAGAGTACGGACTTAAAATGGGAATTTATCTTTCTCCCTGGGATCGTAATCACCCTGATTATGGTAATGAAAAATACATTGAATATTTCAAAAATCAATTAACGGAATTGATGACCGATTATGGTGAAATATTTGAAGTTTGGTTTGATGGTGCAAATGGAGGAACAGGTTTCTACGGCGGAGCAAATGAAGAACGTCGGATAGATAGAACAACTTACTATGACTGGGAAAATACCCGTCAAATTGTTCGAGAATTACAACCTATGGCGTGTATGTTTAGCGATGCCGGACCTGACGTTCGTTGGGTAGGAAATGAAGAGGGTTGGGCAAGGGAAACAAATTGGTGTATCATTAAACGGGATGAATTTGCTCCCGGAGTTGTTGAAGATCTTGAAGATTTACGATCCGGTCAAATTGATGGTACACATTGGGTGCCTGCCGAAGTTGATGTTTCCATTCGTCCTGGTTGGTATTATCACCCTTCTGAAGATCATAAAGTCAAAACCCTTCCTCATTTACTGGATATATATTATAATAGTATTGGCAGAAATTCAAATCTGCTAATTAATTTTCCTGTAGATAAACGGGGATTAATACATGAAAACGATGTTGAACAGATTTTAAAACTGGCGGGAGCAATTAAAGAGGATTTTAAAACAGACCTTGCGGTGGATGAAAAAATAGTTGCATCAAATACAAGAGGAAATTCAAATAAGTATAAAGTAGAAAATGTTACAGATGGAGATCCGGATACCTATTGGGCTGCAGATGATGAAGTAGTAAATGCTTCAATAACACTCGATTTTGAAGAACCAACGGAGTTTAACAGGTTTTTAGTTCAGGAATATATTCAACTTGGTCAGCGGATTAAGGAGTTTTCTCTCGAGGCTCTTGTAAATAATGAATGGAAAGAACTTGCTTCACAAACTACAATTGGCAGAAAAAGAATTTTAAGGTTACCAAATACCATAACTACCAAAATCAGGCTGAATATAATAGATGCTAAAGCCTGCCCGGTTATTTCCAATATAGAAGTGTACAAGGCGCCAAAGGTTTTGGTTGAGCCTGAAATTCAAAGAAACAAAATGGGGATTGTAACTGTAAAGGCATTCGATTCTGAACTTGATATTTATATAACTATGGATGGAAATGAGCCAAATATTAAATCCCGATTGTACGCAGAACCATTCTTATTTGACAAAAAGTCTGTAATTAAAGCGATAGCCATTGATAACGAGGGTAAATCAAGTCCGGTATCTTCTGAAACTTTTGATGTTTCAAAACAAAGGTGGAGTGTTAAGGGCATATTTAAAGGAAAATCACAAACAGAGTTTATATTTGACGGAGATCCGGAAACAGCATGGTCATTAGAAAATAAGCCCCCTGTTGATATTGTTATAGACCTGGGAGAAAATCTCAATTTAAAAGGATTTAAATATTTACCGGATCAGGGAAGATGGAATCCTGGAATAATTTTTAACTATGAGATTTATATCAGTAAAAATGGTAAGAACTGGGGAAATCCGGTTTCCAAAGGAGAATTCTCCAATATCAAAAACAGCCCAATTTGGCAGGAGAAAACATTTCCCGTCACCACAGGAAGGTTTATAAAATATAGAGCACTATCTTCGGCCGAAGAAAATGGCAAAGTTGGTATTGCAGAATTTGATATTATAACTGATTAATTAAACCTAAATCGATAAAAAATGAAACAACTTTTATTATTTGTATTGTTAATGGCTTTTTGTGGTCAAAGTCTGATTGCGCAGGAGAAAAAAATCTGGAATGAGACACAGGAGGAAAAAGAACAAAGAATGGCCTGGTGGACAGAAGCACGTTTTGGTATGTTTATTCACTGGGGATTATACGCACAGGCAGCACGTCACGAATGGGTGAAAAAGCGGGAAAGAATTTCGGATGAAGAGTACCAAAAGTATTTTGAAATGTTTAATCCGGATTTGTTCGATCCGACTGATTGGGCAAAAAAAGCAAAAGCTGCAGGAATGAAATATGCAGTAATTACCTCAAAACATCATGAGGGTTTTAATATGTTTGCTTCAGAGTATACCGATTATAATATAATGAATACACCTTATGGTAAAGATATAATTAAGGAATGGGTGGAAGCTTTTCGTGATGAAGGCTTGGGAGTAGGATTTTATTATTCATTAATCGACTGGCATCATCCGGAATATACAATTGACCGTATTCATCCCCAGAGCGCCGGTACTCAGGAAGAATATAATGAATTAAACAAAGACAGGGATATGGGGGTATATCGAGAATATCTTAAAAATCAGGTCCGTGAAATACTTACCAATTATGGAAAAATAGATATCCTTTGGTTAGATTATTCTTTTCCGGGTCAGTTTGGAAAAGATCATGAAGATTGGGGCTCGATTGAACTATTAAAAATGGTTCGCGAATTGCAACCCGAAATATTGGTAAACGACAGGGCTGACGTTAAAGATTATTGGGGAGGTTGGGATTTTACAACTCCTGAACAATTTAAAGTACAAAAATGGCCCGAAGAAAATGGTGTTCGTATACCATGGGAAACGTGTCAGACTTTCTCAGGTTCATGGGGCTATTATCGAGATGAGCATACCTGGAAAGACAAAAAACAATTGCTGGTATTATTAATAGAGTCGGTTAGTAAAGGAGGAAACTTATTATTAAATGTCGGTCCAACAGCAAGGGGAACATTTGATCACCGGGCGGATAAAGCCCTTGTTGAAATGGGAGAGTGGATGAAATTTAACAGTCGGTCTGTTTATGGATGTACACAAGCACCAGATGAGTTTGTTGCTCCGGATAATACATTATTAACATACAATCCACTTACCAACCGCTTATATGTACATCTGTTAGATTATCCTATGAAGAACTTCCTTATGAAAGATTTTGGCGATAAAGTAAAATATGCACAGTTTCTGCACGATGCCTCTGAAATCCAGATAGGTAAACCATATGGCCATTGGATAAAACAAGAAACGGGTGAAAACGATATCAATCTTTTACTCCCGGTAAATAAGCCTAATATTGAAATTCCTGTTGTTGAATTATTCCTAAATTAATGTTAACTATCGGGTTAATGTTAAGATTATCAGAGTGTTGAGATGGCCTGAAAAATACATGAACAATTTTAGCTTGTAAGTGTTATTGTATTTACCGCTTGATTTTCAGGATCTAAGCCTCACGTTAAGACTAAATTGATTTGTTAACACAAGATTAAAAAGTTTAACATTGGCTGTGTTTTGATAATCAGCGAGTTGTAAAATAATCAATTTTTTTCTTGAATTTTTTTGTTCAAATTCTTGTGGGAAAATAAACCTTGATTACTTTTGCAGCCGCTTTTACAGCGATGCGTTCTTAAGAGGGATTGTTAGGGTAATAAGGAAAGAGTTTTGAGGTTAATATTTTGTATTGACTGATTGCTTGGGAG
>ENA-ORCQ01000251-ORCQ01000251.1-marine-metagenome-genome-assembly--contig:-NODE-251-length-20079-cov-4.072843_pt1 | contig 20079 bp, 17 predicted proteins | sample MGYA00237780_ERZ508510 | MGnify/ENA primary metagenome ERZ508510 (study PRJEB26181, sample SAMN06268981) | marine metagenome | isolation source: Tt an E2 anaerobic enrichment on eucalyptus from sediment...
CTAAACGAAGGGAGCAAAACCGGATTATTCAGCCAGATTTTTATCGATATTGGTGATGAACAATCAATGGATAACGATTTAAGTACTTACAGTTCTCATTTGCTGAACATGAAACATTTTGTAAAATTCAGCAACGAAAATACCCTGGTTTTAATCGATGAATTTGGTACAGGAACAGAGCCAATGCTGGGAGGGGCAATTGCAGAATCTATTCTTGATAAACTTAATCAAATCAGAACTTTTGGTGTCATTACAACCCATTACACCAATCTGAAGCATTTTGCATCATCTGCAGAAGGTATCGAAAATGGTGCAATGTTATATGATTCACAAAACATGAATCCCCTGTTTCGACTTGAAATCGGAAAACCCGGAAGTTCGTTTGCTTTTGAAATTGCACGAAAAATAGGATTGCCTGAAGAGATACTTGCTGTTGCCACAGATAAGATCGGACAGGACCATATCGATTTTGATAAAAACCTGCGAAGAATTAACCGCGATAAACGTTACTGGGAAAACAAAAGAGACAAAATTCGAAAGGTCGAAAAAAGGTTGGATGAAATGGCCGCTGTTTACGAAGCCGAATTAAAAGAAACGCAAAAACAGCGCAAGGAGATTATGAAAAAAGCCAAAGAGGAGGCCGAGAATTTGCTTGCCGGAGTGAATAAAAGAATCGAAAACACCATTCATATTATTAAGAAAGAGCAGGCTGAAAAAGAAAAAACCAAACAGGCCCGTGAAAAACTGGAAAGTCTTAAAGATGAAGTTTCACAAAAAACCGGAAATAACGACTCAAGCATCGATAAAAAAATAAAAAAACTGCAGCAAAGAGAAAAAAACAGAAACCAGAGAAGGCCAGATAAAAAAACGGAAAAAATAAAAAAAGAAGTTCTGGAAGAAAGGATGGATATCAAACCCGGTGATAAAGTCAGAATTCATGATCAGGAAAGTATTGGTGAGGTGATCGAAATCAACAAAAAAAATGCAGTGGTAGCTTTTGGTCAGTTAATTACCACAGTAACTTTAAAAAAGCTGGAACGACTAAGCAACAATGAAGCCAAAAAGCTTGGAAAAAAAGGTGGAGCGGGTAATACTCATCTCATGTCGAAAATAACCGAGAAACGTCTTTCCTTTAAACCTGAAATAGACATACGCGGGAAACGTGCAGAAGAAGCAATTTCCATAATTCAGGAATTTATCGACCAGGCAATTATGTTTGAACAAGCCCAGCTGCGTATTCTGCATGGGAAAGGAAACGGAATTTTAAAAGAAATAATTCGCAATTATTTAAAAACGGAACCTATGGTTCGTTCTTATAAAGATGAACATGTTGATTTTGGTGGTGCTGGAATTACCGTTGTTCAATTGGCTTTATAATTGCGTTTTCCTAAGCGCCCTATCATTATTATGACATATCTATTGAATGAAAGGTTATAAAGTTTGCCAGCGAGTGGTAGAACGATACTTTATCACGTAATCATCAGTAGGTTTAAATTCTTCAATATTTTTATATTCTTCAACCTTTTCCATAGCCTTTTTGCAATCATGAGAAATGTCATTTTTTTCATATTTAAAGAATTTTTTCTTTATTATACTCGCCAAACAACTAATAATGAATGTAATTTTTTTCATAACTTTTATTTTTTACTATTATTTTTCTGAATCATTTAAACGCCTTAATAAAACTGCCACGCTTGTACTTAACGACGTGTTTTGAACAATAATATTATCAGGTAAATCCAATATGGCAGATGTAAAATTCCAGATTGCCTTTATACCACAATTGACCATGTCTTCAGCCACTTTTTGCGCTACATGATTTGGGGTTGTCAATACTCCAATTTCAACATTCAAACGGTTAGCCAAATGAAACATCTTATTGTATTCAAGAACATGAATGCTTCCAATGCTGGTGCCAATTATTTCAGTATCAACATCAAATGCTGCAATCAACTTAATCCCCAGCGACTGATTATCCTGGTATGCGAGCAAGGCTGATCCCAGATTTCCTGCTCCAACAAGAAATGCTTCATTTGTCCTGTTGAAACCAAGATATTCTTCCAGGGCATGAATCAGTTCATAGGTATTATATCCCACTCTTGGTTTACCTTTAATCCCCGTTACCGATAAATCTTTTACTACCTGTGTAGGATCGCATTTCAAATTCTTTCCTATTACCGGAGCCGAAATATTAATTGTACCTTCTTCCCGCACTTTTTCAAGAAAATACAAATAAACCGGTAATCGTCTCAAAGTTGGTTCCGGAGCATTTTTATGTTTCCTTAATTTTCCTGAAAAACTCATATGTTGTTCATTTATTTTTAGTCTAAAAGTAGGACTAATGCACAATCGAGAATTTTTTCTTTATTAAAAAACTCCATTTATTAACAAAAAATTAAAATGACAATTGGACTAAAATCGTATTACAAATCAGGAACCCAACTGTCCTCATGTAGCATTAATATTCAGACGAATAGAAGCTAAACAAAGGTTTTACAACCAGATTATAACAATTTTTGGCTTATGAAAACTTCCATAAATCATTACTATTTTCTTTTAAAAGAGTGACTTTAGTTTTTGTACAATATTTTAGAAAAATATAGTACCAAAATAGAAATTCATTTAACCATAAGGGAATTAATAATTATAGCCAATTATATTAGTTTGACATGTCTATTTAACAATGTAGTTTTTTTGCAATGATGCAATTAAAAGAGCTGTGGACCATCCGAACATAATAACTCCAATTGCTGATTGAAAAGCTGCGACTATCCTGTGTGCGTCGGTAATTACAATATCGCCATACCCTAATGTAGAATAGGTCACAAGCGAAAAGTACAGTGCATCAGCAATATTGGGCAAAGCTTCAATTTTTACATATATTAATGACCAAATTGAAACTTCAATTGCTGTAGCAATAATTATAATCATTACGGTGAAATCAAGACGAAGTAATTTTTTGTGAGCCTGAGCCTTTTGATTCCACTTACTAAATTGTGTCAAAATAATTTTTGAAGCAAGCGTGTGTATTAATATTGTTACAAATGTAAGAACGGTGCAAATCAAAATATTTTCTAACATAAATATTAAACTTTGAAATTATAATTTGATAAACAATTGTAAATAAAATAACTACACAAAATAAAGTCTTCAATTATCTGTTTAGTTGTTGGTCAAAATTGAAAAGTAATTAACAATCGTTACCATGAACTCCCAAAAACCACGTAGAAAGCAAAATCTTTTCCATTTCCCAGTGCAAAATCAGCCCCCATGTGGGCACCTAGGGCACGTGCTAATTTATACCTAAAACCAGTGCCTACATTGTAGACCCAATTGATGTCATCAAAATTATCAAATGCCTGAAAAGCTTTTCCAACACCTGAAAATCCGATTATTGACCACCTTTTATAAAAATTGTATCTCCATTCAGTTTCACCAACCAATACGTTATCGCTCTGATACCTCATTGCAGGAATTCCTCTCAATGAAACAAAAGGGTAGGCATAAAAGGGCGCATCTCCAACCATATAACTACCATTAAAACGCCAACCCGAATACAATTTTTTAACAATTGGGAAATAACCGTAAAAATCAGTATGAGCAGTACCATAATTATCATCTGCCCCTATCCAATGAGCAGAATAGGTATATGACAGCTCTGCGTTAATTCCTTTCGTAGGAGTAAAGATATTATCCCGATTGTCAAAAATTAACATTGGTTTTATTGTACTAATTTTAGAACTTTTATTTAGTCTGTCCAAAATAGCATCCACTATGTCATTACCTGTTCTGCCCAGGGAAATATCACTTTTAAGAAAAGTGTAGGTAGCTCCTAAATAGATTTGTGTAGCGGCTAAACGAACTTGAGCCCGTTGCAATAATAGCCAGGAATCCATTTTTACCGTAATAGGATATTTATTAAGAATTTCGCTGTTATTACCGTAATATTTATAGTTAATATTAGGCTTCATAAAAATTGAAATCGTACGCACCCTATTCTCACCAAATGTGTGCATGTGAAGAGCTCCTGCACCCCAGGTATTATTTGCAGTATATAGACCTATAACTCCAGATATATCTGGAGGTACATATGAGTCATACTTCTTCTTTCGTTGATGAAAATATAAGATTGCTGCAGCTCCTCCATAGCCTACTGCAGGCTCTGTAATGGGTATTATTACCGGTAAAACACCTTTGTGTTCAAGTAGAAAGGAACTTACATCAAAAGCTCCGTCGTGATTATCACGAAAGGATAATTTCGGTTTGGCAATTGTATCGGAATCTAGGGTATCTCTTTGAGCGATTGCATAATTGCCAAAAGCTATAAGAACATAAAGTAAGGTAACACGTATCAATATTTTACTATTCATGTTCCAAATATTTATAATTCGAATCCATGAAGAATGTTTTTACCTTTAAAACCAAAGCGGTAATTTAACCCAATAACAAACTGTTTACGGCTACCTAAAAAAGAATAAATCCCTGTCAGTTGATAGCGTTTGTTGTGTTGATAGTTGACACCAACAGACATACTCCAGGGGTAATATAACTTTTTATCAAATGTATAGTACAAGTTGGTCGTTTTTCCATTGTTCAACCAAGTACTTAAACCAGTATACAAAGGCTCCACAATCTCTTGTTGCTTGTTCGACAATTCATCATACCAGGCATCAAGCTGATCACTGGCCCTGAGCTTGTCTTCATTTGTAATACCTGTAACTTTACCCAGATCAAGATTACCTCCACTACTTTTATTGATGCCTAGATATTGACCACCAACCAACACTACAATGTTTCTGTAAGGTATCTTTTTAAACCTGAACATATGACCAACTCGTGCTCCAAATACATTTGCTACACTAGCTCCATCTTCACTACCTGTCCATGTATAGGCTTGGGTAAAATCGGATGAGAGAACCACGGGGCCAAAACCTCCTGCTACCACGGCTCCCCAGCCTAGAGTAGGCCCTTGGCTATGCGCCATAAACTCCATCTCAAAGGGCAGACCGAGACCTACCTTGGTGTCAGCATTGATATAACCACCTAATCCATAAATATTTATAAAAGGTAATAGCCAAAAATCATACCTTACTGAAACAGCTTGAACGTTGGCTTCAATATAATTAAAGCGAGCTATGCCATCTATCCCAATAAGATTATCGGGATTAAAACCAACATGTGCATTACTTATCGTCAGATCTTGAACAGAATAAGCATAATTTACCATTATACCATTGGGATAAGGTAAATCAAAGCCCAATTTTCTCAACTTGGCACCTAATATTGGGTAATGCCATTCATAGGGAGTATTCATTAAGCTATCCCGATACTCTTCATATATTTTATCTGCACTTATATTTGGGAGAGAACCTTGGCCGTGTGAATATTCTGCTAACAGGCAGAAAATCAAAATAATTAATAAGTAGGTAATTTTATTCATGACTCAAAATTATGGTTGCTTCTTCAAAATTATTGACTATTTTAACATTCTCATAGGCCGAATTGTATAGTATCAATGCAATAATTGCTGATACGCGCTCTTCAGTAATTACTTCTTCAAAAATGCCACTATTAACTATCGCATTAATAAGGTACTGAGCTAACATTGGAACATCGGCCTCTTTTATATTTTGCATAACAGGGAGCAAAATGGCTTTAATCGTTTCAACATCAATATTATCCCTAAGAAGATCCAATTGCAATATTTTCGTTGCTATATAATTAGCCACTTCTTCCGTATTTAATTGCGAGAAGGCATAAATTAACGGATAAATGAGTTCATTGATTGATTCCTGGGTCACCTTCTCCTTTATAAATCCATTTAATGCTTGTGCAATTTTGAACGCTGTAAATTCCGGATTAAGATTTTGAAGAATTGGACTGAAAAACTGTGTTAAGTAATTAATCAGATCCGGAGCAATTAACTCTTCTAAGTTAACCAACCATGACGCGATCTTACTACCCACAATATCAGGATCGAGCTTTTGAAGATAAGTGATTGCTGAGGCAAATGTACCACTTAAAAACTCACTGTTCAAAAAGTTATTAATTATAAGCCCAGCGGCTTCATCAGCTGCTTTCTCCGGACCGCCAACCAAACCAATAACAGGTTTAGCGGCAATAAAAGCAGCTTTTAAAGTACTTGTCAATTGAGTATAATCCGGATCCAGGTTCAAATCCGGAAAAGTCACGTTTATCAAATCAACGATTTCTTTAATGGCATCGGTAGCTTGCTGAGCCAGTTCACCCATTTTCAAAATGGATGTCTCATCAATTTTCTGTGTAAAAGGCAACACAATTGCAGAAAGGTTCTCCTCATTAATCCATAGATCTTCAACAATGTTAGTTAGCGTGTCGCTTATGGCAATAACTTTTTCCTGATCTAACAGTGCAAACTTTTTCCATGCATCTGAAACAATCAGTTGCAGTCTATCTTGATCAAAGATGTTAAACAATAAATCTACAATCAAAGTAGAAATTTTATCAGCACTCGACTCCGGATTGGCCACTACACGTTCCATAAATGGAACTAAGAGTGAATAAATATTGTGAACAGTTAATTGATTGTTTATGGCCTCTGCGATTTGCTGACTAATTTGAGCAGATACCAATTCCGCATCAATATTTGTTATCTTATCAAGTTCCGCTTTAAGTAAGGCGGTTAATTCGTTTTCCCAATCAATTGACTTAATAGCTTTAATAATTTCTTCAGCCAGTTCGCGAGCTGCCAGATCCGGATCAATCTCATTAAGAAAATCAGCTTTCCCGGAAATCCATGAAACCAAGGCGTCATTGATCATTTTCTGAATTGCCTCATTATTATAGAGTACTTTTGCAACTGCATCTCCCACTTTATTTGGTGTTCTCTGGGCAATATATTTGACCATTTTCTCATTGACATCTTCAATAACCTTTGATGCTGTCTCGGCATTAACCGTTAGGTATATATTATTAATACTTCTGTCGTATGCATATCTGTAAATTAGCTTCTGCTTACTATTTGTTATTCTTATACTTCTGTCATTTATAACAAAATACCTACCAATACTGTCCGCCAAAAGGTTTACATCTTCAGTAATGGTAACTATATCGCGTTGAGCTGTGAAATTATGCACTGTTTTTGTCATATCCGAGGCATCAACTATCATATCATCAAGGTCGTATATTCCTGATTTTAAGACCGAATCAGAGGTATTCCAAAGAATTGGAGCCGGTATATCGTCATCTCTTATCTCAACAATGAAATCATCTAAATGCCAGTCATATTTTTGCAAAATTGAATTCATATCATTTACACTTTTAATAACCGGATCCATTGGTTCCTCGCAACCTGACAACAGTATGGCAGAAATAAGCAGAAACAAGCTAAGATGTTTTTTCATATCTTATTATTTTTAGTTAATTATATTACAGCTTATATTTCAATGCATTCAATTCAATTTTATAACTTCCCCATCCATTATGCTATAGCCTGAAGTGATATTATCACTGCCATCTACAAGATAAAGTAACGAGGTTCTATTTTCCGTGGTAAGGGTTCCTTCAACTTTTACAGCTTGAAATCGTGATTTTACTTCTACACCTTCTTTTGTTTTCAGGTAAATTAATTGATTTCTCGGGGGTGGTGGAGTATGAATACAAGCGCCTACCCAGGGAACTATTAGAAATTCAGAGACTTTTTGGTCAATATAGTTTAAGGGCAGTAAATACCCACCAATTGCAATCTTTTTGTTGTTAAGGGAACTGTTTACCGCAGCTAATTCTTTACTTCTGGATTCAGCTACTTCATACCTCATTGATAATAAATAGTCGACGTCAATGTTATCAGCTTTTAATTGTTGCTCTAGGCTGTCTTTTCTGGTTAGCTGGGACTTACTTAATTCTTGTGATTCTTCCATTTCCCTTATAAGAGCAACCTGGCTTAGGTTAAACAATTGGGCTGTGGTCAGTTCTTTGAATGGATCGTAATAATCTAATTTTACAGTTAAATCCTCCCATTTGATTATTTTAAAATCCTGCGCGTGAATTACAGCTATAAAAAATAAACCGCAAAATAAAAATAATGTCTTCATATTGTTATTTGTTTATCATTAAGCCATCAGTTAGGGAATTTTTATAACATTGGTATGATGGAATAATCCCTGTTAGTCCTCCTAACAAAAATATTGTTGCAAGAGATAATAGTTCATCAGTTGAAAACCATCCAAGCTGAATAATCAGTCCTAATTTTTCGGCAATTATTGGTTTACTTAAATATAATACAAGGTATAGTATTGCAACTCCAAAAAGAATGCCCGCCAGAATAATGGCAAAAGACTCAAGCATTATAAGACCGAAAACATGCTTTGGTTTAGCACCTACCGAGCGTAATATTGCCATTTCTCTTCTGCGCTCACTTAATGTGCTAATTAAGTTTGTTAAGATTCCACCAAGAGCCACAATAAGCACTAAAAATGAAATCACAATCAAGGTAGTTTCTATCGGTCGTACTATTTGCCATAAGTCAATCAAAGTAACAGCAGGCAATATAGCAGTTAAGGGTTCAGGCTTATATTCATTTATTGCCCGATGTACGTTTAAAACATCCGAAGGATTTTTTAAACCGAGCAGGAAACCACTTACCGATTCGGGGGATTTGGCATGCTCTGCTTCATGATCATGATGATCATGATCATGGTGGTCAGCTGCTTCTATATGATTATGAGAAATTCCAGCTAAAACATCATATGATTGGCTATCCTGACCATAAAAATGTGAATGTATAGCGTCCATGGCATAAATGGAAACGAAAATACTCTGATCAACAGGGGTGCCTGTTGGTTTAAGAATTCCACCCAGAATAAACGGTTCATCCTCATGTTTTATGAAATCTTCATGCCCCATGCCATGGGTTACAACCAACTCGTCGCCAATTTTATATCCCAAATCAATGGCCACACTGGCACCAAGAACACAATGCATACCATGGACACAGGCTTCTCCAGATGCACTTTTGAGGTTTAATTCATTTCCATATTCATAATGGGCAAAAAAATCATCCGTTGTTCCAACAACCGAATATCCCTTGTGAGAATCACCTAATGAGAGAGGGATTGACCATTGCACCTGCTCTTTTGATGATATTGTTTTGTAGGTTTCCCAACTAACGTTCTGGTTGGGATATCCGATATGAAATATATTTGATAATAAAATGGAAATGTTGCCGGAACGAGCGCCTACAATAAGATCGGTTCCTGAAATAGTGCTGGTGAAGCTATCATGTACCCTTGAACGAATTCGCTCGATACCCAGAAGAAGCAATACACTCATTGATATTGAAATAATGCTCAACACCAAGGTTGCTTTTCTATATTTAATACTTTTAAATGCAAGCTTAAACATGTTTTTCATACACTAACTTTATTTTGAGGCTCATTTTCTAAAACAAGTTGTCCTTCTTTTAATTCAAAAGTTCGGTCAAAATACTGTTTATACCGGGTATCATGACTCACAAAAATTAAAGTAACGCCATATAAACTGCACTCTTTTGAGATTAAACTAATAAACGACTTCTGTGCATCTTCATCCAACGATGAAGTAGGTTCATCAGCAATAAGTATCTCAGGACTTCCGATAAGGGCTCGACAGGCTGCAACCCTTTGTTGTTGACCAACACTAAGTTCCGTAACCATTTTATGTAGTATTTCATCGCCTGTTAAGCCCAATTCGGCCAATAACCTTTGCGCCTCTTCAACGGGTTGTTTTCCAGACCTTAGTATTTTGTCTCTTCTGACTTTTGAAAAGGTACACGAAAGCAATACATTATCAAGTACAGATAAATACGGAACAAGGTTAAACATCTGAAATATATACCCGATATGGTTAGCCCTGAATTCATCCCTTTCAGCAGCACTTAATTTATTCAGCTGAGAACCTAATACTTCTATACTACCGGTTTGGGGTAAATTAATTCCAACTAATAAACTCAATAAAGAACTTTTTCCACTACCACTTTTACCTTGAATAAATACATGCTCTCCTTTGGCAATTGAAATGTCAATATTCTCAAGTAAGGCCTTATTTTGGCCTTTCCATTGGAAACTTAACTTTTTAATTTTAATCGCATCCATTAAAAATTACTTTATACTATCTTAATATGTATGAGCATGTTGCTCTGCTTTAATACTTTTCCTAAATGCTTCATTGTTATTGTATTACCAGGGTAACTTTACAACTGGAGTAAGCTGCAATCGTATTTGATGTTGAGGACCAAAATGTTCACCTCGTGCGAGGTAATACCAATACTGTAGATTAAACTTAAATGGCATCGTACCAAACATAGTTGTTTTCGAAATACCAGTTCCCAAGGGTAAAGTAAACCGGCTTCCTTTCACTGCTTTATGGTTATATGAAAAGACAGGCTGCGATTGAATTTGCCAGGCGTTTTTTAAATTTACAGTATACATGTATTGTCCGCCAGTTACACTTAAAACATCTGTTTCATAATAGTGAGAATCTTGTATGTAAATAAAGTCTTCCGGAACTTCAGCATCTACCTTATTCTTATTTAAACTCCAAGAATGATTGATAAGAAGTCCTGAGAATCCCCAATGTGTTGATTTACCAAAGAAAAACTCGGGCCCCAACATCCATCGGCTTGTTCCCAATTCTTTTATTGTTGCTGTCGGAGCACTGCCAACAATCCCAAATAAAGTCAACCATTTGCTTGGATAACTAATTCCATACGCTACATCAAACCCAATATCACCCAGAGCAATATTTTCTTTTTGAAAATCACCTTCTTCAGTAATGGTGGGCTGAGTTATGACAAATGGTAACAGTGGTCTTACAAATATATTTTGTCCTTTTTTTACAGGATAAGGCAAACTTGGTTGGAAACTGATTTTAAACGCATTTTGACTGGATGCTCCCGGCAAATCACCATTATACCAAATATAATCGATTGGAAAAGTAAACTGACCAATCGTGGCATTTGGATTTGCCAGCTTATTTGCAGCTTCCTGAGCACTATTAGCAGATTTTTGTTCCCCTTCGTTTTGCGAAAAGACATTATTTATATAAGCCGCACTCAATAAAATAGCAAGCGTTAATGTTTTTAAATTAGTAATTACCTTTTTCAAAGTATAACCTATTCAGAATTTATAATTTCTTATTTAAGCAAAAGTCACCGTTATCTACTTCAGAGTATTTTTAAATATTTTACCATCTTTCATAATAATAAGCAGATTCTTTGTTTCTGTTACCGCAGATAAATCCTCCAAAGGATTCCCCTCAACAAGCAATAAATCTGCATAAGCACCTTCTTTCACTACACCAAGATCGCCATCAGGATAAGGATTGCGTATGCCACTCATCTTATATAAATAACCGGCATTACCTGTTGCCATCTTAAGAATTTCGCCCGGAGAATACCATGGTAACAAACGCTCCATCATTGCTACTTGCTCATCTCCCATTTCTTTAGGTACAAAGAATAAATCAGTACCATATGTTACGATTAAGTCAGGAATTTCTTTGGCCCATTTATACATGTTTTTTGTTCCTTCGCAAACAATGGCCAACTTCGAATTTGAGAATTCATCTAATTGCGGTTCATTACAAACCGTAAAAGGTTGTGTACTAAGCACAACACCTTCAGCTGCCATACGCTCTAAGGTCTTCTTGCTTAGTAATTGGCCATGACCAACATCTTTAATCCCGGCATCAATACACATATTTACCGACTCGTCAAAATAGGAATGTATAGTAACATAAGTACCCCAATTAGTCGCAGCGTCAACAGCAGCCTTTACTTCTTCATAAGTAAACTGTATTCCCATAAGAGGATCGGACGGCGAAGAATATCCGCCACCTGTTGATAATTTTATATGTGAGGCTCCATTGCGTAGGTTATCTCTTGCTGCTGCAAGCACCTCCGGCACCCCGTCAACAAGATATCCCTGCGCTTGTTTGTATAAAGGCTCAATATTTCCACCAAATTGAGGATGGGTTTGATTTGGCAGCCTAAAATCTCCATGCCCTCCTGTTTGACTTAACATGCCTCCGCTCGGGTAAATTCTTGGTCCTGCCTCCAAACCCTGATCGATAGCTTTTTTAAGCCCAAATGAGTTACCAGACATATCCCTTATGGTAGTGATTCCTCTCATCAGCATGGCTTCTGCATCTTTTGAGGCATAAATCGTATTGTAATTAGGATCACCGGCAATAAGTTGCATTTGGGGCAAGGTGTTAAACATGATATGCGTATGCGTATCAGAAAGCCCGGGCAATAATACCTTTCCATTGCCATCAATAACTTTAGCATTCGCGGATGCCGATTCACCTGCTGATGGTGAAATAGTTTTTACCATATTATCGACAATCAAAACTTCTGTTGACTCCGAAAGTTTGATGTTTTCGCCATCAAAAATCCGGACATTTTTAAACACAATCTCGGACTGCGCAAAACCTGTTAGGGTGCATAACATGGCAGTTATACCCAGTGCCAATTTTTTAAAAAAACTTTTCTTCATAAGATACCTGTTTTTGTGATTTAAATTATCTGTTCTACTAAAACCATTTTATTTTGTAATCTTTAAATAACATGATAGCATGTTAGCTTTTCCGTCATTCACACCATAGCCTTGATTATAAACAACATGTATTTAAAAAGCTAACACTAATTAAACTTATATTTTACCATGAACTGAATTCTGGAAGCATCTCCGCTTACACCGTTTTTGTTTTCTCTAAAACCGTACATGTACTCAATTCCTGTGGATACCATCTTATAAGGAAACCACACTAAGTTGGCATGAAATGATCCAGCCTCCCTAATCGTACTGTTATCCTGAAAATCATTTAATTCAGTGTTTGTCCAATGGACTGATACCGTTGAGTTAAGATTTTTATTCCAGTAATGATTTACGCCTGCGTATGCAAACCAGGCAGGATTTAAATGAAGTCCATCAGGAGTAATAGCTCCGGATGCTTTTCCATCCCATGATAATGCGATGATTTTGTGTGCTTGTCCATGGCCATAACCACCTCCCCACAAAAAGGCATCATAATATTTAGTTGCTTTAAAATTCACCCTACTCATTAAGGTTAGTGCAAATCCGACTTTATCAGTATTTGCAAGGTTACCCGCTCCTTTCCAGGATGTGGGAAACACATCGGCTCCGAGCTGAATTGTTGAGCTGTTATCAGATTTATATCGAATCATACCGGCAAAATTTGCCCAAACAGGTCTGAAACCCCCTTCAAAATTATTTGGATTATCAATTTCAGCACCTGGTTCTTCGATTGACAAAGCATACTGAAGCTGCTTACCAATCTTATCTTGCCATTTAATCTGGGTAACTCTTCCCCCATAAAGTGCATCACCCCCGGCAAAGTCAATTAAACCAGGTATAGCAGTAAGGTCTCCGGATGTTGTCCATGTTCTACCAACAAGAAGTCGGCCAATAACACCATAAGCATGACGCAACCGTGTATTTAGGGCCATAGAAGGTGAGTCGAAAAACCAGTCGATTTCAATAAAAACCTGCATTGGAAATTCCTTTCCATTTTTCCACTTCGCTTGATTTCTTACATCAAAGCTAATGCGGCTTTCTTTGCTATGAAAGGTTGTTCGGCCGCCTAAATCTCTTTCGGGCGTCCCTTCTACAGCAATAGAACCCAGTTCGAACTCGTAAGGGTCTCCTATATAGTCAAAATCTTTAATAAAATCGGACTTTACATACCCACCAATTTTCAATCTTATTCCTGTTCCAAATAATGGCCAGGAAGCTGGAAATGAATCATCCAGCAGAGCATCCCCAGTTAAAGCCTCTTTATGTTCGGATAGGGGATTAACAGAACCTTGTTGGCCTTGAGGAATGGTATCAGGACGCGTTGTTACATCAGTAGTGTCCTGGGCATTTAAATAACCTGAAATACTAGTTAAAATAATGCTAAAAATTAATAGTCTTTTCATTTTTAATTTCATTTGAATATTTTCCAACGAGTTAAAGATTTTGGATTAAGGTCTTATTACGGATAGATGATTTAAAAAATCTCTTTGTTGAGCTGCCAATGCAGCTTCCAGTGCTTTTTTCACAGCAGGCTTGTTTAAAACGTTTCTTGGAGCTATGAACACCAGATGTGAAGAGGGAGGCTCATCTCCCCAAGGGTCCCCGGGAGAGTAGCTCCATCGACTGCCCACGCGTTGGTAAATGGTGCGATGGGAAGCGTCTGAGCTCAGAGACAAAACACCTTTTACACGAAGCACCGAATCGGGCAGCGAATCAAAAAATGCTTGCAGCCGTTCATCGTTGAATGGTACATCGAAGGCGAAGCTGATGCTTTCGAAGTCGTGGGAGTGGTTCTCCGGTTCACCAACTGCTGCCTGAAAATCTTGTTGGGTTTCAATGCCGAGCAAGAGTTCCATCGGAACATCTCCATGTGCACCTTCAATCACCCGCTTGTCCGGATAAGCTGAAGCAAGCCATTCCAGCGCTCGGTTTCTTGCCTCGGCATCCACGAGATCAGTTTTGCTAAGCACGATCAGGTCGGCAGATGAGATCTGGTTGCGAAACAATCGTTGCGTCAGGGGATTTTCGACATGGTTTTGTATGGTTTCTGCATCCACAACAGTGAGGATGCCATCCAGCTGAACCGATGGATTTGAAAGCGCTATTTGCGCAATCCCATGCGGGTCTGCGACTCCGCTGGACTCAAGCACGATCGCATCAGGAAGTTCTTCCCGGTCAGCGACTTCAATAAGCGCATTTGTAAGATCAGCTGACACGGCACAGCAGGCACAACCATTCTTCAGGTCGATCATGTCCTCCGTCTGAGAAGCCACGAGGGAAGCATCGATGTTGATGGAGCCGAAGTCATTCACCAGCACCACCAATCTGCGACCGTGCGGTGACGTCAACAAATGGCTTAAAAGCGTGGTTTTTCCAGAACCAAGAAAACCACTGATGATGGTGAGCGGAACAGTACCTTTCTCAGTACGTCTTTGACGTCCACGCATCTTGAGTGCTGCGAAAATCATACCTGAAAGGGCCTGATGTGCATCCAGGGCACGAGAAGCCGCATCATCGGCCGCAGGTGAATTTCCTGCAGCCGAGTAGTTTTTTTCTAGTGGTTTTGTCTCTGTCATGATTACTTTGCTTTGAACAACTTACCGCCCAGAACTGTACCCCAGACTCCAATATCCTTGATTTCAGTCGGAGCCACTTCGAAAGGATCTTTATCCAAAATGGCAAAGTCAGCAAACTTGCCTTGTTCAAGGCTTCCAACCAGTTTCTCTAAACCCAAAATGTAGGCGGCATCAATGGTGATTGCCCGGAAGGCACGCTCAACTCCTATGCGCTCATTTGGGGCTAACACTGTTTTATCATCCTCGGCCAACCTTGTTACTGCTGCGTGAACGGCAGTAAGTGGTTCCATTGGTACAACCACCTGAGGGTAATCGGCATGTAAGGCAAAAGTTACCCCTTCGCGCTCGAGCGAACCAAGCCTTGCCACTGCGTCTGAACGGTCGGGACCATAGGCGTGGGTCTCGTGGAGTAGTCCACGGAAATGCACAAAGTAGGCGTTCACACTGGCGATACCACCCAGTGTCTTCAACCTCCTAGCTTGCATCGGGTTACTCATCGAGTAGTGCTCTATCGTATAACGATGATCAAAGCGTGGATGGGCCTCCTGCAACTGTGCAAGGGCATCCAGGCAATCATCCAGTGCCTTGTCTCCATTGGCGTGAATATGGATCTGGGTACCTGCTTTCCAGAAGGGCAGCATGTTGTTGAAGATGTCGCTATCAGCGGACTGTCCATTGGTGCCATCCAGGTAGCCCGGGAAGTTCACCCGCGAACCCATCAGCGGGAATGAACCATCGGTCTGAAACTTAACACCGCTGAAGAAGAGTTTGTCTGTCTGGTGTTCCCGTAGCCCTTCAGCCACCTCAACAGCCTTGTCGCCGTGTTTGGAGATGAACGAGAAACCATGTGGTACCATACGCAATCTCATTGGAAATTCGGATTTACTGGTCGCTTCTTTGTGGTCTCTCAGCTCGGAGTCAAAGTCGATGACACCGAACATCATGTCGGCGGCCGTGGTAACACCCACTTTAGTACCGATCTCGGCCATCCACTGCAGGCCATCTGGGTTGCATAGGCGAGTGATGTCCTTGACCACCGGCGCGCAGCTCACCGCGAATCCCTGCGGCTCAGTAAACGCCCCTGTGAGGCGGCCTGAATCGTCACGCTTTATATTTGGACTCTTCAGATCGTCTGGGATATTTGCCCGATCGATTGCTGCGCTATTCAGGTAGTAGAAATGGGGTGCCCAGGTCAGAATGTATATAGGTCGTTCGGTAGAGATCTTGTCCAATGTGTCGCGGTCGAAGCTGCCACCCTGCTTCGCACGGTCGTAACCCCAGCAGATGAGTGGTTTGGTCTTATCTTTCTCCTCCTGGTCCACCTTTTTCAAATGTGCAACGACATCATCGAAGGTTAACAGAGGATCTCTCATGCCCCCAGGTCCTGGCCAGGGAATAGGACCAATGAATTCCAAGGCAAGGAATCCGGCAGACATCCAGAAGTGCATATGCGGTTCCATAAATCCGGGCATGATCACCTTGTCTTTAAAGGTGTCATCTATGGTCACATCATATTGTGACAACCAGGGCTCCATCGACTTCATGGTTCCTGTAGATAAAACTTTGCCATCTAAAACAGCCACGGCTTCCGCTTCCGGACGACCGGGGTCCATGGTACGTACTTTTTTTGCGGTGAATACGGTTACTTTTTGTTTATTCATGATTAAAGAAATTTTTAAGAATTATTATTTAGCTTAATTGCTTTCAATTAGTCTACAAGATCAAGGGCCTCATCATACAGGTCCATTGCTTTGTCAAAGTGTCTTTCAGCGCTTTCATCTTTACCATCGGCAAAAGCATCTATACTCTTTTGAAGTTCTTCATTAGCTTTTTCGAACTTGCCTGCTGCTATGGCTAATTGGTCATCTACCGCCTTTTCAATATGCCCTAAGGCTTTGACAACCAGATGAAGCCCTCTTTCCAAGTGCTTTGCAGTAGAATCAATGTTGTCTTTGTTAAAAGCCTTGTTTGCCATATGAAACTGTCTAAAGGCTCTTGAAAGGTCGAATGAAGCAAGGTACTCTTGAATTTTAGTTCCCATTTTTTTTAGATTTTAATGAATACATTATTTGAATTATTTGTCTTGAGGATTTAGTCGATAAAAACTGTCAAAGGTGTGTTCGCTAGACTCTACCTTTAGTTCACCTGATAAATCAGCCAATTGTTTGTTTCTAACAGGGTGGTTTTGCCACTCTTCGTAGGCTGACTTGTCTGTCCAGCCACAAACTACAGTTACCAGTGATGGATCATCCTTCGAAAGGAGTGTCTCTCCATAACGAAAACCTGATATGACTTCAGCACACTCTGCTATACATCTTCTGTTGGTATGTACTTCAGCTATTTCTTCAGCCGTTGCGTTGAGTCCCTTTATTTCCAGGAATGACCAGAATTTTATATCGTTTTTCATTTTTAATTGATTTTTATGGTTAGATAAATTACAGCTCGTTCTTGTAAATCTTACCGTCCTTCATGATTACTTTGAACTTCTTTTTCGGTTCGGCCATGATCTTAATATCCTCCAGTGGATTACCATCGATAACCAGGATGTCGGCATAGGCCCCCTCCTGGATTACACCGAGCGGACCATCCTGATACGGATTCCGTGGTCCGGCTAATTCAAACAATTTGCCATTGTTGTGGGTCGCCTGCTTGAGAATTTCTGCATTGGAAAACCATTTGGTGCGGTTCACCAGTTCCTCATTCTGCGTCGCCTTAACCTTGGGTGGGCCGACAAGGTCATTGCCGAGTGCTATCTTAACATTATATTTTTGGGCCAGTTTGAACATATTGTCGAGTCCTTCCCGGGTCTCCTTTTGCTTGTTCTGCTGATCCTCTGATGAACCTGGTGGCAATGGCTGAATGAATACTCCCGTTTGTGTGGATAACCATGCATCCTTCTCAGCAAGAAGCTTCATGGTTTCCTCGGTAATCAGATTACCGTGCTCAACAACCATGGCTCCTGCTTCGAGAGCTGTCTTAATGGAAGCATCATTGTATACATGAACCGCAAGGTAAGTATTCCAGCGCTTGGCCTCATCAGCAGCCGCCTTCAGCTCATCATAGGAAAACTCAGAGATGTCCAGTGGGTCGTAAACACCGGTTACTGCACCGCTGGCTGTCAGCTTGAGAAAATTGGCGCCACCACGAAGAACATCACGGGATCCAGCTAGTATTTCAGGTACCCCGTCCACGATGTAGCCACCACGCTGTTTAGCAACGGCACTCAACTCCGGCCCTCCTAATGCCCGTGGCTGATCTATTAGCGGACGGAAATCAACATGTCCGCCGGTCATTCCCAAGACCATTCCGCTACCTTGTATGCGTGGGCCGGGATAAATTCCATTTTCGATGGCAGTACGAACGCCAAACGGGTCGCCACCAGTATCCCGAATGGAGGTAAAACCTCGCATCAATGTGTTTTCGGCTTCTTTCAGCGTCAAGATCGTTATATAACTCGGTCGTGAATTGAGATATTCGCCCATGCCCTGGTTCCAGACCAGATGCACATGCGCATCGATCAGTCCCGGCATCAGCGTGCCCCCACCGCCGTCAATCACTGTAGCACCATCTTCACTAAGGTTTTTGCCCACCTCATTGATCAGGTTGCCCTCTACAAGTACATCGGCATCGATGAGTTCGTCATCCATCCCGTTAAACACCTTTACATTCTTGAACAACGTGACCGCGGTCTGGGCCGGGGCCTGCGCGAATGCCCCTACGACTAGTGCAAAGACAAACAGAAAACTTATTGTTATTTTTTTCATTTTAGTAGTTTTTTTGTGAGTAAAATTTACCTCTTTAAAAAAACCTTAATTCCTTCTTATGGGCTGACCCGGAGCAGCATCAAGAATTAATTCTCCATCTTCGATTACATTAACCCCATTTACCAATAGATATTTCACCCCAACTGCCGGATGATAAGGTTCATCATAGGTGCCGACAGCTTTAACATTATTGAGATCAAAAACCACAATATCTGCATCCATATTGGGTTGTATTCTACCTTTCTTTTTCATTTGAGGCACAAAACTTTCCAATGTTTGAGCGGGCATTAGGCTCATTTTATTGATAGCTTCCATTAGCGGGATGAGTTTTCTTTCACGAACATAGGATTCTAACACTTTAGAGAATGTTCCTGCAGAACGTGGATGTGCAATAAGATTTGAAGGAATTGGCCATTCATCGCCCTCATATGGTTTACCGTCTTTTGTATACCAAGGCATTGCGTCTGATTCAATTAGTATACCTGCATGGGTAACAGATTGATCCAGCATATGCAACTCTTCCGGTTTGGTTTCATCAAGCTGATGATAGGAAACAAAAGTTCCGGGAGCTTCTTTTCTAATCTTTTTAAACGATTCAGCATCCAGGCGTTGAGCACCTACCTGAAAAGCTGTTTCATCAAAGTCCATTCTGGTTTTCCAATCGGATCCTTGAAACATAGCTGCCCCAATTACAGTGCTTGCTGCACCCCAGGGGTAAGCACCTGCCGTAACATTAATTCCCTGTTTTTTAGCATTATCAAATAATTCCAGGGTAGCATCAATATCCTTTAAAGAATTACTGTTTATATGGCAAATATGCATTCTGGCTCCTGTAATTGCCGATAGAGCGATAAGTTCGGTAAGCGCTTCAAAAGATGAAGAAGGCTCAGGAATTGATGTATATCTTGCATGCGTATAAGTACTTACATCATATTGTTTTGCCAATTTGGCTAATGCATAATATTCTTTTCGACCATAGCCGGGGGCGTATCCGGCATTAATACCAATTCCTAAACCGCCCTCTTTTAAACCTTCTTCAACCAAGCTTAAGATATGCTGCATTTGCTCCTCAGTAGCAATATCATTTTTCCAATGTGGATCGCTTTGAGCTTTCTGAAAATATTCCGCAGTAGCTGCCGGCGTATTATCCTGAAACGTCGCAATTCTGCCAAATACCCATGCAGC
>ENA-ORCQ01000255-ORCQ01000255.1-marine-metagenome-genome-assembly--contig:-NODE-255-length-19777-cov-4.486650_pt1 | contig 19777 bp, 13 predicted proteins | sample MGYA00237780_ERZ508510 | MGnify/ENA primary metagenome ERZ508510 (study PRJEB26181, sample SAMN06268981) | marine metagenome | isolation source: Tt an E2 anaerobic enrichment on eucalyptus from sediment...
CGAAACATCATCCTTGCTAATTCCTTCCAACAACATGTGTTCTCCGAACTTAGGATTTAATGTTTCCTTAAAATCATCGTTATATACCGAATAAACCACTTTTGAGTTTTTGAAAAGCGGATTATTATAGTAATACTTCTTGATATATAACGGAATAACTGAAGTTAACCATCCATGACAATGGATAATATCAGGAGCCCATCGTAATTTAATTACAGTTTCCAGTACTCCTCTGGCAAAGAATACAGCACGTTCATCATTATCGGCAAATTCTTTACCCTCCTTGTCAGTCAACACATGTTTCCTTTGAAAATAATCTTCATTATCTATAAAATAAACCTGCATACGTGCTGCCTGGATAGAAGCCACTTTTATAATCAGCGGATGATCTGTGTCATTTATCACCAAATTCATCCCCGATAGACGGATAACTTCATGCAATTGATTACGTCTTTCATTAACACACCCGTAGCGAGGCATAAACGTCCTGATTTCTCTTCCTCTTTCCTGTATTCCCTGAGGTAAATATCTGGCAATTTCTGACATTTCACTTTCAGGCAAATAGGGAGTTATCTCTTGTGAAATATAAAGGATTTTTTTCTTTTCCATTCTCTGTTTAACACCGTTTATAACAGGGCGCAAAGGTAATAAAAATATCCTTAATATTCAATTTAAGGAAGTTATGCAGGTTAAATCAAATTTTCATATGTTCTTATCTGCACGATATCCGAATAAATTTTATTTACTTTGCGCCGAAAACAAATTTTTATGTTTCTGGTTGAAACGATAGAAGATTTACGAAACAAAATTGATGCGCTGAAAGATGATGGAACACTAGGTTTTGTTCCAACTATGGGAGCGTTGCACATGGGCCATATTTCGCTGGTAGAAAAAGCGGTACTGGAGAATCAGATTACCGTTGTAAGCATTTTTGTAAATCCTAATCAGTTTAACGACAAATCGGATCTTGAAAAATACCCAAGAACTTTGGAAGCCGATTTAAAATTATTGAAAGACACAGGTTGTAATATTGTTTTTGCTCCGGATGCAAAAGTGATTTATCCAAAAAAAGATACACGTAAATTTGATTTTGGCCCCCTTGAATCAATAATGGAAGGGAAACACCGCCCCGGACATTTTAACGGTGTTGCTCAGGTTGTAAGTCGGCTTTTTGAAATAGTAAAACCTAAAAAAGCTTATTTCGGGTTAAAAGATTTTCAGCAACTGGCAATCATTAAAAACATGGTAAAGCAACTTGATTTACAGGTTCAGATTGTTCCCTGTGATATTATACGCGAAAAGAGTGGCCTGGCAATGAGTTCAAGAAATGAATTACTTACAGCAGAGGAGCGAAAAAATGCTGCAGTTATTTCTGATACGCTTTTCAAAACAAAAGAACTTAGCAAGAAAAAATCCGTACAAGAACTCAAAAGTTGGATGGTTGAAACCATCAACAAAAACAAATACTTAAGTGTTGAATATGTTGAAATAGTTGACGATATTCAACTTCAGCCAGTGAATAGCTGGGATGAAAATTCAGCAAAAGTAGCGTGTGTAGCTGCTTTTTGCGGAAAAGTAAGATTAATTGACAACATTGTTTTAACCGATTAATACAAAGTGATGCAAATTGAAGTTTGTAAATCGAAAATACATAAGGTAACAGTTACCGAAGCCAACTTACAATATGTGGGCAGCATTACCATTGACGAAGATTTAATGGATGCTGCAAATATGATTGAAAACGAAAAAGTACAGGTTGTAAATATTAACAACGGTGAACGATTGGAAACGTACGTTATTAAGGGAGAACGTGGAACCGGAACAATCTGTTTAAATGGCCCGGCGGCCCGTAAAGTTGCAGTTGGCGATGTCATTATTATTATCTCGTATGCATTAATGGATTTTGAAGAAGCAAAATCTTTCAAACCATGGTTGGTTTTTCCGGACACAGAAACTAATACTGTGGTTTAATTATCAAATCCTTTTTCAACATCCAAACTCCCATTTCTATCCCCTCATTTTAGCAGAAATTTTTCGTAATATTTGGCTACATTTGGCATTTCCTAAAAAATTGCAGCAACAAAACTATCATGCCAGATAAAGTTCAAATAACATTAAAACCGCTTGGAGAATCGGTAAAAGTAAATCCGGGAACACCACTAATTGATGTACTTCACGAATATGGAGTAGAATTTCCCTGTGGAGGAAAAGGGACTTGCGGAAGTTGTAAGATAAAACTTTTAGAGGGTAAATTAGTGATTGACGAAATTCAACAACAAAAACTCAAAAAGTTAAAACTCGACAGGAATTGGCGATTGGCATGTTACTGCAAAGTAGAATCGGATATTACCCTTGAAATATCTCAGTTTGATAATATTATTCTTGCCGATAATTCAACTTTTGAGTTTAAGCCACAAAAGGGTTTTGGCATCGCAGTTGACGTTGGTACCACAACTGTTGTTTCTCAATTGGTAAATCTTGAAAACGGACATATTTTGGATTCAATTTCTGAGGTAAACGCGCAATCAGGTTTTGGTTCAGACCTTATATCACGCATCGAAAGTTGTTTGAATGGGAATTACGGGGAACTGCAAAAAAGGATTCGATTTCAAATTGTATCGATGATCGATAAGATGATACAAAAAAACCCTGTACACCTTTCAAAAATAATTTTGGTAGGAAATACTGTTATGCACCATATTTTTTCCGGCATCGAAGTAGAGGCGCTTTCGTTTTACCCTTTTCACTCGCCAAATCTGGGAATTCAGAAATTTAAAGCTGAAGAATTAAATCTAAAAGAAATAAAAAATCCTGAAATTTATTTTTACCCTTCAATCGGAAGTTTTGTGGGCAGTGATATTCTGGCGGGAATTGCAGCAACCAAAATGTCGGAAAAAGAATCTTTTTCGATTCTTATTGATTTGGGTACGAATGGAGAAATTGTGATAGGGAACAATGAAAAAATCATTTGTGCCTCAACAGCTGCCGGACCTGCTTTTGAAGGTGCAAAGATAAGTCAGGGAATGCGTGCTACAACCGGTGCAGTTTCATCTGTAAACTATGAAAACAACAAACTCAAACCCCACGTAATCGGGAATGTTCAGGCAAAAGGCATTTGCGGTAGCGGATTAATTGATGTTATGGCGATTTTGCTCGAGCACCAACAAATAGGAATGTTTGGCGAAATAATCAGCGGTGAGGATTATATAAAACTTACCAATAAAGTTTTGCTTACACAGCAGGACATCCGTGAATTTCAGCTGGCAAAAGCTGCGATTGCTGCGGGTGTTCAAATACTTCTGAATAAATTACAAATTACTTATAAAGATATCGAACAGGTTTATATTGCTGGAGGATTTGGAAATTTCTTAAATATCGACAATATAATTCGAACAGGTTTGATAGAATGTGAAAGTGATAAAATCGTTAAACTGGGAAATACAGCACTTATCGGGGCAAAAATGTTTTTGTTTGAAAGAGAACACTATGCGAATGAAATTTTACAAAAAACTACCCATGTAAATCTTGAAGGAGAATCAAATTTTCAGGATATATATATTGAAAAAATGATGCTTGTTTGAAATTCCAAATCTCAAAGTTCAATTCTCAAAATACTTCAAAAATTATTTTACCAACTCCTTTGTTGAAAGCAATCCGCAGGCTGCATAAATATCTTCACCCCGTGATGCACGAATGGTTGTAAGAATTCCTTTTTTGTTCAGCTTTTCTTTAAAACCGGCAATTGTTCTTTCATCGGGACTTTTTAAGGGAGTACCGGGAACAGGATGAAAACGGATCAGGTTTATTCTGCATTTTAATCCATCCAGTATTTTTACCAGTTCATTTACATGTCTGGGAGAATCATTTAATCCTTCAAATAAAATATACTCAAAAGATACCCGACGTTGACGACCAAAGTCCCAGCTTTTAATTTCTTCAACAACGTTTTCAATAGGATAGGCAACCTGAACCGGCATTAACTGCTGGCGTTCTTCATGAAACGGAGTATGCAAACTTACTGCAAGGTGTGCTTCACTTTTCTCAAGAAAAGTTAACATTCCGGGAATTATTCCAATCGTAGAAACGGTAATCCTTCTTGGGCTCATTGCATAACCCCATTCCGAAGTCAGAATTTCAATACTTTTTAAAACTTCATCCAGATTATCAAATGGCTCACCCATACCCATGTACACAATATTAGTTACTTCGTTTACCTCATCAATACTTCTGATTTGATTGACAATCTCTCCTGCAGACAGTTGCCCCTGAAAACCCTGTTTTGCGGTAAAACAAAACAAACATCCCATTTTACATCCTACCTGTGAACTCACACAAACGGTCTTGCGTTCGAGTTCTGGAATCATTGCTGTTTCAATAAATTTATTCTGAATGGTAGGGAAAAGATACTTTTTCGTACCATCGATACTAGTTTGAACTTTTGTGTATCCAGTCAGGCCAAATTCAAATTTTTCATTGATAAGCACCCTGGCTTTTTTAGAAAGATTGGTCATTTCATCAATTGATGAAACAGGCTTTTTGTAGAGCCAGTCGGCAATTTGTTTTGCAGTAAATTTTGGCAAATCCAATTCCGCAACAATTCTTTGCAGTTCCAATAAGGTTTTTCCAAAAAGCTTTTCTTTCATTCTTCCTCAGAAATGTTTAACCAACTTTCCAAAATTGGCAATTTGACGATTTCAAGTTAACTATAAGTCTTAGCATTACTTGGAGTCATACTATGACTAAAATCTATCTATAACTTTTCACTTTTTACACCGCTATAACACCCTTAACCAAAAATTGTTTCCATAAATCCGGGTGCTTTTCTGTGTTTTGTGGCTTGCTCAAAAGCATAAGTTATTTTAAGTAATTTAGGTTCGCTCCATGCTTTTCCAAAAAATGAAATTCCAACAGGTAATCCTTTTACAAACCCCATAGGAACTGTAACATTCGGATATCCTGATATTGCTGCCGGGGACGAGCTTCCACCACTAAAATGGTCTCCGTTTATCCAGTCGATAGTCCATCCAGGACCATTGGTTTGTGCTATGATAGCATCAAGTTTATGTTTTTCCATTGCTGCGTCGATGCCTTCTTTGCCCGCATATTTTTTTGACTCTTCCAGCGCTTTTAAATATTCTTCACTTGTTAAGTCACCTTTGGAATGTGATAATTCAAAAATTTCCTGGTCAAACCAGGGCATTTCCCTGTCTGCATTTTTTTTGTTGAATTCAATTATTTCCTCCATACTTTTTACCGATGCCTTTGGATGTTCAGCAAGATATTTGTTTAAATCAGCTTTAAACTCATACAATAAAACCTCATAAGAAGGGCTTCCCCATTTTCTACGATGTTCAAATTTTACCTCTTCCACAATTTCAGCACCCAAAGTTTTTAATGATTTTACTGCCTCCTTAAATAGTGCATCCACTTTCGCGTTAAATCCAATCATTTCAGATGCAACTCCAATTCTTATTCCTTTCAGATCTTTTCCATCCAAAAACTGAGTGTAATCCTTAAAGATTTCTCCTTTTTCAATATGTGTTTCCGCATCGTTTGAATCAAATTCTGCCAAAGCTCCCAGTAAAATAGCAGCATCCTTTACTGTTCTGGCCATTGGTCCTGCCGTATCCTGACTGTGTGCAATGGGTATGATTCCCTGTCTGCTCCACATTCCTAATGTTGGTTTTATTCCCACAATACCATTCACCCCCGAAGGACAAACTATTGATCCATTAGTTTCAGTACCGATACCAATTGCGCAAAGATTGGCGGCAACAGCAGCACCCGTTCCTGAACTCGATCCACAAGGGCTGCGATCCAAACAATAAGGATTTCGTACCTGTCCTCCACGTCCACTCCAGCCGCTTGAGGAGTTATTTGAACGAAAATTTGCCCACTCACTTAAGTTTGTTTTTCCTACAATAACGGCTCCTGAATCACGAAGTTTTTTTACGATAAAAGCATCTTCCGGGGCATAATTACCTTCCAGTGCCAATGAGCCTGCTGTGGTTTGCATTTTATCTCCCGAGTCGATATTGTCTTTAAATAAAACCGGAATACCATGTAAGGGTCCCCGTATTTTTCCTTCTTCGCGTTCTTTATCCATTTGAGCCGCTATTTGCAAAGCATCAGGATTAATTTCAATTACCGACTTTAAAACAGGATCAACTGATTTAATTCTTTCAAGGTATTTTTCACAGATTGCAGAGGAAGTTATATTCCCGTCTTCCATTTTTTGTTGTAATTGTTCAACAGTAAACTCATTTAAATCAAAGGAAGTATAATCCGGCGTAATTTCTTTATTTGAATCTGTTTGAGTCGAACATGCTGTTATACCTGTTAATGCTAGAGCTGAGGTGCTGATTGCAGAAGTTTTAAAAAATGTGCGGCGTTTCATAATAAAAAAGATTAGAATTTGAAAATAAGAAATGTACGTAAAAGATAATTATTTGATATGAAAAACTTTCTTAATGCAATTAAAATTGTTGGGCAAACTTACATATCAGTAAACAAAATTTACATTTTTTCGCCTACAATTCACCCGAATTCGGGTATTGTAATTTGTTATGTTTTAAAAACATAAAATGACGTGACATTGAATACAAGGAAATATTAAAATTATAACTTATATTGCGCCCTTAATTCCAAATTAAAACATTGAAAAATGAGGGAGACAAATAAGTATCCAATTGACAATTTAGTTCGACCAATTCAGAGATTTATGTTTCAGGAAAAATCGGGAGGAATTGTACTGGCAATAAGTGTAGTTCTTGCATTATTCTTTGCCAATTCACCCTGGGCTGAGGAATATCACCATCTTTTCGAGCATAAATTAGGATTTAATTTTGATGGTAAGTTTTATTTGGAATATAGTCTTCATCACTGGATTAATGATGGTTTGATGGCTATTTTCTTTTTTGTAGTAGGCCTTGAATTGAAACGGGAATTTGTGGGTGGTGAGTTGTCAAATCCCCGAAAAGCTCTTTTGCCAATTGTAGCAGCAGTGGGCGGAATGTTAGTTCCGGCAATTATTTATTTTGTTTTAAATCCTGCTGGTGAAGCTTCAAGAGGATGGGGTATCCCAATGGCAACTGACATCGCTTTTTCATTAGGTGTTTTATATCTTTTGGGAAAAAGAATTCCTATTTCTTTAAAAATATTTCTGACAGCTCTTGCTATAGTTGATGATTTAGGAGCTGTGCTTGTAATTGCATTTTTTTATACTTCAGATATTTCACTTGTAAATCTTTCTATTGGATTGACTTTTGCAGTCGTCATGTTTATTGGCAATAAAATGGGTGTTAGAAGTATTTTGTTTTATGCCTTTTTTGGTATTGTAGGAGTATGGACGGCATTTTTACTTTCGGGTGTTCATGCAACAATAGCAGCGGTAATTGCAGCATTTACAATTCCTGCGAATGTTAGGATTAAAGAGAATTTGTACATCAAAAAAATACAGGGTTATTTAAACAGGTTTAAAACTGTTGACAGGAATGACCATATTCCTACCCTAACTGAGGATCAATTACATATACTGGACAAGGTGAATATTTGTACCAAACTAACAATTCCTCCTTTGCAGCGACTGGAACACGCATTACACCCTTTCGTAACCTTTGTCGTGATACCAATTTTTGCGCTGGCCAATGCCGGGGTTTCAATTAAAATTGACCCTGAACATTTATTTAGTACAAACATTGCTCTAGGAGTTGCTCTTGGACTTTTAGTAGGGAAGGTAGTGGGTGTAACAGGTGCTACAATGTTATTTATTAAACTTAAAATTGCACCGTTCCCAAAAGGAATGAATTTCAGAAATTTAATAGGACTTGGACTATTGGCAGGTATTGGTTTTACCATGTCCTTGTTTGTAACATCACTGGCATTTACAAATCCAGAATATATGGTACAGGCCAAAATAGGAATTTTTGCAGCATCTATATTAGCAGGTGTATTAGGGTACTGGATTCTTAATAAAAAGCAAGAAGTTTAGAGATTATAGGATTGATTTAATTGAATTAGATTGATTTTAAGACAAACTTTATCAATCTGCTGCAGGCATTCAATCCTCTCGAGCCTTAATTCACTCTTAAATCAGTAAAATCAAATCTTCTTGTATGGAGCAGAACCACAATTATTTTACTTTCCCGGGATTCTTTTTTACAAAATCTCCCCAGTTTTTGTACTCCTTCGATTTTTGAGGTTTTTCGAGTTGTATAAAATGGCAAATTGCAACAGCAACAGCATCGGTTGCATCAAGCCCTTTTTCAATATCCTTTAAATGATATACCTTTTGGAGAAAATAGGCAACCTGTTCCTTGGAAGCTCTTCCCATTCCGGTAATCGACTGTTTAACCAGCAAGGGAGCATATTCAAAAATTGGCACCGAATGAACGAGGGCTGCAGCCATTATCACGCCTTGTCCGCGGCCAAGTTTTAACATTGACTGTACATTTTTTCCATAAAAAGGAGCCTCCAGGGCCATAACATCGGGTTGGTATTCTTTTACCAGGTACAAAGCCCGTTCATGTAAATATCTTAAACGCTCATAATGATTTGAGAATTTTCCGGGGGTGATGGTTCCCATATTTAAAATTACAGGAACTTTATTCCTGATTTCTACCAATCCATATCCTGAAACCGTTGTCCCGGGATCAATTCCTAATATTCGTAATGGCTTCGAATCCATTTATTAAAAATTACTCACTTTTTACTTTTAGCCGTTTATCAAGTTGCTGAACCAAAACTCCAGAAACGATAAATATCAATCCGATAAAAGTAGTAATGTAAATGGTTTCTTTCAAAATCAGATGAATAAAAATCAGGGAGAGAAAAGGAGCAAAGAATACCAGGTTTCCTATTTTTGCGTTGCTGCTTGTCAAATTCATTGCTTTTAACCACAATACATAAGTAATTCCAACCTCAAAAACTCCGGAATAAATTACAGCAATCAGACTTACGCCCGGATGAATTTTAAAATCTGAATAAAAATATACCACAGGAACAAGAAAAAGAAAACCGATTAGAAAATTCAAAAACAATTTAATTATTTCTTCTCTTATATCGCGTACATTAAAAATCCAGTAAAGCGACCAAAGTATTGAACTTCCAACAGCCAGAGCCACTCCGCTAAAATTTGTTTTTTCAAATCCTTCAATTCCACCCTGGGATGAAATAAAAAACACTCCGGCAAAACTAATTAAAAGAGCCCCAAAACTTATCCAGCTGATTTTTTGTCCCAGAAATGGTACCGATAACAATGCCAAAGTAATAGGCCAAATCATGTTTAAAGGTTGTGCTACCTGGGCCGGTAAAAGTGAATAGGCTTTAAACAAAACCAAATAATAAAGCAGCGGATTAAAAGCTCCCATCAATAAAGAATAGGTCCATTGTTTGGATGTTTGTTTAAAAACAAGATGTAGTTTTTTTTGAATAAGCAGTACAAAAAACAGAAGTACAACTGTAACAGCTGAAACATAAAATATAAGTTGAATAAAATCGTATTCCCGCAAGGCTACTTTAAACGAAGTAGCCACAGTTGACCAGAACAGTACAGCCAATGCTGCATATATGTATGCTTTATTGTTCGTATTCATCCCGGGCAATTGTTCCTGCCATGAATAGTTCTTCTTTTGAGATTTCATTGGATTCGTCAGGAAATTGTTGACGCAGTATTCGATATTGTTCTCTCGACTCTTCAGTAAAAACGCTTCCGGGGTATTGAGTTAGTATCGCTTTATATAAGTCGCGCGCTTCTTCCTTTCTCTCCAAATTGTTGTTGTAAATTCCGGCCAATAAAAAATGTGCATTATCTCCCAGTAAATCATAACTAAATCCATCTATTATTCCCTGCAGATATTCAGCCGCCAGCGCATAATTTTGTTTTTCTGTTTCAATTTTGGCTTTTCTGTAAAGAATATCATCAACCAGGCTGTGATAAGGATATTGCTCTGCCAAAGAATCCAGGGTAGCATTAGCCATGTCATTTCGGTTTTGAAAAAAATACAAGTCTGCTCTTGCAAACATCTGTAAAGGTACAGCAGTGGTATCAAGATTTAAGTTATTACCTATCAGCAAAGAAAGTTCCATGGCATCGTTGGCTGTAAGTTTTGAGGTACTGGCCTTAAGAACATCGAGTTGTGCTTTTGCCCAGCTAAAATTTCCCAGGTAATAACCCAGTTTTGCTTTTTTCAATTTTACCTGGTCGCCAAGCGAATTTGTTTTATTACGATCTATAACCTGAGAATAGATCAAAGTAGCTTCCCAGGGATCATTCGAATAAACATAAATATCGGCTATTTCTGTTTTTAATCGTCCCCACTCTTCCGGTTTTAACCGGGGAATTTTCAGCGCCTGCTCCAGCAATCCAATAGCTTCATCTGTTTTGTCAAGATAAAAAGCCAGTAAATGTGCATTCTCCTGAACAAGACTCAGCGTTAAGGCATTTACACCCAAATAATCTATAGCTTCCTTGAACTCCAGTGCTGTTTTTTCTCCTTGTATCGAATCACCAGGGGATTCCGCAATAAAATGCATGTAAGATGAATGAACCTTTAAGGCAAAAGATTGATTAAAAAACTGACTGTCTTTACCTTTTCCCATTAAATAATCAAAAGCTTTTTGCGCATCATCATAACTTTTATTATTCAGGGCCATATTTCCCAACTGGATTATTTGATTGTCTTCTGTGCCGGTTCTTTTATCCAGCGCAATAGACTGTCGTAAGGCACTTGAAAACTTATTTTCCTGAAGAAAAAACCAAATTAATAAACGATTGTATGCAATAACATCGGGATTTGTCTGAATTCTTTTTAAAACCTGAACTCTGAATTCGCGAAGCATTTCATCATCGATATCCAGTCTCATTGTTGAAGACAATCCACTTTGGACCCTTGATAAATATTGCTCGTTCTGGGCCAATAAATCAAGGTATTTTTCCATCATATTATCATAGTCGCGCAAATAAGAATACGACCGGGCAAGTTCATAATCAAACACTCCGGGCCCCAGTATTTTTTCACCCTTCAAATAGGTCTGTTTTGCATATTCAAACTCACGCCATCCCATAAATGCATTGGCCAGTATAATAAACGAACTTCTGCTCCCGTTTACCATTTCCAGAGCTTTATCATATTTTTCAACAGATTCATCTGCATTATTACTGACCTTCAACACCTGGCCCCAATGCACATAAAATTCCGGTCTTTCTGGTTTTTGATTTTTTATTTCACTTTGAATTTTTGAAAGAGCACCTTCAAAATCCTCCAACTGGATTAAACAATCGATATGATATTTAAAATAGGTACTGTTACGGGTTAGCATATACACTTCGTACATCAAAGGTGCTGCTTTTTCGTAGTTTCTGGCATTAAAATACCGAAACGCCAAACTCGATTGTGTCTGAATTTTATTCTGGTTTGTTTGTCCGTTAACGCTTACAAACGATAAAAATGTCAATATTATGATTAAAAAATACTTCATTCCTAAATTATATTCTGCACAAAAATAACACTCTCGCGATAAGATAAGTTTGAATTGAGCTATTTAATTATTGAAAATAACAGGTTTTAATATTGTTATATGAACTTTGCAATTCAGTTTTTGTTGTCTCACTTTACTGTAAAAGATTTACATTTGCAAAAAATTTAAAATATGGCACACGAGATGAGAGACAGGCAGCGATTGCCAAAATGGATGAAGATGAAAATGCCAAAAGGTGAAAGTTATTCCAAGGTTAAAAATCTTGTAAACAAACATGGCCTTCACACCATTTGTACAAGCGGAAATTGCCCGAACATCGGGGAGTGCTGGAACCGGGGTACTGCAACTTTTATGATATTAGGCGATATTTGTACACGACGCTGCAAATTCTGTGCGGTAAAAAGTGGCAGGCCTTTGGCACCTGATTTAAAAGAACCCGAAAAATTAGCTGAATCAGTAAAAATTATGGGTGTAAAACATTGTGTGATTACATCTGTCGACCGGGATGATTTGGATGATCAGGGTGCTGAAATCTGGGCCAGAACTATTACTGAAGTTAAAAAAGTAAATCCGGATACAAGAATAGAAGTATTGATTCCTGATTTCAGGGGAAAAACTGAGTTGATTCAGAAAGTGATAGATGCCAAACCGGAAGTTATTTCACACAACCTTGAAACGGTGGAAAGATTAACTCCGTTTGTACGTTTTGCATCAAAATACAGAAGAAGCCTGGAAGTGGTAAAATACGTAGCTGAAAACTACAGGATTGCAAAATCGGGAATTATGCTTGGATTGGGAGAAACACATGAAGAAGTTGTACAAACTATGGACGATTTGCTTGAAGCAGGTTGCAAAGTGATGACCATCGGACAGTATCTTGCACCAACTCCTAATCATATGCCCGTTGTAGAATACATTACTCCTGAAAAATTTGCGGAATACAAACAAATTGGTTTGGAAAAGGGATTTAAATTTGTAGAAAGCTCTCCGCTGGTTCGCAGTTCATATCGGGCTGAGGAACATGTAAATGCGTGATTTTGAGTTTAAAGTTCAATGTTTAAAGTTTAATGTTCAATGTTTAAAGTTTAATGTTTAAAGTTTGTGGCAGAATTTAATTATATCGATTTAGGCTTAAAAGACTACAAAGATTGCTGGGATTATCAGGAGGAAAGATTAGCCGCAGTTGTAAGCGATAAAAAAGAGAAAGGAAAACCATCGAAGATAAACAGCTTTATATTGGTTGAGCATCCACATGTTTATACCCTGGGTAAAAGCGGCGATGAAAAAAATCTTCTGGCACATGGCGATTTTCTTAAAAAAATTGAAGCCACTTATTATAAAATCAACCGGGGAGGTGATATCACGTATCATGGTCCCGGGCAAATTGTTGGTTACCCGATTATCGATTTGGAAAATTACAAAATCGGGGTACGCGAATACATCGAAAAAATGGAAGATGCCATTATTGCCACCATTGCTGAATATGGTCTGGAGGGCGGACGCAAAGACGGGGCGACCGGAGTTTGGCTCCAGGCCGACCATAAAGTTCGTGCACGAAAAATTTGTGCTATTGGCGTTCGGGTTAGCCGCTTTGTAACCATGCATGGTTTTGCATTGAATGTAAATACCGACATGCGTTACTATAATTACATCAACCCATGTGGTTTTGCCTCATCAGCAGTGACTTCAATTCAACAGGAACTGGGTAGAGAAATACCAATGAACGAGGTAAAGGAAATTCTAATGAAAAAATTCAACATGATTTATTAAAGTTGAACAAAAAACCTTGTAATTTACATATGAAATTTACCTGAAAATGTAATGCTTATTGTCAATAATAATTTACCAAGCAGTTCACCATGAATATCCAGTGGATTTTTCCCAATGCTTGTTTTTTAAAATCAGAAAAGAACTATCCGAAAAACCGATAAGAGCATTGTTCTCCTGTAAAATCCATTTGCTTGATATGGACGTTTATTAATGACCCGGAGTAGATTTATTATCGATAATTAACCGTTATATTGATTCCTAATAATATCCGTCCGGGACCAGCTACACGCTTTTTGTAACTTTCTTCGCCGGACGATTCATTGATGTTATAAATCCCCGGCGCTTTCAGATTTTACTTCGCAAAATCTTACGCACCAGGCTTTAATATTTCGCCCATTCTGGGCTAACTGTTGAGCAAGCCCTGAAGGGGCAAAAAATCTTAGCCCGGGGCAAAGCGACGATAAGGAGCGTCGCCCCGGGTAAAAAGAACAATTAAAACAAGGCGCAACAATCCCGTTAATTGAAAATCAGGCCAATCATGCGCCGCATATCTAATCCACCTTGAGTATAAAAATCAAATTGTTTATTGTAATCTAAAACAAAAGTATTACACCTACTTTTCATGGTCTGCCATAACTAAGATTACACAAAGCTCTGCAAAATCAAACATATCTAATTTTAATTCCTTAATATTGAATCAGGTTAATGCGTATTCTGATTTACATATTATTGATGTTGTCCTTTTTGAATTCATTTTCTCAAGACAATCAAGATGAGTGTTATCGTTCTACAGAAGGAACCGACTTTTGGTTTGGATTTATGGAAGGCAGAAACGATAATGGAAATGTACATTATATTGAAATTACGGTTACTGCCAAAGAGGCTACAGAATTTGAAATCTACATTGGGAAGGATGAAACTCCTTATTATGAAGGTTTTGTAAATGAAAATGGTTCAACAAGAATTACAATTGAACTTGAACGTGGAGAAGCAAAAGGTTCAGAAAAAATTGAAAATAAGGGAATCCATCTTATCTCTAAAAATAAAGTAAATGTCTATGCATTAAACTGGGACCGTAATTCGGCCGATGTTGCGGTTATTTACCCTGTCAATTCTTTGGGTAACGAATATTTTACAATGTGTTACACACCGAATGTTGATGACGATCCGGGACACGGTAAAAACAGCGAGTTTTTAATCGTTGCTTCTGAGGATGAAACAAAAGTTGAGATCACTCCTTCTGTGCTTACTGATCAAGGAAGGGCTGCCGGGGTAACTTTTGAAGAAACGCTCAATAAAGGAGAAGTTTACCAGGTACAATCTGAAAACCTCAGGAATCTTACTGGACAAGGAGATTTAACCGGCAGTTATATTAAATCGGATAAACCAGTGGCAGTTTATTCGGGAAATTTTGCAACAACTATCCCGGCGACAAGAGATATGGGCGGTTACGACCACCTGTTTGAACAGATGCCGCCACTCCATACCTGGGGTCGGGAATATTACATTGCTCCCCTTGGAATAAGATATAAAGACACCTACAGGATATTGGCTGCTGAAGACAATACCACCATCGAGTATTTAAGGGGAACGATAGTACTAAACCGCGGCGAATTTTATGAGTTTGATTTACAAAATAATGAATCTTCCCGAATTAAAGCAGATAAACCGATTTTGGTTGCTCAGTTTAGCCGGTCACGATTAACTGATATTAATTTAGTCACTGAATCCGGTGACCCTTTTATGATCATTCTTAGCCCCATTAACCAAATAAAAAATGAAGCAACCTTTGTTGCTTACACCTCCTCACAATTAGAAGATTATTACATAAATATTGTTGTATTGACTTCCGAGATTAACAATCTCAGACTCGACGATGCAACTATAGGAGCTAATCTTTTCAGGTCATTTGGTGGAACGGATTATTCTTATGCTAAAATTAAAACTTATCAGGGAACCCATACCTTAAAATGTTTAAATCCAAACAGTGGTTTTCTGGCATATGTTTATGCGTATGGTGGATGGGAATCTTATGGATATGGAGTTGGATTTAACCTTGATTTAGTTTTGGATTTGGGTTATGAAGAAGATACAATTCCGCTTTGTAATGGCGAATCAATTACACTGGATGCCGGTCCGTATTTTGACAATTACCTCTGGAGTAACGGTGATACAACACAAAAGATTACGGTAACAGAAAATGGCAAATACATTGTTTATGGAAGCACAATTGATGGTTGCGTACAAAGCGATTCTGTTACTATTCTGGTAAGTGAACCGGAAAAACCAAATATTGGAATGGATGTTCAGGAATGTTTCCCTTATGAGCAGATACTCGATGCAGGTTCGGGATATGCTCAATACGTTTGGAACACCGGTGAAACAACTCAAAATATTTTAGTAAATCAAACAGGAATTTATTCAGTAAAAGTTTACGATAAATGGGGTTGTTACAAAAGCGATACCATGAGTTTAACTGTTTTTCCCGTTCCCACAATTACCATGGAAAATGACCGGCTGGTTTGCGGAACAAAATCCAGAACGCTTAACCTTCAGTTTGAAGGTGCTGATGAAAATATGTTGCAAAATGGCACAATGGGCTGGACCACAAATCAACCCGACAAACTCAACTTTAGCAATCAAACCAATCAATCAACAGATATTGAAGTTAGCGATTATGGAGATTATGAAGTGTACTATCTTTTTACTACACCTGATGGTTGCGAAGTAAAGGACACTTTAGTTTTAAGGTTTGCTCAAACTCCAACTTCCGACATTGTTTTTGCAGGAGAAAATCCCAACGACAAATGTGGTGCTTACCACCGTGAAATTATTTACGCAGGCAATGCAACACAAAATGCAAATTATTACTGGGATTTTGATGGCAGTTTATCCGATTCCCTGGATTGGAACCGCTATTTTGTTTCTTTGGGCGTTCAGAATTCAAGTCCGGTTATAAAATTAGCCGTTGAAGAATATGGTTGTTGGAGCGACACTTCCATGCTGGAAATTGGTGCCAATCCCGATTTTATAATGAATACAGCAAAAAGCCAGGGCTGCGATTCGGCTACAATCAGTTTTTCCGGAGAATTAAAAACCCCAGATAATTTGATTTTTGAGTGGGATTTTGGCGATGGTTCTCCGATTAGCACAGTTCAAAACCCAGGCCATTTTTATTCCGACACCGGAAAATTCGATGTGAGTTTAAAAATTACCAATTTAACAAGTGGATGTGCCATCGGATATACCATTGAAGAAATGGTAAAGATTTATCCTACACCTGTAGTTGATATTGTAGTCGATCCCGATTTCTGTAACGATAAAACAGTAGATGTTTATTATCTTCAAAATAAAGAATCTTCTGTTTGTGAATGGAAATTTGAAGGTGCATCCCAGGTCGGAGATGGAAACGATTCAATAACCGTTTTGCTTGAAAAGGAAATTGCCAATATCCAACTTCGGGTGGAGGAATTTGGCTGTTTAAGTGAATGGGCCCAATCGACTGCAAAACGTAACCCTGTTTTTGATATAGTTGCTGAAAATGAAGATGGCTGCCAGCCAATGACGGCATTATTAACTGCAACTTCAAACGATGATATAGTGGAATATTTATGGTTAAGTGATTCGGCCATATACCGGGGAGCAGAACAAACATTTATTCTACCTGATGCAAAAAATTATCAATTCATGCTTGCTGCAACATCAGCATTAACCGGATGCAGCGATACAACAGTTAAAAATGATTTGGTAAAAGTCCATCCCAAACCAATGGCCGCTTTCGAAGTGGATTATCCTGTCGCTATACTTGAACATGCAAATCTACAGTTTACCAACAACACAGAAGATGTTGAGTTTTTTAACTGGGACTTTGGAGATGGTTTTAGTTCAGAAGAAGAAAATCCTTTACATACCTATACCCAACTTGGAAAGTTCCAACCGCAACTTATTGTCGAATCAGAATTTGGGTGTAAAGACACAAGCAGTTTGGAAGTTAATATTATGCCCTTTAATGTTTACACGCCAAATGCTTTCAGGCCCGACAGCGACATTCCTGAAAACCGCGAATTTATGCCGGTTGGTGAAGGAATTGATCCCAATGGATTTATATTCCAGGTATATAACCGTTGGGGAGATTTAATTTTTGAATCGAATAGTCCGGATAATAAATGGGATGGTTCGTTAAACAACAGCAATCTCGCACCCATGGGCAACTATGTCTGGAAAGCCGACTTTTACGATATCCAGGGATTTTTGCATAATATGAAGGGACAGGTTTTGTTGATTCGGTAAGTGAATTCGGTAAAGTATGCACTTAGCGGTTTTAAATCGCCCGGCACTTAAAAGATGTAGATATTATACCCCCCGTTTCCGCCAGGCTCCGGCAGTTGACGGACCACTGACTCCAACTGTCCCCCTCGATTCAGGGGGACAGTTGAGGCCGCAGATTCCGTGAAGCGGAACAAGGCTGAAACGGGGGGTAAATCATATACTTTCCATACTTTATTTATCTTTTGGTTGAAAAACCCACATGAATTATACCTCAGACTTTATACGATTTACCCTTAAAACAATCAAAGCCAATATCCACAGAGAAACTCCCCAAATAATTAACCAGGTTAAAAGGTTGGTTCCGGTTAAAGTCATTGGAACAATTACTGTAGTGGTGAAAACCAAACTGGCATGTGTAAGTATGGTCAAAAGCAGACTCCCTGTGCTTTTGTAAATCCATACCATAATAATTCTGAAAGGTGGCAACCAGGCCAAAAGTCGTCCCAGCAAAACCCACAGTGGGAGCAGTTGAACAAAACTATCTTTTTCCCAGAATAAAATGAAATGCCAGAATCCCCAAAAAACACCCACAATTAGCCCGGTAACAAGAATATTATACCGTAAATTTAACCGGGGAACAAGAAAGCCCGTCCAGCCAACTTCCTCAAATATTCCAACCATAATACCCGCGATAATTCCATTAATAATCAGAGGTGCAATATTTTCTGAGTTAGAGAACCCATTTTGAAAGACAGGATTAAAAAGAGATAGGATAAAAAGAATTAAAAATGCCAGAACCGGGGCGGTAAAAAGCGCAAATACATACCACCAAAGTTTTACACGCCATTTTAATAAGCTTGATTTAAGTTTACGAAATCCATTCTTTCCTTCTAAAAATCCAATCAGAACTAATCCTGCCATGCTTGGCCCCACCAGCATAGATACATACAACAGTGGTAAAATATCCTGCGATTGTTCGGCATTAATTGGAATATTGCCCGGCCCTGCGATAATTCCAACCAGGCCCCAGGATAATGCACATGCAATCAAAAAGTAAATAAAACCAGAATGTTCTCTGATGAAATTTTTAGTTTCCATTTTTATTCTTGATTTTCAGTTTATTCTATAGGTCTTTTTTATTAAAATAACGGTCACTTGTAAGTTGTCGTTGCGGATTTCGAAGAGCGTTCCTGTCCGAAGGACACGGAACTGCGAAACGAGAATCCAGCGAACGACACACCACGAACCCCGCAATGCAATTTACAATTTGTTAGCCTTTGTTTTTTTAATCATCTTTTAATTTAAGCTCATCAATTTGTTTTCGAACTTCTGTTGCATATCCACAACAGCAATTGTAACATAAGCAACAATTACTCTTACAACTTTTCTTCGTTTCAGTTCGTGCCAGAATTTTGTTAATCTATTTGGATCTTCAGCCATATTCTAAACCTCAAAGTTTTCCCATTCATATTTCACCCGTTTCATTAATTTTTTAAAGCGCTCTTCTCCTCTTATATTTTCAAGAAACGGATCGTATTTATTCATTAAGGGATAATTCAAAAAATCTCGTTCAACCGCATTTTCCAGCCAGTCAATGGATACATCTGTTTGACCCAAATACGAATAACAACAAGCAACATGAAAGGAATACTGTCCATCTCTTTTTGAAGTCTTTATAAATTCTTCTGTCATTATTTGTGAAATCTCAGCCAAATCCTTTTCTAAAGTACCTTTTAACAAACGGCTTAACTGAACAATGCCGCTATAATCCTTAATCAAATGACTTTCACTTATCTGTGTTATCGCTTCTTTTACTCTTCCCACATATGCCAGACATAAAGAACTAAAGAATAATATCAGTGGATTATTAGGTTGATTTTTATATGCTGCTTTGCAAATTTTTGCTGCCATTTCATGTTTCCCTTCGAAACAAGCCATTGGGCCTTCAACTATATCAATATTTCTGTTAAACGGATCAGATTTTAAAACTACATTAAGTAAGGATTGTGCAGCTGATGGTTTACCCAGAACCATATAAAACCATGCACACCAAAGAAGATAATCAGAATTATATGGATCAGTGGATATCGCTTTTTTGAGTTTGCTTATAGCGTCTCTTACCTTTCCATTCAACATATCAACTAAACCAAGTGTATAATTTGCATCTCCCGATTCAGGATCCAATTCCAGAGTCCTGTTAGCAAATTCTGTTGCCAGACGAATATGTTCTTCCTGCTTAATTCCCATCTTTACATATTGA